>Ga0315288_10003941_pt1 | contig 18908 bp, 17 predicted proteins | sample YL17G11_20_MG_FD_203454 | JGI IMG/M metagenome (GOLD analysis project Ga0315288, IMG submission 203454) | Sediment microbial communities from Yellowstone Lake, YNP, Wyoming, USA - YL17G11_20 | ecosystem: Environmental > Aquatic > Freshwater > Lake > Sediment | place: USA: Wyoming | collected... | reverse complement strand
GGACAGATCGAGGTCGAGAAAAACGGCCTTCGCTTTCCCAGCCGCCTCGTCGCCGAGGAAGCCTACCTCAATGCCCGCGGCCGGGTCCTTGTCCGATCCGCCACGGCCGTCACCTTCAAGTTTTTCGCGGTCGAAGTCGCCGTCCGCGGGGACGGCGAGCCGGGCTTATGAAGAACGGATTCCTATTTTTTCGAGAAGGCGCTCTTGACGGGGAAGGATCGTCCGTGACCGCGTCGGGCCGGAGCTTCGCCGGGATGTTCGCCCTCGAGGCGATTTACCTCGAACTCGGTGATTTTCTTAAGTTCCTCGGGAAGATCTGGCCTTGGCGTTCGACGATCGGTCGCCTCAGATCTCTAAGTCAACCTTGAAAAACTCACGCGCGGGTAGATCAGGTCGATCAGGGTTTTTCCAAAAAAAATGACCATCAAGACGATCCCCGAAGCCGAACGGTACGGAAATTCTTTAGCCCGCGTCAGGTCCGTCGAGTTCAGAATCGTCAGGGGATAGAGCAGCCATGCGGCGGCGATCCACGACAAAAGCTGAAACCCGACCGCTAGGATCTTGTAGCTCCGTTTGGGGCTTCTTTTCATCCTCGGCGTCTCCTTTCCCGCCTTACGATCGTCTCCCCGCTGAGGCTTTTTCCTCGGGACGAAATGACCTATCGAAGTTTAGAGTTCGATTCGGGGCGAAAAGTTGCAACATCTCGGATCGAAAAACGTCGAGGCCGTGAAACAAACTCGCGGATTATGTCATCTAAGAACCGAATCGAAACCGAGAGGAGTGACATGAATGGACCTGAATCTCAAAGAAATATTGCGACAATACGGCTATGAAAGTCGTGCCGTCGCCATTAATCGCTTGGAGGAAATGAGAGACGATATCGAACAGAGTCGCCGGCGAGGTCAAATATCGTCGTTATTTTATAAAGAGCGACTCAAATCATTCATTTTTCATCCGCCGTCGGGCTTTTCAAAGGCAACAAATATCATCGTTGCGGCGTTTCCTCAATCCCAAATTCTTATTCGATTTCATTGGAAGAGGGATGCCCTCTCCGTTCTTCTGCCGCCGACCTATATTTATTCGCCGAACGAACGTCTGTTGAAATATTTATCCAACCTTCTCGGCCCGGAAGGATACCGAGTCGCGAAGACAATCTTGCCGATAAAACTCCTGGCTGTCCGAAGCGGCCTTGGCGCGTATGGCCGAAATAATCTTTGCTATGTCGGAAAGATGGGAAGTTTTTGCCGATTAATGGCCTTTTATACGGACGCGCCGATCCCTTCCGATGAATGGTCTAAGCCGGTCCAAATGGACGAATGTCGTTCTTGCTCGGCATGCGCCCGAGCTTGTCCGACAGGCGCGATTACTTTTGACCGGTTTCTTCTTCGGGCGGAACGGTGCTTGACCTTCTTGAATGAAAGGCCGGACCCATTTCCTCCCGGGCTCGCATCGGCATGGCATCATTGTCTCTTCGGTTGCATGCGATGCCAGAACGTCTGTCCGCGGAATTGGGAATTCACCCATAAGTTGGAAGACAGCAAATTTTGTTTTTCAGACAAGGAAACCAAAATGATTCTTGCATCCGTTCCCTTCGGCCGGATCCCGGCGTCAACGCAAAAGAAACTCAAAGGTTTTTGTCTAGCCGGCGATTATAGTCTTCTATCGCGAAACCTGACGGTTCTCCTGGACAAAGAGCCGAGGAAAATAAAAAAGCGAGCTGAACTGCCGGGCGATCAGAACAAAAACCGGATCAAGGATATCGCCGGCTTGGAGATTATCGAATGATCATGAGAATCTGGCACGGAACGACGATGGCCGAAAAGAGCGACGCCTTTTTCGACTTCGTCATGAAGACGGGCGTAGAGTTTTATGAATTTCTCCTCATTTCGCTTTGGAAAGGAAGCGATTCCATTCGGAGATTCGCCGGACCCGATATCGACCGAGCGATTTACAAATTTCCCGAAGATCGGGAATATTGGATTGAAATGGAGCCGGGCGTAACCCACTCTGAGATCTTATCGGGATTTGTTGTCGGCGCCGGAAGTGAACTCATCGAGTAATCGGCCTCCGTATTTATTTTTTCTCGTCCTTCTTTTCGGGCGCGGCCGGCGGGGCGACGAGCCAGTCCTTCTTTTCCTTAGGGAACTCGTCCAGGAAGGCCGAATCGACCTTGAAGAGATAGGCCAGCCGGGTGTTCTTCAGGACGGCCTGCTTTTTCTCGGTGTCCGTCTTGCCGATCTGGACGGCGAAAGACTTCTCGACCGGTTTCTCTCCCGTTTCTTTCGTCCAGACCGTCACTTCGGCTTCGGCGGGGGCCAGGCCGTATTCGGCCAAGGCCTTCGGTTGGTCGATATACTCGGCCGCTTCGAGGCCTTCGATTTTACGGACGAAGTTATCTACTTTCATGGAATCGGTTTCTTCTTTCTGCTCGGCGTCGAAATACCACTTGTCGTTCGGGGCCTTGGTGATCGTGAGGTTGAGGGCGCCCTTCTTGATCGCCACCTTGCTCGTCTGCCAAGTGTTGAAGGTCACGACCTTGTTCTCGCGGAGCTCATCGGCTTTTTTCTCGAGATCCGTGAGGATATCGGTCTCGGGGACGATGACTTTAGTCGAGTCGGATGTCGTGGCGTAGGTCTTGTCCTCGGTTTTATGTAGCGAGAAAACGATCTCCTTATTGGCCGAGGGGAAGGACAGAGTGACGGCGTACTCGGCCTTGTCGAGCCCGAATTTCTTGGCCTCCTCGGCCGTCTTGGCCTCGGCCGCGAACTCCTTGGCCTTGAGGCCGGCGAGCGAGTCCAGGAGCGTCTGGACCTTGCTTTCCTTAGCCAGGGCCTTGAGCGGCGCTTCGAGGTGCCATTCCCCGTCCTTTTTCCGGGCTTCCCACTTCGTCTCTTTCGCCGCGAGCTTGATCCCGCCGACGTCCGAGCTTTCGAACCGGAAGACGTCCTTCTGGCGGAAGTCGAAGAGCTTTTTTTCGAGCGGGGTTTTCAGCAGGCTCCCGACGAGGACGACGCGCGGGTCGCCCTCTTTCTGGGCGAAGAACGTATTGTCGAGGGGATTCTCCATTCCGATGAGGACTTTCACCGGATCGGTTTGGCCTTTTGTCCAGATCGTCACTTCTTTCTGGGGGATCTGGTATTTGGCGAGGTCGGCCTTCTCTTTTTCGACGATCCGCTCGATTTTCAAGTCGGCGAAGTTGTCGACGAAACTTCCGACCTCGTAGGTGTCGGCCTTGACTTCCATCGGCTCGACGATCATCCATTCGTTCTTGTCGTCCTTCTTGAAGGTCAGCGTTTCCCCGTCCTTCTTGAGGGAGACTTTTTCGATGTCGGCCGAGGGGATTTGGACCAGCTTTTCGTCCGGGCCGGCCGGGCCGCCCGTTTTGCCCTTCTTCTCGAAGAGCAGGACGGCGGCGAGGCCGAGGACGAAAACGACGAGCAGGATCAGGGTGGTGCGGAATTTCATAGCGCCCTCCTCCGGACCCAAACCGAGATCCCGAAGACGAGGACCGCCAGGGGAAGCAGGACGACCGAGACCCAGAACACGAGCTTGCCTTGCGACGGGGTGAGCTGGATCGTCCGGGGATTGGAGGTCTTCGGGGCGATCGAGATGAGATCCGCCTCCTCGGTCAGCCAGTTCAGAGCGTTCAGGAAGAAATTGCCGTTGCCCTGGTAGTTGAAGAACCGGTTCGAGGCGAAGTCCGCGTCGCCGAAGAGGACGATCCTTCCTTCGGGGAGGGACTTGCCGTCCGGACCCGTTTTTGGCTTCAGGGTGGCCAGGGCGGCCATGGGAATGGGCCCGCGCTTGTCTTTCTTGGGATCGAAGGCGATTTCCTTCAAGGTCATCTTGCTTTTCAGCTCGAAATCTTTCTTCACGTACGCGTAATCGCTCGATTTCCCCAGGACTTGCGAGGTCTGGACGGTGTCCGGCTTAGGATCGATGACGTCGACCGAACGGGCGAGGGGGTAGATCGTCGCGTACCGGAAGTTCTTGGTGATCTCGTGTAATTCGAGGCCGCTCATCACCGGCATCAGATAGTCGCCCCCGAAGATCGAAGGCTGATCGATGATGATGTCGTTTTCGAGCTTGAATCCGAATTTGGCCAGGTAGGGCGTGAGACCGGGCGCCGTTTGCGGGTCCACCATGAAGAAGACCCGGCCGCCCTCCTCGAGATACTTTTGGATCGTTTCGAGCTCGTTGGGGAGGAGGTCCTTATCCGGACCGGGAACGACCAGGGCGGCGGCATCCTTGGGGAAGGTCTCGGGCAGGGCGAGCTGAAGCTTCTTGACCTCATAGCTCAATTTCGTCAAATCGTCCTTGATGAACGAATAGCCCGTCTCCTCGCTCGTTTCCGTGCTGGACTCGCCGTGGCCTTCGAGGAAGTAAATGACCTTATTCTTTTCCCGGGTGACTTTGATGATCGCGTTGGTCAGGTCCTCCTCGGTCGCGGCCGTGATCCGGGTGTCTTTGTCGCCGGCCTCGAGGATGGTCGTCCCGTCCGTCGTGATCTCGTAGCGCTTGATCAGGCCGGGATTTTTGTCGGGATCGATGAACTCATATTTCACCCGGGGCGAATGGTAGGCGTAGATCTTGAGGAGGTCCTCCATCCGGCCGCGGCTGGGGTTGCCCTCGCGGAAGAAGGCCTTGAGGTTGATGTCGGCCTTCAAGGCCAGGACGACTTTGATCGACTGGTCGGAGAGGGAGTGGAGTTTGGCCTGGGTAAAATCGAACCGTTTGTGGTGCCGGGCGCCGAGGTAATTGAGGAGGACGAGGATGCCCAGGACGAGGACGACCATGAGGAGGAGGTTCGAGGAGTAGAGAAACGACTTGCGCTTGAGGCCTTGCTTGAGGTCGCGGGCGTGGAGGCCGATGTAGGCGACGATCGCGGCCACGCCCAGGACGGCGAGGGTGTAGAAGAGGATCTTGGTCTGGGGCCGGACGCGATTGGCGACGAAAGCCGCGAGCAGGAGTCCCAGGCCGATGTTGTTGAGATGACGTTTGATCTTGTCCATGGCTTATCTCCACCGCCGCGACTGGATGACCGAGTGGGTCAGGAAGAGCCCGAAGAAGGCGAAACTCAGGTAATAGATGAGGTCGGTCGTGTCGAGGATGCCCTGAGTCATGTTGTCGAAGTGCTGGAAGAAGGAGACGTAGTTGAGGACGTCTTTCCAGAAGCCCCCCGCCGAGTTCGAGGCCCAGTTGATGATCCAGAACAGGAGCAAGGCCCCGAAGGTCAGGATGGCCGAAACGATCTGGTTCTCGGTCAGCGAGCTGAAGAAGATCCCGATGGCGAGGAAGGCCGCCCCCATGAGGAAGAGGCCGAGGAAGCCGATCAGCACCGGGGCGATCTCGGGGTTGCCGTAGACGAAGGCGAAGGTCGTCAGCAGGCCGACGAGGGCGACCATCGACAAGAGGACCAGGAGCGAGGCCAGGAACTTGCCCAGGATGATCTGGGTGATCGAGATGGGCGAGGTGTAGAGAAGCTCCTCGGTCCCGATCTTCTTTTCCTCGCTGAAGAGGCGCATCGTCAGGAGGGGGAGCATGAGAAGGAGGATGATGCTCTGATTGTGGAGGAGGGGGCCGAAGACCTGCTGATTGATGTTCAGCTGCGAATAGTAGTATTGGTTCTGGGCCATCTGCATAGACTGGCTGTTGAACCACCAGATCAGGCTGTAGAAGAAAAAGCCCACCAGGACGAGGAAGACGGTGATGATGACGTAGGCGATCGGCGAGGTGAAATACGTCCGAAGCTCTTTGCGGGCAACGGTCCAGATGTTCTTCATTGTTCCGCCCCTCCGGAGACGATCTTGAGGTAGAGGTCTTCGATGTTGAAGGTCAGGGGCCGGAGCTCGAGGAGGCCGAACTCCTTTTCGACGCACAAGCGGACGACCTCATCGCGTGGGTCTGTCCCCGGCTTCCACTCGATCCGGATCTCGCCGTCGTCGCGGTTGACCTTTTCCACGCCGGGTATGGCGCGGAAGGCTTCGGCGGCTTCCTGGAGCCCTCGGCGGATCTTGAGGACCGCGACCTCTTTCTTGCGGACGGAGGCGGTGAGGTCTTCGAGGGAGCCCGAAGCCATGAGGCGGCCTTCGTTGATGATGACCACTCCGTCGCAGGTCTGGGTGACCTCGGCCAGGATGTGGGTCGAGAGGATGATCGTGTGCTCCCCCCGGAGCGACTTGATCAATTGGCGGATCTCGATGATCTGGGCCGGGTCGAGGCCGATCGTCGGCTCGTCCAAGATCAGGAACTTGGGATCGTGGACGAGGGCCTGGGCGATGCCGACCCGCTGCTTGAAGCCGCGGGAGATGTTCTTGATCAGGCGGCCCTTCGTGGTTTCGAGGCCCGCGGACTTGACGGCCCTGGCCACGGCCTCCTTGCGCTTAGCCGCCGGGATCTGCTTGATCGCGGCGATGAAGCCCAGATATTCCGTGACGGTCATATCGGGGTAGAGGGGCAGGACTTCGGGCAGATAGCCTAGGATTTTTTTGACCTCATTCGGCTGTTCGAAGATGTCGAAGCCGCCGACCGTGGCTTTGCCGTCCGTGGCGGGCAGATAGCCGGTCAAGATGCGCATCGTCGTCGTCTTGCCGGCGGCGTTGGGGCCGAGAAGCCCCCAAATTTTGCCCTTTTCGACCTGGAAACTCAGGTCGCGGACGGCCGTGAGGTCGCCGTACTTCTTGGTGAGGCGCTCAACGGCGATCATTCATGGACCTCCTTAATCGCAAAATCAAGTCACCTATTATAGAAATTTCCGCGAAAATTGCCAATGCCCCTCCGAACGCCTTCCCCGCGGACCCGGAAAAGGCTAGAATCGGATCATGGCCCGCTCGCCGAGGTCGGCCGTCTTCGTCCTTGTTCTCGTCGCCGTGAATTTCGCCCTCTTTCTTCCGGCGATGAAAGGCGGCTTTTTCTGGGACGATAAAATCCTGATCTCAGGAAATCCGTATTTAGCCCATCCGAATTTCCTGAAGACCTTCCTCACGTCCCCGTTCACCGGCCCGTCCGGTTGGGACCAAAACTCGGCCGCGCTCGACCGCCGGGTGCCGTTCTATCGGCCCTTGACCGCGCTCTCGTATTGGGCCGATCTGAAGATCTGGGGCTTGAATCCGGCGGGTTTCCATCTGACCAACATCCTTCTCCAGATCGCGAACGCGGTCCTGTTTTATTTCGTCCTGGCCCGTCTCGGCCTTGGGGCGTGGCCGGCCTTTCTCGGCGGCCTGCTGTTTTCGGCGTTTCCGCCGCATTTCGAGAGCGTCGGCTGGATCTCGGGGCGAACCGATCTCATCTCTTTTGCCGGGGCGGCGGCGGCCCTTCTCGGGGCTTTGAGGTATCGAAAGGCCGGGCGAACACGGTGGCTCGTCTTTTCCTCCTCGGCGTACTTCTTGGCCCTCATGGCCAAGGAGAGCGTGATCCTCCTGCCCGGGATCTTGATCCTGCTTCTTGTCGCGGAGCGAGGCCGGAAAAGGACGCTCGCGGCCGCGGCGGCGTTTCTCCCTCCGGTTCTGATTTGGGGGATCCTGCGTTCTCTTGCCGTCGGCCCGCCGGTTCCCGGGATTTCGTTCCAGGCGGCGGGACGCGCCTTGGCCGCCCTCGGATTTTACGGTTTCAAGCTCGTTTTCCCCTTTCGCCTCGGCTTGACGGTCGACGCCGGGCGGATCTTCGGGAACGCGGCGGCCTTTGGGTTCGGCGCCTTTGTAGCCGTCCTTATCCTGGCGTCCTGGGCGGTTTGCCTGGTGAGACTCACTCGCTTTCATCGGGTGGGGGAAAGGCGTGAAGGCGGATGGGGAGAAGTTGCCGCGGCCGGGGCCGTTTTCGGGCTCCTCATCTTTCCCGCGCTATTGGTCGTGTTCTTGGGCGGGGTCGAGTCGTTTCTCGCTTGGCGTTTCCTTTACTTCGTCTCCGGCTTCGTCGTCTATCTTGTCGTCCGACTCGTTTGTTGTAGCTTTCGCAAGGAGGCCTTTGCCGCCGCACTCCTGGCCGCCCTGACGGCTTTTTATGCGGTCGAGCTCATCCCCAAGAACCGCCTCTATGGAATTGGGAAGGGGGAAGACATCTGGCGGGCCGTCGAACATCCGGCGCGCGAGGACGCCTTGGCGCGCTTGAACATCGGTCTCGCCTGGTTGGAAAAAGACGAGGCGCGGGGAATCGCCGTCCTGCAAAGCGTCCTCGACGAAACCGGCCACCCGAACGCCGGTTCTCTAAAGACCAAGGTTTTCGAGGATCTCGCCGCTTATTACACGCGCCGGAAAGATCCGGAGAAAGCCGGGCCTTACTTTCGGGAACTGTTCCGCTCGGGAGTTCCCCAATCCTCGTATTTCTACCTCAATTATGCCGTCTTTCTCGCCCAATCGGGACGGGCGGCGGAAGGGGAGAAGATCGTCGAGGAAATGCTGGGACTTTTTCCCGAGAATCATCTCGTTCTGCTGAACGCCGCCCGTTTCTACGCGACCGTCGGGGATGACGATAGAGCGGCCGATTGCCTCCGGAAAGACTACGCCCTCTTTCCGAGCCCCCAGGCCCTCGACGAAATCCGCGCCCTCGACCTGTTTAAAAAATAGGTTCTCTTCCCTTTTGTGTGGGTTCAGGAAGACGAGAGGACGGCTTCGCTTCCCGGTCCGGTTCTTCACGCCCTCACTCCGCCGTCCGGCTCGGCGGCGAAGAACTCGCGTCCCGGCATTAATTCTACGGGGGGTCGGCCGGGACGCTCAGACAGCATCGCCGGCCGGCTTCTTCCGATCCGGCTTCCCTCGCCGACAAGGCCGGAGGTCCGGACGATATTCGGGGCCCCCTTCTTTTCCAGAAGGGGGTAGGGGGATGTGATATCACTAAGAAAAGCCGGGCGGACCTCTGAATTAAACTCCGGGTCGTGAGGTCTAAACCGGACAGGTCCGCTCGGTCCGTCCTCCTGTCTTCTCGCTTTTCACCCACAACAAATGGAAGAGAACTAAAATAAGACCCGGAAAAAGAGGCGGTTGCCCGGCGTTTTACATCCGGTCGGGGACGGGGATCCCCATCAAGTCGAGGGCTCTTATCAGGATGTCCCGGACGAGGTAGACCGCCAGCACCCGGATGTTCTTGACGGCCGCGTTTTCCTCCCCCAGCACCGTGTATTTATGGTAATAGCCGTTGACTTTTTGGCTGAGGTTGAAAGCGAACTTGGCGAGATGGGAAAATTCGAGCGACTCGGTGGAATGGACGACTTCCTCTTCGAACCGGGCGGCGGTGGTGAGGACATCCCAGAGGTCGGCGAGCTCATCCGCGCCGAGAACGCGGAGGCCGGCCCCGCCCGCGGAGGCACGCTTGGCCAGGTCGGCGGCGGTTACCCCTTCGCGCTCCTCCATCTTGCGGAAGATGCTGTTTAAGCGGACGGCCGTATACATGAGGTAGGGTCCGGTTTCGCCCTCGAAACTCAGGGCCTCGTCGACGTCGAAGATGAGGAGCGAATTGCGGGCGTACTTGAGCATGAAATAACGAAGAGCCCCGCGGGCGACCCCGGCGGCCGTGCCTTTTTTTTGATCGACCGGGGCTTCGGGATTTCGTTTCTCCACCTCGGCGAGAGCTTTGGCCTCGAGAAGGTCGAGAAGGTCGTCGGCCTTGACGCCCAGCCCTTTGCGGCCGGAGACCTCGACGAAACTCTTGCCCTCCTCGGCGGCGGCGGCGGCGGGCTCGAGCCCGAGATACTTGAGGCTGCGCGGCGAAAGGGCGACCATTTCGTAGGAGAAATGAATCGATTTGGCGGCCTGGGCGACGTAGTGAAGGGCCCGCAGGCCTTGAACCACGACTTTCTGAAGATAGGATTGGCGGACGTCGATGACGTTATAGACTTTGCTCGCCCGGCCGAATCCGACCTTCCGGTCGTTGGGAACGGCGGTGCTGATCCAGAGCGTCCGTCCTTCCGCCTCAACGAACGGCTCGTAGTAGAAGTCGCGCTCGAGGAGGCCGAATTTCCAGAGCTGGTAGGCGATGTCCTTGCCGACGTACGTCACCGTCCCGTCCGAACGGACGATGATCTTCTCCTTGTCCTTCTCGGACTCGTCGTCGAGCCTCATGACCCAGCAGCCTTTGTTCGGGCCGTCTTCGACGTACGAGATGCCCTTCTTTTCCTGGAGGAGGAGAAAGGCGCGTTCCCAGAACTTGAGGCCGAGGATGCTCGACTCGCAGGGGAGGACGTCGTAGGCGGCGGCGATGCGACCCATCGTGGCCAGATGGGCCCGAAGGATGCGGCGCGAGACCGCGCGGGCCAAGGACGCTTCGGGGTCCGCGCCGTGCTCGATGCCCTTCAGGATCTCGGCCTTTCGCGGCTGGGCTTCCGGATGGGTCCCGAGGTAGGCGGCTGTCCGGGCATAAAGATCCCAGCAATAATAGTCGAATCTCGCGATGCCCTCGAGGTCGGCCGCGGTCTTGTTCTCATGCTCCAACAGGCCGAAGACGACGTCCACGACCTGGACCCCGGTGTCGTCGATGTAGTTCTGGACTTCGACGGTTTCGCCCTTGGCCCGGAGGCAGCGGACGAGCGTGTCCCCCAGACAGGCGTTGCGCAAGTGGCCGATGTGAGCCGCTTTATTGGGATTGATGTTGGTATGCTCGACGACGATTTTCCGTTCGGCGGGGGCGAGCGCGGTGGTCCCGAGGGCCGCGAGGTTATTATTAAAGAAGGCGTCTTTTTCGAGAAAAAGGTTGATGAATCCGGCGCCGGCGATCTCCAGGCGTTCGACGCCCGGAAGCGATCCGATTTCGGCCATCATTTCGCCGGCGATCTGCCGGGGAGGGAGCCGGCGTTTTTTGGCGATCTGCATCGGGAGCGAGAGGGCCAGGTCGCCGAATTTCGGCTGGGGCGGAGTGAGGAAATCGATATCGGCCGGCCCGATCCCATATTTCGACCCGAGCTTTTCGACGAGGGAAGCCCGAAGCCCGTCTTTCAGCTTGATCATGACCGCGTCATTATAACAGATCCCGGAAACGCGAAAATATTCTTTGTCTTTGGGGCGCGGATGTGCTTTACTACCTGGACTTTCGAAAAGGAGATTTATGTGAAAAAGTTTGTCGGTTATATCCTCGTCCTCGCCGTTGCGGCGGCCGCCTGCTCCTCTAAGAAAGCGGAAACGGCCAAGCTTTCCCAAGATTCGCCCGCGTTCCAATTAGGCAAGGACCTTTCCGCGATTCTGCCCGTTCTCGATCCCGGAAAGAACGCCGTCCTCGCGACGGCCGAGGATTTCACGGTCACGGCCGGGGAGCTTCTGGATTTCCTCCAGGGGATGGGGGGCGGCCAAACGGCCCAGCTTAAGTCGATGGACGCCCTGGGCCTCAAGGGCCTCGTCACCCTCTACGTCGACCAATTGGGTGAACGGAAACTGATGTTGAAAGCGGCGGCCGAAGCCAAGATCGCCGTCTCGGCCGAAGACGTGACGAGCACCCTTGCTCAACAGTATGCCCAAGCCGGCGGCGAGCCGCAATACCTCGAAAGCCTGAAAACGAACGGGATCTCGATCGAGTTCGTCAGACAGATGATCCGAGAGACGCTCACGATGCAACAGCATCTGGAAAAGAACGTTTTCGCCTCGATCCGGGTCGCGGAGCCCGAACTTCGGAACGCTTACGCCGAGGACAAGACGGCTTCGGTCCGCCACATTCTCTTCATGACCCAAGGGAAGCCCGAAGCCGAAAAGCCCGAGATCCGCAAGAAGATGGAAGGCCTCCTCGCTCGGGCGAAGAAAGGCGAGGATTTCGCCGCCCTGGCCAAGCAGTTCACCGAAGACGCCGGATCCAAGGAGAAGGGCGGACTTTACGAGGATTTCCCCAAGGGCCAAATGGTCAAGCCTTTCGAGGATGCCGCGTTTACTGTTCCGGTCGGCCAGATCAGCGATATCGTCGAAACTCAATTCGGCTACCATATCCTCAAGGTCGAAGGCCGCCAGAGGGAAACCCGCCCCTTCGAAGAGGCCAAGGCTGAGATCGAAAACCGGCTCAAAGAGCAAAAAAAGGGCGCAGCGTACCAGACCTTTATCGCGGACCTCAAGACAAAATCGAGCTTCAAGCTCGTCCTGGAAACGCCGGCGGGGAAATAAACCCGGTCAATTTTTTCGGGCGAGACAGACGACCGAACTCCCGACGGGGAGGTTCAGCCGGACGGCCAAGGCCGCTTCCCAGCCCATGATTTTCGTCAAGGCGGCGTTCAGCAGCTCCGGGACGGGGCTCAGGTCGGATTGGGGATCGGCCCATGCCCGGCGCTGAAGGCCCTGCCCTTTCCTGATCAAGAACACAACCGGGAATGGAATCATATAAAAGTACGTGATTTTCAGAATCTCGAGCCCGGCTTTTTTCACCCGGGTTCCGAGGCCCTTCTTTGTATAACGCTCCCGGGCTCCGAAGGCCGCGTCATGGGGGCTGTGGAGAATGGGCAGAGCGCTGTCCGTGATCAGACACAGGCCGCCGGGCCGGAGAACGCGCCGGACCTCTTCGAGGACCGCGAGATCGCTCCTGATCGCCTTGTGATAGAGAACATCGAAAAGCGTTGCAAGATCGAAGCTCCCTTCTTTGTAGGGGAGCTTCACGACATCGGCCCGGGCGAGATTGAGGATCCCGCGGCGCCGACAGAATCGGAGAGCGTCTTCCGAAAGGTCGCAGCCGAAGGCGAAGTTCGCCGGTTTTCCCTCACCCGCGAACGGCGATAATTCCCCCCTTTTCCGCCCTTCGGAAAAGGGCGGACCGAAGGATTTCCCGGAAAAATCCGGGTCCGCAAGGGCCAGGAGATTCGCCCCCGTTCCGCAGCCGGCGTCGAGAAGACGCCGCGGCGGCCGGCCGATTCGATATTTCGCCAGAATCCTGAGAGCGAGGCCGCGGCGGGCGCGGAACCACCAATGGTTGTCTTCAAGCTCGAAGTGCCGGCGATATTCCTGGGGTTCCACGGTTGGGCTTTATGATTCTCTTCCGGATTGCGTCAAGAACCGGCCTCATGAATTCGACGGATCGCCCGGCAGACGGTCTCGATCTGGGCCGCGGTCAAGGCCAGGCCGGACGGAAGATAAAGCCCTTTTTCACCCAGTTCCTCGGAGACGGGGCAGGAGACATCGCGATACGCGGCGTCGTCGGCGAACAGGGGCTGTTTATGGACGGGGATGAAAAAGGTCCGGGTGTCGACGCCCGCGTCTTTGAGCCGGGCCATGAGATCGTCCCGCCTCATCCCGAAACTGTCCTCGACCACGACGGCGTACATCCAATAGACGTTCCGGGCCCAGGATTTTTCGACCGGGAGAGTCAGACCCGTGATCCCGGCGAGGCTTTTCCGGTAAGCGGCGGCCATCCTTTGCTTGATCGCGATAAAGCGGTCGATTTCTTCGACCTGGGCGAGGCCGATCGCGGCCTGGACGTTCGTCATCCGGTAGTTGAAAGCCAGCTCGGTGTGCAGGAACCGCTTTCCCGGCGCGTGGGCCAGGTCCTTGAGGCGGCGGGCCCGTTCGGCCAGGCCGTCATCGTTCGTGACGACCATCCCGCCTTCGCCCGTGGTGACGATCTTGTTGCCGTAAAAGCTGAAACAGCCGATTTCTCCCATCGTTCCGGCGTATCTCGATTTTTTGCGGCCGGCCTTCCCGTAATACAAGGCCCCGTGGGCTTCGGCCGCGTCCTCGACGACGTGGAGGCCATGATCCCGGGCTAAAGCGAGAATTTCGTCCATGGGGCAGGGATGGCCATAGAGATGGACCGGCAAGATCGCCCGGACCCGGCCGCCCGTCTTTTTATTGATCCAGGATTTCGTCCGGCGGTCGTACCGGCAGCCTTTCCGGAGAAAGATCCGGATCGCGGCGGGATCGAGGGCGAAGATCTCCCGGTCCACATCCAGGACGACGGGCTTGGCGCCGGTGTAGAGGACGGCATAAGGGACGGCGATCATGGTTTGGGCGGGAACGATGACTTCATCGCCGGGTCCGATATTGAGGCTCGCCAGGGCGAGGTGGAGGGCCGTCGTCCCGCTCGTCGTCGTCACGGCGTGCTTGACGCGGAGATAGCGGCCGAATTCCTCCTCGAACCTCCGGATGTAACCGCCGGCCGACGAGATCCAACCCGTCCGGATGCAATCGGCGACGTAGGCGAGGGTCTTTCTCGCGAGGAGCGGTTCGTTCACCGGAATCATGCGTCTTTTCATAAGGGAATGATGTCAGAAGAATTCCTTGTCGTCGAAGCCGGCATAAGGCCCCTGTTTGACCTCGATGATCTTGGCGTCTTCGAGAACGGTGACCTTGTGGCCGCCCCGGGCGAGGAGGATGGAATCGCCGGCCTTCAGGATCACGGATTTGATTTTGGCTCCGTCGTCGTCGAACAGCTCCACCCGGATCCGGCCGTTGAGAAGGACCAGGACCTCTTGGGTGCGGAAAATTTCGCGTTTGACCGGTTTGTGGCGATGGCGCTTGACGATCTTGCCCCGGGGGTGGATCAGCATTCCGAGCTGTTGCGAAAACTCGCCCGGCGTGAAGAAGTTCGGGCCCGGGTTGGAAAATCCCTTCCGCAGGACCAGGGCGTATATTTCGCCGTCTTTGGCGATGGCGGTCAGGCCTTTCATGCGACTTCCTTCACGGGGGACTCGACTCTCGTCCCGTCCCGCCGGTTGAACTGATCCGGCTGAAGCGAAGGGCGATCGTCAACCGGACGTATTTCCAGCCTTTTTTGATATAGTCGAAAAAGTGCGCGCCCGTCTTGCCCTGTCCGGCGCGCCGTTCGACGCACATATAGGGGACTTCTTTGATTCGATAGCCGAGTTTCCTGGCCCGGTAGACGAGGTCGATGAAATATTCGCCGTAATCGCCGCGCAGGGGAATGCGGGCGAGGACCCCCCGCCTGGCGGCGATGAATCCGCTGGTGTAGTCCTTGAAGTCGCCGCCCAGGAGCCGCTGGATGAAACGGTTGAGGATCCGGCTCATGAGGTAGGCCATTAGGGTGTCGCCCGAGCCGTGGACGATGCGGACGCCCCCGCCGTCCACGAACCGGCTGCCGACAACGACATCCGCGCCGCCGGCGATTTCGGCCAGGAGTTCCTCGACCGTGGCAGGCGGCATCGAAAAATCGCAATCCGACCAAACGACGATGTCGCCCTTAGCGGACCCGATGCCCGCCCGTAAGGCCGAAGTCAGGCCGCGTTCGGCCGTCCGATGAAGGAGCTGAAGATTCGGAAGGCGGTCTTGCATCTCCCGGACGACTTGCCATGTTCCGTCGGGGGAGTCGTCGTCGACGACGATGATTTCGGTGTTCGGAGGCGTGTGCTTGAGGACCTCTTCGATGAGCGGCCCGATATTGTCCCGCTCGTTGTACGTCGGGAAGACGACGGACACGTCGCGGCGGGGCCGGTCTCTCTGCTCCATGCCCGGTTATTGTACCGATTTGGCCCCCGATTATCCATCCCCGTCTCTCGACCCTGACCGTCAACCGGTTTGCGATCCCAGGCTCGCTTAAAATGCAGCGAGCCTCTGAGCGTCCTCGAACGCCCTCCACTCCAGATCGGGTTTTAAGGTCCGGCTATCGGAAACGCTGACGATTTTCGGGGCCTCCCCTTTTTCGAGGGGAGGAAGGTGGGGTGAATATCAATAAGGCCAAAGTCTGGGGAGCGTTTCCGTCGTTGGACCATCACGCGTTGCAGACGCGAACTCCATTATCAACGGATCTCGCCGATGTCATCGCTAAATGTTCCACGGAAGGGAGGCAGTGAGCGAAGCGAGCGTTGGAGGGGAACCCATTCAATGGGTTGCCACTCCAAGAGTGCCCTGCGGGGCGGCAAACCCTCATCACGTTCCGGGCGTCCGGGGACGCTGGGCGGCTCGCCGGACTTCCATTATCGATACGACAAACTGTTATACGGCCAGCCTTCGGTCGCCTTGACTTCGGCCGGAAGACGGCGTTATAGTGTCGGCTGGGGATAGAGTCAAGAGGTTACGATGAAAGGAAAATCCGATGATAATTGATCGCCTAAACAGAGGGCTTCTTACGGCCTTGAGCTTCCTCCTGGTCATCCTTTGCGGATCGAGCCTGGCCGCCCCGGTGAAAATCAAGGTCATCTCCGAAAACGCCGCGGTCCGGCTGAGGCCCGACCCCGGGAGCGAGGCCGTGGTCCAAAAGGTCGCCGTGGGCATGGTCTATGAATCGGCGGGCAAAACCGGGGAGTGGTACGAAATCAGGCACCAGTCCGATATCGGGGTCATGATCACGGGATATATCCATGAAAAGGACGTCGAGGTGATGAAGGAAGTTTTGGAAACCATTCTCGCGGAACGGGGGGCGAAGCGCCGGGCCGTCGAGCTGGCCTTCGGCGGGGGGATGGTCGGCGGTTCTTTCCTGGACGGAACCTCGGCGTACAGCACGACTTGGAGCAACAACCTCTTGAAAAGCGTCAACGAGTCTGGAACGGTCGCCCTGGCGGCGAAAAAACCGGCGAGCGTCGGATTTTCGTTGACGTATTTTCTCTCCGAAAACCTGGGCATCGGTCTCCGGGTGGATTACAACCTCGCCCAGAAGATCTCGGGCCAAAGCGATTTCAGCCTGAATTGGGAATTCACGAGCGGAACGAAGGGCTCCGTGGCCGACCAGTGGAACGCCACGGGCGATCTTTCGGTCTGGCCCGTGAGTTTGAACCTTGTGTATAAAATCGGCGGGGGAGGGATGTTTCATCCCTATCTCGGGGCCGGGGTGTCGTATTTCATGGGCAGCGTTAAGGCGAACTCGACCATGGGCTACGCCATCACTTTTGTGGATGCCGGTTACCAATACATCGATTACGTCGACCTTCCCCTCCGCCTGGATAAGTCGCTGAACGCGGTCGGATTCAACCTCGGCGGCGGGCTGGACGTCCTTTTCGCGAAAAGCGTCGGCCTGAACATCGACCTCGCCTATTTCCTGGGCAAGAAATCGGAATTCAACTGGACCGTCCTCCCCGGCACCTATGTCGGCAATTTCAACGCGGCGAAATCCTGGTCCTTCTCCGACGCTTTCCTCGCTCAGAACATCGACCCGATTCCCGCGCCGAAAATCGGTTTGTCTTTCTTTAAAATCCAGGCCGGGCTGAAAATCCTCTTATAGTTCCGCGGCCGCTCCCGGACTCGTTTTTTCGGCCTGTCCCTCCGCTTGCCAAGGGCTTCCGGAAGCGGGTACAATAACGCCCGCCCGCAATACCGATATGATAAAGGACGCCTTTTCATGAAGCGAACCCGCTTTAACGCCAATCACCGCAAACTCGGCGCCAAGATGATCGAGTTCTGCGGCTGGGACATGCCGGTCGAATACAAGGGCATCATCGACGAGCATCTGGCCTGCCGCACCGCGGCCGGCCTCTTCGACGTCAGCCACATGGGCGAGATTCATGTGACCGGGAAGGACGCCCTCGCTTTCGTCCAGCATATCTCCCCGAACGACGCCGCCCGCCTCTCGCCGGGGATGGTCCAGTACACCGCCCTCATGACGGATCGGGGGACGTACGTGGACGATATGCTGGTCTATTGTCTCCACCCGGAGTTCTATCTTCTCGTCGTCAACGCCGCCAACACGGACAAGGATTATGCTTATATCTGCGCCCAAAAAGACGCCTTCGAAATCGGCCTCGACGACCCGTCCGACCGCTACAGCCAGCTTGCCCTCCAGGGCCGGAAAGCGATTCCCATCCTCCAGCCCCTCACCGACATCCCGCTTGCCGGGATGAAATCCTTCACTTCGGCCTTCGGCAAGGTGTCGGGGAAGGAATGTCTGGTCTCCCGGACGGGATACACGGGCGAAGACGGCTTCGAGGTCTATACCCTCGACCCCGATCCCGCGATCATCTGGGACGCGATCCTCGAATCCGGAACGCCGCGCGGCCTTCAGCCCGTCGGTTTGGGGGCCCGCGATACCCTCCGCCTCGAGGCCAAACTCCCCCTCTACGGCAACGATATCGACGATACGACGACCCCCTTAGAGGCCGATTTCAAGTGGATCGTCAAGTTCAAGAAGGGCGATTTCCTCGGCCGCGACGTCTTGGTCAAGCAAAACGAAGAGGGGATCGCCCGGAAGCTCGTCGGCTTCGAGCTCTTTGACAAGGGGATCGCCCGGCCTCATTATCCCGTCTTCGTCGGAGGCGCGCCCGCCGGTCAGGTCGCCTCGGGGACGTTCTCGCCCTTGCTCAAGAAAAGCATCGGCCTGGTTTACCTTCCCATCGCTCAGGCCGCGATCGGGACCGAATTCGCGATCGGGATCCGGGACAAGCGCGTCCGGGCCCGGGTCATCGCGACGCCGTTTTATAAGCGCGATTATTGAATCTCGGCTGGAAATCATACCAAAAGGAGGCTCCGTATGTACTCTCGGAATTTCGGCTACACGAAAGATCACGAGTGGGTCGCGGTCGCCGGAGAGATCGCCACGATCGGCATCACCGACTTCGCTCAGAAGCAGCTCGGCGACGTCGTCTACGTCGAGCTCCCCGCGGTCGGGACCGCGCTCGCGGTCCATCAGACCATCGGCACGATCGAGTCGGTCAAGGCCGTCTCCGAAGTCTTCTCGCCCGTTTCGGGCGAGGTGGTCGAGACCAACGGCGAGCTGGCCGACGCGCCCGAGATCGTCAACCAGGACCCGCAGGGCCGGGGCTGGATCCTCAAGCTCAAGCCGGCGAACAAGGCCGACCTCGACGCCCTGATGGGGGCCTCCGAATACGAACGATACCTGGAAGGCCTCGAGCACTGAACATGAGTTATATCTCTCTCAGCGACAGCGATAAGAAGGAGATGCTCGCCCGTTGCGGCGTCGCTTCGGTGGACGGCCTCTTCGGCTGCATCCCCGACGGCGTTCGGCTGGGCCGCGAGCTCGACCTTCCGGCGGCGATGACCGAGCCCGAGCTCGTCCGCCATTTCGAAAGCGTCGCCGCCCGGAGTACCTACGGCCGGTACCTTTCGTTCCTGGGC
>Ga0315288_10003940_pt1 | contig 18911 bp, 18 predicted proteins | sample YL17G11_20_MG_FD_203454 | JGI IMG/M metagenome (GOLD analysis project Ga0315288, IMG submission 203454) | Sediment microbial communities from Yellowstone Lake, YNP, Wyoming, USA - YL17G11_20 | ecosystem: Environmental > Aquatic > Freshwater > Lake > Sediment | place: USA: Wyoming | collected... | reverse complement strand
TTGCACGTGGGGACTCAAACTGGGGGGCGCCGCGCGTGTTTCCCCCCCCCCGCCGCGGGTCATAAAGCCCGCCCCCCCCCCCCCCCCCCCCCCCCGCTCGCCCGCCGGCTTGGCCGCCCGCTTTTTGAGCTTGGCGGCCAGGGCGGCGGCGGCGGCGGCCGCCGCGGGCGGCGCGCCCTCCCGCGCCTTTTTCCCCCCACCCCCCTCCTTGGGCGCCACAAACGGCGCCGCCCGCGCCGCCGCCTTGGCCGCCGCCCGGTCGCCCGACGCGGTCGCACGCGCGTCGGCGTCGGCCTTGCGCTTGGCGGCGGCGGAGAGAAAGTACTCGCCGGACTCCAGCTGCAAGTCCACTTTCGACGGCGCCTGCGGCGGCGGGAACGGGGTCTCCACCTTCTTCTTGCCCACCTTGGCCGGCTTCTTGCGTGGCACGTTGCGCCGCTTGAACGCGGGCAGGAACCGGTCCCACGACTCGCCCGCGAGCGCGGGGTCTTTCGCGAGCTCGCGCTTGATCATGAGCGCCTTGATGTGGTAGATCGGGTGCACGTTCTTGACGCAGTCTTCCACCACGCGGCGCACGGTCTTGAGGCCGGGGAAGGGGCCCATGGCGGAGACGGTGTTGCCCTGGACGAGGATGTAGCACCCGGTGAGCAACTCGAGCGCCTTGAGCGTCGCCCCGCCCGGCCCCAGCAGCCGCTGGCGGCGCCGCACAAACTTGTCCTTGTTGCGGACGAGGCCCCCGATTTTGATGACGTCGGCTTGCACGTCGTCGGCCAAGACGCGCACCGCCTGCGCCGCGGGCACCGACCGCGCCAGGAGCTTGAGGCAGTCCCGCGCCTTGACCACGGCGTACGGGTCGTGCGTCTTGCGCGTGGTGCGCACGGTCATCGACCCCTCGACGAGGTTGAGCTCGCACGCGACGCCCGTCTCTTTCAGCGCGCGCGTGACCGCGGGCCACGCGTCGCGCAGGTAGGCCTCCCGGTACTTGGGAAAGAGGACGGCGAAGGACGACTCCTCAAAGAGGCCGTGTGGGTTGTCGTCCTGTTGGGGAGGGAGCGCGGGGCGTCGGAAGTGGCCGGCGCTCACCCTCCCCCTCCTCCCTCCGCCTCTCCCCTCCCTCCCCTACCTTGGTGAACGGCTCCACCTTCCAGTGGTCGATGCCGTCGTGGTCCCACGGCTTGGGCTTGTCGTGCTAGGGGGGAATGGGGGGGCGGCGGCGTCGGCGCGCTGCGCCAGCGCGCTCCGGCGCCCGTCGCCCACCCCATCGCCACCACAGCCCACCACCACTCCTACCTTGCCCTTTTTCTTGGGCGGGCGGTCGGCCGCGGCATCGTCGGCGGGCGGCGCGCCGGCGGCCGCGCCGGGAGGCGGCATGGCGCGGGCGCCGCGAGGGGTGGGGGGTGGGTGGAGCGTTTAGCGAGCGAGGGCGGCGGGCGCGGGCGCGGAGGGTGGGTGGAGCGGAGACAGAGTGCCGCGCCGTCGACGGCGCGGCCAGCGTCGAGCCGCGCCGCACCCCGCTCCCTGTTCACACCGCCCCCAAATCCTTTTCCTTCCGCGCCAGGAGCTCGCCCACCTCCTTCTCCGCCGCGTCCACCGCGGCCTGCACCCCCTTCTCCGCCCGCCGCCGCGCGTCGTCCGGCAGGCCTTTTGTGCACGCGTTGGCGTCGCGCCGCGCGGCGCGCAGGCCGACGCGCGCGGCCTCGGCCTCCGCTTTGGCGACTTTGGCCATGGCGAGGGCCGACTCCTTGGTGGGCCTGGGGATTGAGGTAGGGGCGCGGAGTGAACGGCGGGCCTCCCGACAACCCTCCACCCCCACCCTCCACCCCTCGCCCCCTCACTTGGGCACGGGCACGATGACCTCGCCCCCTTCCACCCTCGGGTCGAGCCCCAGCGGCGACGCGCGCACGCCCGCCGCGACCGCGGCGACGGCGTCGGCGTCGAACGGGGTGACCACCAGCGTGCCCGCGTCCCGCGCCGCGACCGAGGCGACGCCCTTGAGCGGCGCGTGCCCGCCGCCGGCGTCCAGTTTGACGGTGACTGTGTCGAGCATCGCGGGCGCCGCGCGGCCGGTGCGCAGGCCGGCGAGCTCGCGGCGCAGGCGGTCGACGGTCGCGGCGAGGCGGTCGGTGAGGTCGGTGAAGTCGACGCCGGCGTCAGAGGCGTCGGCGGGGGGCGGCGGCGCCCGCTTGTCGTGCTTGCCGTGTTTTTCTTTTTCTGAGGAAACAAAAAAGAAGGGAGTCGTGCCCGCTCCGCCGCCCGCGATCCACACTCTCCACGCGGGTCCCTCTACACTTCCACTCACTGCCGCCTGAATGCGCCTTGGCAGCCCACGCGCGCGGCGCGCCGACGGCCGCGCTCCCGGCCGGCCACCACAATCCCGGCCCAGCGGCCGCCGCGGCCAGGGCGAGCCCGCGGGCGCGGCCTGCCCGCAGCGCGGTGGCCAGCATGGGCGTCGAGGGCGCGGAGCAAGAGTGCCGCCGTCCATCTGCCGGCGTCCACACTCGCCACGCCTCGATGGCGCCGCCCGCCGCCGTGCGGGCGCCCACCCGGCGCGCGGCGGCCGCGTCGCCGGCCGCGGCCGCGGTCGCGAGGCTGCTGGCGGCCGCGGGCGGCGCGCGCGCGGCGGGTGCGGGCGCGCTCGCGCAGTCGCTGGCGCTGGCGGGCCTCCAGGTGATAAAACTGACGTGTGTGAGCGTGGCTAGGGCGGCAGCGGCGCGAGCGCGAGCCCACGCGCGCTGCTCCACGCCCTCCTTCAGGCCGCGGCCACTTCCGACGCCCCCCTCCCCCGCGGCGCGCACCATGCGCTCTGCCCCGCGTGCGCAACGCCGTACGCCGCCGCGGACTACGTGGCGGCGACGGTGGAAGCGCTGGCGCCGCCGTCGCGGCGCCGCCGCCGCGCGGCGGCCGCCGCCAAGCGCCGCGGGCGGCCGCCGCCCGCGTCCAACGCGGCGGGGCTGATGCTCACCTGCTGCGCGTGCGGCAAGCGGCGGCTGCGCCGCTTCTTTACGCGCGAGGTGGCGGACAAGGCGCGGCGCGAGCAGGCGGGGGGGGAGGAGGGGTGAGAGGGGTCGGGCGGCCGCACTGGTGCAATGCCTGCACTGTCGATATCGACGCCACGATCGGCAGGGCGTCGGGGCGCGGCCCGCGGCGTCGCGCGTCAAGCACGCACGTCCTCACTCTCTCGCCCCGCCCCCCCGGCGCGCGCTCCGCGCCGCCCACGCCCCCCACCATCCGCCACACGCGGCCACCCACCGGCGCAGCCACCATGGGCGCCGACACCGGCAAGCCCGCGCCCGCGTCGGCCGCGCTGGGGCCGTTTGTCGCGCTCACGGCGGCCTACCTGGGCCTCAACTCGGTGCTCAACCTGAGCAACAAATATGCGCTGGTACGGGAGGGGTGGGGCGGTGGGGTGGGGCGTGGGCCGGCCGCGTGCGCGGGCGCGCGCTGCGCGGCCGCGTGGTGTCGTGCGGCGGTCGCGGTCGCGAACCGCCGCCTCCGAGGGCGAGTGTTGATCGGACGCCGCGATTGGGGCCGCCAATCGCGCGCCGCGCGCCCTCCCACCGCGCCCGCGCGCCCGGGCGCGCCGTTTGCGCGGGCGCGGGCGCCTCCCGCGCCCCACCCCGCCCCCCGCCCACCCTCCTCCGCCCGCCGGCGGACCCGCCTTGTCGCGGACGCCGGCGCGGGGGCCGGGTGGGGGCCAATCGGGGCCGCGCGCGCGCAGCGACGCGCGCGCGGGGGGCGCCCCTCGCGCGGCCGGCGCTGCTTCGAGTCGAGAAGGCGCCGGCTCCTTCTCGCCGCGCCACGCCCGCCACCTCGACCCACGACCGCCCCTCTCCTCGCAGGGCATGTACGGGTTCAAGTTCCCGCTCTTGCTCACCTCCTGCCACATGCTCTTCTCCTTCCTGGCCCTCGCCCCCTTCATGCTCACCCCCGCCATGCTCCCCCGCCACGCGGAGACGCTGGCCCGGTCGTGGAAGGGGTTTGTGGCGATCGGACTGTTCATGGCGCTCAACATCTCGTTGAACAATTCGTCGCTCGTCGACATGACGCTCTCGCTCAACCAAGTGATCCGGGCCTCGATCCCCGTCTTCACTTGCGTGCTGGCGATCGTTGTCGAAGGCAAAAAGCCGACGAGCGCCGAGGCGGGCGCCCTCCTCGTCCTGACCGGGGGCGTCATGATCGCCGTCTGGGAGGGCACCGTCGCCGGCTCCCCCCGCGCCGTCCTCCTCTGCGTCGCGGGCACGGTGTCCAACGCGGCCATGATGACGACGTCGGGCAAGGTGCTGTCCGAGAAGGTAGACGCGCTGCGCCTCACCTTCTACACCGCCCCCGTCTCCCTCGCCGCCCTCCTCCCCGCGTTTGCCGCGTCGGGCGAGGCGTCCAAGTTCGGGGGCCCGGGCGGCTACATGGACGCGCACGGGCGCGACGCGTACATCATCATCCTCGCGACGTCGGCGCTCGCGCTCTCCTACAACGTCGTCCACTCCCTCATGATCCAGCGCACGTCCGCCGTGACGACGACGGTGCTGGGAGAGGCCAAGATCGTGGGATTGATGGCGCTCTCGTACGTGCTGCTGGGGGAGAAGAAGGCGTTTACCCTCAAAATGTCGATCGGGTGCGCGACCGCGGTCGCCGGGTTTTGCCTCTACTCGCACGCCAAGCTGGCGGCCGCGGGCGCGGCGGCGGCGGGCGGTCCGGCGGCGGACGTGCAGCTGGGGCGCCTGGCGTCCGAACACATGGCGCGCCTTGGCGGGCGCGGCGCCGAGGCGACGCCGCTCGTCCCGCGGGGGAAGGCGGGCGGCAAGGAGGACGACACGGTTTGAGAAAAAGGGGGGGGCGCCTTTGTTGGGCCCCCCCGTGTGCCCTTTCCTTCCGCTCCGCGCGGCCGCGCCGCGCGCGCGGCCGCCGGACCTCAGCCCGCCCCCGCTCCCCCTACCCCGCCCACCCCGCCCGCCGCGCACGGCGCCGCCGCGGCTGTGAACCGCGAACACGCACGCTTGAGACGGTGGGTGGCGGGGTCGAGGGTTCGGGGCGGGCACACGCGCGCGCGCTCCCCTCTCCCCCCCCTCTCACTCGCTCGCCGCCCGGTCGTCGTCCGAGTCGGTCCCCCACTCGCCGTCGTCCCCACTCGCGCCCTCGCCCACGTCGGACGGCCGCAGGCAGGCCCACGCGTCGAGCTTTTTGAGGTTGAGGCTCCACACGTCGTCCAGCGTCGCGTCCGCGTGGGCCGCTTCCACCAACCCGCCAAAGAGGAGCAACGTGTCGCCCACGACCGCGAGCGCGGGCGCGGAGCGGGCGCGGGGGCGGGGGGCGGCGGCCGCGGCCGCGCCGACGAGCGCGGGCGAGTATATCATTTCGGTCGCCCCCCGCGTCCCCAACCTTAGTGCCGACACCGCCTTGCGCACCGCGTGGCCCCGGTACCGGGCCTGGATGCGGGTGGCGGCCGCGTGCAGCGCGGCCGAGGCCGGAGGAGGGAGTGGGGAGGCCGCGGCCGCGGCCGCGGGCGCCGGCGCGGCAGCGCCGGCGCCGTCGCCCGTTGCCTTGGCCGCCCCTCCCCTCAACAGGACGGGAAACCATTTGCGGGCGTCCGCGCTAAACTGAAACGCGTCGCCGTGCGCGGCCGAGTAGAGCCTGTCCCCGCGCCCCGCCGCGTCCGTCACCCCCCCCCACAGGATGGCGCGCCGCTTGTGGGGGGCCAGGCCAAAGGCGGCGCGCGGCGGCGGCGCGAAGCCGGCTTTGGGCACGCGCGCCCACGCGAGCGCGCGCGGCGCGGCCAGCCCGTGCAGCGCCCACACGTCGTCCCACACCCGGTCCGCCGCCGCGTTGCCGTCCGGGGACGCGGTGTGGCCGCCCACGATGAAGAGGGTGTCGTCGCAGAGGAAGGGCTGGCACCCGCCGCGCGCGGGGGGGGGCGACCCGCGGGGGGACAGCTCCGCCCAGGCGAGGTCGGCGATCGAGTAGCGCCAGACGTCGTTGAAGTATTTGGTGGTCTGGGGCGGGGGGGGGAGGGGGGGCGGGGGTGGGGCGCGGCGAGGGGCGGCGGCGCGCGCGCACGCACCGCGCCGCCCACGCTCGCCTCTTGCTCCTCCCCTCCCCCCTCCCCTCACCTTGCCGTCGTCGTGGAACCCGCCAAACAGGAACAGTCCCCCTTTGAACGCCACCATGCGGTGCCCCGACCGCGCGGCCGGCCCGGCTTTCGAGGGGAGCCGCTCCCACGCCCACGCCGCCGGGTCGAGCCGCCAGAGGTCGCCGAAATGGCGGAACCGCTCCATGTCCCGGCTCGTGACCTCGCCGCCGAAGATGTAGACGTGGGCCGCGCCGCCCGCGACGACAGCGACGGCCTGGTGGCCGGACCGGGGGGGCGGCGCGGCGGCCGCGCCGCCCGCGGTGCGCGCGCGCGCCCACGCGCCGCCGCCGCCCTTGGCCGGGCGCCACACCCACACGTCGCCAAACGTGTGCATGGTCTCGGACCGACCCGCGACGTCGAACCGCTCGCCACCGTGAAAGAGGACCGCGTCCGCGGTTGGCGGCCCCGCGAGCGGCACGACGCAGCACCCCGCGTACACCCGCGCCGGCATCGCCCCCGCGTCGGCGTCCAGCCCGACGCGCGCATCCGCGGCGTCCAGCGTCTTGAACTCGGCGAGCAACGCGTCGAGGTCGGTGTCGGCCGCCGCGGTCGCTGCCGCCGCGCGGCGCGCCGCCTTTTTCTCCGTCTTGGCCGCCGTCTTCTCCGCGCCGCCGCCGGGCTTGGCGCCCGCCTTTTTCTTGCGCTTGTCCCGGCCGGAGCCCATGGGACAGGGGGGAGGAGGGGGTGGGGTCGGGTCGGCAGGCCGCCGCAGCAGTGGGTCTAGGCCGCGCCTGGCGCGAGACGGCGCGCCTGGGCGTCCCTGATGCCTCGCACGACCGCTCGACGGGGCGGCGGCGCCGTGCGCGCCCGAACCGGCGCACAGACAGTGGCGGCGCGGCCGGCGGCGGGCGCAGACCCATTGCGCGCGCCCGCGCCGCCCCCCCTCGCGCCGCTCGCGCCCAATCGCGCCCCCGCCGGGCGGCCACCGTTCCTCCCGCATCGCCCGACGGCCCGCCGCCGTTCGCCCTGGCCATGGCCGCGCCGTCGACGGGCGACGCGTTTGCCCCCCTCCTCTTTGCCCCCCGCCCCGCCGGCGCGGCGGCCGCCGACTACCGGTCGCCCCGGCACTCGCGCCTGGAGCGGACGCCGACGGCTGGGGCGCCGTCTTTCTCGCGGCTGGGGTCGGCGCTGTGCGCTGACGGCGGCACGCCGCGCGGCCGGACGACGCCGCCCCTGCAGTCGGGCCAGGGAGCGGCGAGCGGCGCGGGAGGCTGCGGGCCGTCGCTGTTTGAATCGTTCGAGTCGGCGTCGGCGGGCGGCGCCGCGAGCGCCGGCGGCGCGCCAGGCTGGGGCGCGCCGCCGCCGCCCACCGCGTCCCTGATGGCCGCCGACGACCCGGCGACCGCCGCGTACGCGCCGCCTCGGTCCCCGGGCGGGGCCGTGGCGCCGGCCGACGGGTGGGTGACCGCGTTTGGGTTTGCGCCAGCCGACGCCGCGCTCGCGCTCGACGCCCTCGCCGCCTGCGGCGACGTGCTCGCCTTTGGGTCGGGCACCGCGGACGCCGTCAACTGGGTGCACGTCCAGTTTGCGGTGAGGGAGGGAGGGGGGAGGGGGCGGGGTGGGGGTGGGAGGCGGCGCGCGCGACCGACGGGCGCCCTCATTTCCCCCAGAACAAGCACCAGGCCGCGCGCGCCTTGTCCCGGGACGGGTGCCTGCTCGGCAGCCGCCTCATCTTGGGCGTGCGCCCGCTCGACGCCGCGCACCGCGGCGCGGCCGCGCGCGCGGCGGCCGGCGCGGGCGCCGCGTCCCTGCGCGCCGCGCCGCCGTCCGCGCCCGCCCGCCCGGCGCGCGTGGGCGCGGCGTCGGGCGACGGCCTGCCCCGGGGCGGCGGGGGCGGGGCGTGGTCGCGCGTCGCGCACTTTGTGTTTGGTGCGTGAGAAAGATACAGGGAAAAGAGAGGGGGTTCCCCCTCTCCTCCTCGCGGCCGGAAACGTGGGACCCAGTGTTGCAATGCGCCAACCAAACGCCACCCCTCACAACCCCTTTTCACCGCTTGAAGCGCCACCAGGCGACGAGGAGGACGACGCTCACGACCGCCATCCCGAGATAGGCCAGCGCCGCGTCCCCCCGCTGCCGCCGCTCCACCAGGCGCAGCACGGCGTCGGACGCGCCGAGGCCGTGCAGGACGTCGAGCGCTTTGCGGCGGGCGGCCTTGAGGCGGTCCCGCTGGCCCGCCATTTCGACGAGCGCGGCCGCGCCGGTCGCCAGCGTCTCCTCGAGCATGCGGCGCGAGGAGCGCACAGAGACAATGGCGCCGGCTTCAGCGTCGGCGTTGGCCGCCCAGGCGGACGCGTCGGCGGCGCCTGCAAGCAGGTCGGCGCGCGCGGCCGCCGCCGCGTCGGCGCGGCGCGACCGGGCGGCGACCCGGTCCAGGGCGTGGCGCAGGGAGACGGCTTCCTCCGACACTTGCTCCACTTTGCTGCAGGAGGGACGAGGCGGTCGTTGGAGGCGCGGCGGGTCTGGCGGGCCGCGTCTGCCACCACCACCCCTCTCCCTCCTCCCTCTCCTCTCTCTCACCGCTTCCATAGGTCCCGCGCCGACGCCGGCTGCCGCACGACCGCCATGCGCCACGCCGACTCGAGCGAGGCCGCGGTGCGCGTTAGGTCGGCGAGCTTGGCCGCCAAGTCGCGGGCCAGGGCCGCGGTGTCGGGCGCGCCCCGGCGGGCCTGGGGTGGGGAGGGGAGGGGGGGGAGGCGTCGGGCGGGGCCCCGCATCGCGTCGCGCCGAAGCGCGGCCGCCGCGGCGGGCGCTCTGCAAGCCTTTCACCCCTCTCCCCTCTCTCGACACGTCCGCACATACCTGGGCGCCTTCCAACCGCTCCAGGCCGTCGCGCAGGCCCAGGATGAGCGACCGCGCGGCCGAGTGCAGGGGCTGCAGGTCGGCCATGGGGGGCGGAAGGGGGGCCAATCGGCGGCTAATCGATGCGTGCGTCCCTGGGCGCAGCGGGCGGGGGCGCCGGGCGCGGGGCGCCGCGGGAGAGTGGAGAGAGCGGCGCGGCGTCGGCGCCACTCCTCGCGCACGCGCGGCGACCGGCCAGGTGCGGCCGCCGCAATGCTGGGCCGCGCCACGGCGCCTGGGCGCGGCCCGCGCTCGCCAATGCGCGAGGTGCCGCTTGCGGCGCTGCCGAGCCGCGCCAGCCCATCCCACCCCCCGCGCCCCTCCTTTTCCTCATCAGCAACCATGGTCGACTCCTACCCCACCGTGGAGGAGGGCAAAGCCCTGGTCGCCGACCTGTGCGCGTCATTCTACCGGCTCGGCTGGGTCTCGGGCACCGGCGGCGGCCTCTCCCTGCGCGCGTCCGGCGGTCGCATCGTCATGGCGCCGTCGGGCGTGCAGAAGGAGCGCATGGCGGCGGCCGACATGTTTGTGCTGGATGGGCAGGGGGAGGTGGTGGCCGCGCCAACGCCGCGCGCGCCGCCCGCGCCGCCTCCCAAGCTCTCCGAGTGCGCCCCCCTGTTCATGGCTGCCTACGACCTGCGCGCCGCAGGCGCGGTGGCGCACTCGCACAGCGTGTGGGCGGTGCTGGCCACGTTGTTGGATGAGACAGCGACGGAATTCCGTTGCACCCATTTGGAAATGATAAAGGGCGTCCCCGGCCACGGCTACCACGACAACCTGGTCGTCCCTATCGTGGAGAACACGGCGCGCGAGTGCGAGCTCACGGGGCGGCTGCGGGCGGCGATTCAAGCGTATCCCAAGACGCGCGCTGTCCTGGTCCGCCGGCACGGCGTCTACGTGTGGGGCGACTCCTGGGCGCAGGCCAAAGCGACCGCGGAATCGTACGACTACTTGTTCGAGGCGGCGGTGCGGATGCGGGGGGCGCTCGGGCTCGACGCGCGCGCCGCGCCGCCGGCGGCGGCGGCAGATGCCTCCGACGCTACCCTGCCTTCCTCTCGCGCCTCCAAACGCGCCAAAGCCAATGGCGCCGCCCCCAAGCGCCCCGCCGCGGTCGTGCTCGACATCGAGGGCACCGTCGCGCCCATCTCGTTTGTCGCGTCCACCCTCTTCCCCTACGCTCGGGCCCGCCTGGCCGAGTACCTGAACGCCGGCTACGACACTCCGTCCGTCCAGGCCCAGCTGGACGCGCTGCGCGCCCAGGCGGCCGCCGACGCGGCCGCCGGCGTCGCGGCGCCGGCCGTGCCGCCCGCGGCCGCGGGCCAGGCCGCCGTCGTCGCGGGCGCGGTGGCCAACATGGAGGTCGCCATGGACGCCGACCGCAAGCTCGGCGCGTTGAAAGATGTCCAAGGCTGCATCTGGGCGGGCGGCTTCGCGGCCGGCGCGCTCGCCGCGCCGCTCTTTCCCGACGTCCCCCCCGCGCTCGCCGCCTGGTCCTCCGCCGGCGTCAAGGTCTATATCTACTCTTCCGGGTCGCGCCGCGCGCAGCGCGACCTGTTTGCGCACACGACCGCGGGCGACGTGCGCGCGCACGTGTCTGCCTTTTTCGACACGACGGCCGGCGCCAAGACGGACGCCGCGTCGTACACCAACATTGCGGCGTGCATCGGGGTCGACAACGTTGAAGAGATCCTCTTTGTGACGGACGTCGCGGCGGAAGCGGCCGCCGCGACGGTCGCGGGGTGGTCGGTCGCGGTCGCGCTGCGGGACGGCAACGCGCCGCTGCCCAAGGGGCACGGCTTTCGCACGGTGACGACGCTGGAGGGGCTGTGGTGAGGAGGGCGTGCAAACAAAGGACCGTGAGAGCGCGGCGGGTCAGGCGCTGCCCCCACTCTCTTTTGCTCCCCCACCGCCCCATCGCGCCCCGCCCAGACCCCAATGCGGAGCTCGCGGAGCCCGCTCACGTGCCGGCACGCGCCGTGCCCGCCTTCCACGTCCGGCCAGCGCCTCCCCGGCCGCCGCGTGGCGGCGCGCGCGGGCGCCGACAAGCCCGACCTCGTCACCCGCGCTTTTGGCGCCCTGTTCGGCCGCCTCGTCGACACCCCCGAGCCCGGCGGCATGAAGCGATTGTCCGGAAGCGCGTTGACGGAGCAGTATCCTGCGCCCCTGGACGAGTCGAGCGCGACGCGCGCCGACGATTCGGCCGAGGCCGCAACGTTGCGCCGCCTGCTCGCCGCCACCCGCCTCGAGGGCGCCCCCCTGGAGCTCGCCTACGACGCAGAGGTGCACGGGTGGTCCGTGGACGCGTTCCTGGCGCGCGTGGCGACGCGCGGGGCGTCCGTGCTGGTTGCGGTGAGAGAGAAAAGGAGAGGTGTCGCGCGCGCGCGCGGCGACCGCCGTCGAATCACCCTCCCCCCTCCTCCTCCTCCCCATCAGACCACCGCTGGCGGCGCCATCGTCGGCGGCTACGCTCCCCGCTCCTGGCTGGGCATCGGCGAGGAAAAAGCCGCCCTCTCGGCGTTCCTCTTCACCTGGCCCGACGGCGACACGTCCCGCCCCGCCACCAAGCTGCCCAAAGTGGGCGGCCCGGGGCTGGCGCTCGTCGACCGCCCGGGGGCCGGGCCGCAGTGGGGCGCGGAAGGGCTCACCGTGCCGCTCGCGCGCGGCGCCGAGCGCCGGGTCAAGTGCCGCCTCGGCACGTACTACGCCCGCCGCCCCGACGGCGCCCGCACCCTGTTTGCGGACGGCGAGGACGCGCGGGCGACGGAGCTGACGAGCTTGAGGGTGTACGTGGCGGCGGGCAACGCCGAGGCGTGGGAGCTCGACGGGGTCGTTTGGAAAACGTCGGCCTGATAGCGCCCTGCCTTGGCCTCCCTCACGCCGCGGGGCTGTGTGACGATGGTGGATGTTTGAGTGGGGGTGGAAAGGGGTGAGCGGCCGGCAGTGGGGCCGCCTGACAGAAAGTTGGGGGGGGGCTGAAGCCCTTGCCCCACCCCCGTTTTTCTTCGCTCGCGGTACACTGCGGTCGCTACAAGTGCTGCTCCCCGGACCTCAATTCGCACACCCTCAAAACAGCCCCCCTTCACCCCGCTTTGCGCCCCTCGCGCCGCAGTTTGGCGTCGTGGCGCTGCGCGCGCTCGAGCGCCTCCTTTGCCTTTTGCGCGACGGCGACGAGGGCCGGGTCGGCGCGCTCGAGGGCGGCGACCTCCCACCCGGGGCCCAGAGCGGCAGAGAGAGCGGTGAGGTCGGCGCGGCGGGCGGCGTCGGACTCGAGCGATTCCGAGGGCGGCGGCTGCCGCCACTGCGACGGCGTGTCGACCGCCAGCGTCCAGTACCGCTCCCAGCCGCCGCCGCCCTCCCGCTCGTCCCGCCAATCGCAGTAGGCCATCCAGTTGCCCGCCAGCGTCGCCAGCACCTCGCCCCGGGGGTCCGGCGGGCCGGCCGGCGCGCCGCGCAGCGTCGCGGCGAGCGACGCCATAGCGCCGCGCGGCGGCGCGGGGCCCGCGGTGGAGCCTTCCGCCTCTGGCATCCGGTACACGGTCCCGGTCACCGTGTCGCCGCGCGCCAGCATGGCCGGGTCGGCGCCCGCGGGCGGCCCGCCGCGCGGCGGGCCAAACGCGACCTCGGCGCGCAGCCCCGCGGCGCCCGCCGTGAAAGTCGCCGCCCCGCACATCTCGCCCCGGGGCACGCCCGTGCCCACGATGCCGCGCATCCAGTAGGTGGGGAAGGCGATGTCGACGTCGCCCAGGACGCCGTCCGCAAAGCGGAGCACGCGCGCGCCGCGCGCCGTCGTGCGCACGTCGCACCCCTTGTACGCGACGTCGGGCTGGGACAGGCCGCGGAAGGTGTAAAGGTTTCCGGGCCCGATGAGCTCAAAGGCGGAGACGGGCGGGTGGTGGCTCACCTGCTCCATGAAAATTTTTGACCCGTCGGCGAGCGCGGCGGCCCACGTCTCGCCCAGGATGGGGTTGAACGGCTTGCGCCACGACGCGTAGACGTACTGGAGGCCGGCCACAAACCAGACGGAGATCAGTTTGAGGCGTTCGACGGGGTCGGGCGTCGCCGCCGCGCGCGACAGAAACTCGGGGTAGACCCACACGTCGGCGAGTTTCTGCATGTACGACCGCGGCTCGAACATTTTGACGGGCAGGGACAGGTTCATGACGTTCAGGTTGCCGGTCAGCAGGTTGCGGCCGAGCTGTGGCGGGGGGGGGGAGCGCGTGGGACGGGCCGGCCGCGCGCGGCGGGCACCCCGCGCGCGCGCGCGCCCGTCTCTTCTCCTCTCGTGCCTCTTTGATGAGCTCAAAAATCGCTTGCCGCTGCGCGTCGAGCAGCGCTCTGTCGACGAGGCCGAGGCCGCCGTCGGGGTGGGCGTCGGGGTGGAGCAGGGTCTGTGGAAGAGGGAAGAAGAGGGCGGCGTCGACTGGGCGGCGCGGCGCCCGGGGGGCTTGCGGCCGGCGGCGGTTGCGCGCCCGCCGCGCGCCGCGGCTCCCCCATTGTAGAGTGCGCGCGACCACATGCCGCCCGGCGCGGCGGGCGGGCCGGGGCGGGGGCGTGGCGCCCGCCCGCCGCGCCGCGAAAACGAATGGGGCCGAGGGAACCATGGCGCGCCCGCCCGTCCGCCCCTCCCACCCCTCCCCACGCACGTCGACCGCGTCCTCGTACACCTGCTCGTCGTCCCACATGGGCGCGCGGGACGGCGCGGCCTTGGCGACCAGGGCGGTGGCGGCCGCGGGGCGTCGCTTGGCGGAGGACGCGCCCACGCTGGCGGGCTCGGGGTCGACGGGCGCGGTGCGCCGGGAGGCGAGGCGCCACCGCGGGGGCGCCATCTTGAGGAAGAGTGGGAGGGCGGAGGCACTGCGCGCGGCCACACACGCGCGGTCGAAGCCTGTGCCCGTTTCGCGCCGCCCGTCGCCGCGCCACCACTCCCCAATGCGGCTCACGCGCCTGCGCCGCGTGCATGGCGCGCTGGGAGGTATGTGTGTGGGGGGGCGCGGCGGATTGGGGCGGCGAGCGGCGCGGTGGTGGCGGGCGGGCGGCCGCGCGCCGGCGCAGCCGGCGGCGTGCACGGTAGAGACAGCGCGCATCACGAAAGCGAGGCGCCGACGCGGCGCGCCCCTCGACTTCCCAGGCCTGGCCGCGCCGCGCCGCACAGCCCGCGCCGCTTCAACCCGCCGCCCCGCCCCGCCCGGCGCCGGCGCCCGCCCGCGGTCCTCGTCGACGGCCGCGACCGCCGACCCCGGCCCCGCGGCCGCGCCGCCCCCCCCGTCGAGCGACGGCCCGCGCGTCTGCGTGCTCGGCGGCGGCTTTGGCGGCCTCTACACCGCCGTCCGCCTGGAGGCCCTCGCCTGGCCGCGCGGGTCGCGCCCCCGGGTGACGCTCGTCGACCGGAGCGACCGGTTTGTGTTTAAACCGTTGCTGTACGAGTTGCTGTCTGGCACGGCGAGCGTGGACGAGGTGGCGCCGCCCTTCAGTCGCCTCCTGGGGCCGTACAGGACTGCGTTTGTGCGGGGCGCGGTGGCGACGGTGGAGCCGGGCGCAGGTGAGGAAGGAGGAGTGGGGTTGGAGCGGGGCGCCCGGTGGCGAGGCGCGCCCCACGACCCGCTCTCCATCCCTCCTCCTCCTCTCTTCAGACGGCGGCCGCGTCGTGCTCGACGACGGCTGCACCATCGACTACGACTGGCTCGTCCTCGCGCTCGGGTCGGACACCGCGACGTTTGGCGTGCCGGGCGTCGTGGAGCACTGCGCCGCCTTCAACACGTACACCGACGCCGTGGCTTTGGACAACAAGCTGAAAGAAGTCCAATCCGCGTCGGGCGCTCCCGCCACCGCCATCGTGGTCGGCGGCGGGTACGCCGGCGTCGAGCTCGCGGCCGTGCTCGCCGAGCGGCTCGGCGCCGGCCGCGTCCGCGTCGTCGCCGCGGGCGCCGGCATCCTGGAGGCCGCGCCCGCGGGGCAGCGCGAGGCGGCGGCGGCCAAGCTGGCGGCGGTGGGGGTCGAGGTGGTGGCTGGGGCGGCGGTGAAGCGCGTCGCCGGCGGCGAGGGCGGCCGCGTGTCGGTGTCGCTCGCCGCGCCTTCCTCCACCCCTCCTCCCTCTTTGGACGCCGACGTGGTGGTATGGACGGCCGGCGTCGCCCCCTCTGGCGCCCCCGCCGCCCCCCCCGGCAGCCCCGCGCTCCCCTTCCCGCGCACCGCCGCGGGCGCCGTCCGCGTCGACGCCACCCTGCGCGTGGCCGGCCACCCCCGCGTCTTTGCCCTGGGCGACGTCGCGGGCGCCGACGGCGGCGCGGGTGCGGCGCCGACGGCGCAGGTCGCGTTTCAGCAGGCCGACTATGCCGCGTGGAACGTGTGGGCCGCCATCGCGGGCCGCCCCGCGCTGCCCTTCAAGTACCAGCACCTGGGCGCCATGATGTCGCTGGGCGCGGGCGACGGCGCGGTCACGCTGCCGGTGGGGCTGCCGGCGCGCGCGGCGGCCGCGGTCGCGGCGTCGCCGCTCGCGCCGTTGCTCGACGCGGCGGGCGTGCGCCTGAGCGATCCCACGGGGGTCACCCTGGCGGGGCCGCTGGGGGCCGCCCTGCGGCGGGCGGCCTACTGGTATCGCCAGCCGACTGGCGGCCAGCGCGCGGCGGTGGGCGCGGCCTGGCTCGACGCCGCCGCCAAGCGGTTTGGGGCGGGGAGGCCGCCGACGATGGGTGGTGGCAGCGAGTGACGCGGAAGTGGCATGGGGTGGTGTCTCGTTTGGTGTGGGGCGGCGCGTGCAGAGAAAGAGAGAGAAGAGGACCAGCGGCGCGACGACCACAGCCGCCGCCACCACCGCCGCCCCCTCTCCCCCCTCTCACACCTCCTCCGGGTCGCACCACGCCGCCCCCACGACGCCCGCCGCAAACCCAAACATGTCGGCCACCTCGGCGATGACCTTGTCCGTCGGCTTGCCCGCACCGTGCCCCGCGCGCACGTCGACGCGCGTGATGATCGGGTTGCGCTGCGGCGACCCCTCCCCCCCCATGACGTGCTGCAGAGTCGCCGTCAGCTTGTGCGAGTGCAGGGGGACGACGCGATCGTCGTGGTCGCCGGTGGTCACCATGAAGGCGGGGTACTGGCCGCCGTCGGCCGGGCGGCGCACGTTGTGGATCGGCGAGTACGAAAAGAGGACCGGGAAATCCTCTTTTTTTTCGGGGTTGCCATAGTCTGTAATCCACGCGTGCCCGATGGTGAATTTTTGGAAGCGCAGCATGTCCATGACGCCGACCTGGGCGAGGACGCACGCAAAGAGGTCGGGGCGCTGGTTGGCGCACGCGGCGACGAGGAGGCCGCCGTTGGAGCCGCCCTGGATAACGAGCTTGCTGGAGGACGTCCAGCCGGCGTCGACGAGGTGCTGGAAGAGAGGAGGAATGGTGGTGGTGTGTGTGTCATCAGGCGAGCGCGGCATCCCACCCCCATCACCTCCCCTCCCTCGTCTCTTCCTTGGCCGGCACCTGGGCGCACGCCTGGAAGTCGTCAAACACGTTTTGCTTGCGGCGGGCCGACCCGGCGTCGCGCCAGGCGACGCCGTACTCGCCGCCGCCACGCAGGTTGGCGACCGCGACGACGCCGCGGTAGCCGAGGCCGAACACGAGGCGGGCCACGCTGAAGCTGGGCTCCAGGGAGATGTTGAAGCCTATGGGACGGGGTGAGAGGGCGTGTGGGTGGGTGGGGGCGAATCGAAAAAGTGGGGCCGAGGAGGGCAGAAGGGGGCGCGGCCCGCCGCCCCACTGGGCAGGCCCCCATTTTTCCTCCCCACTCAGCCCCGCCTCTCACCCCCATAGCCGTACAGCAGGGTCGGATTCGACCCGTCCAGGGCGACGCCCTTGGGCGCGGTGACAAACATGGGGACGCGGGTGCCGTCTTTGGACGTGGCAAACACCTGGGCCGTCTCAAAGTCGGGCGCCGGGTCGTAGCCGCCCTTGAGCACGGTCTTGCGGAACAGGGAGGGCGGGTCGGGCGAGGCCAGGTCGATGCTGGAGCACAAGAGAGGTGGGAGGGGAGGGAGGGAGGAGGGGAGGTGGGCACGCACCACCACCGCTCTCTCTCTCCCGCCCTCCTCGCCCCGGACCTCCCCCCCCCCCCTACTTCTCACCGGAAAGTGGACCCAGGGTCGGTGAACGAGGTGAACGAGAAAAAGGCTTCGCTCGACTTGCGCTTGCAGCTGAACGAGCTCACCGAGCCGATGCCCGGCAACTCGAGCTCGCGCACGACCGCGCCGGACGCCAAACTCCGCAGCTGCAGCACAGAGTGCACGTCGCGCAGGTGACAGGTGACCAGGGCGTCGCCCTGCGGAGCAGGAGGGTGGAAGGGGTCAGTGCGGAGAATTGGGAGGGGGGTGGTTTGTGAGCGCCGCTCATTTCGCCGCACGCCCTCTTCCGCCCCTATTCTTTACCTTGGCCGCCTGCGCCCACTGCAGCAGGTCCTTGGGGTCTTCGGGGATGACGTCCTCCCACGCCTCGGGCGGGGAAGGGGACGAGATGTCGGTGCGGACCAGGCTAAGGGGTGAGGGAGGAGTGTGCGGAGCGGCGTTCAGTGCGCGCTTACGGTGCGACGCACGCAACATGCTCGCACCGCAACTGCCGTGTGCGGGAACGCAACGCTGCTTGCCAAATCCCCGCGCGCACAACCCGCGCTCACCGGTAGCGCGGCGCGTTCAGGTTGGTGTGAAACGTCATGATGCTGCCCTCGTTGGCAACGTAGTCGTATGAGGCGTCAAAGTTGTCGACCAGCTTGACGACGGGGAGTGGGGTGGCGTCGGGGGAGCGACGGTCGAACCCCTTGAGGCTCAACACGCCGTCTTCGCCGCGCGGCAGCGCGTCGATGTCTACCAAAAACAGGCGATTGGTAGGTTCGCAGCCTGCGGACGCGGTGATGAGGAGGTAGCTGAAACGGGTGCAGGAAAGGGTGGGTGCGGAAAAGTCGGGGTGCGGACATTTTGCCGTGCCCTTCTCCGCGCGCTGCTTCTCTCTATCTCCTCTGTCTCTACTCCGCGCGCACCGGCCGTCATCCGTGACCTCGGCCCCGATGTGCCAGGTGGGGTGCTCGGGGATGGCGTACAGAAAAACGTCGTCCGACTGGGGTTGGCCCACGACGTGGTACCTAGAGGAAGGGGGGGTGCGGCGTTTGCACGCGCAATACGTAAGTGCGCATGCAACCGTGCGGAGATGCCACCGCCGCAATCGTGGAGCAAATGCCTACCCGCACGCCCAACCACGCACCACATCTCTTTGTCCACATTGGAATCCACCTCCGTCCCGAGGTCCCCCCCCTTCGCCGGCGGCGGGTACCGGTGGTAGAAAAAGCCTTTGCCCTCGTGCGTCCAGGCGAGCGACGTGAATTTGACGTGCTCGAGCTTGTCGGCCAGCGGCGCCGGCGCGCCCGTCGTCTGGTCGACGGTGAGGACGTGCACCGTGCGCCAGTCCGACCCCCCGCTCGATAGCGCGTACGCCAGCAGGGTGCCGTCCTCGGAAAAAGAGGTCGACCCCAGGGCGACGGTGCCGTCGTCCGAGAGCGTGTTGGGGTCGAGCAGGACGGTCGCGTCGGCGCCGGGTGCGGCCTGCGTGAAGACCACCGACTGGGCTTGTAGGCCCGTGTTGTGAGAGTAGACGTAGCTGGAGAGAGAGGAGGTTTTTGGGTCGATCAAAGGCGGTCGCGGGCGCGGGCGGCGCGTCGAAAAAATGGGGGCGGGCGCCGCGGGGGTGGGTGGGTCGGGTCGCTCACCGCGCGCCGCGCTTCGACGGACAGGAAAAGCGCGGGTAGTCGTACAAGCGCGTCATGAGCGCCTTGAACTTGGCCCGGGTGCCGCACTGGGCGAGGACGGACGCGGTGAGCACGTTTTGGGCGTCGACGACTGGAGAGGGGGGGAGGGAGCGGGTCGGCGCGCCTACGGCGCACCACCACCACCACCCCGCTCCCACCTCCCACGACA
>Ga0315288_10003939_pt1 | contig 18919 bp, 12 predicted proteins | sample YL17G11_20_MG_FD_203454 | JGI IMG/M metagenome (GOLD analysis project Ga0315288, IMG submission 203454) | Sediment microbial communities from Yellowstone Lake, YNP, Wyoming, USA - YL17G11_20 | ecosystem: Environmental > Aquatic > Freshwater > Lake > Sediment | place: USA: Wyoming | collected... | reverse complement strand
ACAGGTCATCTAATGGTTACCCATTTCAATGCAACACTCGATATGGGTGGTTGGCTAGACCTTGCCCAACAGGGACTTTCACCCTGCAAGAAATATAGAGCTTCTTGGCGCTCTTCCGCTAAAAGTTACCGAATTATTAACCTGGCACACCTTCCCTATTTATATAATTTAAAAGTAAAATATTAATTGTCTAAGAAAATGGGATGTGGCACTATTTATTAATAAGGTCTGTACTTATTAATTTAATTTTGTGAAATTGTGAAATACCCATCGTCTTTTCCAGTAAAGGTAGCTATTTAGAAATGTAATGAAATATTTGTTGTTGATTTTTTTGTATTTGTAATTTAATATCTTCAACACATATCCCTTTTATCAAAGCTATTTTATCAATTACAAATTCAAGAATTTCAATAGTAAAGTGTGTACAATTTTTTCTTGTAAATGGTCCATCAGTTTCTAACAAAAGCTTCTCTTTTGGTATTTGTCGTATTATTTCTTGTCCATTTTTTGACATTATCATTATACTGTTAACTGTAAAATAAAACCCATTATCTATAGCTTTTTCAAGATTTGAAATAGAACCGGAATACCAGTGCATAATTATTTTATTAGGGTAATTTTTACCAATTATTTCAATTGCATCCTTATCGGCTTTTCGAGAATGAACTGATAATATTTTATTTTCTTTGTTTGAACATAATGAAAGAATCTTTTCAAAAATCATCTTTTGTGCTTTTTGATGAGTTTCGTCTCTTGTTGTAAAATCAAGACCGATTTCTCCAACAAAAGAGGTTAAATCGAGCAAATCGTAAAATTGCCCCAACTGATTTTTATATTGAGGTACTAACTCAGGATGCATGCCTAAAGATGCCCACGCATAGGAATATTTCTTACATATTTTCCTGCATGCCTCAAAGAGAAATGGTGCATTAGTCATGGCGACTAAGCCCATACCCAAGCGCTTAGCTTCTTCAAGTATTCTGTCAGGATTATCAAATAGATCAAGATGTAAATGCATATCAATTATTTGTGGTATTTTTTCTGTCATTGTCGAGTTGTCCCTGTTAAAAACTGAGATAATTCATTCATACCTCGTCGATAGACTTCCATAAAAGCAGTAATATCTTTTGAGGGCACAGGGCCAGTGCTTTTTACTTTAAATAAGTCCATTGAGGGAGTATCGTTTTTAAAACGCATAAGACCCATCATTATTGCTCGATAGTCACTACCACTTTTTTTATTTGCCTCTGGAGGAGTAGATAAAACATCTACAACATAATCCGAGTCATGTATATTAGCGCTATTGAATGCTGCTCTTCTAATTAGACAAGGGAGACACCCACCACAATGAGTTTTCGGATTAACCCTTTTCCAACGGGATTGTTCTGGATGGGAGCATGACATGGAATCTTTAGCTAATTTCTCTAAAAGTACTTTGTTTTTACACTCTATAAACATTTCACCTTTTGTTTTAAATTTATAAGGAGTAACAATATCAACAGGAATGTCAAGATTGTCCAATAGTTCTTTAAACAATCTTATAAAATAAGGATGTGTGGTTTTAGTACTAAGACTTCCTGTTCGGCTTTCTGTGGGTGCAACATTTAATGAAACAAGCCCGTTTTCCGGTACATATAATTTCACTCTATTTTGAGATGTAGCACCGTATGCAGCAGAGAGAGATAAAAATAAGAAGGAACGAGCGCGTGTGCTGGTTTCAAAATAGCATCCTTCAATCTGTGGTGGTTCTATGTAATGAAAATAAAAATCAGCCTGATCGGGATATTCTTTTTTTAGTTTAGCCCCAAGATCTTTTTGGAATGAATGAGTTACTCCTCCTCCATATTGCCCAACAAAAGTTATATTTTTCCCATCCGATAGAAGATCAATTGCTCCAACTAATGAATCTGCACCTCCGGAAAAAAGACATATATCATTCAACTCTAAAAGATTTTGCTGCGATGGTATATCAATTAAGCTCTTCCTAAACTGAAAATGCCATTTATCTCCGCTTAAAAATGCAAGTGCATTTTCTAAAGTATCTCGGGTATTCTCCCAAATATTAGGAGCGCTAACCGGAAGATGTATGGTAATTTCTCTTTGCCATGAATCATCAGCATATTTTCTTTCAATACACCGATCAGCAGAAGTTACAGCCATTGCAAGCAACAGAAAGTCATGTGATGCTGGAGTAAGTCTGCCATTATTATTGAATTCATTTAATAACCCACCATCTCTCATTTTCCATCGACTGTTCGAACGGTAAAAATCAACATAAAATCTTGCCTCTTTTTCTATGTTTGGCAGACGATGATTATCATTCTCACCTGCTCTTACAATTAAATTCCAGTTCATATTTAACCCTCCTGAATAAGGCTATAGGCATCTTCGTAAAGGGAATCAATTATCTGTCGCCCTTCATCCCCATTCCAGTCAATCGAAAAAGCACTTCTTGCATTCAACTCTAATTTTACCAAGTCCCTAACATAGATTTTTACTTCTCCTTCCAGCTTTACTGCTTCAATTTCAGGAAATGCTTTTCTTTCAATACAAGCACCAAGCTCCTGCAACCAGAGCTTATAGATATATCCCGAAACAAAATCTTCAATCGCTCTCTTTAATTGCCCATCTGTTAAATGTTCAAGACTTTCAAAGTTTTGATTTTCTGAACATTGCTTATAAAAAGATACCAGGGTATCTTCAATCGCCTTTCGGGCAATATTTTCGTCAAAATTTACACCATTATCCAATAGCGTATCAATAAGGTCTGAAAAAACCGTATCAACATCCTTCCCGATAAGATGACCAAGGCCGATTAAATTTAACCCCTGGGATATATTACTCCGAGCTGTTGTTGCAAAAAAATTCGCCAAGTTACGAGCGGTTGACTTACCAGATATGACAGATTGGGCAGCTTTTTGTGCCCCACCCTTTGCACTAATATAGGCTCTACCAGCCCTTGCGGGGCCACCTTTTCCGCTTCCCTTTGATGCATAGCGACTCATTACATTTTTAGCATTTTTCCATTTTCCTTGGGACCGAGATTCATGGTTCAGATCTTGTGTATCTTGATCATTAGAATTATCGTTCCCTGGTATGTTTTGTTCCGCCTCTCCATCATCCGGTGGGATACCGTTGTCAGTAGAATTACTACCTATATCACTACTTTGCCTTGCCCATGAGGGTAGAAGATGAGAGGTGTCTTTGGGTCCACCATAAGAGTTTGAGGTCCCCATTATTTAATTCCCTCCTTCCATTATTTTAGAAAGACGATTCTTTGCAGCTGTACTTAAAGCTTTAGTTGCTGACTGTGAATTAGAAATTCTCTTAAGAAATTGAATTAATGTAGAATGGTGCGCAGTGTCTTTCAATACTGACTCCAGTTTAGTAACAATCCAAACTGGTAATTCATTATCAGGCAAGGTGTTAATAAAAGACATCAGCTCTGCTGATAATTCCTGACGTTCTTTACACCATTTTATAGCAAGGTCAAGAGGAGAATCTTCCTTAGAATAATTTTCCAAATTTCTTGCTTTTTCAATTAACTCATCAAGTATCGCGGACGCATCAGCGAAACTTATTTCTTTAGCTTTTTTAAATGCATTATTGCGAACAGCTTCACTGGGGCTTGACAAACCTCTAATTATTTCTTGAGCTTCTGGGCTGAGTCTCTTTGTAATACTTAAAATATCTGTCGGTTTCTCTCTTGAGAAATAAAAATAGGGTCTCAAATCTTCACTTGAAAGAGATGGTTCACTATTCAGCCACTGTAAAATCCATTGATCCCGAATCCACATATCAATTTCTGGGAATTTATCTCTCTTACTGTTCGCTTCTGTTTCGGCAGATTTTGCTAATTCCTCCATTTTTTTGAGTTGTTCTGGTTCCCCTTCCTGCATACTCTGCCAAGCTGATAGATTACGAAAAAACTGTGATCTAAAATATTCAAGTAACATCAATTTCGCAAGAATCCGGCGATTTAATACAATTTCTCTGGATTTAGCCATTTTTATTCTCATTATAAGTGTATTAAGGAATCGCTTACACTGTCGAGGATTTCCATTCAAGTTTTCCCCAAGAACTGGACCAATACGTTGTGCGAAAACTAGATCTTCACAAAGTTCATCAGACAAATTACCAAATAATTCTGAAGCTTCTGCTGCCGAAAGAGTCCTCCCTTCTTGAATTGTTTTGGGATCGAGCGTCCATTCTATACATTTCTGGAATTTGCTACCTTCTAATTTTTCCTGTATAAGTAATAGAGTGACGTAATTTTCAGTATCAGTGCGAGTCATCGACGGAATTCGCACTGGGTATTGAATCAATTTTTCAAGATAGTCTCGTCCGACATCTGTCTTGTCTCCTGGTAATTCGGGGAATCTGCTTCGCACCGCATATTGTACAAGTCGTTCGTCCGCCCCGAGAACAAACGCAGTTTTGGGAACATAGAGAAAGAGCCTAATTGCCTCAAGTGTTTCTATGATAGTATTAGGCAGACATCTATCAAGATCATCAATGGTAACAATTACAGCTGAGAAACCGGATTTTTTAATTAATTCTCCAAATTCATTTCTAAAAGAACGGATATTCCGGCTAATAGATTGTTTTAACTCTTGCTGTAAAAGCTCTTCTACCTTTTCTATATCTACATCTTCGAGTAATTTAGCGGCTTGTTTGGCAAAGCTCGGTAGGTCAGTCAAAGCAGGAATAATAGTTCCCACACCTCCTGTAGTGGCAGCGGTAACGCCATATTGAATCACTTTACTGCCGAGTCGGAACCAGTTGATCTTTCTCAGTAATCGAAGCGCGAGAGATTTCACTTCTATTTTCTTTTCCAATGGAGTTTTTTGAACCAATTCGCCAACAATGGTTTCCATGAGTGCCGATTTCGCATCTTCATAGCTTTCAAACAGCCAGCCGTTAAAATCTAAAATAAGGATATTTTCTTCCGATTCCAGCTCTTTCGTAATCATTTTGATAAGGCTTGATTTACCACTTCCCCAATCACCGAAGATTCCAATAGTCGCTGGGAGAAGTGTACCATTTTTAACAATATCAAGAACAGCACCTTTCAGATGTTTTATTCCAAGTAAATCTATTGTTGTTTCATGATCTGGCCACACAATAAAACCTCCTTTTTTAATCGATTAATGATTCTTGTGCCTACCCACAAACAGCGGACGCTTAAATTGCTTTCTCACTCTGTCTTTTTACCTGAAAGATTCTTCCTATGTGATTAGGAAATAGTTCTTTTAGTAAATTCTGTATAGGTTTTCCTAAAGATTAGGAATTACTCCGTCGGTGCTTTTTTTATAAAGCTCTCCAGAGTTCTGTCCGGTAACAGTCCTTCGGCCTGAAAGTTTGGATACATTTAGTATCTTACCTCTTCGACTCCTCTTCTTTTAAAAATAAAAGAAAAGTCTCTTCTGTTACCTTCATACAGGTTACAATATTTAATTAAATAAAGTTTTATATAAAATCCTTTTTATTATTTTTTCAATTTTAAACATGAATATTAATTTAGACTATCTTTATTTATTATATACTATACTTATTTTAAAAACCCTTCTTTTTTATAAAAAGAACAACTCGCCTGTCATAACATGCAGTGTCTAATGTCAAGAATTAACCACAAATATTTTAGATTAGATCTAGAATATTTTGAATCTAAACATCTCTATCTTCCCGCAAATAAATTTTCATATTTGCTGGATTTAATGAAAAATATTCCAATAACTGTTTAATATTATTCCGGATCTGATTCGCCGAAAGATTTACTTCAACAAAAAAATAATCCTCTATTTTTTCAGCAACTCTTAAATCCTGCTCATTCCTTGAGAATAATGGATTTCCCCGCTTACTGATAAAGTCTTCTGTCTCAGGTAGTTTTTTAAACCGCTCAGAATTATTTTTTGTTAGCACCTCCAGCACTTTTAAATAAAGAATCTTCCATGTTTTTAATCCTTTGAATGCACTACCTTCCAGAATAAAACCGTAAGGTCTTTTATAGATAAAATCCTCATCAAGGGTATGGGGTTCATTCTTATCCAGTTCCTGAATAATTCTTTTTTTCCTGTCACTATCAGAAGATTCTCCTTCAACATTTTCGCCTTCAGGGTTAATTTTAAAATAGCTTCTAAGATTCTCAGATATCTTATTGGTAGCTTTTGTAAAATCAGTCAGATTATTGTTATAGCTTCTTAGAAATTTCATACCATTTTCTAATGATTCATTGTCACGGGGGTCTATATCCAGATGAATATCATCAGGTAACGCTAACAGTTTTTCGTGAATATCAATTAAGGAATCATAAATCATTTTTATTTTTTCTTTATTCATAAATTCCTCCATTTTTTTATTCGATCTTTTCCAGCATCTTAATAATCCACAGCATCTTACTAGAAAAAGCATATGCAGGATCGTTCCCGGAATACCCTTCTAGGAAGCGGCTCAGGTAATATTAAAAACTGTTTAGATTAAAATGTGAACTTGAAAAACCTGAACCTATTCTCTACCCTTTGATAGGTTTTTAAATATATTTTTATCTAATTGCCTTTTAAAAAAACTTAATCTATCTCTATTTAAATTATATTTTAATTGAATGCATTTTTCTTCGCTTATAATTTAGAATTTTTTCTCTGCTTATAATTGAATTTAGCATATCTGACATTTCAACTAACAACTCGGGCGCTACAACACGTCTAAACCTTGCCCGCCTAATATCGTTTGAATCTTCTAAAAACTCTTTAAAAAAATTAAACATATTTTGGAAATCAAGAATTTTTGTATTACTGCTAATTGGAAAAGGTTTGTAGAAAATAATATTTTTTTTTGAAGTTAAAGCCAGGCAAAAATTAGAAAACGCTTTTCGCTCTTCTAATGGAATCTTACTTTTTAATTCATCAATACTATCAAACTTATCCTCTAGAATTAATTTTTGTAGCTGCTTATAAAAAGTTAAAAAACAATTCTGGATATTTACATAATCTTTTAAATATCTTTCTCGATCATTATTTTCGCCAACACGACCTTGCTTGTGTTTTGCTTTAAAATTCTTTATATATTTTGTAAACTGTACTGCAGGCAGAATATTCATATATTTTATTAATTCATCTATTAATTTTTTTGGTAAAGATTTATACATTACACCATTTGGATCTAAAATAGGTAATGATTCAATAAATGCTGATAATCCTTTTATCCCACTAAAAGTTTTTTTGACATAATTCCGTTCCAGCCATATTTGTCTAATACGATAAGCGCGAGCAATTGTCATTCTTTTTATTAAGCCCTTTGTCTGATTCTGAATCTTCCAACCGTAAGAATGGGGTTTATCAACTTTATATTTTAATAAAACATCTCCTAAATCCCACAAGGCAAGTATTCTATTGATGGGGGCCTGGTTCACATCCCTATAAACATTATTAGACTTTGTAATAGCGTCAATTAATAAACTTAAATTGATTTCTTTCATATATTCTCTCGTTTCTATAAATTAATATTTTCCTCATCTATATAAGATTCTAATTTTAATCCTAGCGCAATAGTATTATCGAGTAATTCCTGATCTGTTAATCTCTTGCCTTTTTGGATCTTAAAAATAATTTCAGGTGCTATAATAAAAGATACATAATTATTTAATCTTTGGTTAAATTTCGGTAAATCTTCGGTTCCCGAATTCCTTTTTTTAAAATCTCTATGGCTTGTGTTAATATATAAAGCGTTGCCTGCACCTATTATTCTTCTATCTTTATCGTCAGGGAAAGGTTTAAATTCTATTTTTGGTGAACTTGATTGTACAGTTATTTTTTTTGATTTTCCGTCAATTTCCTTTAAATCTAAATCTCCGCTTCCTGCTCCCGTTTCGCTGTCGCCTGGACTTCCGGAACCCTTACCCTTCTTACCATCCTCTCCATGAACAATATCCATTCCAGGGCTTCCTCCTCCTTGTAATACGCCTCCCCAATTTGAACCATTATTATCTACAATAGATTCTTTATCATCCTGCCCTATAGCTTGTGAGCTTTCTTGTATTTCAAATTTTAATTTAAAATTTTTTAAAACATTGCTTAGACAATTTGTAATTTTATGACCTATTTCATCCAGATGTTCTTGTTTTTTTGAAGCTTGTTTTTTGTTAAAAAGCTCTTCTATTTCTTCTTGTATTTTTACTAATTCTTTATAAAAAATATTTCTTTCTTCATCATCAATTAAGTCGTCCCGGGTAATTTTGGGAGAGCAAAAATTGTTTATCTCAATACTCCCTACAATAAATTCATTATTCCCCCAAATATAATTATTTTTTCCGATAGAATTAAGGTGCTTTTTATAACTTGGGATATCTGCTATAGATTGTATTCTTCTTCCTTTATTTTTAATTATCGGTACTCTATTTTTTTGCGGTTGGTCTAATATTTTTAAATCAATATCCAGAAATGACATCTTGTTGCTGCTTTCTACTTTTATTTTTTTCTTTGGGAATTCAAGTCCATCCATATTATGATAATCAAAAGGAAGTAATTTAATTTTATTACTGCTGTTTTCTAAAATAAAAATATCAACCAATCCATCCCTTAAAATATCATCAAAGTGTCTTGATATTTCCTCACTCAACTTTCTTTTCATCTCGTTTTTTTTAAATACATAATTATTAAAATTTGAAATTATAACCTCTGTTCCTTCCTCTGCTAAAATGTCATCTGATACTTCTTTACAATATACTTCATCGCGTTCTGTTTTATTGCGATCAATTATAATTTTACAAGCTGGGTAATTTTTTTTCTTGGAAATAAATTGGGCTATTTTAGCAAAAGCTCTAAACGCATGAACTCCAAAGCCAAATTGCCCGTTCGCCCATGATACTGTTTTTTTTGTAGATAGCCCAACATTACTTAATAAATTACATAATTCGTCAGGACTCATACCTCCACAATTATCTAAAAAAGAAATTGTTTTATCGTATGTTTCAATATTGATATAAACTTTATAATTCTTTCCCAAGCCATTTTTTCTATTAATAGTTGCGACGTCGATGGAATTATCAATATACTCCATGGCTGCTCTAAAAAAATCTTTATAAGTATTAGATATTTGATTGATAATTGCATTTTGATCTGCAATATTTAATTTTGTTATACCAAGAATATTCATAATTTATTTACTCCTTTATCATATAAACTGCTTGGGCTCCATATTTTAACCGTATAATATCTCCTCTTTTTATCATTGAATTTAAAATGTTTAGGCAACCTTGTTCGCTAATATTACATTCTCTAGCTAAGTGTTTTTTATTCAATGTTCCTCTATCAGAAAGGTTCTTTAAAATAATTTCCATGTAGCTTTTTTTTCTTAATATAACCATTGCGTTACGTTTCTGATGCCATTCTCTTATATTTTCTTTTAATCTTGGATTCCCTTGCTTAATATGAGGGTATCCATATTCTTGTCGAAAATCTGCCATAGAACCCCAATGACGGGTAATTTTCATCCAGATATTTCTTATCTTTTTATCTCCGTTCATTTCAGTAGTAGTTGGATGATGTCCGATTTTTTCTACATACTCATCATATTGCCTTTTTAATTTTTTCTTTTTTGAATAATTCTGAACATCCCTTATATCTAAATTAAAATATCCTAATAACTTATTAAAATTAATGATATCAGTGTTTAAAGTTTCCAACATTTCGTCTTTTTTCGAACAATCAGATAACTCATTTAATAGCTCTTCTTTTTTTGTAAAATAGTTAATTAAAAAGGGATAAGAAATTAATTCCTTTTTTATCGGATATTCAAATAATCCGTATTTATCTCCTCTTGCTAATATTTGCCGTATTCTCTCACGAGTTAGGCCTACTTCCCTCCCAACTTTTTCAAGCGTACCGTATTCTTTATATAATTGAAAAATAGTCTTACTGGAAGTGATTTTATCATTTGATAATTTTCTAAGTTTTTTACTTGGTATTTCGTTATTATCTTGATGAATATCCCCGTAGGCTAATGTACCCTGCTCTTCTTTATTAGAAGAATCTCTGGGGCTATTTTCGCTTAAGACAAATTTATCCTCTGATCTTGATTTTGGTAAATGAGTATCTTTCTTTGGAAAGCCAGTCGTTCCGCGCTCTTCATATAATTGTAAAATATTTTGATAGTATTTAATTTCACTATCGGATAGTCTTCTATGTTTTTTGACTATTTTTTCATTTTTGTGGATATTTACAAATGTTATTTCCTCCTGTTCTTTTAGGTTGTTTAATTTTAGTAAGTTTTCTCCATTTAAATGATTCTCGTTTTCCTCTAGCTTTTTAACTAATAATTCTATTTTATTTTTACTATCGAGATGATCAGGATCTATAATTAATACTTTTTTGAAACATTCGATTGCTTTTATATATTCCCCGGTTTTGCAATAATATATCCCTAGGCTGTGAAATTTATTTGCTGGATTAGGTTGGACTTTTCTTTCTTTTTTAAAATAATTTTCCATTTTTTACCGAATAATATATTTTTATTCTATTGCCAATGCAATTGAATATAATTATGAGTCTCTTCACTATTTAAAAATAAGACTCGTCCTCTAATAGACTGACAGATATTTTCTCTTACTAACTCGAAAAATATTTTAATAATCTTATCAATTGTTTTTTTATAAAGAAAAAGAATTTATTTGTTATTTCTAATATTTCTATTTTCGCAATAGGTTTTTCTTTGGAAATTTTGATTGCATTTTGATTTAACGGTTGAATATAAATTATATCTCCCTCGTTTAATTTGCCAAAAAATGGCTTGCAAGCCAATCTTAATCTGTGCCCATCATCAAGAAAATTTTTGTTTCTAAAATTACCTTTAAATGTTTCTAAATTAAAATGAATATTAAGATAATTTTTAAATATCTTTTTCGTGATTTCGTAGTTTTTCGCGGGTATAGCAATTTGTCCATATTCTATTTCCCATGGTACAATTTTCTTTTCAATATATTCTACTTTTGCCCCAAAAAGTTCAGACATTTTTAAAAATACCTTTTTAATATATTTTTAATTTTTAAAACACCTAAATAAATATCTGCAATTTTTATTTCAGCACTTCACAGCAAACTAATTCAGTTGGTATATATTTTTCTTCATCTTTTTCTGTATATTTTATTTCACCCAACCTATATTGATTATATATTTTAATTAGACTATTTAAATAATCAATCCCATCTATTTTTGTTTTTTCCAGCTTCCTTAACTCCTTAATAGCTTCTTCCGGAATTCCTTTATTTAAGGCCTTGTTTATTTTTTCAATCAACATTAAATCTTCATTATTTTTAATTTCTTTCCTAAAACTGATAATCTTTTTAATGGCCTTAACAATCACTGGATCTCTTTTATAATCAGAATTAAGATTCTTTTGGTAATCTTTCTTAAAACAATCTTCAAGTTTCCCTAAACACTTATAAATTAGCTGTTTGTCTGTTTTGGACAAATCGAACTGTTTTTCATCTTTCAGACATTTGAGTTCTGACATTATTTTTCCTATATCTGATATAATTTTGCCTTCTTCGTTCACAATATAGAGAGTATCTACATCACCTTTCCTGAAATAAGCAAAAACTCCTTCGTATTTATTATTCTTTTTGCAACTTCTTGTACCTAATTGTAAACTCTTAATATAATTCAAATACTCCGCCTGTTCTCTCTCTAATGTTTCAATGATCAACTCGGCTTCATCAAAGTTAAATTCCTCTTCATTTATTTCTTCTTCTAACTTTTCAATATCCTTCTGTTCATAGATAGCATATAACGCTTCTTCATTTAATCTTTCTGATTCATCTATTACTTTATGGTCCTCACCGATATTATCATGGATTTCCTGAATCCTCCTTGACACTCTTTCCTTTAATGATATTTTTTCTTCTATTTTTTTATGAGGAAGAAAGTTATAAACTCTTATAAGGTCATATTCTGAACCAATTCTATCTATTCTACCAATTCTCTGGATTAAAAGTACTGGGTTCCAATGTAAATCATAATTTACCACAATTCCACAATCTTGAAGATTCAACCCCGCGCTAAATACATCGGTAGAGACAATCACATCAATCGGGGTTTCCTTATCCTTCAATTTATATTCATTAGCTTTAGGAGCAAATCTTCTAATTATTGATATTGTATCTTTAACCCCAGAAGTCACAAAACACAAGTTATCAATTTCTCCTTCTAATCTTCTATAAAGATATTTAACCGTATCTGCATATTCAGAAAAAATTAAAACCTTCTCTTTTTTATGCCTATTTAATATTTTGGTAAGCTCATCAAATTTTTTGTCACAACTTTCAGGGACATTCTCTAAATATTTTGCTATATCACCAAATATATTGATATCAATCATGATATCTTTTTTTAATCTATCAACTTCGAAATCATCCGCCTGATACTTTTTTGATACTTCCTTTAGTTCCTCCAATGCATCAACAATATCGACATCTTCACTATAAATTATATCTTGTGCTTCTTCACCCGCCGGGATAATATTTTCTTCTAAACTTACCAAAAATCTTTCATGAATCCTCAATAATCTTCTTATTGTTTCAGAAAAAGCAAAAATACTACTTTCCAATCTTTTATATAACATAACTTTATGTAATCCCTTAAGCAGGCCGGTTATCTTTCTCAAATTTAAATAAATATCTTCATCTTTTTTTTCTTCCTTAACATAGGGCCACAGATTGTATTTAGCATAAGTAATTTTTTTCAACGCCTCTTCTATTTTTATAAAAAGATTATTATAAGTTTCATCAATATTGTAGGAAATAGTTTCAAGTCTTCTTTGAGGAAATTCAATAGGTTCATCTTCAATAGATTGATAAAATTTCTTAATGTGTTGCCTTGTCCTCCTAATTAATAATTTACTAAGTAAGTCTTGAATCTTGGCTTCATGCATTTCCACCATATTAAAGAATTCTTTAAGCGAACCACCTATAACTTGGTAATCATTGGAACCTTCCTGATTAAAGAGTCTTATCTGATTGTAAATATTCCAGATCGAAGTATTTTGAGGGGTAGCAGTCACCAATATTACTTTTTTTCCTGCTAAAAATGGATGAATTTCGTAATATCTTTTGGTATCTGAATTTCTAAAATCATGACTCTCATCAATTAATACAACCTTTCTATCTCGATAAATCCATAAATCACTATCTTGATTAAATTCACCCCTATATAAAGAGCCATAGGAAATTGCTTTTATGTCAACCTTAAATCTTTCTCCAAAATCTTCCCACATTTTTATTAAACGAGGCGGGCAAATTATAACTGCTCTTTCACCCAGCTGTTTAAGCAAGGCAGCTCCAATAAATGTCTTCCCCAGCCCTACAACATCACATACAAAAACACCATCATATCGATTCAAGATTTCATAAGCTTGCATTACTGCTATTTTCTGAAACCGATATAATTTTGGCATTCCACTCCAGTCCCAAAGCACATGAGAGCGGTATTTCATTTTGGATTGAACAAGACTATAGAGAGTTAATATATAAATATCGTAAGGATTGGCATACTTTAAAGCCCAGCTTTCATCAATTGAACTTAATAGTTCTTTTTTAAAGGGTTCGGATTCCTCCCAGAGTTCTTCAAACCAATTATCAAGTTCCTTAAAATTTTCGTTCCCCCGAACAATAACATTCAGTTCGGTACTGTGTTTGAATCCCGATAAGGTCAGATTGCTACTTCCCACAATAGCAATTCCTTCACTCCTGGTTTGTTCTGCTGTTTCTTTTTTATATTTGAATAAATATGCCTTTGAGTGAAGACGTTGCTTGGTACATAATTTAACCTTAACTTTTTCTGATGCGATTAAATCTTTAAATGATAAAAGCATATTTTCATTTTCTTCAGATTGCTCCAACCCTCCGATATTGCGACCTATCTTAGTTTTTAATGTATTAATAACCTCTTTCTTCTTCGATGATTTTTGATATCTCAGCCTTTCTGCAGCTTCTTCAAGCTCATCTCTCCTTGTTACACCTTCTGCAATTTCCTCAAGAGTTTTTGTGTCAGATACACTGCCAATAATCAATTTAAGTTCTTTTAGATGAGAAATATTGCCAATAATTTCATTAAACCCGGATAGAAATAAATAACCCACCGCAAATTTAGCCTCTTCTGTTGCTGTTAAAACTGAATTTATTTCATCTTTAAGAAAACTTCTTCTATTATCAATAATATCGGAATATTGTGGCATTTTTTATTCTCCCTTATTTTTCATTTTTAATTTCCCTTCGATTACTTGTGCTAATTTAGGATATCGTCTGAAATACCAATTTTCAACTTCGTCTATATCCTTTTCATTAAGGTTATACATCTCATAGACAAGTTTATCTATCTCAATCTGCTCGTTGGTCATATAATCGTATCGGGGGTCTGGTTTTTGGTGGTAGATAATGGAAGAAACTAATTTATCTAACTTATGTCTGTAAGTTTCAAAAGCGTTAAAAATAAGAGGAATATTCTTTTGTTCTTCTACCTGAAAGTTTACAGTGTGGTCGATAAATGCCTTGCATAAAAACTTAATAAATTTGGAACAAAGAATACCCATTGAGAAGTAAATTTCATCAAATTTTTGGAAAAACATAGAAGGACCACCTTCGTCAAAAATAGAATTCCCTTTAAAACGAAACATGGGTGCATAAAAACCAGTAAAAGAAAGAGTTACACCATTCTTAAAATAAAATTGTTTGTTCTTAAAAAGAGTTGTCAGTGTTTTCTCGTGTTTTTCGGGAATAACCGTAAATCCTTTACTTTTATTTTTCTCTGCTATTGTTAATGTTTTCATTCTTTTAATTGCTTCCTCCGACCAATCAATAAAATAAGGTGTAGGTACATAATAGTTGGGTAGCCATCCTTCTTCAATATCTGAAGCCCCGCCTTTGTCATAGGGAACAAAATATCTGTCGCTAAAATATCTGTGCTGATGGGTTTTGTGTTCTGGATTAGTGCAGATACCATTTTCTATAATATTCATTCTTAATTTCTCATCATTTCTTATCTTCTCAAGTTCATCTTCCTTTAATACAAGGCTTAAATCTATTTTTTTATAACCTCCCCCTTTGATACTTCTTAAATAATACTTATTGTCACCCGTGCACAATCCCTGTTTCACTTCTGCCACATCCCCCAATTTAACTAACCTAATTATTTTTCCGTTAAAATCTACTTGATAAATATTTGGGCCTTCCTGGTCAAATAGATTTTTCTGCCTCTTTATATCAAACATAACCGGGACATCCTTTTCATCTGTATAGACTTTTGGCTTTAAATTATCTATATCTCGCATCAATTTAAACAACTTTGGCGAAGCAATGAAGTAAGATAAATTAGAAAAATTATTTATAATACTTTGCCTGTAGGCATAGATTGCCATTTCCCTGTCTGAAATAATGATATAACCGTCCTTAATATTTTTATCAGGTTCAACATCCATAATTAGCTCAAGAGCAGCTTCTAAATTACCATTTTTAATATCGAGTCCATGAAAATCAGCGGCAATAACAAAATTTTCTTTTTCCTTTTCGATATAACTTTTCTGAAAAAGATATATTCCCGTATTTACCATAGCCTTAAAAGTTTTCATCGGCACAGAGATGAGATATTGGACTTTAGTTTCTTCAAATAATTTTTTACGGAGTTTGTAATGTGTTCTGATGGTCTGCCAGGTGTCACTCATAATATAACAAAGTGTCCCACCTGGTTTTAAGATATTTAATCCCAGGGCAGTAAATACTCCGTAACTGTCTTTGCTATCCAGATTAAATTCATTCTTAGAAATCTCTTCATCTACTGAAACACCGTAAGGGGGATTGGCTATAACAATATCAAATCCTTCCCTTGCTCCCATAACCTCAAAGAAATCAAGATACCAGTTAAAAGTATCTATATCTTGACCCTTCTTTATTTCTTCAATTTCTTTTTCGAGAGATGATATTTCCTGTGTAAGAGTTTCTTTCTTTCTTTCTTCTTCTTTAATTTCTTTTTTAGCCTTTTCAATTAGGGTTAATTGACTGCCTACCTGCTTGAGTTTATCCTTTAAAGAATATTTCATATTTTCAAGATACCAGATGGCAATATCACATTTTATTTTAATTATTTTGTCTTTTAAAATCTGTTTCTTTACATCAATATCAACTTCTGAAAATTCGTCTTTTAATTTCTTATATTTTTCTATCAATTCAAATATCTTTTGATTAGTAAGAGTTTTTTGTTTTAAATCAAATTTAAATCCGCATATTTTTGATACCAGACTATCACCTTTAAGAATTTTAAAATCAAGATTAATTAAAGGGGAAATATCTTTAATAGTTTCAACTTCGAGGTCAACTATAAGGGACAGCCATAGTCTTAATCGGGCAAGAAGAACAGCTCTTTCCTGAATATCAACACCATAGATACAATTTTCAATAAGTTTTTTCCTTAAATTATATCTACTCTCAGTTATCCCAATTTCTTTATTTAATATTTCTATTAGATTGACTAACTTATTAAGAATATCTACCGGGTAAGCTCCTGACCCTACACCAGGATCAACAATTCTTAAATTGAGAAGTTTTTCTTTAATTATTTCTGGCCGGTCAATTCCATCTGTAGATAGTTTATATATAAACGATTTAAAAATTTCCTCTGGTATCTCAGGTATTTCATTAATTAAATAATTTAATAAGGATTGTTTGGTCATAAAAGATACAATAAAACGGGGGGTATAATAACTGCCAGATTCTCGGCGGGGATTAGGAATATCTTTATACTTTTCTGTTTCTACGGAAAGTATTAATTCTTCAAAGATTTTTCCTAACATCTCCGGGTCTATTGCTACTTCTTCTTCAAATTCAGTGTCTTCTCTAATAGTAAAATTAAATCGTTCTAATAAGTCTTCAAAAATGTTGTTAAATGCTTTATTTGGAATTACTGCTTTTTCTTCAATTTCCTGCTTAAATTCAAAAAGTCCTCCATTTAAAAAGGGGATATTTTCAAATCTTGAGCAATTAAAATCCTTAATAGATAATTTTTTAAATAAGGGAATTATAAAATTTTCATAATAATTTTCCTTATTTGAATTAAAATTAAGAAAATTATTATAAATAAATTTATAATCATTATTTAACCAACCCTTTTTCTGAATAAAATATAAAAATAGAAGACGGTTCATAATTTCCTGAGTTAGTTCATCGGCAATCTCTTTTTTAAATGTAGGGTTATTGTTTCTAATTACATCCCTTAATTCTTTATACCTCTCTACAAATTCTTTATAAAATTCTTTAGATACTGCTTCAACATCGAAAGCCTCTTCGCACTTTGACATCAAAGCAAATGTTGGTATGCCCTCATCAGCATAAATTTTTGATAATCTTTCTGCTGCTGTTCTAATCCTATCTGTTTTACCGATGGTTATTCTACGAAATCCCCTTACTTCTTTATGTTCTTTGCCTATATATTTAGTATTAATAAAATGAGTTTCTGTACCTTCTTTATTTGTAAAAATAATAATATTTTCAGGATAATATCTCGAGATAGTCTTTACGACTTCTCGCTCTGTACCTTTTAATAGACTGTCGATGATACAGAATATAACTTTAAAATTATCCACTTTTGAAATTATCTTTATAGAAAGTATTTTATCCTTTACATCTTTAGAAAATTCAATAAGCACATCCTGATCAACTGATTCAAAATTTAATTTTTCTATAAATAATTTTTTTAGTATATCTGCATTTACTACAGTATTTTTTATTTGTTCAAGAATTGGTTTTATTTCTGTTCTCCATTCGACTAATCCGTTCATAATAATATCTCCTTAAAATTACTTAAATTAATTGGCCTTCCTTTTTTAAGAAAAATAGAATTTGCTGAATGGTCAAATACTAAGGGGGTTTTATTTTGACTTAACAATTTATTAAAAAGTTTTTCAAGGTTTCCGCCTTCATTTATATACAAAAATATATTTTCGTTTACAATATCGGAAATAAAACTATTTCTTTTTAAGGAATTATAAAAAGTAATTTTATCTTTTTGTAAATAAAAAGAAGCTATTAATATTTTGCCTTTTTCAAACGGTCCTTTTATGTAATTATACACTGGTTGGTTTTTAATGCCTTTGGAAGTAAAAAAAATTATTTCTTTATCTTTTTCTATTAATTTTTTTAAAATTCTTTTTTCAAAAGGCGAATGCCACCCACTTATAAAAACATAAGGTAACTCAGCAAGAGAAAGTAATAATTTTTCTGCTGGAATTATTATATTTAAAGGAATTGTTCTGGAAATAAAAATGCTTATTTTTTTCTTTTTCAGTAATTGTTCATTCCCTGATAAAAAAACCTGTCTATTGTTTAAATAACTTTCTTGATATTTAATCATATTTTTATTTTTATCTTTTCTTTATCCCGGCACTCTCTTCCTCTATCTCCTGGCGAAGGCCTTTGGAGACAAGGACCTGGGCAAAGCTACCAATTTCCAGAATCCATTTCTTAACCTCGATTAGGCAGCATACTTCCAATGAGAAGATGATTGAGCCATCGGATAGTTCTCTTATCTTTTGGGTGGAGTGTCTTATATTTTAGTCGCTATCGACCATAAATAAAAACTCTCAGGAGAAACTGCTTTTGGTATTTATTTGTTATCCAGTTGTTTTTAAAACATTTCTTTTTTATCATTTGCCATCCTAAAATCCACTAATGCCAGATTTAATTATATTCTGGCATTAGTGGATTCCATAAACTCTTTAATTACATGCCATACTCGTTCTTTTACTTCTCTCCTGTCTGCATAGTCGAGCATTTCTGCCATATTAATCCGATAATTAAGAATTATATTAGAAACAATTTTTATATATTCATCTTTATCTATAAGAGTAATTTTTTTCATTTCCATAAATAAATCAACAAGTATTT
>Ga0315288_10003938_pt1 | contig 18919 bp, 16 predicted proteins | sample YL17G11_20_MG_FD_203454 | JGI IMG/M metagenome (GOLD analysis project Ga0315288, IMG submission 203454) | Sediment microbial communities from Yellowstone Lake, YNP, Wyoming, USA - YL17G11_20 | ecosystem: Environmental > Aquatic > Freshwater > Lake > Sediment | place: USA: Wyoming | collected... | reverse complement strand
ACCGATTGATGTAGTGAATAGTGCGCCGGGAGCGGTAATAAAGTCTTTAACAAAGCTTCTTGGCCGGGTTAAAAGTTCGTTATATAAGCCTTTTACCGGGCTTCCCAAATCAAAAATTCCCGAATGGGTACTTTCAAAAATAACTTTATATCCGGCCTTACTCATAACTTTCTTTAGTGTTCTCGGTTCAAAGAGGGTTCTTAACATTAACTTATTTTACCCTTTTTGCTTCAATTTGACTAAATAGAAAGCTTAACGCATTATTGACTTAGTTTATGTGCGGGATAGCAGGAAAAGTGTATTTTAACAGCAGGTCGGTTACTCCCGAGCAGCTTAAAGCAATGTCCGATAAAATCGTCCATCGAGGCCCGGACGATAACGGGATTTATATTAGTCGTGACAGGAAGGTGGGGCTGGTTAATAGAAGGCTAGCAATTATTGACCTTACTTCGGCAGGACACCAACCAATGCTTTATAAAAATCGTTATGTAATTTCCTATAACGGTGAAGTTTACAATTTTCGGGAAGAAAGACAAAAACTAGAAAAAGAAGGCTACAAATTTAGCTCAAATACCGATACAGAAGTAATCTTGGCCCTTTATGACAAATACGGTGTGGGGTGCTTAAAAAGATTAAGGGGCATGTTTGCTTTTGCAATTTATGACGACAAAGAAAAAACCCTATTTCTGGCAAGAGATAGGATCGGCAAAAAGCCTTTAAAATATTTTTTGGATGGTCAGGTTTTTATTTTTGCCTCGGAACTGAAAGCTATCCTCACTCAGCCAGAAATTCATAGAGTAGTTGATTATCAAGCCATTCAATCCTACCTAATATTCGGTTACGCTCCCTCGCCGCTAACGGGATTTGAGGGAATTTCGAAACTTGAACCCGGTCACTATATGATTATGAATCTGAAACGCAAAAGCTTTGAGAAAAAAAGATATTGGGAACCCAGATTTCGCCAAAAACTTAGACTTAGCCAACAGCAGTGGTGCGACAAAATATTAAGTACCCTTGAAGAAGCTACAAAATTAAGAATGATTTCCGATGTCCCCATAGGAGCCTTTCTTTCAGGGGGAGTTGATTCAAGCGGTGTTGTTGCCTGCATGTCTAAATTCTCCGACAAACCAATCAAAACATTTACTATTGTCTTTGAGAACAAAGATTGGAGCGAAGATAAATATGCCGACAATATCGTCAAAAGATATAAAACCGACCATCACGAACTTCTAGCAACACCGGAAAACGTCGAAATTCTTCCCGAGCTCGCATATCAGTATGAAGAGCCGTTTGCAGACGCAAGCAGCGTTATAACCTATATGGTCAGTCGTCTCGCTAAAAAATATGTAACGGTTGTTCTAAACGGCGACGGGGGGGATGAAAATTTTGCAGGCTACCCCAATAGATACTTTAGACTTAAAAGAGATGTAGATTTTTATAAGTGGATAAATATGGCCAGACCGGCCGCAGTTTTGGGATTGAAAATCCTCGGAAATATCTCAAAAAACGGAATTATTACAAGGTCGAGAAATTTCTTTGAGAAATCCAAGCTCCCTTTATATCAGCGCTTTGCATCTTACAATCAATTTTTTTCTTTAGAGGAAATTGTCGGGATTTCAAGGAGCCGTTTGGCGGAGCTTACCGGCTCACGTAATCCTTACTCCATCGTTGAGGAATGCTTTAGGCTCTTTAAGGGAAAAGATCCCAAAGACGCGGGACTTAAGTTCGACCTTTTATATTGGCTCCCTGACGACCTTCTGGCAAAAGTGGACATTGCTTCCATGGCCAGCTCCCTTGAGGCCCGCTCCCCTTTCCTTGACCATAAAATGATTGAACTTGCAGGCAGTATCCCTTTTAACCTAAAAGTCAGAGGTGGAGAAAGCAAATTTATTCTTAAAAAAGCTCTAGAGAGGGTCGTTCCAAGACAAAATCTATACAGGCGAAAAATGGGGTTTGGAGTTCCTCTGCATTTATGGTTTTCCGGGAAACTAAACCCATACGCCAAAAGCATTCTACTTTCCAAGAAGGCAAAAATAAGAGGGTTTATCAAACAAGAAGCCGTCAAAGATATGCTTGAGGCCCATTCTACAACTACCGATTTCGGGCCTCGGCTATGGGCACTTCTTAGTTTGGAGCTTTGGTTAAGGCAATTCTTCCACTAACAGCGCCCACAACCGTCAAGCTTATTCCTCTTCCTATTAGCGTGGTAAAGAAAGCCCAAGGAGCAGTGATTAAATACTTAACAAAGCTTCTCGGCCGGCTCAAAAGCTCATCATATAAACCCTTAACGGGATTGCCCAGGTCGAAAATTCCCGAATGGCTACTTTCAAAAATAACTTTAAACCCGGCCATTTTTACTGCTTTCCTAAGTGTTCTTGATTCAAAATGATGAATGTGTTCCTCGGGCGCCAGATAAGGCCACCTTCTACCTAAAATACTGGATGATAAACTGCCGAAATTGGGAACATCCACAAATATTTTTCCACCTTCTTTAAGTAAAGTCCTGGCCTTTTTCAAAATTCCGAGCGGGTCCTCAAGATGCTCGAGCGTGTGGTTTAAAATAATCAAGTCAAAATACCCCTGTGGCAAGAGAGCTTTTTCGAAAATTTTGTCAATAATCCTTATTCCTCTTTTCCCGGCTGCCTTAGCGGACTTCGATGGCTCCACTCCCCAAACTTCCCACCCCTTTTCTTTTAGAATAGAAAGAAGAATTCCGACAGAGCATCCGATCTCAAGAGTCTTCCCGGGCTCATCAAAGAACTTTCCGATTATCTGAACTCTCTTTAAAAAAATATTTCTGAAATGGGTTGCCCCCTCTTCATATTCTTCGTCCCTATGATACTTTTTGTAATCCGGCTCTTTGAAATTTTCCGTTCTAATTAGCCCGCAACTTCGGCATCTTGCAATGTACATGCCTTCTACCGTAAAAAGTCTCCTAAAACGACTGCTTTCGCATAAAGCGCATTTATTTTTCACCGTTTTCTTAATACCCTACCCTCCCTTGCCAAATCCTTCTTTTAATTTTCCTAAAGGGGGTTTCGATAGCCGCTCTTATAAGAAAGTTTGTATCCATTCTTTCCCAGGCAGACGGAACAAAATCCGGCCTTCGTCTAAAAAAAACTTCGGGATAGTAAAAGTCCTTCGGGAAGGGACCACCTAATTCGTACTTCAGTTTTTGTGCCCTTTTTATTACCCTTTCATCCTCGCTTCTCTTTCCGGCCCTGGGCATTAAAGAGAAATGCATGTAGGGGGCGTTAACAAAAACAATTTTCTTGGGATTTCTGTCTTGAATCATATTCCCCTCTCCATCGGTCCAGCCCCAGGTTCCGTGAGGATTGGAAGAAGAGAGCCCAGGAATTTTTCTGTTTACCGCTCGGAGCGCAAAGTGCCCTTTTTTCCCAGCTAGTTGATATTTTCCGGCTGCTTCTTCCTGACGATGATAAATATCACCCACAGGATAAATCGTGGGGACAACGATGGATTCGATTTCATTACCCTTTTTATTAATGGCCTCAACTATTTTATTAATCGAGTCTTCCCACCAAACTTCGTCCCCGTCGACCATCAAAAACCAGTCGGCAGCGGTCATATCAAGCATCTTTTGTCTAATTTTTGGAAATTCTTCTGCGCTACCTAGGGTAACTTGCTTTAAATCAATTTTCTCGGAAAATTTTTCTTTTAAGTTTTTAGCAATTCTTAGACTTCCGTCGGTACTCCCCGTATCCCAAAGAAGAAGTCTATCAACGTGCTTTATGACCGAAGAAGCCGCATACCAAAGATATTTTTCTTCATTCTTAACCAAAGTATGTGCCCAGATTTTCATTTTGTCAGCCAGTAATGCTTTATGACTATAGCCCAGGTATAAACTGCCAATATGCTATTAACTGCCGCAAATGTAATCGTGGGACCAAACACTCCGAATTTAGGAATCAAAACAAGATTAAGAAAAAATATGGCTACAACCTGAAAGAATGAAAAAGCTCCTATAAAAACAGGCTTTTTCATTGAATATATTATGGCAACGGATGGAACAGTCGCTATAAGAAAGGGAATCATGGAGGCGGTTAATGCCTGAAAGATGGGAACCGCCTCAATGTACTTTTCGCCAAAAAGAATAAGAATAAATGGTCTGGCTATAAGTATCCAGAAGATAACCCCGAGAATTATTCCTCCGGTTGCCAGAGTGGCCTTAATAAGATATTTCCTTTCCTCCTCTTTCTTTCCGAACGAAGCCAGGCGAGGTGCCAAAACTGCAGAGAAACTGGATGCCAGAACTACCACAAAGCTTGTAAGCCTAGATGGAATAGAATAAAGGCCTGTTGCTGTTGCACCTACCATCGCCGCCAGCATGGTAATATCAAGTCTTCCGGAAATTCCTGAAATTATGCGGTTTACCCCCAACCACCCTGAGAATTTTATTAAACGTACGTAAACCTCACGCGTCGCTTTTGCAAAAAGAAAACCAATTCCCACATAAGCAAATCCTACAAATATGGAAGCCGCGGTTCCCAGGGCAAAAGAGAAAAGGGCAGAACCCAAAGTCAGCCCGCCTATAAGGAACAAAATTCCTGCCACCAAGGGCCTTACGACTCCTATGGAGCCGGTAACCAGAACCGATGGCAAAAATCTTTTCTCCGCCTGAAGAATTGGAGAGAATATTCCTTCAAACATAAACCCGAAGGAAATTGCAGAAACCCAATAAGCTACCCTAATATCATCTGTTGCCAAAAATCTTACTGAAATTTGACGGGCGAATATAAAAACAAGAAGCGAAAGAAATAAATAAGCCAAAAATCTTAAAATAAACGCGGCTTTTATATATGCCCTTTCTTCGTTTAGTCTCTTTTTCGCATAAGCCTCGGCTACAAAGTTTATAAGACCCCCCGAAAGTCCAAGGTCGTAAATTGAATAAGAGATAACAACGAGATTCGCGGCTGCAGAAAAAATTCCAAAATCAGAAACCGTTAGGGCCCTGGCAACTATCAGAGTAAAAACAAATCCCAAGAAAGCCCCCGCGATATTTCCTACAAAAAGGATATATGTATCTTTGGCAGTCTGGGATTTAGCAAGGCCGAAAGCTTGGTCAAAATACTTTCTCACTAGAAGAATTTTACCACGTTCGACGTGGCTTTATTCACTTCCGAAGTGTACACATCACCTTCGCAGGAGCTTTTTTCGGTATCTGAAGCCGTAACCCCTTTTAGTAAGAAACTTAAAGACCTCCTTAAGGTACACGAAAGGATTGTCGAGGTAGAAAAGAACAAAGCCTTTTTTAATCTTACTGCGATTCTTTATTATAAATTCGCGGTATAGACCGATCAGAGCATGAGCATCAAAATCTTTTATTTCTTTGTATTCAATCTTTCCTTCCCAGTAATATTCAAGTTCCTTTTCTCCTGACCATTTAGTGATATGGAATTCGCTACTATATAAAATGGCGTAGTTTTTGGGAATAATCTGCATTTCTCCCCTTTTCTCATAAAAAAGCCATTTGTGATGTCCATACCCCGGAACCCTTCTTGCGCCGGTAAGCCAATCGGTAAAATCTATATGAGAGAAGACCAAATCTGAACCAAAGGATGGAGTAATTATCAGTCCCCGTTTTGCAACTCTCGACATTTCTTCCATCACCAGAAAAGGATGGCTTAAGTCTTCAAGCGTGTGGCTACATAAACAAAAATCGAATTCTTTGTCGGAAAAAGGTAGTCTTTCTCTTGTAATATCCAAGCGGACAAAATTTTTGGCAAGAAGCTTCCCTGGAGTATAAGGGGCTTCCTCGGGTCTTAAAATGTCAACCAGGGTATCAACTTTAAACTCCTTGTGCTGTTTCATACTTCCGCCAACGTCCAGGATTTTATCGGAAGGTTTAATCTTATACTTTCCGATTATTTGTGTATCCGAAAGAGGCATAATCTATTTTCTTACCAGAAGTATGGCGCGGCCTTCCTGTTTCTCGTAGGTTTCATCCGCAGAAACCTTAAATTCTCCAGCAAATTTGTAATTCTTTGCAATAAACTCATCCTTGGGATTTTTTGGATTCTCGAAAATCTGTCTCCACTCTGTTCCCATATAATAATTCTCATCGTCTATCAGATAATTGGTTAGAAATATTGCATCAAATGGGTTTTGCGTATCTTTCAAATCTAGCTGTTCGGGCTTCAGTGGATACCAAACTGTTCTTCTTTCCCCATACCAACTACCCCAAGTATCGAGATTGGTAACAACGACATCGTTGACATCAGTATTCTCTTTGAGGACTTTAGAAAGAACTACATAAACCGGCGGTTTTCCCTTATTAGTTGTTTTTGCTTTAAACCTTGAATCCAAAAAAATTACCCCGAGGGTTTGTCCTACCACAAAAAGAAAAATAAGGAGAGTTGAAATGATTACAACAGTCATCCTGACTTTGAAAAATTGACGGACCACCCAAACTAAAGTTGCCGTTGCAAAAAGATAAACTAAGGGAACAATGGGATGCAGATATCTAAAGAGAGGGATTGTTAAGGCAGTGACCAAAAAAGTGAGAGCCACCATAAAAATTGTTGAGATTTTTAATGAGTTTTCTGCCTTGTCCTTTCCCCATTTAAACAATCCAAGAGTAAAGAGCGTCCACATATATGGCGACGCAATTTGGGGAAGAAGTCTGTAAAAGTTATAAAGATTGTAAAATGCTTTTTTGAATATTATTACGACTCCCGCGCTTTGCGTTACACCTCTTAAGGTTTCTGATGAGGATACGCCCGGGAAATTCTGGGTTATAGTGTTAGTTCCACTTCCCAAAATTGAGTATAAAAAGAAATGACCAGAAAGCGGTTTCAAAACAAATAAGTCAATCAATAAAGCGATACCAGACGTCCCCAAAAAATATAAAATCACTTTTTTTGTAGGATACCTCAAGCAAAGCCAAAAAAGTAATAGGCCGGCAATATAAATAAACGCCTGCTGGCGAGTGAAGTACAAAAGTACAAACATCAGAAAACCTAAAATATTGCCCAACTTATTCCTTAATAAGAAGAGGTAGGCCGCAAGAACAACCTCCAGAGCCAAAAGTGGCTCTGACGCACCACTGGCCGAATATTCCAAAAAATTTTGATTAGCCGCAAATGTAACTGCCCCCAATAAACCGGCTAATTCTCCAAAAAGTTTTCTTCCTAATAAATAGGTCGCAACAACGAGGATAAGAAAAAAAGTAGTGGACGTTACAATAATAGATAGGTCAAGAATGCCAAACAACGCAAAAGAGATTGCAATTGAAATGGGCATTAAAGGCATAATACCACTGGCATAGAAAAGCGGTGCTTTTATCGATTCTTGAATTCCCTCTCCAAAAAAGCTGAAGTGTAAACCGAAAACCTTATTTCTGTATAAATTCTTCGCTATGTCAGCGTATTTTGCGGCGTCAGAAAAATGCAAATATCCCGAGCCGTTAAGCGCTGAATTGGAAATCAATAAAAAACCCGCAAATAATAACAAAATCGTCAAGAGAGCGATAAATCTTATCTTTCTTCCGCGCATATTATTCGCTTTAGCTTCCAGTCACAGTATACCATCCCCAAAAGGATTCTATGCAAGAATACTTTCCAAACACTTTATCTCCTGCTATCCTATGCTAGTTCTATTTAAATATTAATGCATAAAGCAAAAATTTTTCTAAACGATTTGTTTGGAAAGCTCCGTTTAAGACCAATTATTACTGCGTTGCGGTCGCTAAAAATTCTTGAATTAGATTATGGACATTTCCTTTCCTCCCTAAAGTGGAATGCCTGCGACAATTCCTATCGACCAATCCCATGGTTTACTTATGCCGCGACAGAGTACATAAAACAGATGGATTTTTCCCAGAAAAGTATATTTGAATATGGTTCGGGAAATTCCACATTATTTTGGGCTAAGAGGGCAAAACTATTAATGAGTGTGGAAAACGATGAAAAATGGTTTAAGTATGTTTCGCGAAAACTTGTCAGGAATAAACGGGCGAAAGTTTTATTGGCACAAACAAAGCGCTCTTATGTCAACGCGATAAACGTTGCCGGGGAAAAAATTGATGTGATTGTGATAGATGGAGAATATAGGGATGATTGCGCGAAACAAGCGGTTAAAAAAATCAATCGAGGAGGTTTTATTATACTTGACAATTCCGATTGGTTTCCCGAAACTGCCAAGTATCTCAGGCAACAGAATCTAATAGAAATCGATATGTCCGGATTTGGCCCAATTAATCACTATATTTCCACAACCTCATTTTTTTTAAGAAGAGATTTTTATCTTAGAGCCAAGAAAGAAATCCAACCTGTAAAACCTATAGGGGGAATATAAAAGGGTTAATAAATCGAAGGCAAGACACTTTAAAAATTGGGGTTCTTCCTCTACCGCAAGCCGGCTGATACATAGCCGATTGCTTTGATAAAGGCTTTAGCCCCCTCTCTCGGCGTGATTTCCCTAATTTTCGCCAGTGACGCACTAGACATACGGTTGGCCAGAGTAGAATCGGATATTATTTTCTTCAGAGCCATTTCCAATTGCCGATAACTTCCACTTTTAACCACGTAGCCATTGCGTCCATGTTCCACCAAATCATCCGAGGACCCAACTTTTCTTGTGGTGACCACAGGAAGACCGCATGCCATGGCTTCATTGATTACGACACCCCACGTCTCCTCTAGGGACGGCAAAACAAACACGTTGGAAATCGCATATATTTTGGGTATTTCTTCGACTCCTAAATGTTCATGGAAAAAAACATCTTTAATTTGTTTCTTGTTGATATAATTTTTATATTTTCCCTCAAGAGGGCCATACCCAACCAAAAGCAATGAGACATCGTTTTCAACTTTCTTAAGTCGAGCAAACGCCTTCAAAAGATAAATTATTCCCTTTCTTTCAATAAATTGTCCAACGTATAAAATCACTTTATCTGTTTTTATACCGATCTTTCTTTTAATAGATTCTTTTTCTGTTCCAGATATCCTACTTCTTTGAAAAAAAGCGCCTACGTCAACCGTGCTATACGATATAAATATTTTTTCACCCTTAGCGCCCAAGAATCTGAGGTACTCTCGGGCCCGCGTTCCGATTGCGATACAAGCATCTGCCCCCCTGGCAATAAGCCTTACCAATGGATAGGCAACAGTTCTTCGCCAGCTTGGTTCATTTTGTGTACTTTCTGACCAAATAATATATTTCTTGCCAACGAGCTTAGATAGGAAGAAGCCTGCTTGGCAGGCAAAATCCAGCCACCCTCCTGAAATCAACACATCGTACTTTCCTCTACAAAACTCAATCGGAAATGTGTAATTTAGGATATAGGTGAAAAGATCTTTTCCCTGAAAATTAAACTCGATTTTGGGAAGAATTTTATATTTGAAGCCCAGATTTTTTTTATCCAATTTCCATCTTCGGTTTTTAGCAGATCCCGACATATACAAAACGGTTAAATCAATATTTTTGTTTCTGGCGAGCAATTGAAATAATGGAAACCTATACGGAACCATTATGTTGTATAAGATTGCGACCTTTAATTTTTTGCTCTTCTTAGCCATTCTTCGGGTTTTGGTATCCTCGAATTCTTCTGCCCTTGACTATTTTTACAAATCCAGAAAAGAAAAGTGCCAGATAAAGAAGGATTAAAGGTACTAAGATAAGAGAGGCTCTTCTGGAAGAGTCCCCTATATCCCTCCAGTTTACCAGCGAAACACTAAAGATATAGGTACCTGCGAAAATAAAGGCGAGAATTCCAACTATAATTCCCAAAATCACTGCAACCTTCTTAACTAATTTATTTTTATAAGCTATAAAAAACGGAACCGTAGCAAAAAGGGCAAGCAATAAACTTGAATAACTCAAAACAACGTATTTCCAAAAATATATGGATACGTCTTTCACCCTACTCCATTCCATATTATTGACTAAAGCGGAAACTAAACTGGGAGCACTGGAGATAAGTTCATTGCCGGCGCCCCCATAGGTATACTCCTGTATCTTCCAGGGATAATAAAACATGGCTACAAATAATGAGAAAAAGACCACTCCGAAATATTTCTTACTAACAATTGATACAACGATCCCCATTACTACGCCAATTAGCCAAAACGGCTCCCCGCTACGAGTCCAGGTGCTTAACCCAAAAAATACGGCCGAAATAAAAAGTAATGGCAGTTTATTCTTGGCTCGTGTTGCAAGAACGAGAAGTGCGGATGCGGGAGTAAAGTATGCCAGATAGGGCAAATTTGTGTAGGCAATCTGTGAATGCTGAAATATAACCAAATTTATGGCCAATAATAGTGTGAATAATGCTGAGAGTGTTCTACCACCGAATTTCCTAATGGAAAAATAAAAAAAGGTAATTAAAGAAATATAGAAAATACTATATAGAAATACTGGTGTTTTGAAACCTAGCATATACCCCCACATGTGAGCAAGGGACGTTAGCAGAGGATAACTGAAAAAATAACCCCGTGATATGGCGTCGCTCATAAATCCAGTAGCCAAAAAGCTTTTGGCCCTAAAATCATAAAGGACCAAGGAGTCCCACGTTGTCACGGGCCAATAAACGCTATTTATAAAGGAGGAAACAAAAAGAAGAAAGATACATCCAAAAATAATTTTTTCTACTAGCCCTAGTTTTCGAAATTCCATCTTAACCTTAAGGTTATATTCGAATAACTTTCGTTTGCGTAACCTTTTCGAAAATAAGTTGATTAAAAAAGAGAATATTACGAGAACTAAAAGCACCAAAGAAGTATCGCCGACCCTATAAGGAATTCCTAGTAAATTCAATATATAGAGAACAAAAGTAAAAGCTCCTATTCCAAAAGGGTATCCCAGAGACATTCTCGCCAGTATATTTTCATCAGGCAATAGAGCATCTATAAATAAAAATCCAAAAAATACCACAGCAATGATGCCCAAAACCGAAAGTATTATCATGTCAGTTTCTCCTTACTTTGATAAGCCCCCACGCACCATCGTTTTTCGGATCGTCAGGGTCATAGTCGCCTTCGAATTCTGTAACTTTTAGTGTTACTGGGTCCAAATACCAAATTTTTTCGGCCTTAATTTTCACCCTAGGCCATTTATATTTGGATTCGTCCGCTACCGGCCATTCGCCTCTCGAAATCATAATATATTCATATTCTATCTCAGGAAGAGCATCGAAGAATCCATTGATCACTTTGCTGGGGTATACAAAATATCTGTCCAGGCCGGCATTCCCCGACGTTAACCATGGTTCTTCCTGTGGAGGGCTGATAATTACGACACTCGACTTGCCTATTATATTTTTGATAAAACTCATGTAGTCATAATAAAAACCCCAATGCTTTCTCATTTTGTCATCATAGCCCGCATTTAAATGCCGGGCGATATATAGAAATGAGTCGAGGGAAGTATTCATAACCGCGGTAGCGTTTTGCAGTGTATAGAATAAGAGTGAAAAAATAACAACAGCAAAAGAAATTAATTGTAGCTTGGAACTACGCAATAAATTTACAAAAAGATGATATTCCCTCAATTTCTCTGCTAACCAATCATTCCTACGCTTTTTAACAAGATCTAAAACTTCTATATATACTGAAAGTATCACGGTATATATAAAGTTTTGGGGTTGGATGTGGAAAGTGGAAAAGACATAATTCGGATAATGCCTTGATTCTGCAGAAATAAAGATATAATACAATATCAAAATCGCTGGCAATAATAACTTGTTTATCCGAAAGACCAGCAACTTTAAATTGAGCGGCTTAAAATTCTCTCTCTCTTCCAAATACATTGAGAGGAAACCAGAAATCGTGGTCAACAAGAAAAAAATTCGTGAATCCAAAATAAGATAGTGCCTAAGAAAGCCAAAATAGGTATACGTTTCTATACCAATTAAAAAAAAGGCCAAAACCAGCAAATAGGGAAAGATCTGGTGGTTAACAATTAATAATTTTCTGTAAATTTTAGACTTCATTGAAAGAATAGAATAACTCCGATGGTGTCAAATGTAAAATCTTTATACCACGCCCCAAAGATATAGGATTCCTTTCCTAAATTTTTTTAATCTAAAAGATGTGAAAAAGAAAAAAAGTTTTCTTATCCCCAAAAGAGAGTATTTTTGGGAAGAGGCAATAATGTACTCCAACCACTGTTTTTTTATTTCTTTTGAAAAAAACTTTTTCTCATAAATTTTGTTTGCGTTGTTTAATTTTATAAGCCTGTCTACGTGGTCTTCCACTTTCGAAAATTCCCGAGGGCCGGATGGTAACGTCTTCAGGGATAATTTTTGATGGATATTAACAACTCTTTTGCTAGTTTTCATTCCCAAACGCTTAAGTAATTTATTTCTAATCATATTTGGGTATTCCTGATAACTAGCCGAGAGATATTTCTTCAAATCGCTTTTAAATAGCCTGTAATAAACTAGCGGCTCCTTCAAATTGGAGCATTGGAACTTGTCTACACACCGCGTCCATAATTCATAATCTTGGGCCTTATTGTAGTTTATGTTATAGAACAAACCGTTTTTGACAAAAAGTGCTTTTCTCATAATAACGGATGGATGAGCAAAACCGTTGTTAAAAAGCAAACGAACTTTTATGGCCTCGTGCTTTTCTGGATATCTCCAGATTTCGTTTCTCCCTATCACTTTCACACTCGTCCCGCAAAGGCCAACTTTTTTGTGTTTTTCCATAAATTCCAGTTGTTTTTCAAGTCTTTTTGGGAATGAAACATCGTCCGCGTCCATTCTCACAATATACTCACCAGACGCCAGCAACATTCCGTCATTCAAGTTTTTGGCGAGACCTTTTCTACTTTTATTGCTTAATATTTTAATTCGACTGTCTTTGTAGGAATTAATAATATCTAGAGAATTATCAGACGAAGCATCATTGATAATTAAAAATTCAAAATCTTGATAAGTCTGAGTGAGAACTGATTCTATCGATTCTCTTAAATAATCTTCCGCATTAAAAACCGGCATAAGCACGGTAATCTTAGGTGACATAGTTTATTTAATTGAAAACTGGTGGACATCTGCCCAAAGTGCAAAGTTTAGCAAAATCCAACTTTTATAATTATCCCTCGATAGGTATTTCTGAACACCTGAATACGGCAAAATGTCGAATATCCTCTGGCCAGTATTAGAAAGATAATAACTTTTGATTTCCTGCACTTTTTTATCTTTCATCCAATATTTTATATTTGATCCGATTCCAAACCCCTGTTTTTTTCTGTTTCTGACTGCTTTTGGCAATAAATCTTTTACAAACCGTCTCAAAATTATCTTGTCTCCTACTTTGTCTATTTTCAATGCTGATGGCAATCTCAAAAGAAAAGTTGCCAGACCAACGTCGAGAAAAGGCGCTCTAAGCTCCAAAGAATTGGCCATTGAAGCTCTATCTGCCTTAACCAGAATATCTCCAGGAAGATAATTTTGAATATCTATCTTTTCTATATTGCTTACAAGGTCTTTCCCCATCCCTGCGTACTTAAAAGTGGCGTGGTTATGAATATCCAATCTTTCAAGCTCTCTATTCGAAAAATATTGGTTTTGCATATTATGCAAATCGGCCAAAGTTCCCTTTGTCAGGGATAATCCCAGCGACGAGAAATCATGGGAAATGCTCGAAATGAATTTCGTGTTTGTTAGACTCGTCACTTTCCCCATGAGATTAAAAATTCGAGACAAATTCTCGAGTTTGACCACGTTTCTCTTGAAATTTAAGAAAGGCTTGTACCACGAATAACCACATAATAGTTCGTCTCCCCCATCTCCTCCCATAACCACTTTGCAATATCTCCGCGTAAGTTGGGAGATTAAGAAGGTCGGAATATTCGAGGAATCTGCAAACGGCTCATCGTACACCTCTTGCATTTTCTGCAACAACTCACTTATTTGGAAATCATTTTCCATTATTTCTTGGTGTTTTGTTGAATACTTTTGCGCCACCTGTCGGGCGTAGGGAATTTCGCTTGGAAAATTTACGAACCCGAAGGAAAATGTCCTGATATCTTTTTTGTGCTTAGCTGCAACCGCTGTTATGGTACTTGAGTCGAGACCTCCGCTAAGCAGGATACCAACGGGCACATCAGCAACCAATTGACTAGAAACTGCTTTATCCAATAGATAGTCGAATTCCTCTACTGCAGAATCTAAGGAAATTTTTGTTATACTTATGGGAATCTCCCAATACCGTGATATAATTAATCTTCCTCTTTTAAAGATCAGTTGATGCCCTGGTGGTAAAGTAAAAATATTCTTGTAAATTGTTCGGGAAGGATGAACGTAAAGGTGCTTAAAATAATGAAACAGAGCATCTCTGTCTATTATTGGATTTAGTAGGCCACTTTTAATGATGGCTTTTATTTCCGAAGCAAAAATAAATTCCCCATTTTTTCCATAAGCATAGTAGAAAGGTTTTTCTCCAAACCTATCCCTTGCACAATAGAGAACATCTCTTTTCGAATCGAAAATAGCAAAGGAAAACATTCCAGGCAAATGTCTTGCTAAATTGGTGGAATATTTTTCATACAAAGCCAGAATCACCTCGGTATCAGAAGCAGTAGTAAAGTTGTATGTTTTTAAAGTTTTCTTTAAATCTAAATAGCCATAGATTTCCCCATTAAAAACTATTCCAGCTGTTCTTCTTGAATTAAGCATGGGCTGACTCCCTCCGGAAAGGTCAACAATACTTAAGCGGGTGTGACCAAGGACACAATTTTTGAAATAATACGTACCGGTGCCATCCGGGCCCCGATGTTTTAGTGTTCCAATCATCCCCGATATTTGCGACCTGCACCTTTTAGCGTTTGGGGATATGATGCCTGCAATTCCGCACATATTAAATTAGTTTCCAGCCTTTGGGTATTAGGTCTCTTGTTTTTAAACTTCTGTCTCTGAACCACATTTTCGGTACTATTACTAGCTTCTTATCCGAACGATTAAGCCAAGCTCCCCACCAACCAAAAGAACTATTAGCTATTATGTTGTTCTTGCATTTACTTATTAATCGTAAGTCTCTATGGCTTTTATCACCCTTATTATGGTCAACAAAATGCGTTGTCTTATCAAGGTGTAAATTGTTCTTACACCATTCAATGTCGTCGGAAAAAACAAAAAATGTTGGATTCCCAGCCATTGATTTAATATACTCTATTGCTTTCCGGTAATAATCTTCCCCAACGAATCCGTGCATCTTTCTCGCGGAAGGCACTCTTACGTAGTCTTGCCTTCGAACGTGAACCGATAACGAGTTGGTCTTCTTTATTTCATTAAGAAGCTCTTTGTTTTTACTGTCCAGATTTTCTTTAAAAGTAAAATCTCTCCTAATCTGCTTTTCCACATCTTTAAAATATTTCTCACTTTGCCAATACCCACATAAATATACACTATCTTTTAGTTCTAGTATGGAACGTTCAAAGTTGAAGCCTTTTTGTTTAATAAAATTTCTAGGCTTAAAAATATTTCTAACAACAAATCTTAGGTATCGGTTTTTGGGATAATAAGGTCTAATCTTTTCCTCCGAAGCTGGCGTTGAAACCACATTAAAACAGTCTAATTCGTATTTTCTCCTTGATCTTTTTGAAGTTGGCACAAAAAAGGTCTTAAGTTCCACGCCTAGTTTTAAAGATAACCTTCTTCCGCAGGCATATTGGAACATTTGATTGCCCAACCCTCCTGTTAATTCAACAATAATCATTTCTTTTCTGCTAAAACGTGATACCCAAAACAAAGCACTTCATCCGAACCTTTATCTCTATTCGAAAAATAACCCATCAATAATAGTACCGGTAAAATGAATATTGTCAGGCCAAGCAATAAAACTGCATTTGTCTTTGAATATCTTTTTGCCATACTTGGCAATCTCCTAATTTCTTGGGCTATATATTCAAAATAATTCCCATTATGCCGTACTTCAATAATATTGAAGCCCATCCTGGGTAATATTTCCCTATAAAAATAGATATTAAAACCACCATAAAAATGATACGGGGCAAAGTGAGTTAAGCTATTAAACGGGGCGGTTATTATCAACTTTCCCCCTTTTTTTAATATTCGATGAAATTCCCTAACCGCCACGACGGGTTCTGGTATGTGTTCGAAAACCTCTGTGCAAAGTACGGCGTCAAATGAGTCACTTTTTACTGGTATCTTCGTAATATCACTGACTATATCCAATCTTCCATAATCCCATTTGTCTGTGTGTAACCCTCGGTTGTCTTGACTATTGATATACTGGCCAAAATCCTGAGAAACATACTTGAGATGTCGGCAGAATCTTTTATATCTTTGTTCCCCCGCGCCGGCATCAAGAAGCTTCGACCCTTTGGGTAAACGCTTTAGGATTCTGATAACCCAGCGGTGTCTATTCGCTTCGTTTTCTGCCCCTATTTGTCTTAGCTTCATTTTTTGGAAAACCAGAAACAGCCACAACCATATTTCTGTTTTTCCAACAGAGCTTTCTGCGGATTCTTTACCAGGTCCCCATCTTTGGGGTCTTCAGGAATCAATACAAACTCTTTCAGTGATAAACCGAAAAAATAATCGATTATTTGCTGGTATGAATATATTCTGTGGGCATTAAACATGATTCTAGGTTTCCCCGCAATCGGAACAACCAAAAGTAAAGAGCCCTGTCTTGCAAGTACTCTTTTCAACTCAGATATTGCCTTTAAATCTCCATTAATATCCAGTTTGTCGCCGTATCTTCCCAGTCCTATGTGTTCTATCGTATGCATGCAAGATAAAGAGTGGATGGAGTTGGATTTAAACTTTAACGAGGTCAGGTCTACCCGTCCCGTATCCAAACCGTCCAGATTAATGTTGGCCGGCCGATAGTCAAAAAAACTAACAGGTACAAAAGCCGAGAGCATTGTTGAAAAATACAAAATTGAAGACATGTCTATGTGTCGCTTGGGAGAAATTTTGGATATTGCCCGTGCCGCCCATGCGGTGTGGTAAATGTAGTGTCTATCAAAATTGGTATTTTTAGATTTATCACAAAGGCATGGATAAAGACTTAGTAAGTTAAATTCAAATCTTTTAGATTTGGAGTTCCAATATAAAATATAAAACTTTATGAAGTCCCTTATAAAGAGGGATAAATTTTTGATACAAATAGATTCGTATGCAGTTAATATTTTGGAAATTATTTTCTTAACTTTATCCATGCTCAATTTTATTAGATTAAAGACTCTATAAATTTACTATATCTTTGGCCAATAATGTTTATGGCAAAATTTTTCTCATACCATATTCTAGCCCGCTTTCCCATGTCTTGTCTCTTCTTTTCGGAGTTAAGTATCTCGTCGATCGCCCTAGCAATGTTCGCCGGCTGGAAATCGGTTTCTTTTGCCCCTCCACTTCTTACGAGAGATTCTACATTACATTCGCGAGTAACAAGGCTGGGCACCCCATAAGAAGACGCCTCTAAAACAACGGTTGGCAAGCTTTCCGAATGAGAAGTTAAACAAAGAATATCGCTTTGTTGCAACAGAGCGTGTTTTTCATCACCTTCGACTAATCCCAAAAAATGAACATTTTTTACTCTCCCTCCCCTTATAAGTCTTTTTAAGTCTTTTAATAATCCGGCGTCGGGGCCTGCGATAAAAAGATGTACGTTTGACTTGGTTATATTTTTTGAAAACAAAATAAAACCCTCGGCCAATTCTTTTACTCCTTTCAGCGGATCAATCCTGCCTAAAAATAACAGTATTTTACTTTCTTGGTCTAAATTGTTACCTTTTCTGATGTTTATTCTTAAAATCCTTTCTTCTTTTTCGATAATATTTGGTATATAAATTATCTTTCCCTTTATTTCGGGAAACTCACGTTTAATCAAATCTCTCTCTGCTAAAGAAACCGCAATTATTCCAGACGAATTTTTTACCATACTTTTTATAAATAAAAGGTAGAAAATTTTTTTAATCTGCCCACGTCCTCTCTTTCTAGAAAAGCTCATACTTCCATGGGGCGTAATAATATATGGCTTCCGAAAACATCTGCAAAATAGAGATATAAAATAATTTTGCAAAATAAAAAAGTCCTGAAAATGTATAACGTCAAATTTCCTTACAAGGCCTATTCCCTGTAATACCTGGTCCACCGACAAAAAAAATCTTGTCTTCCAACCCCAGGAAGGAAATATACTTTTCGAATAGATAATTGGAAATCCAAACACTGTTGACTTTCTGATTTTTAATCTCTTTCCTCCTTCCTTAATGTCCGTTGTAAGAACGGCAACGCCATGTCCTTTTCTGGCCATGTATCTAGTCAAGTTCAAAGTTGCCGTCACTGGTCCCCCAAAGCCCACGGCGGGATAAAAATAAGGTGTAATATAAAGTACTGACTTACTTTTTAATATTTTTCTCTTCATTTTTGTCCAGCAACAAAGCCTAAAGCTTCATTCTAATATCCCAAGAAATTTCTTGCCCAAATTTGGATAGCGGTAAGCTTTTGCGGCTCTTCCCTGCCGGAATATAAAGCTTGCCACTTTCCATCCCAGAAAACCTTAAAATAATTATTGTCAGAAAGAACGACTTTCAATACTTCCGAGGGCCTCCAAGGTAAATCTTTGTCTTCTTCCGTATCGTAAAAAACGATAATTTTATATTTCTCAAGAGCTAATTCATTTTTGACAAAGTAATTGTGAACCCTTCTGGCAGTTTCTTGCCCTTTAGTAATCCAATTCGTCTCTGAAGTCAGAGCCAAGGTTAGAATCGAAAGGGAAAGCCAAATCGCAAAAAATAGAATCGTGACTGGCCTTTTGTTATTGGAATCCAATAAATACGACACAGCAATTGAAATACCGACCAGAGGAACCGTTAAATAAAAAGTAAATTTATGAAGGGGCAGAAATAAGACCGGCGAAAGAGTAATAACAAACCAGGCGACCGAGAAAAGAATAATGGACAAAGATTTACGATTCAAGATTTTAGA
>Ga0315288_10003936_pt1 | contig 18928 bp, 19 predicted proteins | sample YL17G11_20_MG_FD_203454 | JGI IMG/M metagenome (GOLD analysis project Ga0315288, IMG submission 203454) | Sediment microbial communities from Yellowstone Lake, YNP, Wyoming, USA - YL17G11_20 | ecosystem: Environmental > Aquatic > Freshwater > Lake > Sediment | place: USA: Wyoming | collected... | reverse complement strand
GAGATGCACCTGCCCATACATCCCGATGTCTGTTTCGCCTATATTAAGGCTCTTAAAGAATGCGGGTATGAATGGCTGATGGTCCAGGAACATACTATAGAAAACTTAGACGGAAGCGGCATAAGAAGGCCTCATTTTCCGCACAGGCTCGCGGCAAAAAATTCCCTGGGCCAGACAGAAGAGATAACCATACTTATTAAGACCCAGGGTTCCGATACCAAGCTTGTTGCCCAAATGCAGCCTTATTATGAGGCGAAATCCAGGGCCAGAGAAGAACTGCACGGAAAAAAGATGCCCCCCTTTGTCCTCCAAATAGGAGATGGAGAGAATGGCGGTGTTATGATGAACGAATTTCCCGCCGCATATAAGCAGGCCTTCCAGGAGATAGGCATAGTGGGGGTTGTCGGCATGAATGGGTCTGAATACCTTGAATTCATCAAGCGGTCAGGCATAGATGAAAAGTCATTTACGCCCGTGCAGCCGATAGCGCAGCACAGGATATGGGAACAGGTGACAGAATATTATCCCGGCGCGTGCGACGACGCCATTAAAAAAGTTCATGAAAAAGATTCCGGCTTCAATCTGGACAAAGGGTCTTGGACGAATGATAGGAGCTGGGTCAAGGGCTATGAGGACGTATTGAGCCCGATCAATAAACTTAGCGTCATGTTCCATAAAAAATTCGATGGTAAAAAAATAGATACGGACAGTAATAAATACAGAGAGGCCTTGCTATATCTTTTATTATCGCAGTCCAGCGACTTCCGTTATTGGGGGCAAGGCATATGGACAGATTATGCCAGTGAAATATGTAGAAGGGGCGCGAAAGCTTTAAAGGAAGATTGATGGTAGACTAGAGGCCGTGTGAAAAGATCAGCCGGTCACATATTGACACACGCCTCAAGGAGGAGGATATAATTGCGAAGAGAATCCCATGCGCGTTTTGGCTTGGGATTTATAGTTTTAAGATAGGTTTATCAGTAAAAAATAGCCGCAAGAGGTAAAAATGCCAAACAAAATATTGCTCGTAGATGATGATAGAGAGTTCAGGGAGGAATTCAGGGATTCTCTAAACGAGTATGCGGTCGTAGAGGCTGCTAACGGCGAAGAGGCATTGAATATTTTGAAAAGGCCGAACGACATAGATCTCGTAATACTAGACGTGAAGCTGCCAGGGATAAACGGCACTGAGGTTTTAAAAGAAATGAAGGATGTGGTCCCCGGCTTGGGCATAATTATTTTAACAGGCCATAGCTCTGAAGATGTGGCCATAGAGGCGTTAAAAGGGCATGCCGACGATTACATAGAGAAGCCGTTAAATATAGATAAAATGAAGGGTGTCATAGATAAGCTTTTAGAGTCGAAGTCCTACGCAAACGGCGACGCTTCTGGAAATGAAACGGACAAAATAGAGAAGGTTAAAAGTTTCGCAGAGCGGAATTGCTATAAAAAACTTTGCCTTAAAGACGCAGCGATGACAGTTTCTTTGAGCCCGAAATATCTAAGCAGAATATTTAAAAAGAATACGGGTATGGGGTTTAGCGAATACAGACTAAAGATCAAGATAAAAGAGGCAGGGGCCCTTCTGAAAGTAAGCGGTTATAATATAGACCAGATATCGCAGAAGATGGGCTATGAAAATACAGAGTCTTTTATAAGGATGTTTAAGAAGATCACCGGCTATACGCCTACAGAATATCGCAAGAAAAGCCGCTCAAAGAAAGCTAAAGGCAGGGCGAGATAATGGCAGACAATAACGTAAAGCAAAATATCAAGGCATTAAATGATGAGCAGAAAGATGTCGAACTTCAGATGTTCCAGAAGCAGGTAGAGTTCGTGTTGGCTGCGGCCAAGATAAATATCGATATCATCGACTCAAAATTTAACATCAGGTATATAGACCCTTACTGGAAGAGGATATATGGCGAGCCTCGCGATAAAAAGTGTTATGAGTATTTTATGGGTAGAAGTGAAGTGTGCCCAGGCTGCGGCATTGTGGAAGCATTAAAAACCAAGAAGAAGATTGTAGCCGAGGAGGTATTGGTAAAGGAGGCCAATAGGCCGATAGAAGTTACGACCGTACCTTTTCAGAATGAGAACGGCGAATGGCTCGTTGCCGAAGTGAACGTTGATATATCCGAACGCAAAGCGGCAGAGCAGGAGATCGAACGCCTGGCCTCTTTTTCGAAATTAAATCCAAGCCCCATTATTGAGATGACACCTTCCGGCAATTTCACGTTTTGTAATTATGCCACTTTTAAAACCCTGGAAAAGTTAGGTCTCAAAAAAGAAACGAAAATATTTTTACCCAAAGATATAGATAAAATAATGGAAAGATTGAAATCAAAAAAAGATGAAAGCTTCTACCGTGAGGTAAAGATAAAGGGTAAGGTCTTCGGAGAGAGTATATACTTGACTTCGAAATTCAATACCATCCGTATTTATGCGGTAGATATCAGCGAGTATAAACAGATAGAAGCGACATTGCGGCAAAGCGAACTGCGATATCGCACATTGGCAGAATCCGCGCATGACTTTATCTTCATAATCGATAAAGACGGCTATATCCGATATACCAATAAAGTTACCGCTAAATCCGTAAATTATAAACCAAACGAAATCATCGGCAAGCATATCAATGAGATATTCCCCAAAAGAGAATTTAAAAGACAGCTACAAAGTCTAAAAAAGGTTTTTAACAGCGGCATGCCCGTCTATGCGGAAGACGGCATGAGAATTTCTAATCGAAAAATTTGGCTAAGCACATGGTTAGCGCCTCTTAAAAATGAATATGGAGAAGTGAGTGCCGTGATGGGGATCTCTCGCGATATAACGAGACACAGGCTGATGGAAGCGAAGCTGAAAGAATCTCATGATGAGTTGGAGCATAGGGTAGAAGAACGCACTGCCAAACTAAGAGTGGCCAACGAGAGGCTTTTGTCCGAGATAGCCAAGCGAAAAAAAGCCGAAAAAAAACTCATGGAAAGTGAAAAAGAATACCGCTATCTCGTAGAACACGCGAACAGTATCATACTCCGGATGGGCACTAACGGTAAAATCACCTTCTTTAATGAATTTGCGCAAAAATTTTTCGGCTACTCTAAAGCGGAGATAATAGGCAAAAATGTCATCGGCAAGATCGTTCCTATGGAAGACCGGGCAGTTAATAATTTTGATGTCATGATAAAGAATATTAAAAAGAAGCCGGAGATGTTTTTAACGAATGAAACGGAAAACATATGTCATAATGGCAGGCGAGTGTGGATATCATGGACCAATAAGGGCGTTTATGATAAGAGGGGCCATCTTAATGAACTGATATGTATCGGTAATGATATCACTGAGCGCAAAAAAACAGAGGAGGTGCTGCAAGATACGAACGAACTCTTAGAAAGGATTTTCACAACTACATATTTTTTGATAGCTTACCTGGATACAAAATTTAATTTTATCCGGGTAAATAATGCGTATGCCATCCAAGAAAACCAAAATCCCGAGTACTTCGTCGGGAAAAATCATTTCGAGCTTTATCCCAACAAAGAGAACGAGGCTATATTTAAGCGCGTTGTAGAATCGGGCAAGGCGTATACCGCATACGCGAAACCTTTTAAATATATCAATCACTCCGAGAGGGGAATTACGTATTGGGATTGGAATCTGCAGCCCGTAAAGGATATATCCGGTAAAGTAGAAGGCTTATTATTGTGCCTTGTGAATGTCACCGAGACCAAGCTTAATGAGGAGAGGCTCCTCAAAACACAGAAAGAGCTTGCCGATGCGAAGCGCCTTTCTGATATAGGCAAACTTGCCGCCACCGTGGCCCACGAGCTGCGCAATCCGCTGGCTGCCATTCGGACCGCAGCTTATAACGTAAAGAGAAAGAGCCAAAACCCGTCTCTGGATAGTCATCTTGTGAATATAGAAAAGAAGGTTCTGGAGTCAGACCAAATTATAAATAATCTTTTATTCTATTCACGCATAAAAATGCCGCAGTTTGAAAAAACAGATATCTGCGATATCTTGAATGACTGTATCGTCAATGCAAGAGCCAGATTCCCGGAATATAAAGTAGCCATACGTAAAATATATAAACGCTCCAAAAAAAATATTATTGACGCAGACCCTGTGCAGGCAGGGGAACTTTTTAACAACATTTTAAACAATGCATATGAGTCGCTACCCAATAAAAAAGGCGCGATAGAAATAAGTATCGACAATGAAGAGGATAAATATTTGATAATAAGTTTCAAAGATAGCGGCCACGGAATAAATCCTGAGGATTTAATAAAAATATCAGAACCCTTCTTTACCACTAAGCCTAAAGGGACAGGGCTCGGGCTTGTTGTGTGCTATCAGATAGCCGGGCTTCACAACGGCAAAATAGATGTTGCGAGTAAATCCAACAAGGGCACTACCGTTACGGTGACCCTGCCAGTCAGCCAACAGTTAGGCCGTTGAGCAGAGTATTATAACTTCCCGAGAATGCGCCCGCTGAAAATATCTCCATTCCGGAAGATATGCAAACAGATGATCTAGTGGAAAAAAGTCAAAAAAAAGCGGAATCTGACAATTTACATATTTTTTAAATTTAAGTACCCTATTTATAAATAAAACATATTTAACGATTCCCATCTTATCTTGAAATTGAAAATTAGTTATCAATAGAAGGGGTGAAAGATATGTGCCAAGTATGCGGATGTAGTCCGTGCAAAAAGTGTGGTAAGCCTATTGAAAAAGGCGTTTGCAGCGGATGCAAAAAGAAAGCAAACGATTGCACCTGCGAGAAAAATAATTAGCTATTTAGCGGGGATCTGCGCTAGGAGAAGGCTTTAGGAGCGTTAAGGCATGCAGACAAAAAAGGTAATGATCGTAGACGACGATAAAGAATTTTTGGAAGAACTAAAAGAGACGCTGATCCTTAGCGGCTATGACGTTACTGCGGTCAATGAAAGCGTTATGGCGCTTAAGGTTGCGCGCGCCGTGAAGCCGGATGTGATCCTGCTTGACCTCAAGATGCGGCTTATGAGCGGCTTCGAAATAGCCGACGGGTTAAAGCACTTACAGGAAACGTCTAAGGTTACAGTCATTGCCATGACTGGTTTTTATACGATGAAGGAGCATTCCTGGCTCATGAATTTCTGCGGCATTAGAAAGTGTCTGAAAAAACCGTTTAATCCATTAGATGTTATCGCGGAGATAGAACGGGTTTTTGAAGAGAAGGCAAATGGGCCTGTGTAGGACGGGTTGAATCCGCTCAAGCGCTTGTTCGATCCTAAGATGGATTTGCCTTCGGCCGCGCGTCAGCGTTAATTTATTCATAAGGTAATCGAGGGGGTGAGATAAATGGCAAGAATGAACGCAACGGGTGCGTCTTCATCCGGAACAAATTCCCGCACAACATTAGATAAAGAACAGATGAGCGATATGATCCGGAAAAAAGCCTATGAGCTTTATGAGAAAAGAGGTCGTAGGCCCGGCCACGCGACGGAGGATTGGTTAGAAGCAGAACGGATCGTCAGACAGCGCGGCATCTAATTATAAAGAGTTTAAGATTTTGTCAAAAGGCGAGAATGCCTATTAAGATGGGCGGCTAATGAAAGATTATCCGCCTTTCTTATTTTAAATGGATATATAAAATGAAGAAAGAGATGCCGCAAGGTTTGCCGGAGGTATTTACCATAGGTCATTTTAAAAAGACTTTTTTTAATGCCACAAAAGATGTATATTGTATTTGAGAAACCTCGGAGGTGATAAATGCGGTTGAGATATCATATTTTAATAAGCGTATGTTTATTGACAGCTTTGGCGTATGCCGCCGAAATGCCGGCCAGTGGCTCAGGGAGCGAAAAGACACCGCCGCCAAGTGCTGGCATTAAGGAGATAAATGTTGAGGCTTTCAAATACGGATATTCTCCGTATACGATCGTAGTGAAAAAGGGAGAGACGGTCAGGATACTTGCCACATCCCGCGATGTAACGCATGGATTTTATGTTAAAGAATACGGGATAAATGCCGCGGTAAAAAAGGGGGAGAAGACAGAAATAAAGTTTGTGGCGGACAAGGCAGGCACTTTTGATATCCTGTGCTCGATTTATTGCGGCGCAGGGCATGACTCGATGAAGGGCAAGATCATCGTAGAGGAATGACATCAAAGAGTATTTAAGACTTTGCGCTGATTATGGTAGAATATGTACGGGATCCCAATATGCGCGATACTGTATAATTAAAACGAAAGGCGTGCCATGAAAAAGAGAATAGCGATCCTTACGGGAGGCGGAGATTGCCCCGGAATAAATGCTGTAATCAGGGCTGTCACCAAGAAGGCCATCATTGAATATGGCATGGAGATCATAGGCATAGAAGACGGATACGAAGGGCTTATTAATAACAAACACAGAAAGCTATCTTATGAAGACGTCTCCGGCATATTGACTTTGGGCGGCACTATCCTGGGCACATCGAAGACAGCGAACCCTTACAGATACGCTATTCGGAGAGGCAAAAAATTATTTTTTAAAGATCTCTCAAAAACTGTTATTAGGAATGCAAAGAAGCTCGACATAGATTGCCTTGTGTGTATAGGAGGAGATGGTACGTTAGGCATAGCGTATGACCTGTATAGAGACGGTATTCCGATAGTAGGCGTGCCAAAGACCATAGATAACGATATCAGAGGTACGGACATCACCTTTGGTTTCGATTCCGCTGTGTGGATCGCTACCGAAGGCATAGACCGTATACATACTACCGCCCAATCTCATCATCGTATCATGATCATAGAGGTCATGGGACATAACGCAGGATGGCTTGCCCTGAACTCAGGGATTGCCGGCGGCGGAGATATTATCCTGATCCCTGAGATCCCTTACGATGTTGGCGTAATAGCCAGGGTCGTGAAGGAACGGCACAGGAAAGGCAAGCGATTCAGTATAGTGGTGGTTGCCGAGGGCGCTAAGCCAAAAGGCGGCGATATAGTCATACAGCGTATAGTTAAAACTAGCTCAGACCCTATCAGGCTCGGCGGCATAGGATTTATAGTCGGAGAACAATTAGAAAAAGCCACAGGCCTTGAAACGCGCACTGTAGTTATGGGACATCTTCAAAGGGGCGGCTCCCCCACGCCTTTTGACAGGATATTAGCGACTGAATTAGGCACAAAAGCGGTCGAGATGATAGAGAAGAAAGAATTTGGCCAGATGATGGGCGTGAAAGGTGACAGTTTGGTTAATGTGCCGTTACAGGTCGCTGCGGAAGGTCCGAGGAGAGTACCTTTAAATAATAGGTTGATACAGGCCGCGCGTTCTGTCGGGACATGTTTTGGAGATTAGGATCTCTATATTATTTTTACTTCGAATTTTTAAATAAGACCATATGAAAAAGGTGACAGCGGCGCTGATCGAGAAGGATGGCAAGTTCTTAATTGCAAAACGGAAAAAGGGGAGCCATTCTGAAGGCAGGTGGGAATTGCCCGGAGGCAAGTTAGAACCGGGCGAGACCCCCGAGCAATGTCTGGCCAGAGAACTTAAAGAGGAATTCGATATAGAAACAGAAGTCAAGGGTCTGGTGTGTTCCACCGAATTCGCATATCGTGATATAACGATCGAGTTATTAGTTTATAGGGTAAATCATATAGCCGGAGATTTTAAATTGATGGACCACGATGAAATCAGATGGGTATCTCCCAAGGAATTCGATAAATATCGCTTCGCCGAAGCGGACAGGATAGTGCTGGATAAACTTATCAAAGGATCTTGCGGCTCAAGGAAAACTACAGACTGATATATAATCTTATAGCCATATAGGCCTGTTTTAGACAGTTCAAAGCTGCCGGACAGGCCATATTTTTGATTATATTGAATAAATGATATATTTATGATAAAATTTCATTAAATGAAGCGCTACGAGCAGTTTCCTCATACGGCAGATATAGGTATCCGCGTGTATGGCAGCGATCTGAAAGAGTTATTCGAAAACGCTGCCTTTGCGATGTTTGATGTGATCGCGGACCTTGAAGGATTGAAAGGCTCTATCGAGCAAGATATTGAGTTGAATGCCCCTAACCGTGAAGAGCTCCTGGTCTCCTGGCTTGACGAACTCCTTTATAACTTTTATACAAAACAGATTATATTCTTTAAGTTTGAGATCGCGGAGTTGACAAACGATCATATAAAGGCCAAGACATTTGGCCGGCCTGTGGGCTCAAACAGAAATCGCCTTAAAGCAGAGATAAAGGCTATCACCTACCACAATCTGAAGATTGAAAAGACCGACGATGGATTTAAAGTAGAGATAGTATTGGACGTATAGAGAGTGATATATGCCTGTATGGGACGGACCGCTCGAAAAGATAGATGAATACAGGTGGCGCATACCCAAAAGTTATAAAAGCGGGATGCGCGTGGACGGTATAATTTACGCCGGCGAAAAGATGCTAAAGGATATCCGGTCCGACAAGGCGGCCGAGCAGGTCGCGAATGTCGCGTTTCTGCCGGGCATAGTAAAGCATTCTCTGGCGATGCCGGATATACATTGGGGCTACGGTTTCCCGATAGGAGGAGTTGCGGCCACCGACGTGGAGGCAGGAGGGGCGATTTCCCCCGGCGGTGTAGGATTTGATATAAATTGCGGGGTGAGATTAGTCAGGACCAATCTTCGGGAAGAAGATTTAAGGACCAGGCTGAAAGACCTCGTCTATGCTCTTTATAACGATATCCCCGCAGGGGTCGGTTCGAAGGGAGATATCAGGATAAGTGAGGCCGAAGAGAGGAAGCTTCTGGTCGAAGGTGCTAAATGGGTCGTGGACCATGGTTATGGTCGGGCAGAGGATTTGGATTGCACAGAAGAGCGCGGCGCTATAAAGGGCGCAGATCCGGACAAGGTTTCTATGCGGGCATATGAGCGCGGCAAGAATCAATCTGGTACCCTTGGTTCCGGCAATCATTTTCTAGAAGTTCAGGTCATCGATACTATTTATGACGAAGCCGACGCAGGCGCATTAGGTCTGGAAAAAGGACAGGTCATGCTGATGATACATTCCGGGTCGCGCGGCTTGGGGTATCAGGTATGCGATGACTATTCGAAGGGCATGATAAGATGTCTTTCGAAATATGGTATAGACGTGCCGGACAGACAGCTTGCGTGCGCTCCGGTGAATTCAGACGAAGGTAAGGCATACCTTGGCGCCATGAAGTGCGCCGCAAATTACGCATGGGCAAATAGGCAATGCCTGATGCACCTCGCAAGGAATGTATTCGAAAAGGTTTTTCATATGGGGCCGAAGGACCTGGGAATGGATCTGATTTACGACGTCGCGCACAATATAGCAAAGATCGAAAAATATAATATAGACGGCAGAGAAAGGACTTTATGTGTTCACAGGAAAGGCGCCACAAGAGCCTTCCCACCCGGCCACCCCGACCTGCCTGAAAAATATAAAAAGATCGGACAGCCGGTGATAATACCGGGCGACATGGGTAGGAATTCATATCTATTAGTCGGTACAAATAAGGCAGAAGAGACATTCTATTCTACGTGCCACGGCGCCGGCCGTCTCTTATCCCGCTCTGCAGCCATAAAAATATCGCGCGGCAGGTCGATTTCGCGAGAACTTGAGAATAAAGGCATAATAGTTAAATCGAGCGGCAGAGAAACATTAGCGGAAGAGATGCCGGAAGCTTACAAAGACGTTAATGAAGTCGTGGGCGTAGTCCAGGGCGCGGGAATTTCTAAACGCGTCTGCAGGATGAAACCTCTCGGGGTGATCAAAGGGTAGTTGCTATTTAACTAACCATGAGTTAATATTGAATAAACAGAGAAATTATACATTGCGAGGAGACATATGCTTGACTTAAAATTTATTCGGGAAAATCAAGGCGTAGTAAAAGAAGCCCTTAAAAATAGGGGTATAAAACTTGATATAGATGAGTGTCTTAAGCTGGATGAGGAGCGAAGGAAACTTCTTGTTGAAACAGAGCAGCTTAAATATGAAAGGAATAAGGCAAGCGACGAGATAGCTGGCCTTATGAAGGAAAAGAAGAACCCAAAGGACATTATAGGCAATATGAAGGTCGTTTCCCAAAAAATAGCTGATTTTGATAAAAAAGTGGAGGAAATAGACCAAAAAATAGCCAAATTTATATATATAATCCCAAATATTCTAGATAAATCAGTCCCTGTTGGCGGCTCAGAAGCGAATAAGATTGTCAAATCTTGGGGTAAAACTCCGACGTTTGATTTTAATCCCAGAAGCCATATAGAGCTTGCAGAACTTTTGGGGATAATAAGTTTCGGCATAGCTTCAAAGATCACGGGCTCGAACTTCGTATTATACATGGGTATGGGCGCTCGACTGGAAAGGGCCCTTATAAATTTCATGCTAGACCTGCATACAAAAAAGCATGGATATACGGAAGTCTTTCCTCCATTCTTGGTAAACAGAAAAAGCATGATCGGGACAGGTCAACTGCCAAATCTGGAAGAAGACATGTATAAGTTAAAAGACGATGATCTGTTTCTGATCCCCACAGCAGAAGTTCCGGTTACCAATATCCATGCCAATGAGGTGTTAGAGGAGGTCAGGCTTCCGATATACTATACCGCTTACACGGCATGTTTCAGGAGAGAGGCTGGTTCTTACGGTAAGGACACGAAAGGCCTGATACGTGTGCACCAATTTGACAAGGTCGAACTGGTCAAGTTTGTTAGGCCGGAAAGTTCTTTTGATGAATTGGAGAAATTATTAAATGACGCCGAAGAGGTCCTGCAGGCCTTAAACCTGCCCTATAGGGTTATACTGTTGGCGACCGGAGACATATCTTTTTCCGCTGCGAAGTGTTACGATATAGAACTTTATGCCCCAGGCGCAGACGCATATCTGGAAGTATCCAGCTGTTCGAATTTTACGGATTTTCAGGCAAGGCGCGCGAACATAAAATTTAAACGAACCACGAAAGACGGGCGGCGGACAACGGAATTTGTGCATACGTTAAACGGCTCTGGAGTTGCGCTCCCCAGGCTCGTCGTCGCTATATTGGAGAATTATCAGAATAAGGACGGGAGCGTTAATATCCCAAAGGCCTTGGTCCCTTATATGGACGGCATGGAGGTCATAAAACCTTCGAAATGAATATCGTTATACGCATAATAAAACTCATAGTCGGAATACTCGTTATACCCCTGGCTTTCGGCGTGACCATAGCTTTTCGGAATAATCTTGTTCTGGTAAAGGAGCTCGCCGACAGTTTGAATTATTTCATATGGGGCATCGCGAGTTACGCCATACTCCACCTTTTGTTTTATAAGCCGACATATCTCTATGTCCTCGGCCACGAGACCGTTCACGCCGGGGTCGCATGGCTTTTTGGAGGCAAGATAAAATCTTTTAAGGTATCAAAAGAAGGCGGCAGCGTTGGCACAGACAAATCGAATGTCGTCATAGAACTCAGCCCGTATTTTGTTCCGATATATGCAATAATAATAACCATCGTTTATTTTGTGATAGCGTCCTCATACAATATAAACAGTTCGACCTTTGTATTTCTGATAGGCTTTGCGTTGGCATTTCATATAATATTGACGACAGAAGTCATGAAGGAAAGGCAGCCCGACATCGTTAAGTCCGGCTACCTATTCTCAATAGTTATGATATATATCCTGAATATAATCGTCATATCCTTGATGTTTGGCCTTCTGTTTACGTCTTTTTCGATGAAGAAGTTTTTTATCGACGCCTGGATAGTTTCAAAAAATGTATACGGCGGCACATTAAGGCAGTTATTCATGTAAATTTGAGGTTGAGTTAAAATAATACCGTATCCCACCTACGAGGTGGGACAAGATTAAGAAAGGAGGCAGTTAAATGAAAAAAATAAGATTGCGTCTATTAGTGTTTGTAATCGCGTTAATTGCCGGTTTCTCTCTTGTGGCTTCACAAACGGGATTAGCAGCAGACGATCAAGTACCGCCAGGAGTAGCTAAGAAAGGCAAGGTCCCGGGCAAGGGTTCGCATAAGGGGTGGAAGAAAGGTAAGCATAAAGGGTGGAACGAGAAGGGCGAAAAGAAAGAGAAGAAGGAAGAGAAAAAAGAGCAGAAGAAGGAAATAGAGAAAACATAATCAGTGTAACACAGTATTTCGCCTACGGGGCTGGGTACGATTAAACAGTTAATATTGATCTTTTTGTCCCGCCTGAGATGTGAGACAGTATCAGGCGGCGGGACGAATTGCCTTACCAGATTAGACAGCAATTCGGAGGAGTGGCTGAGTGGTTGAAAGCGGCGGTCTTGCTACCGAGCGAAGCGAGGAAGTCCCGCCAAACACATCTTAGAATAGCGCTACCGACATTACAGGGCTATTGACTTGTTTGGCGGGAAAAACCGTAAGCGGTATGAATTGATCTTTTTGTCCCGCCTGAGATGTGAGACAGTATCAGACGGCGGGACGAATTGCCTTACCAGATTAGACAGCAATTCGGAGGAGTGGCTGAGTGGTTGAAAGCGGCGGTCTTGAAAACCGTTGTCCACGTAAGTGGACCGTGGGTTCGAATCCTACCTCCTCCGCCATTCTGCTTCGCCATTCAACGATAAAACTCGGATATGGCTTCAAAGGAAAGGCTGCAGAATTCGGGAAAATATAAAACGCGGTCGTGGCCGAGGTAATGCCCGTGATAAAGTTTTATCCGGCGGAAGAATATCACCAGAAGTGTTACATGAAGCATGGGGGCCAGTGCGCAAGATAGTAACAGTCAACGACAAGATGCAGAAGCATTTCAGGTATGTGCTTACAAAGCCTGTCGGAAAAAACTTCGATCCGGAATTTAAAACTGAGCTTACCCCGAAACAGATGCTATCGCTCGGGATATTTGGCGGTAAATACATGACGGATTGCCGCAAAGAATTCCCCGCGGACTGGTTTAAAAATGCGAAATTCTGTTCCGAGCGTCATGACCCGGCGTTAAATTATTTCAAGATCAACGCTAGCAAACCCCTGTCGTACTGGCGTAAAAAAGGATGGATATATCCGGATGATCCGCGCGGTTGGTTCCAGTGGTATTGCAGGTATTACATGGGAAGACGTCTGGGAGAAGAAGACCGGCGCCAGATAGCAAGATGGAAAGCCATCAAGAGACATATAGCACAGATATATAAACATTGCAGCGCCGGCGACATGAAGTGCAGGCCCAAACAGCGCCAGGCCGTGATGCACTGGGCGTATGACTCGAGAATAATGTAGAGAACAAATATGAGCAAGAAAGACAAAAGAATAATACTTATTGCCCAGTGTCTCGTTAACCCGTACTGCAGGGTTCATATACTAGGTCAGAATTTCCCGCTATCACAGAAGATTATGAATTATTTGATGGAGAAGCATGTCGGTATCATTCAGTATCTGTGTCCGGAAACCAGCGCTATGGGTTTGATGCGAAATCCACAAGGTCGCCAGCAATATGATAATATCTTCTTCAGAGACCATTGCAAAGAGTTATTAAAAACACCGATGCTTATGGCGAAGGAATTTATCAAAAATAATTACCGTCTCACATGTTTCCTCGGGCTGGAAAACAGCCCTACGTGCGGGATCCATTGGGGGAAGCATAAGGTAAACAGGTACCAAACGGAATCTCCCAATATGGTGGATGATCCTGACCCGTCAGATCCGGCTCTCGCGGGCATAATGGCTGAAATATTGTCGGAGGAGCTCGCCAAAGAAAATATAAAAGTACCGTTTCTGGAATTTCCGGCGCTCTCGCCGGCGGATTCGGAAAACAGAAAGAAGTTCTGGGAAGATCTGCGCAAGGCAGTTGAGCCAAATATGGTTGAAAATAAAGGAGGCGTCTAACATGGATTTAAAAGAATATTTTAAAAAGAAAAGAGGATTCGGCGTTTTGAGCACTGCCGATGAAAATGGCAAAGTCAATGCCGCGCCATATGCCAGCCCGCACGTGATAGACGATACGCACGTGGCGTTCATTATGGGTGACAGGTTGAGCCATGCGAATATAAGAAAAAATCTGTATGCGGTCTATCTTTTTAAAGAGGGCTTGTTCGGTTATAGCGGTAAGAGGCTTTATCTGAAGAAAGAGCGTGAGTCCGATGATCAGGCCCTGATCGTAAATACTTGCAATAAAACTTATCCCGGCCCTTACTGCATTCCGCAGTTCCTTAAGGGAAGTTTTATCGTATTCTTCGCGGTCGAGTCCGTATTACCGCTCGTCGGAGACGGTGAGTAGGGCGGGAAAATAAAGGGATCGGTACAATATGAAGCGTATTTTTAGCTCGCAGGTGATCATCGGCTTGATCCTCATACTTCTTTCCGTTTCCGTATATTGCATTCACTATCTGATCTTCAGGGATGCAAGGCATATCTTCATTTATCTGATCGGCGATATCGCGTTCGCATTTTTTGAATTGTTTTTGGTCACATTGGTCATTCATGGGTTACTAAATTACAGAGATAAGAAAGCCATGTTAAAAAAGCTTAACATGGTGATAGGTGCTTTCTTCAGCGAGGTCGGCACCGAACTTATGAGGTTCTTCTCAAAAATTGACCGATCGTCACGTGATATAGCCGCTAAACTGATAGTGGATAACAAGTGGTCCGATAAAGAATTCATCATGATGCAGAAAAAGGTCAAGGCGTACGCCTCAAATATTGAATGTAAGAGAGGCGATATAGAAAATTTAAAGAATTTCCTGATCAGTAAAAGGGACTTCCTGCTCGCGCTTCTGGAAAACCCAAATCTTTTGGAGCACGAATCCTTTACGAATTTATTATGGGCCGTATTTCATTTGACTGATGAGCTTGCCAACAGAAAAAACCTGAAGACTTTATCGGATGCGGATCTTCAGCATCTCACGGGCGATGTCAAAAGGGCATACAGTATTATGATCTCTGAGTGGCTGTCCTATATGAGCCACCTTAAAAACGATTACCCCTATCTTTTCTCTATGGCTTTGAGGACGAATCCTTTCGATCCTGATGCGTCAGTGGAATTAAAGTAAACAAGCCCTCCTAGCTGTTTCTCGGCCGATCTTTAGCGATCTGCCTATCGCTTCATAGCTCATTCCTAACATATGCAATTGTTTTGCCTTATGAGAGTATATTTTGTATAATATAGGCTGTTTATTGACGGGAATCACGATATGGGCGGTGATCCCGGAAAAGGTTCGAATTGGTACGTACCGGGTCCGCCAGTTTTATTGAGTCCTATTTCGGGTAGCTTATAAAACGCACCCGGAAGTAGGCTTCGAAGCCAAATTGCGCTGACGAATAGGAAGAAAAGGGCTCTGCCCCGACAGCAATTTGGCCGGCCCGAAGCGAGCTATGCGAGCGAAGGAGGAATCCTGCCTCCTCCGCCATCCGCCTTCGTGTGGATGGTTATTCATAGTAGATAGCCTTCGGCGGATATGCCCGCCGAAGCACCAGGTAACTTAACGGTTGATTGCGAAGGCGGGCCAGTTTTATTGAGTCCTATTAAGAGCCGATTATATAACGCGCTCGAAGGTAGGATTCGCAAAAAGAGGTTTTAGGAGAAAAAAGCATTTTTTCTACTATCGGCGCACTAGAACATCTACGCGGAAGAAAGAAAAATATTAAAAGGAAAACATCAGGTTTTCCTTTTAAGGAGTCCCGCCTGGATTACTTGAGCATTAAAGCGGGACGACGAATCCTACCTCCTCCGCCATGTTTGATAGGGAGCACTAGAGAGGTAATGTCGGAAGGTACCTTCCGACGAAAAATTTATCCGGCGCTCTTTTAAAATAAAGTTCGAACCAATCTTTTCCAGAAATTCTTTCCGGGATTCTAAATTTCCCTCAACAACTACGCAATGTATTCTATTTAAAGTAGTTACGAAATCTTTCGCCCGTTCGAACCAATTATCGCCCCCAGCAGCAAAATCCTTCACACGCTCCTGTAATTTCTTCTTTTCGTTGATAAATACCTCTTTCTTTCGCTGATACTCCTCAAGTGAAATGTTGCCCTCAAGATATATATCTATAAGTTTGTTTATCTTCCCATCTATAGCAAATATTTGTGTCTCTAGATTTTGCTGCTGGGGGCGTGATGATTGGACATTGTGCGCCTTGTCATTTTCTAATTCCTTTAAAATCTTTATCGTCCAATCATCACACAAAGAAACGTTTTGAAGGATAGACTGTATCTGAGTAGCGAGCTCTTCCTCTCGGACGTATTTCTGCGTGCAGCTTGTGAAGCGCTTCGTGCATCGGTAGTAATTATAATCTTTCTGTGTTTCGGCTGTAATCATACGGCCGCATTCACCGCAGCGCATGAGACCTCTAAAAACAAAGTGTCGTTTGGCCTTTTTTGGCTTACCGCGATTTAACATGACAGACTGGCACTCGTCAAAAAGTTTCTTTGTGATAATTGGTTCATGAGTTCCTTCATAGGATTCGCCGTTATATTTGAATACTCCGTAATAGAGAGGGTTTTGCAAGATGTGCTGGTACTGACTTGCGGAGAGAGGTTTATTTTTCCGTCCTCTCATACCGGCTGAGTTTATTTTATCTCTGATTTCCGCAAGCGTATAACGCCCAGTAGATATAAAGGAGTTTTCGTTATTAAATGAATAGTTTTAAACATTTAAAATTAATGCACACCTTTATTTGAGTAGATTCAATATTCTCAATAATAAGATTTTAATTATATGAGCGCTGATGAAAATATATCGGGTAAGCCAGTTATTAAGGATGGCGTTGGTAGAAAAGTAGGCTTTAAGGGCACGGTTTCTGCTTAGATAATGGCCTTGTTGATGCCAGCTGCCTGTAGCAAGCTCAGGCAGTTCATAGAAAGCATCATTTAAGAGGACGGGGATGCGGTGAAACTTGCGGGCTTTGTTTGCAAAAGCGGCGCTCAGGAAAATGTCGTCTTCTCTTTCTTCAGGTAAAGTGATATCATCAAGAAGTTGTTTTCTAAAAGCCATGACCCTGCCTTTAACGATATCAACGGCTGCATCTTGGGTAACAAGAGAGCATTTTACAAAAATATTTTCTCCCCCTAAACTTATTTTATAGGTGTTGTCAATTCTGCGGGTTTGACGAGACAGATCGCCGCAGCGACATATAAACTCTCTTCTTATTATGTAAATCGGTATCGAATTAAAGCAGGCCCCTACAAAACCAACAATTCTGTTAGGGTTATCTTGCTTCTCCAACGATTGAATAATATTTTCAAGCGCATCATTTCTGTTAAAGCAAATATCATCGTCAAGAGACATTACATAAGGCGTTGTAGCTTCCTTTGCTAATTTCCATCGAACCATGCACCCGACATTTTTGCTGGATCGCTCGTAACGATCTATGAGAGGCGAGTTAACATCTACATCACCATTGTTCCAGAGAAAGACAATAGACTTTACGGTCTGACTTCTTATGGCTTTTAGAATAATCGGAATATTTTGGGGCCGTTTATAGTTTAGGAGGATGATTGTTATTTTAGGCAGTTCAGTATCTAAGCGCATGATTTTATTTATAAATCTTCAAATTTATGAGTTGAGAAACCATATTCAATATCGTTAATCCCATATCCAAGCTTAATCGAAGCGCTTGAGGCTTGAATACCTGAAAAATATGTACATGAGAAAAGATTTGTATTGTACTTTACCGTACTTCCGAATAAACTCTTGAATGAATGGACGAGCCAATATTTGCCTGGCCTTATCTCCTTCTTGTTGAAAGCCAACGCGCAGAATTTCCCCAAATAAATCTTTTTTTTCCAAAAGTGAATTTTTTTATGCGCAATAAAATAATATTTATCATCCAATTTAGATAATTGCGTTCCTATTGTAAGATCATTTGAAAAATTGTTATTCTCCTTCTCCTCACAGTGATAATCTTCCATCTCCCATGACATAGGGCCTATATTTTTTAGTTTTAGAATTTTCAAAGGATTGATCCAGTAAAGCGCATATATTTCGCCTCCTTCGGAAAAGAAGGCCCAATTCCTTTCCTGCTTTTGTCTATTTTTGTATATAAGCCTCTTTGGAGATTCAATTGTGGGATAAACCTTCATAATAAAAATGTCATTCCCTTGGGGGATCCACCCGGAATTAAATGTAATGTAAAACTCTTCATTGAGCTTAGTGACCTTGGGATCAATAAGTCTTATGCCATTCAGTTCTTCGTATAAATCGAGAGACACGTTTTTTACTGAATGTCCGTTCTTATCTTCAACGGATATAAATGAAAAAAGCCAATCATTGACTATTGGCACCCCCCTAAAAGCAAAGATTTTGACATCGTTATCGCAATAGAAGCTTGGATTAAAAATATAACGAAGGTTTAACGGGCTTGTTAATTTCTTAAAGTACTTTAAGAAGTCTTCATCTTTATCTATTTTGCAATATTTTATTTTTAAAAGATGTTGCAATAAATGCATAGCTTAAATACCTCTTATTTAACAAAATATGCTAACCCAAGTTTGGGATGCTTCGTATGGGAAATGACTTCTAATGCTTTAAATCCATTCTTTTGCAAATATGCTTTGAGTTCTTTGAATTGATCAGCATTTTCAAAAAGATGATATTCCATAATTATTCTTGTAAATGAGTCTAGTACTTTTCTTGGCGCGCTGTATAATATTTGATATTCCCCACCCTCGCAATCTAATTTTAGCAGATCGACTTTTTTGATATTGTTATCAGATAAAATAGACTTTAATGAGACGCCATGTGTTTTTAAACATCTATTTTGATGCAATCCTTCAATTTTTACAATGCTATGCTGACCTGTTTGCTTCCATTGATGCATATAGGGGATAAATAGCTCGACTATTCGTTTACTGTCTGAAGCTGCTTCTCTGAAATAAAATACGTTACTCAGTTTATTGATCTTTACATTTTTTTTAAGGATGCTAAAATTTTGCGGTTCGGGCTCAAAACAGTATACTTTCCCCTTCTTTGCGATTTTAGCCGC
>Ga0315288_10003935_pt1 | contig 18928 bp, 15 predicted proteins | sample YL17G11_20_MG_FD_203454 | JGI IMG/M metagenome (GOLD analysis project Ga0315288, IMG submission 203454) | Sediment microbial communities from Yellowstone Lake, YNP, Wyoming, USA - YL17G11_20 | ecosystem: Environmental > Aquatic > Freshwater > Lake > Sediment | place: USA: Wyoming | collected... | reverse complement strand
TTTGCCGATCACGTTTTGCGGCTGTTCACCAAGCGCCCGCGCCGCGGTAGTGTTCATGTATTCGACGCAGCCGTCGCGGTCAATCACGAAGATCATATCCTGGGTGGTCTCTGTCAGCAGGCGGTAACGCTCTTCGCTTTCCCGCAGCGTCTCCTCCGCACGCTTAGGCTCGGTGATGTCTTCGAAGATAGTATAAACCTGGTGAGGTTTCGTGCTGCCCGGCTTAAACTGGGGCCGGGCATAGATGTTGATCCAAACGTGTTCATTGTCATCAGGGTGGAACACGCCCATGATTACGTTTCGCACCTCTTTTCCCGTCCTCAAGGCAACCATCGCCGGATGCGTATCACCGGGAAAATCCGAACCATCCTTATGGATGGCTTTCCATCTTGGGTCTATGGACTTTCTTCCCAGCATTTCGTCAAGCGTCAGGCCCAAAGTTCGTTCGGCGGCGGGGTTGGCAGAGATGATGTAACCCTCGGCGTTCTGGTAGACGACCCCCTGCGCCATGGTTTCAAACAACGTTCGATGTTTTTCCTCGCTCGCCCGCAGCGCCTCATCGGCCCTCTTGCTATCGGTCACATCCGTGAAGAAACCCACGACACATCTCCGCCCATTAACGATGGTACTAGCGCCGCCGATGTCAGCAAAGAATACTGTACCGTCTTTCCGCAGGCATGGAATCCCGGTCTCCAGCGACTTACCTTCTCGTATCTGGGTCTTCATCCCTGTCATGATATAGGCCAGTGCGTCCTTTGGGTGAATGTCCTCAACACCCAACTTCAGCAACTCTGCCGCTGAATATCCGAGCATCCGGCACATGGATGGATTGGCAAATACAAACCGTCTCGTTTCAATATCGGTTGCCAGTATGCCTTGCGTGCTTCCTTCAAAAAGCATCTTGTAATTTTCTTCCGACTCCCGCAGCGTCTCCTCCGCCCGTTTGGGCAGATCGGCGGAATCATCGTGCCCGGTTTTCTTTTTAGTCATCCTGCGCCTCCTCGGGGATTATTCCCCGGCTATCCGCAAAAACGTATGCCGGCTCGTTGATGATGAGCACCTGTCCTGTCATCCCCCCGGTCCTTCTTGTCATCCGCGCCTCCGTCCTTGCCTCGCCTGTCGTCCCCCCGGTCCTTCTTGTCATCCCCGTGCCTCCGTCCTTGCCTCGCCTGTCGTCTTTCGCCTCCCTCCTGTCATTCCCGCTCCCTCTTGTCATCCCCGCGCAGGCGGGGATCCAGGCTGCTGGTCGGGCCGTGGCGCATGTCACTATACATTTTCATGTTGTCTGGATTCCCGCCTTCGCGGGAATGACGGAAAAAGAGAGTCGTCCCCCCGGTCCTTCTTGTCATCCCCGTGCCTCCGTCCTTTCCCCGCCTGTCGTCTTTCACCTCCCTCCTGTCATTCCCGCTCCCTCTTGTCATCCCCGCGCTCCCTCTTGTCATCCCCGTGCCTCCGTCCTTGCCTCGCCTGTCGTCTTTCGCCTCCCTCCTGTCATTCCCGCTCCCTTTTGTCATCCCCGCGGTCCCTTTTGTCATCCCCGCGCAGGCGGGGATCCAGGCTGCTGGTCGGGCCGTGGCGCATGTCACTATACATTTTCATGTTGTCTGGATTCCCGCCTTCGCGGGAATGACGGAAAAAGAGAGTCATCCGCGCGCTCCCTCTTGTCATCCCCGCGGTCCCTTTTGTCATCCGCGCCTCCGTCCTTTCCCCGCCTGTCATCCCCGCGCTCTCTCTTGTCATCCCCGCGCAGGCGGGGATCCAGGCTGCTGGTCGGGCCGTGGCGCATGTCACTATACATTTTCATGTTGTCTGGATTCCCGCCTTCGCGGGAATGACGGGAAAGATAATGAGAATGACGGGAGGGAGGCGGGAATGACGGGAAAGAAGGGGCATCCGCGCGCTCTCTCTCGCCATTCGTGCATCATCAGCGGCTCGCATAGACGACGCGGTTTCGCCCTTCGGCCTTGGCCTGATAAAGCGCGGCGTCCGCGGCGGCGATCAGGGCGTCCACGGTGCTTTGGCCCGTTCCCGGCGCCACTCCGATGCTGACCGTCAAAGACACCATCCCCGCTTTCGTCGGGATTTCGGCCTCGGCGACCTCGGCGCGCAGCCTTTCATAAAGGCTTTCTCCGCTATGTCCCACGGACCCCGGGGCGATCACGAAAAACTCCTCTCCGCCGTACCGGCCAAGGCTGTCATAGTCCCGCAGCCGGCTTTGAAGGCAGCGGGTGAAAATGACCAGCGCTTCGTCTCCGGCCTGATGCCCGTAGGCGTCGTTGATGTTCTTGAAATGGTCGATGTCGCACATCCCGATGCTTAGACTCGTATTTTCCCGTTTCGCCCGCGAAATCTCCTGAGCCAGCCTGTCCAGGATTGCGCGGCGGTTGAAGATGCCGGTCAGGAAATCGTGGGTCGCCTGATGCTCCAGGGCATCCTGCGCTTCCAGCAGATGGGACTGCATATCCAGCATTCGCTGACCCACCCTGATCCTCGCCTGCAATTCCTCGTTGTCATAGGGTTTGGCCACATAGTCATTGGCTCCCGCCTCCAATCCCTGAACGAGATCGCCTTTCTCGCCCCGGGCGGTCAGGAGAATGACATAAGGAGGATTGCGCGAGTCGCGCTCCCTCAAGCGGCGACAGACCTCCAGCCCGTCCATGCCCGGCATGTTCCAATCGAGAAGAACGAGCCGGGGCGCGTCGGGCCGCTGAAGGGCGTCCCAGGCCGCTCCACCGTTTTCCGTAACGACGGGATCAAAGCCCCATTTTTTCAGGATCGCAGTCAGGATGCCGCGCGAGGTGAAGTCGTCCTCGGCGATCAGGATTTTCATGGTTTCCCCTCCCGCATCCGCGTTCTCAACAGATCGAACTGCCGCTCCAGTTCGGGCATGAGAACGGCGATCTCTTCCGGCCGGCCGGCCTTGCCCGCCTTCTCCATCTCGCCGGCCACGGCGCTGAGGGCCATGCCGCCCGCGTTGGCCGCCGCCCCCTTGATGGCGTGGGCCTGGTTTCCGGCCGATCCCGCGTCATGCCGGTCGATGTGTCTCTTGAGCGCCTGAATCTGCCTGGGCATGTCTTCCAGAAAGCCTATGATGATTTCCTGGAGCAGATCCGCGTCCCCCATGAGCCGGGCGGAGAGCGCCTGCCGGTCGAAAACGGGCGGGCTCGACGACGGCTCAGTTTCTCCGCCGGGGGCAGGGGCCGCCGGCGGTTGTTCTTGAGCTTTATCCACCCATTTTTCGAGCGCCTCCGCCAGGGCCTGCGGCGCGATCGGCTTGGAGATATAATCGTCCATGCCCGCTTCGAGGCAGATCTCGCGATCGCCCTTCATGGCGTGGGCGGTCATGGCGATGATGGGAATCCTTGGATTCGGGACTCGGGTCTTCCCGGAGCGAATGGCTCGGGTCGCCTCCAGACCGTCCATCAAGGGCATTTGCACATCCATGAACACGAGGTCATAGCGAACCGTCTCCAGGGTTTGGATGGCTTCCCGGCCGTTGGCCGCGGTGTCGGCGTCGAAGCCCAGTTTCGCCAGCACGGCCAGGGCCACCTCCTGATTGGTGACGTTATCTTCGGCCAGCAGGATGCGAACCTTGCGCCGGCGGGCCTCCTTGAGCGTATGGCGCGTTACGAGGGCGGTCTCCGGAGTCTTGGCCGGCCCGGCACCGCCGCCGAGGACCATGGCTAAACAATCGTACAATTGGGATTGCTTGACCGGTTTGGTCAGGTAAGCGGAGAAACCGATGGCCTTGAGACGCTTGGCGTCGCCGCGCTTGCCGAAGGAGCTCATCATCACCAAATACGTATCGCGCAGCTCGGGGTCGGCCTTGATGGCTCTGCCCAGGGATTCTCCGTCCGTATCCGGCATCTGCATGTCCGTGATCGCGATGCGGAATGGGTCGCCTTCGGCGCAGGCGGCGCGCAGCATATCGACCGCGCCGGCGGCGTTTTCGACCTCCGCGTGACGCACGCCCCACGAGGCCAACTGCTCGGCGAGGACCAGGCGATTCGTGGTGTTGTCATCCACGACCAGGACCCGCACGCCGCGGAGGTCGACCGGCGGGAGGCCTTCCCGTCGATCGCGGCGGGACTGTCTGCCGAAGACGGCCGTGAACCAGAAGGTCGATCCCCGGCCTTCGACGCTTTCGACTCCGACTTCCCCGCCCATGAGCTCGGCGAGGCGCTTGGAGATGGCTAACCCAAGTCCCGTGCCGCCGAACCGGCGTGTCGTCGAGGCGTCCACCTGTTGAAAGGCGGTGAACAGGAGTCCGATCCTATCCTGAGGAATACCGATGCCCGTGTCCCTCACCTCGAAGCGGACCTTGATTTGGCTCTCGGTTTCGGATTCCAGCCTGACCTCGATCGTGACTTCGCCCCGGGAGGTAAACTTGATGGCATTGTTGCCCAGGTTGATCAGGATCTGGCGCAGACGTCCGGGATCGCCCTGCAGGAACGTGTGGACTTCGGGATCGATGCGGTAGATAAACTCCAATCGTTTCTCGTGGGCGCGCAGGGCCAGCAGTTCCGCCGCGTCCTCCAGTGTCGCGCGCAGGTCGAAATCCAGCGCCTCCAGCTCCAGCTTGTCCGCCTCGATTTTTGAGAAGTCTAGGATGTCATTGATGACGCTCAGCAGGACCTCCCCGCTCGAGCGCACCGTCTCGGCGTAACGACGCTGCTCTTCGGACAAATCGGTCACCAAAAGCAACCCGGTCATGCCGATGACGCCGTTCATGGGCGTCCGGATCTCGTGGCTCATGTTGGCCAGGAACTGGCCCTTGGCGATATTGGCCGCCTGGGCTTCGAAGGTCATCTGGTCCGCCCGCTTGATGGAAGCTTCGAGTTGGACGTTGGTCTGCTCCAGTTTCTCCATCGCCCGGCGCAAATCCTCCTCGGCTGCGGCTTGCCGCACAACGAAAGAAACGGCGCTGCTCAGCCCGCCCAGCTGAGCGTCTTCCTCGGCCGAAATGGGGTGGTCAGCAAAGAGAGCCAGAACCCCCTGTGTCTCCGCGCCGGGGACCTGGAGCCGGTATCCTGCGAACGACGCAAGTCCCAGTTCGCGCGCCCATTCATGGTTGTGAACGCGCGGGTCGTTTGCCACGTCGTTGGTAAGAAACCGGAGTTCCTGGCCCGAGGCGATTCGTCCAATCTTGTAGCAGTCGAACGGAACGCGGCGGTGGCCTTTGCCGTCAATGTGGGTGTAACGGCCCGAACTCGCCAGCAGATGCAGGCAGCGGTCACGGAAGCGGCACACGTGTGGCCCTTCCCGCACTTGGGCATGGAGGCATCCTTGTTCGCACAGATCGCCGGGCCGAATCAGCCAGATCCGGCAGAAATCGGCATCAAAGATCCGGACGATTCCGTCGGTGATGATCTTGAGCTTGGCGTCAAGCGGGGCCGGCACAAGCAGGGATTGTTGAAGCTGGTTGATGCCCTGTTGCCGGTGGAGGGTTATCATCCGTTCTTCCTCTGCCTTCTTGCGCTCGGTGATGTCACGGGCAATTCCCAGCACGATCCTGTGATCTTTCACCTTAATCGGATATGTTCGAATTTCGACCATCACCTGACTGCCGTCTTTCCGATTCAAGACAAATTCATCCGGCCCCGTGGATTTCCCCAGAGTATTTTTTATCAACAGAGCCGCGGCTTTGGGAATATGGCGGGGGGATAATAGTTTCAACGCTAAAAAATTTTTCCCTATCAACTCCTCTTTTTTATATCCAAGTATTTTTTCCGCCTCCTTATTGCCGTCAATAAGCTTCCCTTTAAGGTTGCTCAGATAATAAGCATCCGGGGCGTAATCGAATATCAGTTTCCATCGCTCCTCGCTCTCGCGCGACTTTTCCTCTGCCCGCTTGCGTTCGGTGGCGTCAACGAAAAAGCCCGCGTTGCACTCACGGCCGTCTAAGACAATCAAAGCGGCGCTGATGTCAGCATAAAATAAGGTACCGTCTTTGCGAAGGCACGGAAGTTCAGGCGCCATCGTCTTTTCACCCCGCCCTTGAGCCTCGAACTCGGACAGCACATGGTCTAATGACTCTTTTGGGTGAATGTCAGCCACGCCTAACCGCATGAACTCTTCTTCAGTGTATCCAAACATCCTGCATAGGGCCGGGTTGGCATGGCTGAATTGCTTTGTCTTCAAGTCAGCCACGAGTATTCCCTCTGCAGCTCCGGCGAACAGCGTCTTGTAGTTGGCTTCTGACCGCTTGAGCTCGGTGATGTCGCGCAGGATGCCCACGGCGTGCCAGCCGCTCTTTATCCGGACGGAGGACAAGGACAGGGCTATGGCGATCTCTCGGCCGTCTTTTCGGCGGGCGTGCAGTTCGAGCGTCTTGCCGACGGCGGCCCCCTGACCGGTGCGCACGAACTCGGGGAAAGCGGCCTGGTGCGCTTCGTGATATCGTTGCGGAGCGATCAGATCATGCAGGTTCCGTCCGAGCGCCTCGGCGTTCGTGTAGCCGAGAAGGCGCTCGGCCGCGGGGTTCCAGAAGGATACGTTTCTTTCAGGATCCATCATCAGGATGGCGTCCTGGGCTGATTCCGTAATGGCGTTGAGGCGGGATTCGCTCTCCCGGAGCGCTTCCGTTGCCTGATACCGTTCCCGGTAGAAGCGGGTGCGCTGCCGCCGCCGGACGTATCCCAGCGCCGTGACCGTGCCGAGGAGCAGGAGGGCGGCCATAACGACGATCTCCCTCAATCGTTCCCACATCGGCCCAAACACTTCCGAGGAGTCCATGCGGGCGACCAGGAACCAGGGCGAGTCGGGGACGGCTCGCACGTCGGCAATCACGGGCATACGGCGATAATCCACGCCGTCGACGATGCCCGTGCGCCCCAGCGCGGCTTTGACGGCCGGCACATCTTTACTCGAGAGAGGAATGCGCAGGTTAAGGGCGGTTTTCTTTTGGAACCTGAGCTCGTTCAGGTATAAAGCGTCGTTCCCATCGCGTCGGATGAGCAGAGTCTCGGCCGTCCGGCTGGGGATCGGCCAGAGATTGATCAAAGGATAGAGATACGTTTCGGGATCAATGCGCAGGGCGAGGATTCCGATGACTCGGTCATCCCGGGCTTCGTCGAGGATGGGAACCAGGATCTTCAGGTAAATCCGCTGGTTCTGCTCATTCCAGTAGAAATCCTCGAAGACGACCTTCCCCGACCGCAGGCCCTCAAAGGAGCTTGGGGAAACGAAGGGCGTGCTTCGTTCCGGCACGTCGGGGACGATCATCTTCTTGGAGTAAAGAGGGTCCAGCAGCATGACCCGGTCATACTGAGAGGCCGCCTGGACATGGCCCAGCCACGTTCGGAGTTGCTTTTGGGTTTCCTGATTCTCCGGCTCTTCGAAATGCCGCCGCACCAGGGCGGAAAAAACGACGTTCTTGTAGAAAACGGCGGCATCCCCCAAACGCTCCTTTCGCCACTGCGTAAGCTCGGTCACTTTCAGTTCAGCGATGGCCGAAAGCTGGCGCTCCACCTCCAGGCGGTAGTTCTGTTTGTAATTGCGGTAATAAAAGATGCCGGCGGCGATGATTCCTGCAGCCAGAGCGATGAAAACCAGGATGAGAACGACTGAACGAAACCGTTCTTTTCGGCTGCTCATGAAAGGACCTCCTTGAATTCCTTTGATGAGGATATTCGTTCCAGGTCAGCCATTAAAAGCCCTATGTATCGAGCCGTTTGACGAACTGCGGAAAACCCAGGAGAATTCGATTCTTTTATTCGCCTGTTCTTTCTCTTCCCTCATCTCTAACCCCTTGTCAGTTCATTGAAGGCATGAAAGACCTGCTTTTGATAGCCATTTTAGTTCTCCGTCCCTGCAAAAAGCAAGTCTTTATCGGCAGCCCTCTCCCGACCTGAAATCCTGACCGTCATACACTTTCAAATCCTCAGGGGGGGACACGATACCCTGTCCCTAAGGCTTCAGCCCGGGACAGGGAATAAACTCGCGGCAAGGGACCCTTCGGTCCCCTTGCACCCTCGCATTCTCGGGCGGGGCATTAACCCCGCCCTCGACCAAAGGGATGCTGCGCCCCTTTGGAAACCCAGCCAAAGGTTCCCCCGTGGCAAGCCACGGGGTATAGCAGTTCGCGATCATGTCCCCGAAATCTTATTGACAATCACCGGGCATGTCACCATAATGAAAACATATTAGTGATCAGGCTGCCTCACGTCGATTCTTTGTGTGGTGTATCAGCAATGACTTTACAATGTTGTCATTCCGGACTTGATCCGGAAAACAGCCTAAAAAGGCCTGGATTCCCACCTACGTGGGAACGACGTCTGGATTCCCGCCTTCGCGGGAATGACAGATTCCGGGTCCCCACTTTCGTGGGGACAAGTTTACCCCTGCGGAAGCAGGGGCGGGAATGACGGAAGGAAAAGGGAATGACGGGGGAAAAGGAAATGACAGTTCCAGGATTATTGTAAAGCCGTTATAGAGACGCAATACTAGAAAGGAACCATTATGCCGAGCGACGCCGTCCCGCGCGACAAGCGCGACATCATTCTCGTCGTGGAGGATGATCCGGGAATAGGCGCGCTCATCGGGGATCTTCTGACGAAGGACGGATGGGAAACCGAACTTCTACGGATGGGCAGGGACGCCCTGGCCCGCTTGGAAACGATCCGTCCCATCCTCGTTCTTCTGGACTACATCCTTCCGGACATGAACGGAAAGGATTTCGTCGCGCGCGCCGCCTCGATGCCGCCGTTCATCATCGTCACCGGCATGGGCGATGAACGCATCGCCGTCGAGATGATGAAAAGCGGAGCGCGCGACTATCTCATCAAAGACAGGAATTTTTTCGATGTTCTCCCAAGGACTGTCAGGCGTATTCTGGAGCAGATCGATAGCGAAAGGCGACTGGCCCAGGCGAATTGGGCCTTACGCGAAAGCGAAGAACGTTACCGCCTTCTCTTCCAGAACGCCAATGACGCCATCTATGTTCACGGGATCTCTCCAGAAGGTCCCGGCAAGTTCATCGAAGTCAACGATCAAGCCTGCCGCATGCTGGGATACACGAGAGAGGAATTTCTGGACATGAGCATTCCCGATATCGACGTGCCCGAACAGAGGGAACGTGTTCCTTCGATCAATCGAGCGCTCTATGCAACCGGGCGCGCGTTTTTCCAGACCGAACAATGGAGCAAAGACCGCCGACGCATTCCGGAGGAAGTCAGCGCCTGTCTTTTCGAACTGCAAGGAAAGAACCTGGTCCTCGCGGTCGTCAGGGACATCACGGAGCGGAAGCGGGCCGAAGAAGAAATCAACAGACTGCTGGAGGCGGAACGCCGGAAGATTTCCGAGTTGACCCACTCGAATGCGCTGATCGCGGCCTTGAGCCACGTGGCCGCGCGCGCCGGGGCGGCCGCGGATCCGGATCAGGTGATGGACACGATCGGGGACCAGCTCCGGACGCTCGATTTGGACTGCCTCATTGCTCTTTATGAGCCCGATGCTCAAGTTTTTTCCATCCATTATGTCTCGGTTCCGGAAAAGCACCGATCGGTCGCCGAGCGCTTCGCCCATTCCAAAATGATCGGCTTTCAAATAAAGGCAAGTCGGCTGAAGGCTTACGCAGATGTGATTGAAGGCCGTCGATCCGTATTCCTCGAAGATACCCGTGCCGTCGCGTTTCAGGCGGTCCCCCAAATTCCAAAACCGGCCTTCCAAAAAGCGTTGGAGGCCATTGGAATCGGTCCGGCAACGCTTGCCGCCGCTCTTCCGCTCGCCGTCGATAACGAGGTTCTGGGGTTCATGGTTCTCTGGGGGGCCGGTCTTCGGGAAACCGATCTCCCTGTTTTTTCGGCCTTCGCCAGTCAGATCTCCATCACCTTGAGACAGACGAACCTTTTCATCGAAATCCAGAACGCGCGCCGGCAGCTGGAGATCCTCTCGACCCAGCTTCTGGACGCGCAGGAAAATGAGCGGCGGAAACTCGCGACCGAGCTCCACGATAATATCGGCCAAGTCTTTACCGCTGTAAAGACCAATCTTCAGGCGTTTCAACTGGCCGCGGCTCAGCCCGGGCTGCGACCCAGGCTGGATGAGAGCATCAACGCCGTAAGCATTGCTCTGGATCAAGTCCGGACCCTCGCTCTGGAGCTGCGCCCGTCCGTGCTCGACGATTTCGGGCTCGTCGCGGCTTTGAACTGGTATCTCGAACGGTTGGCGGCGAGGTCCGGTTTTGCCGCCGAGTTTCGAGCCGACCCGCCCGACGTCCGTCTTCCGGCGATGTTGGAGACAACGATTTTTCGGCTTGCCCAGGCGGCGCTGACGAACGTCGAACGACACGCCAAAGCGACCCGCGTCAAAATCCTCTTGACCGAGTCCGATAAAGGCCCATCCGGAAAAGGCGAACGTTGCGTCGAGGTCGTCGTGCGGGATAACGGAAAAGGATTTCGCGTGTCGTCGGCTTTAAAACGGGCATCTCAAGGGAGGAGTCTCGGACTTCTCGGGATGCAGGAGCGGACGCGGCTGGCCGGCGGCGAAATTCGGATAGAGTCTAAGCCGGGCCGCGGCACCGAGGTCCGGGCCTGGTTTCCCATTACCTCCGGAAAAACGGAGAGGTTGCCTTGAAATCGATACGCATCGTGCTGGCCGATGACCATGCCCTCGTCCGGGCAGGCTTCCGGACCCTTCTCGAACAACTGGGCGCCCAAGTCGTCGGAGAGGCTAAAGACGGCCGGGAGGCCGTTCAGATAGCGACTGCTCTCAAGCCGGACATCGTCCTGATGGATATTTCCATGCCCGGCCTCAACGGGCTGGAAGCGACGACGCGCCTCGTCCGGGATTGCCCCGGAGTCCGGGTCATCATCCTCTCGATGCATGACTCCGCCGAGTATGCCAGACGGGCGATCCGCGCCGGCGCGTTGGGTTATCTCTTGAAGGATTCGAGCGGAGCGGAGCTGGAGATGGCGATCCGTGCCGTAGCGGCGGGAAAGACCTATCTCAGCCCCGGAATATCGATGCATATCCTCTCGGATTACTCGAAAAAAATCAGGACGGAATCCGATCCGCTGGACCGCTTGACGACGCGCCAGCGCGAAATCCTTCAATTGATCGCCGAAGGTCATTCCCGCAAAGAGATCGCCCAGAGGATGAACATCAGCGTCAAGACCTTCGACACCTATCGCGCCCAGTTGATGGACCACCTGGATATTCATGATGTCGCCGGGCTCGTCCGTTTTGCCGCCCGCGCCGGACTCATCGACTTCGAGCTTTGACCGAGCCTCCATTAGGGAGTGCTTTTTCCCAATGTCTCGGAAGAATTCCCCCGGATTCTCGGAAATATCCCGATTTCTCTCGGAAGTGCTTCGGCTTAGCATCAATGAGGGAAAACAATCAGGGAACACTAACATCGTGAATCAGCAATGACTTGCCAATGTTGTCATTCCGGACTTGATCCGGAAAACAGCCTAAAAAGGCCTGGATTCCCACCTACGTGGGAACGACGTCTGGATTCCCGCTCCCCACTTTCGTGGGGACAAGCTTACCCCGGCGGGAATGACGGTTCCAGGATTATTGGTAAGCCGTTATTGAGACGCAACATTAGCTTCACAGGAGCCGCTGATGCCTTCTCTTCGGATAGTTTTGGTTGATGATAATTCGGAATTTCTCAAGTCCGCAAGAGGCTTGCTTTCCTTGAACCCCTGCCTGGACATCATCGGAACCGCAGCCTCCGGGATCGAAGCCATCGATAAAATCAACCGCCTCCGTCCCGATCTGGCCCTGATCGATTGGGCCATGCCCGGGATGACCGGTCTCGAAACGATGAAGTTTCTCAAGGCTCGGCTTTCTGCTCCAAAAATCGTCATCTTGACCCTTCATGACATCCCCCTGTACCGCACTGCAGCCCTGGCCGCGGGGGCGGACGGTTTCCTGAACAAGGCCGATTGGACGTCCACGTTATCCCCGTTGCTCCGGGACCTCTTTCCGGATTGGACGGAAGAGATCGAGAGGAGGCCGGGGTGAGCCCGTTCAACGGCCTTCAGCGACGGAAAACGGGGAATGCGGCAAGCCTCCGTCGAACCGAGAAAGCTATGGAAAGCGTTCTGCGGGAAAGCGAAGCGCGGTACCGGAACCTGTTCGAGAATAGCCTGGAGGGGATTTATCAAACCACGCCTGAGGGAGACTTGCTCACGGCCAACCCCGCGTGTCTGCGGATGTTCGGTTTCGCCGATGCCATGGAGATCGCCGCCATCAATGTCCGGGACCAGTACGCGAATCCCGAGGACCGGCGGGCGTGGCTGGAAATCCTTGAACGGGAGGGAGAAATCCGGAATTTCGAGATCATCCTCCGCAAGAAAGACGGTTCTCCGTTCGTCGCCCTCGATAACGCGCGCGTCCTCCGCGGTCCCGACGGGACGATCCATACCATCGAAGGGATCTTGACGGACATCACCGACCTCAAGACCGCCGAAGGGGAATTGCGCCGGAGCCTGGAAAAGGTGCACAACACGCTGAAATCGACCATCGGAGTGATATCGGCGTTGATCGAGGCCCGCGATCCGTACACCGCGGGTCATCAAAAACGCGTCGCGGACCTGAGCGTCGCCATCGCCCGGGACATGGGGCTGGCCGACGAGCTGTTCGGAGAGATCGGCATGGCGGCCTCCATTCACGACCTCGGCAAGATCGCCGTGCCGGTCGAACTGCTCAGCAAACCGACCAAGCTGACGGACATCGAGTTTCAGATGATCAAGATGCATTCTCAGGTCGGGTACGAGATCCTGAAAGACATCGACTTTCCCTGGCCGATCGACAAGATCGCCCTCCAGCATCACGAACGGTTGGACGGCTCGGGATACCCCCAGGGTCTCATGGACGGCGACATCCTCCTGGAGTCCCGGATCATCGCCGTCGCCGATGTCGTCGAGGCCATGCTCTCGCATCGTCCTTACCGGGCGGCCCAGGGGCTCGAGGCGGCGATGGACGAAATCAGCCGGAATTCAGGCCGCCTCTACGATCCGGAGGTCGTGACGAGCTGCGTCCGACTCTTCATGGAGAAAGGATTCGTCTTATGAGCAAGAATACCGTCCTTATCGATATCTGGAGCACACACGTCCATCCGGGAAGGGGAGTGGTCCCTCCCGCGAGTCCCGGCGTTCAAGAAACGCCTTCCGATTGTTCGCTCGGGCGTCTATCGACCGGGGATGACCTTCAGGATGAGCTTACCGAGCGGCGGGCGGAGATCGACGCTCTCCGCCAGGAAATCGAAGCCGTCTATTATGCGATCGCCCATGACCTGAGGGCCCCCATCCGGTCGATCAACTCTCATAGCCAGGCGCTCCGCAACGAATCGCCGGCCCCGTTGCCTCTCCGGAGTCGGGAGCAGCTCCTCCTTCTCCATCGTGCGGCGAAGCGCATGGCCGGCCTCGTCGATGAACTCCTGGAACTGTCCCGGGTCGGCCGAGCGACAATAAAAATGGAAATCCTCAACCTTAGCGCCATGGCCAAATCCATTCTGTTCGATTTGCAGAAAGCGCAGCCCGGACGGTTGGCGGATTTTGTGATAAGCCCCCATATCGAGGCGCATGGCGACCGTCAACTTATGAGAATCGCGCTTAAGCATCTCCTTGCCAACGCCATGAAATTCTCGTCCAAGTGTCTCCGGACCGAAATCGAATTCGGCTCGGCGGCCGATAGCGGGGGGACCGTCTATTTTGTCCGGGACCACGGCGTCGGCTTCGATATGGCCCTGCGGCACAAACTGTTCGTTCCGTTCCAGCGCCTTCATTCCCGCCTCGATTACCCGGGGAACGGCGTCGGCTTGGCCATGGTCCAGCGGATCATTCATCGCCACCGCGGCCGCATCTGGGTTGAGTCCGAAGCCGGGAAGGGGACGACGTTCTTTTTCACCTTGTCCCGGCATCCGGTTCAATAATACAAATCACCGTACTTTTCGGTTGTCTGGATTCCCGCTCCCCACGGCGGCCGGGGCCTTGGGCTTTGCCCGGGGGTCCACTTCCGCCGTACTCGCTCGTGGATATAAGCCACGGGCGAGTGGCAAGCCGAAGGCTCGTCCCTTGACTTTCGTGGGGACAAGCTTACACCGCGGGAATGACGAAAAAGAAAGGATATCCCCGCGATCCTCCTGTCACATGCCCGCGCTCTCTCCTGTCATCCCCGCGCATCCTCTCGTCATCCCCGCATTCTCTCGTCATCCCCGCGGTCCCTTTTGTCATCCGCGCCTCCGTCCTTTCCCCGCCTGTCGTCTTTCGCCTCCCTCTTGTCATCCCCGCGCAGGCGGGGATCCAGTCTGCTGGTCGGGCCGTAGCCCATGTCCCCGTGCTTTTTTTCGGTTGTCTGGATTCCCGCCTCCGCGGGAATGACAGTAAAAATAAGGGGAATGACGGTAAAAGAAAGGATATCCCCGCGATCCTCCTGTCACATGCCCGCGCTCTCTCCTGTCATCCCCGCGGTCCTACTTGTCATCCCCGCGCACCTTTTCTGTCATCCCCGCATTCTCTCGTCATCCCCGCGCACCTTTTCTGTCATCCCCGCGGTCCCTTTTGTCATCCGCGCCTCCGTCCTTTCCCCGCCTGTCGTCTTTCGCCTCCCTCTTGTCATCCCCGCGCAGGCGGGGATCCAGTCTGCTGGTCGGGCCGTAGCGCATATCACCGTACTTTTTTGAGTTGTCTGGATTCCCGCCTGCGCGGGAATGACGGTAAAAAAAACCATGTCCGTATCGAAATAAGGGGCCATATCCGTAAGGCGTCTATGCCGGATTTTTGGGATGGAGTGATTTTTCAAACGACCGGATCGATGGTCTCAATAAACGAAAAGCGGTGGAAATCGGTGTCGCGAGTATAGATCCGGCCGATCCCGTGCTCGCGCATGAGGACAGCGGTCTGGGCGTCGAAGAGAAGGTTACCGCGTAAAAAGACTGATTTGCTGATGATCTCCGCCGCGACTTCGGCGTGCTTCTCGGTATGGACGAGCAGTCCGAAGGATGGGGAAGCGAGAATCGCTTCGACGAAAGCCCAGGCCTTTGCGGTCGTCCAGGATTGACGGAAAATCCGCGGGTGAGTGATCACGCGCAGGAATTCGTACATGATCCCCCAAGTTGCATACCACGGCGAAGTCTGCTTCCGCCATGCTTCAATTTTGGCTCGGCAGACAGCATGGAAGGGTGAATCCAAGTCGGCCGCATAGACGAAAATATTGGTGTCGACGACGAACATTAACGCCCTTCCATAGCCTCATAAATGGCCTCCCGGTCGGCGATCTCGACCAGCGCGCCGCCGCTCTTGAAGGCGGGCAGAGAGGGGAGGGGCCGGGGCGTCCCTCTGGCCGTGAGCAAAAGGCGGAGGGCGGACTCGACGAGCTCGGACATGGTGCAGCCGCGGCGGGCGGCTTCCTGCTTTAAACGGGCCATGACGGAATCGTCGATATTCAATGTCGTTTTCATCCATATAACCATATAGCTAATATGGCTATATGTCAAGAGCGTTATGCTTTTTTATTTTTCTTGCGGCCGGCGGGAATCCAATCGATGACCGTGCCGCCGCTCTCTGGGTAATATGGACTGGCCAGGACGTTCATTGTCCCCTCTCTCGCGACCAGGAATTCCCTGACTCGGAATGTCTTTTCGGCGTGGATATCTTCCATAAGCCTGCCCATGCCTGGAATAGGACGGAATGGAAATAGTTTTTCAAGGACCGCCTCTTTTTCTTTTCCAGGAATTTCATAGATCTCGATCGGCCCCGACGCCGATTGAACGGTCCGGTGAGGAAACGGAAGTTCTTCCTCGAAGAAATCATGTTCTTTCGAAATCATGTCGGCTCCTCTTTATTGTTCATATGAGAAGACGTGCGGAAGGCGCTGGTTTTCTCAGGCTCTCCGAGATGGAGGAGGAAAGTAATTCTCAATAACTTGTGGCGGGATTTGCTATTTGGCCGGAAGCAACCTAGAAGGAAACTCCTAAACCTTATTATTTCGAAACGGACACCGTGTCCGTCGCGGCCTTGGACGGATCGCTCTCGGAGACCGCCCGCAGAGTCACCTTCGCCATGGCGGAGCTTGCGGCCTCATGAGAGGCGTAAATCGTGACTGTTCGGGATCTGCCGAACTCTACGGCGGCTAAAGCGTTGAGGAGCCGGGCCGTCCATCCTTTTCCCTCTATCGTCACGGAAAGCCGGTAGACGTCGGAATTCAGGTAAGCGCCGGCGCCGGCGAAGTGCGCCGCCGGGTCCGTTTCAGCGGCCTGTCCGGTGTTTTTCAGTGTAAAGGTGACAGGCGTATTGAGTGACGCGGCTTTCCATTCGGCCTGCGCTTCTAGGGCCACGCCCCGCTTCTGCGGTCCCGAACCGTCCAGGGACCGGACGGCCAGGGTATATGAAAGGATCCCTTTCTCGTCCTTGCGGGTATCGATGACGTAGAAGTGCAGCCGATTCGGCGTGTCCTCCCATTCGTAAAAGCTACCTGAGTCGAGCCCCGCGTGAAAGAGGGCGTCGTTGAGCTGCCGGTAATCGGCGATCGTCCGCATGACTTTTTGGCCATTGGGCTTGACGTAGTCCGCTATGTTGATGTCCTCGGGGTGGGCGTCGATGACCCAAATGTAGCTGTTGAAGGCGTTGGGACCGCCGTTCCGGCCGCGCAGGCTGTCTTTGTTCTTGGCGATGAGCACTCCGTTGTCGGGAGTGAACGAATCGTAGCCTATCCTCTGGACCACTTCCAACGAATAGGAGTTGTAGTTCGGCGTTCCCGGCGAGAGGGGATTGACGGCTGGGTCGTCCGGCGCAGTTCGATCGCCGGGCTCCGGGCCGTCGAGCCTGACGAGAATTCCGGCGAAGGTCCCCGGGAGAGGGTCCACCGCCCGGGCCGTGACGTCGGCCACGGCCGGCCCGGAGTTGGCCAGGCCGTCTCTGTTCAGTCGCAAGAGCTGGGATTCGGTAATGAAACCATTCTCCAAGCGGTTGCGGACCATTAGGCCCGCGGGCATCGCCGCGCCTTGAGCCGGCGGCACCACCCAGCGCTTGTGAGGCCCGCCCGGTCCGTTAAAGCTGCCCCGGTCCATCATGTCCCAAGGACCTGCGGCGACTCTCCGGTAGGGCTGAATATAGGGATTGTTGTTGAGGTCGGGAAGGCGGAAAGCGAAATGGCCGAGCTCGTGGGTGATGGTGCCGGAGTTCTCCCCCTGGCGCATGGAGGACAGGCCCCACTGCTGAGAGCCGGCCAGCCAGCTCGTCCATTCCACGTACCGAGTGGGGATCCAGCGAGGCTTGTTTGGGTTGGGATTGCCCCATTCCGGCGGGATATCGTCCTTGGTGTTGAACTTCATCTCGCCGAACTCCTGCCAAACGCCGGTCTCATCGTAGCTCGCGTAAAGGCGGAGGATGGCGTCGTAGTTCTTGCGGACGTCCTTGCCGAGGGCGGCCGTCCAGACGGCATCGCAATCCTGCTCCATACGGCCGTCCGCCTTGCTGCCGTCGGGTGTTTGTTCGTTCTGGCCGTACTCGTTGAGGCCGTAAGCCCAAATGGGTTTCGGCATGCGGTACGGGCCGAAGACCTCGACTTCGGTGATGCCGAACTTTCCCCTGGATTGTTCCATCCAATAGCCGTTGATGGTCTGGCCGTGATTGACCTCGCTCGGCTTCATGAAGAAGTCGGCGTAAAAGCGGGAAACGTGCTCGCGGGGGATGGGTTCGATCTGCGGATTTCCGAAGGGGTCCGATCCCTTAGGAAGGGTGATCACGAAGGGCTGGTTGGGAAAGTCGATGGCGACTACGGCGAGACGAAATCCCCGTTCCGGTTTGAGGGACGGATCGGCCCAATTGCGGCCCGGGATGGGACGATAGTCATCCCAAGTCATCAGGTCCTGGTCCTGGACCCGCTGGGGATCGATCGGCGCCAGGGATTCGCGTCCGCCTTTCGTCGTTTGCCCGGCCGTCACGGCCAGGAGAACGAAGCAGAGTCCCGCCGCGCCCAAGATCGATACGAGCCGTTTCGTGCGGGCGTAAAGACGGGGGGAAGACGATGGCATTGAAGATATTTCTCGATGGATCATGACTTCTCCTTTGAATTAGGAGACACAATACGTATTTCCCCAATTCGAGCCACGGCGGCCGGGGCCCCGGGCTTTGCTCGGGGGTCCACTTCCGCCGCGAAGGCTCGTCCCTTGACCCCGATGCTCCGGGAAATTAGGAAATGGGTATTGTGTCTCCGATTGAATAAGTGATTTCTTTCCCAACGCCGGGGATTATAGTCCCGTCCGGAGATTTCTGTCAAAAGCGGACTGACCTAACGTTTTTTGATAAACTAATGTTGTGTATCAGCAATGACTTTACAATGTTGTCATTCCGGACTTGATCCGGAATACAGCCTAAAAGGCCTGGATTCCCACCTACGTGGGAACGACGTCTGGATTCCCGCCTTCGCGGGAATGACGGTAAAGAAATAGGGAATGACGGATTAAGGATTGGGAATGACGGGGAAAAAGCGCCATGCCCTCGTCATCCCCGCGCTCCCCTCGTCATCCCCGTGCCCCCCTCGTCATCCCCGCGTCCCCCTCGTCATCCCCGCGTAGGCGGGGATCCAGGTTCCTGGCCGAACGGGCTGGATTCCCGCTTTCGCGGGAATGACGGGTAGGGGATTCTGGATTCCCGCTCCCCACGGCGGCCGGTGCCCCGGGCTTTGCCCGGGGATCCACGGCGGCCGAGGCCCCGGGCATTGCCCGGGGGTCCACTTCCGCCGTACTCGCCCGTGGATACAAGCCACGGGCGAGTGGCGAGCCGAAGGCTCGTCCCTTGACTTCCGCCGCGAAGGCTCGGCAGGACTTCCCCCAATAATTAAGCCCAAATCGTAATTACTCAATAACTTGGGGGCGTTAATCGGCCAAGATGATTTCCTTCAACTCGGGGATAGAGCGGGTTTTATTAATCCGATCCTTCAGATAATCCCAGAAGCTGACATTATTTTTGCGGCAGGT
>Ga0315288_10003934_pt1 | contig 18932 bp, 15 predicted proteins | sample YL17G11_20_MG_FD_203454 | JGI IMG/M metagenome (GOLD analysis project Ga0315288, IMG submission 203454) | Sediment microbial communities from Yellowstone Lake, YNP, Wyoming, USA - YL17G11_20 | ecosystem: Environmental > Aquatic > Freshwater > Lake > Sediment | place: USA: Wyoming | collected... | reverse complement strand
GTGATCAGCCCGTGTGTGATATTCAACAACAAGGACGAGTCGCCCAAGAGCTACGCCTGGGGCCGCGAGCATGAAGAGCCGCTGCACGACTTGACGTACGTGCCGGTGCGGGACGAGATTGTGGTCAGCTACGAGCCGGGCGAGACCACCTCGGTGGCCTTCGCCGATGGGTCGAGCCTGCGGCTGAAGAAGATCGAAGTCGATCACGACCCCACCTCGCGCCTGGCGGCGCTGACGTTGATCGAGGAGTCGCGCACGCAGGGCACCTTCATCACCGGGCTGATCTACGTCAACCCGGCGCAACCGACGTTTGTGGAGATCTCCGGACTGGGCGCGACGCCCCTGGCGCGCCTGACCCCGGCACAGATGCGCCCGGCCGAGGAGACTCTGCGCGACATCAACGCACGGTTTGCGTAGGCGCGCGCGCCTTGAGGGAGGCCAATCCGCAAGAGGGCACAGCACCCCTTCCGCTTGCCCGCGCCCGTTCGGCATGCGCACGGGTCCCAAGTTGACGAAACGCTGAACGTGGGGGGTCGTTGGCTCATGCGCTGGCCGCCTTGATTGTGGACGCTGGCGCCTCCGCGTTCTCGCGGCGTTCTCGCGGCAATTGACAACATCTAGGTCGCAGCGCACACTCGCGCGCCAGTAACCCAGTCCTGGCGGTTCGTGACCAGCTCTCCATGTCGTTTCTCTTGCCTCCACCTGTGCGGCTACTGCGGCATAGGGGAAGGCGACTTTGCCTCGGGCGTCGTTGGCCATACAATGGGAGCTTAGCAGGTCTCGGCGCTCCTTTCATCCGAGCCTGCTGCCCGACTGGCAGCTGGCCGGGCCTGAGAGACAATCGACGGTAATAAGTCACGGTTCGGTCGGACCCATGAGACTCGCCTCGACAAACAGATCTACGCGCTGGTCGTCATGGCTATTCACAATTGCGCTCGCGGGTCTGCTAATTGCGCTTCACAATCGCTTGTATCAATACGCCTTTGATGACGCCTATATACATTTCCGTGTAGCGCGCAATCTTCTCCAAACTGGAAATCCGTACTACAACACGGGTGAGATGGTAAAGGTCAGCACCTCTTCCGGCTGGACTGTCTTTCTCGCCGTGCTCTTTGGGATTGCCCGGTTGTTCAAGATTGACAACAACCTTCCAGTGCTTGTCGGAACAGCAAATGCACTTGCAACTTTGTGCGGAATGCTCGTCTATACCAAAGTCATGGAGACTCTCCTCAAGCAACGATTCTCTTCTTCGAAGAAGGTCCTTTTTCAGGTGCCCTACTTGGCCCTGCTGCTGCCTTCGAGCGTTGGCCTTATGGAAACGCCACTCGCACTGTTGTTAGCTGGGTGGGGCATCTATTCCTTGTTGCAGTCGAGACCGGCTGGTTTTGCAGTGCTCGGCGCGGCTGCATACATCCGGCTAGAGTTGTCAGGCCTGCTTGGGTTGGCAGGACTCTTCGTTGCTCTGCGCAGACAGATTCGGTTGCGAGACACCATTGGATTCACTGCCATTGGATTTCTGCCTCTTCTGCTATTTGACCTCTACTTCTTTCAAACAGTCGTGCCGCAATCGATCGTCGCCAAGGGAATTGTCTATTCTATAGCTTGGTACCAGCCGGCCTTGCACGCGCTGTTGTATTCTCTACCCGCCGTTCCGCTTTGCAGCGGCCTCTGCTATCTAGGTATTGGGGGATTGCTGCTAATCATCGCTCCACTGGCCGCATTGGCGGCACTAAGAGAGGGGATGGCCGTCAAGAGCTTTTGGCCCGCATTGTTTTACCTGTGGAGTCTTCTGGTTATTGGGGGATACATCCTTGGCCGTGCCTTCGTGTTTGACTGGTACATCCCGCTATACACTATTCCTTTTCTGGTCGCATGCTCGTTGTGTTCCGTCTCAACGGAAGGGGGCAGGAATATTGTCCTCTGCGGCTTCCTTTGCGTTCTGTTCGTAATGTCCGCAATTTCATTGACAAGCGTGCTTTATGCGAGCGTCCTTGATCCCGGCGCCTATAGTCAGTTTGAGCCGGGAGCGCGCGTGAGGACATACCTGAACGTCGGCGCAACCCTTAACGATGAGTATCCAACGGCAACACGCCTCACTTCGGAGATAGGAGCCCTTGGTTATTCATTTAGAGGTAGGATTCTTGATGCCGCTGGCCTTGCATCACCAGGCGCGCTCGCGTTTCATCCGATGAGAATCCCCGAGGATCGATCAGACGGTACCATCGGTGCGATTCCTCCGGGATATGTGAAGGCACAAACACCCGATCTCATTGTTAGCTATGACACGTTTGCGCAGGCACTGATAGATGATGAAGTAAGCGGGCAATACACCGTCATCCGCATTCCCGCCTACCTTGCCGACGATGCGATCTACTCCAGGACTGGATTGATATGGGGTAGCAGGTATTTGCGAGTGTATATCCGCAAGAACCTGCAGATATCAGAGAGAGTCCAGGCCTTGGGGCAATAGCTGCCGATGCCCATGATGCGACGAACTCCGGCCGGCGCTCAACGAGCTAGGCCTCTTGGCGCCTCTCTCGTCCTTGCCGCGGGCTCCGTCGAGGAACGTCCTCGGGTCGGTGCTGCGCGAGTCGTCCTGGCCCGAATCCCGGTCGGGGGTCTTGTGTACCCCAAACCTCGAGTCGGCGGGCAGCCTCTGCTATCTTCTGCCCATCGTCTTTTCTGCCCGCCGGCGACATCGGGACGATTTCATTCCTTCCGGCGACCGCGTTAGCCAGCCCTGCCGACCGCGCGGCGCTTGAGGCGGATCGTTTTGGAGACGTTTAGCGTACGCCTGGAGCAGAGGATGAAAGCAGCGAGCTCGGCCGGACCCCGTGCGGAGAGGAACATCGCATCGCCTTCCGGCCCATCCGTGCGAGGGCAATCCCTGGTCGTAGCCATCGTGCTTCTCTTCCTGGCGCTGCGAGTAGGGCTCAGCCTCTGGGTGTGGCTTGTCTCCGACTGGGTGCCGATGCCGCTATGGCCGGACAACAAATTGCGCCCCTACTACGAAGTGTCGGTCGAGGACAATTCCTGGCTGGCCCCGTGGCAGCGTTGGGATACGCTCCACTATCAGGCCATTGCCGAGCGCGGCTATTCGGCATTTGACACTGCGCTGTTCGTCCCGCCGCTCTTGCCGGCGCTCATGCGCTTGGGGTCGCTCGCGGTGGGCGGGAACACTTTGCTGGCCGGGCTTGTTGTTTCGAGCGCGGCTGCCCTGGCTGCCCTTCTTGCGCTTTACCGTTTGTGCGAAGCGGAATTGAGGGACGCGCCGGCCGCCTGGCGTGCGACCCTGTACTGTGCTCTCTTCCCGACCTCATTCTTCCTTTTCGCTGCTTATACGGAATCCATCTTCCTGTTGGCGGCCATCATGCTCATCTGGCATTGCCGCCGAGGCGAATGGCTGCGTGCGGGCGCCTGGGCAGCCGTTGCCTCGCTATCGAGGCTGCCGGGCGCCTTGGTCCTCATCCCGCTCACCTTCGCGTCACTCACCGCCTGGCGTGCCACTCGTCGGGCCTATCCACTATTGAGTACTGTCGTGGGCGCCGGCGGGGCGCTATTCTTTCCGTTCTATGTCTGGATCAGGCTCGGCCTGCCTCCATGGACACCTCTGGTCGTCCAGGCTGCGCGTTTCGGGGGAGGATTCACCTTCCCTGGCGTCAATCTTCTGCAGGCCATCGGCAACGTGCTGCATGGCGCATACTTCATCACCGACACGTTAGACATTCTCTTCCTGGCGATGTTTATGGCTCTGGCCGTGCTGGTCTGGAGGAAATTGCCGCGAGTCTACGGTGTCTACTACTTGGTCTACCTCCTGCTCTTCCTCACGCGTACCGGCGGGACCGAGCCATTGGTGGGCACGGTGCGCTACGTGCTTGCACTTTTCCCGGCATTCATGATTCTCGGCCGGTGGGGGGCCAATCGGTGGACGCATCGGGCCATCATCTACCCCAGTATCGCGGGATTGCTATTCATGTCGGCGGGATTCGCACTGTGGTTGTGGATGGGATGAAAACGTTGGGAGGCGTCGTGGGGATTTGGGGTCGTCGAGGCGTTGGAGGTCTCGCCCCATTATCTGCATCAGGGGGTTGCTGTGGAGAGGAGTGAAGTGCCAAATCGGCCGCGGTCGCGTGATGTGTGGGTGCATCTGGGGATGGCCGGGCTGGTATTGGCCCTGGCGGGCTTCAGGGTTCTCGTCCCGGAACGTTCGCTTGATCGCGTCGGCCCGCAGGCCCTTGTGGATGCGCTTTTCGCGCTCGTCCTGGCAGGGGTCGTGTGTCTTGTGGCGATTGCCCTTGGACGCAAGGTGCTCGCGCGGCTGCACCTGCAAGGCTCGACGCTCGAAATGGTCTTCTTTGCCCTTCCCCTCGGTCTGGGATTGCTGGCCTACGCCTTCGCCGCGCTTGCTTTTCTTCACATCCTCTCGCCGCTCAGTCTGATACTGACCTTGAGCGCGCTAGCTGTACTGGTGGGAGGCGAACTACCTTCGGTGTTCGCCCTGATCCGGCGCTGGCTCAGGGATTTGCCGGCCGCCTCGAAGCAATTGCGGCCGACCCACGTCGCGGTGATGCTTGCGCTGGGCCTCCTTTTCGTCATGGCACTGTCTCAAGCCCTTGCCCCTCCTTGGGATTACGACGGGCTGATGTACCACCTCTTCGCACCGAAGCTCTTCTTGAGTGCCGGGCGCATGCTTCCGCTTCCAGATACGTGGCAGGCGAATGGCCCGCTTACAACCGAGATGCTCTTTACCTTCGGGCTGGCGTTCGGCAGCGATGTCTTCGCGAAACTGGTGCATCTGTCATTCGGTCTCCTCCTCGCCGCAGGCACGTTTGCGATGGCCCGGCGCATGATCGGCAAGGGGGCAGGATGGTTTGCGCTGGCAGCCTTGGCGGGAGTCCCATTACTGCCGTCATTGGCAAGCCTCGCCTACGCAGACCTTGCCTGGGCAACATTCCAGTTCGCGTCCATGTATGCGCTGGTGCTCTGGAGGGAGAGCAGACAAACGGAGTGGCTGGTTGCTGCTGGCGCAATGGCGGGATTCGCGTTGGGCAGCAAGTACTTGGCGCTTGGGGCGGTCGCTGTCCTCCTTCTGATCGTGATATGGGACTCGCGCAAGCTCGGCATGCGCAGGACGGCGGGCAATGGCCTTCTGTTTGGCTTCATTGCCGCGGTGATCGGATCTCCATGGTACGTTAAGAATTGGATCCTGCTGGGAAATCCGGTTTTCCCTTTCTACTTCCCGACCGCGACGTGGACCCGGGCAAGAATCGACCTGCTCATGGCATACCTCTCGAGCTTCGGGGTTGGACACGGTTGGGGCGACTTCCTGCTCCTTCCGTGGAACCTCTATTTTCGAAACGAAAACTTCGGCACTTACATGCGGGTAGCGGATTACCCCAGCATTCTCTTCCCTCTCGCCCTTGCATATCGCCTGCGCTCGAGGGGCCGGGGGCTGGACGCGGTTGGCTTCGTGACGTTAGCGTGGTCGCTCATGTGGGCATTCGGGTCCCAACAAAGCCGATTCCTTCTGCCGGTCTTCCCGCTACTCGGCGTTCTCGCGAGTGCACCCCTCGTGGCGCTCGCCGAGAGCCTTACCTGGCCGAGAGTTGGGCGACTCGCGGCAAGCATGCTGGCCGCGCTGTCGCTCACGCCAACATTGGTCTTCTCCGGTCTATTCGCCTACTTCATTCCAACCGCCCCTGTCGTGTTAGGGATGGAATCGAAGTCCGACTTTCTCAAGGAGAGAGTCACAGGATATCGCGCGATGCAATACATCCAGACCACGCTGCCGCGCGAGGCGCGCGTGCTGATGATGTGGGATGGGCAGGGGTACTATTGCGATGAGCGGTGTCTGCCGGACGCTGAGCAGGCGCAGTGGGTTCGCTGGAGTCGGGGTTCGCCCGTTCCTGCGGCGCTCGCCCGACAGCTCAGGGCGGCCGGCATCACTCACCTGCTGTACTCCAATGACGCGATCGTGATCATCGAAGACCATGACCCAACTGGCGCGCACCGCCGGGCGGAGGAATACTTTCGAGAGGTATTTGCACCCGCCTGCGCGCGACCGATGTACGGTGACGAGTGGGTGAGTGTGGTCGAAATCACGTGCGTGGGCACATAAAGGATCCTGTGAGGACGAGACGATGCGTGAGTTGAACGAACCAGGCGACACGGGTGGCCAGGCAAGCCACCGGACGACTTTCCTGGCGTCACCGGCCACGCTTTGGGTTCCACTCGTCTGCGGCCTGGTTCTCGCAGTCTTCGCGCTGCGCGTTCTCTCCACGCACAACTGGGATCCTCTCTCCTTCGTCCTGCGCACTCCGCCCGACCTTCCCGCCGGGCAAACCTGGGGCATCGGCTATGATGGTCGCTTCGCCTATGCCATCGCGGCCAACCCGTGGGGCTCGACCGCGGAACTCGACCAACCTGAACTACGTTACCAGCGAATTCTCTACCCGCTGGTGGTCAAGGTGCTCTGCCTGGGAAACGCTGCGCTCGTTCCGTGGATGCTGCTGGCGGTCAATCTGGCCGCCTCCATCGCGGCCGCCGTGGCGCTTGGACACTTGCTCGTCCGGCGTGGCGCCTCGCCCTGGCTGGCGCTGGTGCTCATCCTCTCGCTGGGTTTCCTTCTGGCACTGCGCATGGACCTGCTCGAGCCGATGGCGCTGGCCCTCTCGCTGTGGGCGTGGCACGCCCTCGAGAACCGCCGTTTGGCACTCGGCGCAACGCTGCTCGCGCTGGGCGCCCTGACCAAGGAGATCACGATCGTCTTCACGCTGAGCTGGGTGCTGGCGGCATGGTTCGGCGGCAGGCGCCGGGCGGCGTTCGGTGTCCTGGTAGCGGCGGTGCTGCCCTACGCCGCGTGGCTGCTCGCCGTGCGGGCATGGTTGGGCTCCTCGGCAGAGACGCTCGCCAAGACGCAGCTCGGGTGGTTGCCCTTTGCCGGGTTGCGCGACCTGGCCGACCCGGTGAGCCGGGGCGTCGTCTTAATCTGGGTGATCGGGCCGGCCATTTTGTTCGGATACCTGGCCGCCTGCGATCTGGTGCGGGGGCTGCGCGAACCGCTCAGCGCCGACGCGTGGCTGGTGATCGGTTCCGCCGCGCTCATCTCGGTGCTGCCGCAGCCCTCATGGGTCGATCCGCTGGCCATTATCCGCTTTGGGTTGGGGCTGGTGGCCGCCGTTCTGCTTTGGTCGGCATCGTATCGGCCGCGCCTTCTGCCGTTGGCCGCCGGTTTGTGGGCCTGGTCCGGCCTGCTGCTATTCGTCATCCCACGGATGGTCTGATGAATTCGAAGCGCACGCGCCTTACGCCACTCGTCATCGCGGGGCTCTTCCTCGCAGGTCGCCTCGTGCTCCTGGCCGGGCTCCCGCTCGAGGGGCTCATGGGATACAGCGACCTGCACCATTTCTACGAGCTGGCGCGTCTGCCGGGGCTGGCGTTCATCCACTACTGGATCGAGTTTCCGCCCGTGTTCCCCTTCCTAGCTAAGTTGCTATACCTGCTCTCGTCCGGACGCGAGTCGACCTTCGCCACGATGGCCGCGATGGTTTTCTCGCTTGCGCTGGCTGCCAGCGTGTTCTTCTTCGCCAGGCTTGACCTTCTCGTTGATCAACGCGAGGCGCCTGGCGCGGCGACCTTTGTGTTCGTCGCCATCCTGGCAGGCATTCCGTACGGCTGGTGGTATTTCGATCCTTTGGCTCTGCTGGCCATGCTGTGGGGCGTCTGGCTGATCTTGAAGGACCATCCCGTCGCGGGCGGGCTTGTGCTGGGGCTTGGCGCCCTGGTGAAGTGGTTTCCGCTGCTGGCATTGGTGGGCGCGTGGCGCGGCCGCTCAAGGAAGCGTGCGCTCGCGGCGACGGCGGCAGCCCTCACGGTCATCCTCATTGTGTTGGGAGGGCTGTATCTCATCGCGCCGGACATGACAAGCGCCTCGTTGCGTTCGCAACTCAGCAAGGGCTCGTGGGAGACCGTGTGGGCGCTGGTGGACGGCAATCTGGGCACAGGCAACTTCGGACCGGAGAGCGAGCGTGCAGATCCGCAACTGGCTGCGCAACCCATGGGCAACCCGGCGCGCATTCCCTCATGGCTTACGCTCATCCCATTCGCGGGCCTCGGGCTCCTGGCCCTGGTGAAGATCCCGCACGGCGGCGCGCGCGAGCAAGTGGCCTTCCTGGGAGTCACCTGGACGCTCTTCCTGCTGTGGTCGCCTGGATGGAGCCCACAGTGGGTCCTGTATCTCTTGCCGCTCACGTTGCTGGTGCTCCGATTGTCTCGTGGCGTGCTGCTGTCGCTGGCGCTGGTGGTTGTCAGTCTGCTTGAATGGCCGATCCTCCTCTCGCGCGGGGCTTTTGAGAGCCTGTATCTTACGGTGCCGGTGCGGACGGTATTGGTGGCCGCGATGGGTGTGCTGATGGCATTTCCCCGGCTTGGTGAGCAGCGTGCGCGCTCAGAAGGCTAGAGTGTCTGGCGCTGCGCCAACAATGCGCATAGCCACCGCAAACCAAGGTGGCCGCATTGTGCTGGAATGCGACATCCGGATTGGCTGAGAGACCCAGCTCGAAATTCCGGTCAGAAGGAGCAATTTGAGCATGGTCTCAAGGGCCGAGGCGTCTTACGGCCGCATCTTGCGGGTGGCGGTTGCCTGCCTTGCACTCGTCGCGGGCGTGGTCGTTCTCTTCGTGGCCAACCAGCGGTTCGTCGCCGCAAGCCCCGGCGGCAACGATTTCCTGGTGCACTGGGTCGGGACGCGGGCTCTCCTCCTCGAGAAGGTCAGCCCCTACAGCGACACGGTTGCCATGCAGATACAGACGCTGGCCTACGGGCGGCCGGCGCAGCCGGGAGAGCACGAGCTGCGGGTCGCCTACCCGCTCTATTCCATCATGTTATTCGCGCCGTTCGCGATGGTGGCCGATTATGCGCTTGCCCGATCGCTGTGGATGACGGTGCTGGAGGTGGCTTTGCTCGGGGTGGCGCTCGCCGGCTTGCGCCTGGCGCGTTGGCGCCCGTCGCTTCCCTTTGCCGCGGCCTATCTGCTCTTTGCCGCTACCTGGTATCACGGGGTCCGCCCACTGGTCAACGGCAATGCGGTGATCGTCGTTGCGCTCCTGATCGCGCTGGCACTGCTTGCCCTGCGGGCAGGGCGCGATGAATTGGCGGGTGCCTTGCTTGCCGTGTCAACCATCAAGCCACAGGTTGTCGTCCTGCTTATCATCTTCATCGGGGTGTGGGCCATCGCCTCGCGGCGCTGGCGCCTCGTCATCGGATTCGTGGGCACGCTGGCCGCGTTGCTCGCTGTCAGCCTGGTGCTTTTACCCAGTTGGCCTGCGGAGTTCCTGCGCGAGGTGCTCCGCTACCCGGCCTACAATCCGCCTGGCACGCTTGGCGCAGCATTAGAAGCGATGCTCCCTGGTATCGGCGCGCGGGTGGGGTGGGGTGTCACCCTTCTCTTGGGCGTGCTCCTTCTCCTCGAATGGCGCGGAGCTTCTCTTCAAGCGCCAGCGCCGTTCGAGTGGGCGGCGAATCTAACTCTCGCAGCCAGCTGCTGGATCGGGATCCAAACCGACCCGGGGAATTTCATCGTGCTGCTTGTTCCGCTCGCCGCGATTCTCGCCTCGACCGCGAACGCCGTGCGCCGGGGGGGCGAAGTGCTTGCGCTGGCGGTTATGGGTGTGCTTCACGCCGGGCTGTGGATGATCTTCGTATCCACGCTGGAGCGTGGTCCACAGCCTGTCCAGGGGCCAGCCATGTTCATCCCGCTGCCGTTCGTTGTGCTGGCCGGGTTGTACGTGTATCGCCGTCGGATGGTCGCGGCCATGGAGGTTGAGAACCGCTGACGGCCATTCCCGCCACAAGGTCACCCTCATGCAGCGACCCGCGGCAGGGGAAGGGCGCACGGCCTCGTGCGCCGATCGCGAAGGAGGTAGAGGATGAGAAAGACCGGTTCATGGGTGCTTAGGCTGCTGGCCATCGCGAGCGCCGTCATCAGCGTCGTGGCGATGGCGCTCGGCCTCGTGCTCATCGGCACACGGCGAGCGGCCGCCAATCAGGCACGCGTCACCGAAGTTCTCACCAACGCCTTCGTCCGGTCGGGCGTTCTCACCGATCTGCTTGTGCCGGATCTGGTCAAAGGGGTCGCTGGCGGCGAGCGAGCTTTCGCCTCGCTGACCGAGGATGAGATGCGCAGTATCCTGCGCACCCTCTTTCCCGTCGAATGGCAGGAAGCCCAAGCGCGCAACTTGGCCGACCAGGCCTATGCCTATCTCTTCGGGTCGGGAGACGCCACCGGCCTCACCCTCTCGCTCGAAGAACCTCGGCGCTTGATCGCCGGTCCGGCGGGAGAGCGCGTGGCGCAGATCATGGTTCGATCCTGGCCGGCCTGCTCTACGGCGCAGATCGCCGCGCTGGATAACGCATCCGAGATCGCACCCGAGATGTTCGGCTGTGAGCCTCCAGGGCCCGCGGCCTCGCGCGTGGTGAAGGCTTTGACCGCTTCGCTTCGACGGTTGGCTCAGGCGGCTCCTACACAGTTCAACTTTGGCGGCGAAGCGGGGTCGGGCGAGGCGTTGCGCGACGTGCATGCGGTGCTCGAGACCCTTGCGCTGTGGATGGTCCTCGCACTATTTGTTTCCGCCGCCGGGCTGATGTTCGCGTTGGCTCTCGCCGCACGGTCCCTCAAAGCGGTTCTGCGCTGGGCAGGAATCACCTGGATGAGCGGAGCCGCATTGGCCATTCTCGTCGCCCTGGCTCTGCTCGCGGCTCGCAACCGCCTGCCCACAGGTTTCGCCGACGCGCCCAGCGCGTTGCGCGAGTCCATGGCGGCCCTCGTCCGCGGTGTAGTGGGGTTGGCCATGGGCGCCACGTTTGTCGTCAGCGTTGTGGCGCTATTGATTGGAAGCGGGGTTACGGTCGTTTCCTTCGTGTGGCGGAGACCCGCCGGCCTTCAGGTGGCACAGCAGTCTGAGCGCCTTGCCGAGGGTGCGCCCGCTGGGGCGCGGCCCGCGCGGGAGACGCGCGGTGCGCACACCCTGCCCATGCCGGCTGCGCCGGAGGAGGGCGAGCCGCCAAGAGGCCTCTTCGGCTAGACGATAAAGACTGGGGTGGGGCGCCTAGCGGCGCCCCACGGTGTGTAAGAGGACGAAGTTGGGTGGGCCGGGAACCGAAAGGGGCAGCCCGGCGATGAGCACCACCTGTTCCCCGGCGCGGATGGGCGAGGCGGCGATCATGGCCGCTTCGACGTGGGCCAGCATCTCCTCAAGCGTGTTCGCCTCCGGCACCAGATAAGGCACCACCCCCCACATCATCGCCATGCGCGGGTAAGTAGCGGCCTCGGGTGTGAAAGCCAGGATCGGCGCCTGCGGGCGCTGCTTCGACATCAAGCGTGCAGCCCGGCCGGTGCGGGTGAAAACCGCAATGGCGGCCACGTCGCGATCGACGCCCAGTTCCTTGGCCGCATGCGCGATGGCCAACGCATCGTCTTGCGTGTCAATGGTCTCGGGGCCGTGCCAGCGGCCCCACTGGTCCAGATGTTGCTCGGCTTCCTCCAGGATGAGGGCCATGGTGCGCACCGCTTCGATCGGGTGCTGGCCTATCGCCGTCTCGCCTGAGAGCATCACCGCATCCGTGCCGTCGTAGACCGCGTTGGCCACGTCGGAGGCCTCGGCCCGCGTGGGCGCCAGGTTGGTGATCATCGTTTCGAGCATTTGCGTGGCCGTGATGACCAGCTTGGCGCGCATATTGGCGGCCTGGATAATTTGCTTTTGCGCGGTGGGCACCACCGCGGCCGACATCTCCACGCCCAGGTCGCCTCGCGCCACCATGAGCCCGTCGGCCACCTCGGTGATGGCTTCCAGGTTCTCCACCGCCTCGGCCCGCTCGAGCTTGGCGATGAGCGGCAGGCGCGTCTGGCTCGGGTCAAGCGCGAGCACCGCCTGGCGTGCCCGAGCCATATCCTCAGCGCAGCGCACGAACGAGATGGCGATGGCGTCCACCCCGTTTTTGAGGGCGAAGGCAATGTCGGCATGGTCCTTCTCGGTCAGGGAAGGCGCCGAGAGGCGCACCCCGGGCAGGTTCACTCCTTTGTGGGGCAGGAGCGGGCCGCCCTCGATCACGCGCGTCGAAATGTCCTCGCCGCGCACTCCCAGAACCTCCAGACGCAGTCGCCCGTCGTCGAGCAGGAGGTGAGTCCCGGGCCGCACGTCGGCCGGGAGTGTCGGCCAATCCACCGAGACGCATTCACTATTGCCGGCCACCGTGCGTGTGGTGAGCATGAAGGGCGCCCCGGGCTCGAGCTCCACTTTGCCGCCCTGGATCGGGCCGGTGCGGATCTTCACCCCCTGCAGGTCGGCCAGGATCGCGACCGCGCGCCCGGCGCGGGCCGCCACCCGACGGATAAGGGCAATGGCGCGGGCGTGGTCCTCGTGGCTGCCATGCGATAGGTTGAGGCGCGCCACGTCCATGCCGGCCGAAACCATGGCGGCCAGGGTCGCCTCGTCGCGCGAGGCAGGTCCAACTGTAGCTACGATGCGTACTCGTCGAAGGTGCGTGCTCACAGGCGTACTCCCAGTCTGATATGCAGGCTTAGAGGAAGCGCAGTTCGCGGGCTTGCTTCTCCAGCGCCTCGCGGAAATCGGGGTGGGCGATGGCAATGAGCGCCTGCGCCCGCTGGCGGATAGTCTTGCCGAAGAGCCAAGCCACGCCGAATTCGGTGACCACGTAGTGCACGTGGTTGCGGGTGGTGGTCACTCCGGCTCCGGTTTGCAACATGGCCGCGATGCGGCTCACGCGCCGCCCGTCGTGCAAGACGGTCGTGCTCGGCAGGGCGATGATCGGCTTGCCGCCCTTGCTGCGCGAGGCGCCGTAAATGAAATCAACCTGGCCGCCCACACCGGAATAGAAGCGCGGGCCGATCGAATCGGCGCACACCTGCCCGGTGAGGTCAACCTCGATCGCCGAATTGATCGCCACCATCTTGTTGTTCTGGGCGATGACGAACGGGTCGTTGATGTACTCCTGCGGATGGAACTCAACGATCGGGTTGTCGTCCACGAATTCGTACAAGCGGCGCGTACCCAGGGCGATGCCGGCCACGATCTTGCCCGGGTGCAGCGTCTTCCTTTCGTTGTTGATGACTCCGGCCTCCACCAGGTCCACTACGCCGTCGGAGAAGAGCTCGGTGTGAATGCCCAGGTCCTTCTTGCTGCGCAGATGGTGCAGCACGGCGTCCGGGATGGCGCCGATGCCGGTCTGCAGCGTCGAGCCGTCGTCGATCAGCTCGGCGATGTGCGCGGCAATCTGCAGGCTGAGCTCATTCGGCTCGCCCATCTGCAGCTCGGAGGGGATGTAGGAGACCGGGACCGCGTAATTGATCTTTGAGAGATGGATGAAAGAATCGCCCAGCGTGCGCGGCATCTTGTCGTTGACTTCAGCGATGACGATGCGCGCCTTTTGGGCGGCGGTCTTGGAGAGCCCGGCCTCGATGCCCAGGCTGCAAAAGCCGTGCTCGTCGGGCGGGCTGACGTGGCACAGGGCGACATCCAAGGGCAGCACGTCTCGTGCGAAGAGCAGCGGCACCTCGGAGAGAAAACAGGGCGTGAAGTCGGCCCGTCCGTCCTGCACCGCCGGGCGCAGCGTGTCGCTGATGAAGAGCGAATTCACCCGCAGGTGCCCTTGCATCTCGGGTTTGACGTAGTCGGCCGAGCCGATGGTCAGGGCCTGGACGATTTCGACGTTCTGGAGCTGCGGCGCCCGCCGCACCAGCGCCTCCAGCAGCACCTTGGGCACGGCGGCATTGCCCGTCAAGTACAGGCGCTGGCCGGATTGGATAACCTGGATCGCCGTGTCGGCGTCGACTTGTTTGGACTTGTACAGTTCGAGCCAGCGCATCCTCAGGTCTCGCTTTCCACAGGGAACTCGGGCATCGAGATGTGGAGCAGGCGGCCGGCCTGGGTGCATACGCCCGCGGCCAGCGCAGGGCTTGCGTCCACCGCGGCCTCGAAGCCCAGGCGCGCCAGGAGTTGGATGTAGGGCATGGCCACGCCCATGAGCGCGTGGGTGGCAGTGCGGCCCACGACGCCGCCCATGTTGGGCACCGCGTAATGGATCACATCTTCGTCCACGTAGGTCGGGCGGTCGTGGCGGGTAGGGCGGGAAGTCTCCACGCAGCCCCCCTGGTCGATGGAGAGATCCAGGATGACTGAGCGGCGCTTCATCGAGCGCACCATCTCGCGTGTCACCAGGATCGGCGCACGCTCGCCGGGCACGGACACGGCGCCGATGAGCACGTCCACGTAACGGCACACGCGGGCGATGTTGACCGTGCTGGAAAGTAACGTTGTCAGGCGCCCAGGGAAGCGGTTGTCGATTTCCTCCAGCCGCAGCGGATCGCGATCGAGCACGGTGACGTGCGCGGCCAGGCCCAGGAAGGCGCGCGCCGCGCTGCGGCCCACCGCGCCCGCGCCGATAATGCCCACCTCGGCCGGCGGGACGCCGGGAATGCCGCCCAAGAGGATCCCCTTTCCGCCGTGGTCATTTTGCAATAGGCTGGCGGCTACCTGGGCCGCCAAGCGCCCGCCGATGTCGCTCATCACGCGCAGCACGGGCAGGCGTCCGTCGGGGAGCTGGATCTGCTCGTAGGCAATGGCGTTGATCTTGTGGTCGAGCAGCGTGCGCACCTTTTGCGGCTGGGCGGAGGCCAAATGCAGGAAGGCCATGATCGTCTGGCCCTCTTCGAGCCAATCCAGCTCTTCCTGCAGCGGGCGCTCGACTTTGATCACCAGATCGCCGCGGCGGAAGGCTTCCTCGCGCGAGAAGGCGATCCGCGCGCCCGCCTGTTCGTAGTCGGTGTCGGAAAAGCCCGCCCCGAGCCCGGCGTCGTTTTCGATGTAGACGGTATGGCCTTGCTCGGTGAGTGTGCCCACGGCGGACGGAGCCAGGCCCACGCGGTAATCGTAAGCGCGACGTTCCTTGGGTACGGTGATGTTCATGGGTGCTCCTTGGCAGTATGTTGCGGGCTGCGCGCGCAGCCGAGGCCGGCGGTGTGCTGGTCAGCCGCCTTTCAAGACGCGGGCGATGCGTTCGAGAGCCCAATCCACCGTCGAGCGATCGATCACCAGCGGGGGGGCGAAGCGGATAACGTTTTCGTGTGTTTCCTTGGCCAGCACGCCCTCGCCCATGAGCGCCTCGCAGAACCGGCGGGCGCCGCCTGCCTGCGGATGGAGTTCGACTCCCACCAGCAGGCCCTTGCCGCGCACCTCGCGCACATGGCGACTGGGAATCTCGGCCAGCCGCTCGATAAAGTATTCACCCAGTGTTGCAGCGTTTTCGACCAGACCTTCCTCAAGGATGACGCGCACCGCCTCGCGGCCGACGGCCGCCGCCAACGGGTTGCCGCCAAAAGTGGACCCATGCTCGCCCGGCCGGAAGAGATCCATGACGGCCTCATCCGCGAGCACCGCCGAGACCGGGTAGACCCCGCCGCCCAGCGCCTTGCCCAGGATCATCACATCCGCCCGCACGCTCTCGTGATTGCAGGCCAGGAACGCCCCGGTACGGCCCAGGCCGGTCTGGATCTCGTCGGCCATGAGCAGCACGTTGTTGCGATTGCAGATTTCGCGCAGGCGGGAGAGGAAACCGGCTGGCGGGACGATCACGCCCGCTTCGCCCTGGATCGGTTCGACCAGAATGGCCGCCGTGTTGGGCGTGATGGCCGCCTCAACCGCTCGCGCATCGCCATAGGGCAGGGTGACGAAACCCGGGGTGAAGGGCCCGAAGTCCTCGCGATAAAGGGCTTGGCTCGAGAACGACACGATGGAGATCGTTCGTCCGTGGAAGTTGCCGGAGAACGTGATGATCTCCGCTTGTCCGGCGGGCACACCCTTCACGCGATAGGCCCACTTGCGCGCAAGCTTCAGCGCCGTCTCAACCGCCTCGGCGCCGGTGTTCATCGGCAGCACACGCGGATAGCCGGTAGCGTCGGTCAGCGTCTGATAGAACAGGCCGAGTTGGTCGTTGCGAAAGGCACGCGAGGTGAGCGTCAGGCGCGCAGCTTGGTCGTTCAGCGCGCGCAGGATGCGCGGGTGGGCATGGCCCTGGTTGAGCGCCGAGTACGAGCTCAGGCAGTCGAGGTAGCGCCGGCCCTCGACGTCGTAGACCCACACGCCTTCGCCGCGAGTGAGCACCACGTCGAGCGGCTTGTAGTTGTGCGCACCAAGCCGGTCCTCCAGATCAATGTAGTCGCGCGCCTGGGGCATGCCTTTAGCCTGGCGGTGCCAGGAGCCGCACCAGCAGCGCCTTCTGCGCGTGCATGCGGTTCTCCGCTTGGGGGAAGATGGCCGAGTGCGGACCGTCCGCCACCTCATCCGTGAGCTCTTGACCGCGATGCGCCGGCAGGCAGTGCATCACGATCGCTTTCGGGTCGGCCAGCGCAACGAGCGCGGCATTCACCTGATAGGGCGGGAAGATGCGCTTGCGCGCCTCGGTTTCGGCCTCCTGGCCCATGCTGGTCCAGGTGTCGGTATAGATGACCTGCGCCCCGCGTACGGCCGCCTGCGGGTCGCGCAGGGCCCGCACCTCGCTGCCGCTCTCGCGCGCGAATTCGCGACCGCGTTCAACCACGGCCGCCGGCAAATCGTACCCCTCGGGCGTGGCGAGGGTGAAGTGGGCCCCCAGTTTGGTGCAGATGTGCAGGAGGGATGTGGCCACGTTATTGCCGTCGCCCACATAAGCCACGCGCACGCCGCCTAGAGGCCCGAACCGTTCGCGGATGGTGAGCGCGTCGGCCAGTGCCTGGCACGGGTGGTTGTAGTCGGAGAGGCCGTTGATCACGGGAACGCGGGACCACTTGGCCAGATCGAGAACGTGCTGGTGGTCGAAAACGCGCGCCATAAGGCCATCCACGTAGCCCGAGAGCACACGTGCAACATCGGCGATGGATTCACGCTGGCCCAGGCCCACCTCGTTCGGCGAGAGATAGAGCGCGTCGCCGCCCAGATGGCGCATGGCCATATCGAATGAAACCCGCGTGCGCAGGCTGGGTTTCTGGAAGACCATACCCAGCACCTTGCCCGCCAGGATGGGTTTGTTGCCGCCCTGGGTCCGTTCCTGCTTGAGTGTCAGGGCGAGATCGAGCAGGTCCTCGAGTTCTCGCGGTGAGAGGTCCGCCACTGCGAGGAAATGCTGCATAGAGGAGCACTCCTTAAGAGGCTGAGGTGGGGAGAGTATAGCATAGAGACCGGTTCATTCAGCGCTGCGAGGCGCGACGTGAGGTTGTCAGGTCGGACTCCCGCGAGAGGGCTATCGCATGTGCTGCCGCACCGGGCAGAAGATATCTCTACACTTCCGCATCCAAACCGGGTGAGGGAGGGCGAGGTCTAAGCGCGTTCTACCATGGAATGATGTTGTAGGGAGTCGCCGCTCTCTGCTGCTGCCCGCCCCCCTCGGGCGGGGCAAGGGGCGGCATTGCATCTTCGCGAGACGGGGGTGCTACTTGCCCCCCTTCGCTTTGATGTATTCCTCAAACGCCGCGTGCCATTCCTTGAAGGCTTGAAATGCTTCGTCGCGCGCCTTCTCGTGCCCCTGGTGGACGTCTTCCGGCGTGAGCTTCATTTGGTCAACCGTTGTAGAAGTAATACCCGCCATCGCCCGACCGGCCGCGAATGTCATGCGTTGCTAGCACTTCTTAAGTTTGCGTTCCAGTTCCTCGATGGTTGACATGCTCTGCCTCCCCGTCCTTGTCGCTCGCAGGGTGCCACCAAAGCGCCGCTCTCTGCCGGGCATCTTCCCCCCTGGCCAGCAGGGGGCGGCAATTGTTTCTGCGAGAAGTGGATGTAATGGCGGAGCTGGGGCACTGTATCGCGACGAGTTCATCGAGCGCTACGGAGTAGGTTCGTGGCGTTCGCCTGCCTTGACTGATTCAACCGGGGGTGGGAATTGAAACCCAAAACCCTTGGCATGTCAATCCATACAGGGGGCATGTTCATCTCCGCGCTGAGGCTGCCGAGGACTTGGATCGCCCGCAATGACAATGCCATAAGCAGATAACTGTTGATAAAGAGATTCAAGTCTTTGTCTGACGGAGAGTTGTCAGGGAGATACGTGAATGCGCCGGCAACGACCACATCGAACTTGAAGGCGGTGTCCTTGGCGTCGGAGCGCAGGCGAAGGTGTAGAACGTAGGGGCCGCGATCCGTTGCTTTGAAGAACGCGACCTGTGCGGTGATGGGGAGTTCTTGGGGCGCCTTGACCTCCGTCTGGGGCCTGTCTATGGACACGGACTGAAGAGAAATCCGCTCTGTCTTGAACGGGGATTCAACAGTCGTGGATGAGGTGTCTGCATTCTGTGTCATCTAGGCGGGCACCTTCTCATGCACTTTCTGCTGTATCCGCGTGATTTGCGCGTGATAGGTAGGCTTATCGCCAGCGAGCGATGGGAGAAGTCGCGCGTAATAGTCGGTTATGGAGTCCCTGAATGAAGCACCCAGGTCGCCCTCCTCGAGGCGCGGCTTCAGGGAGACAAGGAGGTCGGCTTCGAGGCCCTCAGCGATTTGAGCGAGAGTGCTCAGGCGCATGTCGTACTCAGCAGACTCGATCTTGGAGATCCGGCTTGGGTGCGTCTTGCTCCTCTTGGCAAGCTCTTGTTGAGTGAGGTCGAGTGTCCACCTGAGGCTGATTAGTTGGCGGACGATGTCATAGCGCGGTCTGAGGAGGCGCCTGGCCCGTGCATGTTCGGGGTTTTCATGCTCGAATCGGGCCGTCTCATTCTCAGGCAAGTATCGGATTGTGTCCCTACCAGACAGGATGTGCCTCATTTCGAGCCCTGCGCAATGAAGTGGTCTCTGCGGGGGCGCGCCAGCTCGATGTCGATCGGCTTTATATTCTGCGACTGTTTTCGAAAAACGTGGAGTACAACAATGAACTCAGTTGTCAGGAAGAACAGG
>Ga0315288_10003933_pt1 | contig 18932 bp, 20 predicted proteins | sample YL17G11_20_MG_FD_203454 | JGI IMG/M metagenome (GOLD analysis project Ga0315288, IMG submission 203454) | Sediment microbial communities from Yellowstone Lake, YNP, Wyoming, USA - YL17G11_20 | ecosystem: Environmental > Aquatic > Freshwater > Lake > Sediment | place: USA: Wyoming | collected... | reverse complement strand
TATTTTGGAATCCGTGCTTTTGATAGCGCCGGAAACGGATCAAATGTAGTGGGCGACAGTATCGTAAAATTCACAACAACCACTACCGCAACAAGCACAACCGGAACAACGCCAATTGTTGGTGGAGCAATTGAAATAACCGGCGGCGGATCTATTCTTGGAAAAGAAACGGAAGGTTCTAAAGAAGGAACAATACTCGGAGAAACCACACCATCAGCAGAGACCCAAAAACCACAAACATTTGGAGCGTATATCAAAAAACATGGTATACTGATTGGTGGTATTATTCTTTTGATTATCGGCGCAATAGGGCTCTATGTCTCCAAGAAAAAAACAGCGTAAAAAGACTCCTCCGCATCCATTAGCCCATTGGTTTCTTATATCAGGAGCAACACTCATTGGTATCGGACTACTGCTTCTCATTCTCACGTTTCTTCCTGTTATAAGTGTTGAACTACACTATGACGCCGCACAACTAACCCCAAAACAAAATACTGATACACAAAAACCAGTGAACGTTCAATTTGGTATTGTTATCCCAAAAATCGGTGCTAACGCAACCATTATTCCTAATGTTGATCCATATGACAGCAGGGTCTATCAACAGGCTCTGACCAAAGGAGTAGCACACGCTAAAGGAAGCGTATTCCCGGGTCGGGTAGGGAATATGTTTCTCTTTTCCCATTCATCAGTTAATTTTTACGAAGCAATGCGGTTTAATTCCGTGTTTTATTTATTAAACAAACTCCAAAATGGCGACCGGATTGATATCTATTTTGAAACAACGAAATTTACCTATACTGTTTTTGAATCAAAACTCGTTGATCAAAAAGACGTATCGTATCTTATGGAAAAAACAAATGATAAACTTCTCACGCTTATGACCTGCTGGCCGCCGGGAACCACATTCAAACGCCTTATTGTCCGGGCAAAACTTCTGACGAATTAACATATGCTTGAATGGATATTTCTTATTCTTCAGTTGGCATTTGTCCTCTTTTTCTTTTTCCTTGTCCTTTCCTTTTATACTGGAGCTCCTTTTGTTCCTTCAAGATTAAAATCCGCCAAACGGATGATTGAACTAGCACATATATCTAAAGGAACACGCGTTATTGATCTTGGATCAGGGGATGGAAAACTCTTGTTCTTAGCTGCATCTCAAGGGGGAGTAGCAATTGGTTTTGAAATCAACCCATTTCTTGTGCTATTTACAAATATCAAGGCATTCTGTTCTCCTTACAAAACCCGTGTCCGCGCTATTTGGAAAAACTTCTGGAATTCGAATCTCTCAAATGCAGATGTCGTTTTACTTTACCTCATTCCATGGAAAATGGAAAAGCTAGAACAAAAACTTTTAAAAGAAACCAAGCCGGGAACACTCATAATTTCAAATAGTTTCATATTTCCCAATATTCCCTGTACAAATAAAGACGAAATAAATCATGTGTTCGTATTTACTACACCGAAAAAGAAGGTATAATAGATGTATGGACAGGCAATTTGACGGACAGCAATCAGATGAACGGGTTCTCACAGTCATTACTCCTCACATCTCCCGTTTTATTTTTTCTCTGACGATAACAATCGTTGTCTTTCTGTTTATCTTAGGAATTCTCTATGCGACAACTTCGTTTCTTCCGACAGGTATTGTTGCTATTAGAACAATAGCTACAATTATTAGCATGATCGTTTTAGGGATAGCTATCTGGTGGTTCTGGAAAACCCAGGTAAGCGATAAAACGTATATTACTGACCGGCGCATTATCCGTTTTGATGTCGTCACTCCATTTTTTACCAATAAACGCGCACTTTTTTGGAATGAAACACTCAAAGTGAAAGCATATGCAAACAACATGATATTGAGACTGATGAAAATTGGGATTTTACAGATCGAACCGGTTGCGGCAGAACAGGAAAGCATTGTGATTCCAGATGTCTATTATCACGAAGACATAGCAAACTACATCGACAAAATTATCTTCACATTCAAAAACAAACCGGATGATATCAAAACCATTAAATCTTTTGTTCCCATGCCCAAGGGAAAACGTGACTAACTGCCCAAAACTTTCTTATGGCACCCTACGCAGAAGCGGGAAGAAAATCATTGCTCTATGCCAATAGAAGAGTCAACGTGTGTGATACCGGCATAAAAATTATCGTTGAAGTTGACCCGGTGTTGTTTCCTGATCTTCTTAGACTTCACGAAATAGACGCACCAATGACGATTGAATCGGATGAGCTTGGAACCGTATATAAAAACGGCGATCCCACAACCGGTCCCGTCAGTATTCCGAAATCAGCAATATTTGAAATAATCGAAATGTCTGTCCAGCCCCTCCCTCTTGAGGACTCCCACTGACAAAGTAATAAGAAATATGTACAATAAAGGAGTATCTATGTCGCACGTACTTGAAGAAAAATTACAAAAGCTACCAAAAGAGGAACGGGAACTGTGGGCGATTCGGCATACTGCCGAACATGTGCTTCATACTGCACTTCAAAATCTCTACCCAAAACTGAAAAAGGCAATGGGTCCGGCAACACCTGATGGATTTTATTTTGATTTTGATGTTGGTGACAAAATATCAGAAGCAGATTTCCCAAAAATTGAAAAAGAAATGCAGCGGATCATCGATGCAAACCATCCAATGGTACAAAAACTGCTTACCCCTGAAGAAGCAAAAAAACTTTTCAAAGACAACCACTATAAACTTGAGTGGATTGAAGACATTGGAAAACGGGGAGAAAAGATATCGGTTTTCACCATGGGCAGTGTTGATACGGACCTATGTAGCGGTCCGCACGCGAATTCAACCGGTAAAGTGAAGGCGTTTAAGCTCCTATCTATTGCCGGAGCTTACTGGCACGGAGACGAAAAAAATAAAATGCTAACCCGGGTGTATGCAACGGCGTTTCCTTCAAACAAAGCACTGGATCAATATCTGTGGCAGATTGAAGAAGCAAAAAAGCGGGACCACAGAAAATTAGGAAAAGAATTAGATCTGTTTACATTCTCCAATCTCGTCGGAAGCGGTCTGCCGCTGTACACACCAAAAGGGGCGCTTATCCGTCGTTTATTAAACGACTTTGTGGAAAGTATTCAATCAAAAGAAGAATATCAACAGGTTTGGACACCGCAGATAACAAAAGCGGATCTGTTTAAAATATCAGGACATTATGATAAATACAAAGAAAACCTTTTTCAGGTTAAGTCAAATTACTCTGACGAAGAATTTTTTCTTAAACCAATGAATTGTCCGCAGCATACACAAATCTATGCAAGCCGTGCTCGGAGTTACCGTGATTTACCATTGCGCTTCACTGATTTTGCAATGCTCTACCGAGATGAAAAACCAGGAGAATTGAATGGTTTAGCGCGAGTACGGGCGTTTTCACAGGACGATTGTCATATTTTTTGTCGGGAAGACCAAGTCGATGCAGAAGTCGACCGAGCGCTTGCTATGACCAAAAAAATTATGGATACGTTTGGTTTTAAATATCGATACCGTCTATCAACGAGCGATAAAGCGCACCCAGAAAAATATGTCGGCGATCCAAAAACATGGGCAAAGGTGGAAGCGTGGGCTGAAAAAATTATGAAACGCAATCATATCGATTATTTTGAAGGGGTAGGTGAAGCAACCTTTTATGCACCAAAAATGGATTTGATGGCAACTGACGCACTCGGACGGGAATGGCAGTTATCAACGGTACAAATTGATTTTTTCTTACCGGAAAAATTTAATCTTACCTATATAGATTCAGATGGAAAAGAAAAACGACCGGTTATGATTCATCGAGCTATCATCGGGTCAGCTGAACGCATGATGATGGTATTATTGGAACACTATGCAGGAGCGTTTCCACTCTGGCTTTCACCAGTACAAGTCTCTGTGATTCCTATAGCCCAGCGCCATGTGGATACTGCAAAAAAAGTAATGGATCAAATGAAAGTTGCTGGTATCCGCGTAGAAGTAAACGACAAAAACGAGCCGATGGGAGCAAAAATTAGGTCTGCCACATTGCAAAAAATCCCATATATGGCTATAATTGGCGATAGAGAAATGGCTGATCACACGGTCAGCATACGAACGAGAAACGGGGAAGATCTCAAAGCCATTGGCTTATCAGATTTTATTAACCGTTTATCAAAAGACATTGAACACAAGCTTTAAACACTACCGACTTAATTACCAAATCATTAGTCCTACCGTACGGTTATTGGATGAAGAAGGGAAGCAAGTAGGTATTATCTCCAAAATTGAAGCCCTCCAAAAAGCAAAAGAGCTTGATATTGATGTGGTAGAGATTGCTCCCAATGCGGTTCCCCCGGTAGCCAAACTCATAGACTATAAAAAATTTAAATACCAGGAACAAAAAAAGGAAAAAGAAAGCAAAAAAAGTCAAAAGAATGTCGCACTGAAAGAAGTGCGCCTTCGACCATTTATCGGCCAGCATGACTTCGATACAAGACTCGCTCAAGCACAGAATTGGATCAAAGACGGGAACCAGATTAAAATCAATGTGCTATTCAAAGGAAGAGAAATTACACGTAAAGAATTCGGCTTTGATGTGATGAAACGATTTATTGGAGCAGTTGTCGGAGCAAAAATGGTCCGAGAACCACGTTTGGAAGGAAAAGTGCTTTCCGCAATGATGGTACCCAACAAAAAATCTTCATAATCGTGCTTGCACGCAAGCCTACGTATACCGTATAATACCCTATATGCCAAAAGTAAAAACCAAGAAAATCGTATCAAAGCGATTCAAAATAACAGCTACCGGTAAAGTCATGCATAACGTGCAGGGAGCCCGTCATTTACGCAGGAAAAAAAGCGCGTCATGCAGACGAAGACAGGATAAACCGGTAGCGCTGCACACAGCCAAATTTATCCAAAACATTACAAAATTTTTACGAACGTAATCTATGAGAGTCAAACGGGGAGTCACCAGTCACGCAAAACATAAAAAGATCTTCGAAGCCAATAAGGGCTATCGAATGACGAAACGCAGACTAATTCGCGTAGCGAAAGAAGCATATCTTCATGCCGGTGAGTACGCATTTGCCGGAAGAAAAAATAAAAAGCGTGATTTCCGTGCTCTTTGGATTACCAGAATTTCCCATGCAGTTGCATCAAAAGGCGTATCCTACAGCAAATTCATGAACTCGTGTAAAAAAGCAAACATAACCATAGATAGAAAAATCATGGCATATTTCATTGTCAACAAGCCGGAAGCATTTGACGCAATCTTTAGCACCGCTTGCAGGGCTTAAGTTGCTGCGTTGATGCGCACATATATAAGCCCCAAGCCGGGGCTTTTTTTACGGCCAAAAACAACGTACAATAAACTTAGTAGGTATGAAAAAGCTTATTCAACAACAAGAACCTATTGAAAAAGATCAATTGATCCGATTACTTCTCACATTGCAGGAGGATGCAGTCGCATCAATTAGTGTAAGTAATGAATCAATTGATCAAATCAAGCTTACCTGGCTTGGGAAAGAAAGTGAATTTGCCAAACTCGCCTCATCAATGCCAACAATTGCCTCAGAAGATAAACAACAAATTGGCGCAGTTTTAAACGGAGTAAAAAAAGCTATTGAATCCGCCCTTGCATCAAAACTCTTAACTCACAGTTCTAAACTCTCATCTTCATCCGATTGGTTTGACACAACAACCCCAGGAGATCTTCCTCCACAAGGACACTTGCATATTGTCACCCAAGCTATTGAAGAAATTACCACCATATTCAATAAGATCGGATTTACCCGTGTCAGGCATCCGGAAGTGGATTGGGACTGGTATGCATTCAACGCTTTAAATATGCCAGAAAACCATCCCGCTCGTGATGAATGGGAAACATTTTTCATTAATTTCCCAGGTGACGAACCAACAAAAAACAAATTTAACCGCATCGTACTCACACCACATACATCCAATGGACAAGTCCGGGAAATGGAGAAAAAAAAACTTCCAATCCGCATGATCAACATTGCTAAATGTTATAGACGACAAATCGACGTATCCCATACGCCGATGTTTCATCAGTTCGAGGGATTATACATAGACAGAAACGTTTCCATAGGACATCTCAAAGGAGTATTGGACTATTTTGCCAAACACTTTTTTGGGGTAGATCGAAAAACGCGTATCCGGCCATTTCATTTTCAATTTACTGAACCCTCATTTGAAGTGGATATTTCCTGCGGCATCTGTAGCGGCAAGGGGTGCAAATTATGCAAAGAAGGCTGGCTCGAATTGGGCGGCGCGGGCATGGTTCATCCGGTAGTACTGACAAACGGAAATGTAGATACAACAAAATACAATGGATTTGCATTCGGGTGGGGAGTGGAGCGGGCATATATGATGAAATCCAATACCAATATCGATGACATACGAACAATCTATAATAACGACATTCGATTTCTAAAACAATTTTAATATGAACATATTAGTACCGGACAGCTGGCTTCGGGAATATCTCAAAACCGACGCCACACCGAAACAAATCAAAGAGTATCTTTCGCTATGCGGTCCATCAGTTGAACGGATCCATACCATAAAAGGAGAAGTTCTTTATGATATAGAAATTACAGGAAACCGTCCCGATGCAATGTGTGTTATGGGAATAGCACGGGAAGCGAATGCTATCCTCCCGCGATTCGGTATTACATCAATGCTTAGTGGAGACCCGTATAAAAAAGTATCACGTATCACGTATCACGTATCAAGTAAATTAAAACTCCAGGTGACAACTGATGCGAAACTAAATCCCCGCTGGACAAGTGTTGTTTTTGATCATGTCAGAATAAAAGCATCACCATCATGGCTCACCAAACGACTAGAGCTTGTCGGCGTTCGATCAATAAACAACGTCATTGATATTACTAATTACCTCATGCACGCATACGGCCAGCCTGCACATGTATTTGACTATGACAAAATAACGGGTGGTGTCATGAAACTCCGTGCTGCCAAAAAAGGAGAAACGCTCATCACTCTTGATGGTAAAACACACACACTTCCGGGCGGAGATATCGTTATTGAAGATGGTTCAGGAAAACTCATTGATCTTTGCGGCATCATGGGCGGTGAAAACTCTTCCATCACAGATACAACAAAACGCGTCATCCTCTTTTTACAAACCTATGATCCGGTGCAAATTCGAAAAACATCCATGAGTTTAGCTCACCATTCAAAAGCGGCCGGGCTATTTGAAAAAGGTCTTGATACAGAACTGGTCATGCCGGTATTTTTGGAAGGCGTGAAACTGATGCAGAAACTCACTGGAGGAGAAGTTGCAAGCTCCATTATTGACATCTATCCAACTCCCTATGTTGCTCCAACAATACACGTTCTACGGACAAAAGTGGATAGCTACATCGAAACGCATCTTGAGACAAAAGAGATCAATACTATTCTCACAACCTTAGGGAGTGACGTAACAATCACAGATGATGAAGTTATCGTGACTCCACCAAGCTATCGGCGTGATATCACCATAGATGTTGATGTTATTGAAGAAATCGCCCGTATCTATGGATATCACACCATCAAAGGCGTGTTGCCGGAAGGGGAGCTGCCCATGGCGTTTGAAGAGCCAATCCTTGGGTGGGAGCAAAAACTGAAACAAAAATTATGCGATTGGGGATACATTGAAACCTATAGTTATTCTATGATTTCCGAAGAACTCATGGATTTATTTCATCTTCCCAAAGATACAACGTACACCATTGCAAATCCACTCTCAAGTGATTGGGTATATATGTGCCCAACGCTTCTTCCCAGTATGCTTTCGTGCATGAAGCAAAATTTGGCGTATGAAAACGACCTCAAATTATTTGAACTATCAATGACGTATGCATATAGAAAAAATAATCTTCCCATAGAGCAGTCAACGCTCATTGTTGCTGTATCAGGAAGCAGGTACGGAAAACTCAAAGGAATTGCCGAAACGATATTTTCTCTGTTTGGAATTCCCTTTCCTCAAACAGTAGATCCGGGAGCTATGTATTACCAACACAGTCGATCACTTCGCCTTGGCAATTTCGGACAACTGGGAGAAATTGATCCGACACTTCTTGGCAAACTTGGGATGAATAAGCCGATTACGGTTCTTGAATTGTCTATTGATCAACTCGTCAAACACGCGCAAGTTACGAAAAAATTCATTCCTATTCCCAAAAATCCGGCGAGCTACGAAGATTTGGCATTTATCGTTCCTGAAAAATCCTATGTCGCTCCTATGATAGCAATTCTAAAAACACTTGATCCGCTTATCAAGAATGTCACGTTATTTGATAGTTATCAAAATATCCGCACATTTCACATCACATATCAAAGTGACACAAAAAACTTAACTTCAGAGGATAGTTCAAGAATTCGAGAAAAAATTATCAAACACATGAAAAAAGAATTTAACGCAACACTAAAAAATTAACTAGGGCGTAGGGATTGCAGTTGGAGGAATTGGTGTTGCAGTCGGGACAGGCGTTGGCTCTGCATACGGAGTATTTACTCCGATATGAATTTCGCTTTCCGTTGCATTTCCTTTCGTATCGATTGCACGTGCTTTAATGGATTGATTTGAACCATTCTTCATTTGTATCGTATCAGAGAACGTATCTCCATTTGTTTCTTTCTTTTCTCCATCAACATATATTTCAATTTTCGATATGCCATTTGTTGAAAATGCTTTGACAACAACTTTCACATTATTGTCGTTTACTTGTGCGTGATCGGACGGTTCCTTGATTGATAATGCAAACGTATCTCCTCCCTGATATGTTTCTGTTGGAGGATGGAGTTTACTGTCTCCTTGCGTTTTGAGCCACGCATCAATTCCTACCTGCCAACGATTTTTGCCATCCCCTGATACAGGATCTTGTTCTTTCCAAACAACATATTGTTTCGTTTCATACTCACCTTTCAAAATCTCAACTGTGTTTGCTAGTTTGTTTCCATCATGCTTGGATATTTTTACATTCTGATAACAGGACGCCTGTCCATTCGGCTCAGTCCCTTTGATGAAAAATTCCTTCCGTCTCGCATCTGTTACTGGTGTACCGCCTGCATAGGAGTCAATATCAATTTCAATAACATTGTCCGGTTTTGTAAATGGCTCGTCCTTTTTCTTAACAAGTGCTTCTCTAATAATTCTATTCCAAATTGGCGCTGCTCCGGTCATTCCGGAGGCAAGAGCTGGGTTCATTGGTGAATTGTCGTTATTTCCAACCCAAACGCCAACAACAACAGATGGGGTATATCCAATCGTCCAGTTATCCCGCTTATCGTCCGTTGTTCCGGTTTTGACAGCTACTGTTTTCCCTGGGATAACGAGATACGATTTTTCTCCAAACACTTCTTTCCGCGCCACGTTGTCTGATAAGATATTTGAAATAATAAAAGCAACATCAGGGGATAGTACCCGTCTGGGTTGCACTGTTTTATGTTCAAACAATACTTTGCCTTTCGTATCTTCTACTTTTAGAAGTGCAATAGGCTCTTGACGTAGACCTCCTGTCCCAAATGCGCCGAATGCGCTTGTAATATCAAGAAGTGTTACTTCTCCGCCTCCCAAAGTAAGCGATAACCCGAATCTATTAATATTTTCATCTGTCGGAGCAAGTGTTGATATTCCCATATCGGTAGCCACTCGCAGCACGTCTTTCACTCCGACAAGTGCAAGCACTTTAACCGCAATAACGTTTATTGAATTGCCGAGTGCAAACCGAAGCTGTACCGGACCCCGGTATTTCCCATCATAGTTTTTTGGATTATATTCCGGCTTTACCGGATCGCCTGATGGGTACTTGGTATCTACATCCAGAAGGGTCGTAGAGGCTGTGTAACCCTTTTTAAGAGCGGCTGCATAGGAAAATGGCTTCATAGTGGATCCTGGCTGCCGAAGGCCTTGCGTCGCCACATTAAACTTAAATCCGCCAGAGTCCGTTGCCAAATAATCTTTGGAACCGACCATAGCAAGAATCTCTCCGGTTGCTGGATCAATGACTACCGCTGCACCATTACTTACCTTTAAATTTTTCACCTTGTCAATTTCTTCTTTCACGATTGTTTGTGCTTGTTCCTGCAGTTTTAAATCCAGTGTCGTTGTAACACGTAGTCCACCTGCATCCACCGTTTTTTGCCCGAATTTTTCAATTAGTAACTCTTTGACATACGCCACAAAATGCGGAGCATTTAAGTTGGCATCTCCGGACGTAAACTTCACTTGTTCAATTTGCTTTTTCAAATCCGTTTCCTGCTGCGGGGTAATATATCCATCTTCTTTCATCCGCCGAAGCACCTGAAGGGTACGGGTAACATATGCCTTTGGATCTTTTCCAAACGGAGAATACAAGGAAGGTGCCTGAGGAAGTCCCGCAAGAATGACACATTCAGGAACGGTTAATTCTTTTACATGTTTGTCAAAATAGTATTTCGCTGCCGCTTCAACACCAGCTGCGGTTCCACCATACGGAATTTCATTTAAGTACATTTGGAGTATTTCATCTTTGTTATACTTTCTTTCAATTTGAATAGCGAGTACTGCCTCTTTCATTTTCCGGGGGAGTGTTTGTTCTTGTGATAGGAGTGCATTTTTCACCAATTGTTGTGTCAGTGTAGATCCGCCCTGAAGATTTCGAAATACAAAAATATTTACTATTGCCCGGATAACACCGGTGGTGGATAACCCTTTATGTTTATAAAAATCTTTGTCTTCAATAGCAATGGTTGCATCTTTTAATGCTTTTGGGATATCTTCGAATTTCGCCGGTATGCGATTTTGATTTTCATAAATGTCATACACCGTCTCTCCGGTACGATCCAATATAACGGTCGATAGGCCTTCCACTCGATTGACCTTATCCGGTCTGGGTAAATCTTTGGCATACCACGCGAATAGCAGTCCGACAAAAACAACTGCTCCAAGTACACAAAAAAATGCAATGGTTGCAAGCGTGCTCAACGTTCGAAGTCTGTTTCTTGGAGTGCTGAAATATCTACCAAATTGTCTTTTCAACTGCCGTTCAATAAACAATCGCTGCATACAGGTATTGTACGAATAACCAACTCGTTTGACAAATCACGCTTCACAGAACACAGATATAATGATAAAGTATCCGTATGGACACAATTGATGAATTATTAACCAGAGGTGTTGAAAATATTATTCCCAACAAAGCTGCACTGGAAAAAGTGCTTCGATCTGGGAAAAAACTGAATATTTATCTTGGCATTGATCCGACCGCAACCAATATCCACATCGGCCATGCAGTACCACTGCGAAAACTCCAACGGTTTGCAGAGCTCGGACACCACGTCACATTTCTTATCGGCGATTTTACTGCCTTAATAGGGGATACCTCCGATAAGGATGCCGAACGTCCGGTATTGACGTCGGAACAAATAGAAACAAATTTTCAAACCTACAAAAAACAGGCAAGTAAAATTTTGGATTTTTCTAAAATAACCGTGCGGCACAACAGCGAATGGCTGAAAGATCTGAAATTTGCCGACATTGTTAAACTCACCAAGCATTTTTCAGCCGGAGATTTCGTCGGACGGGAACTCATTAAAAAGCGCTTAGCAGATGGAAAAAAAGTCGGACTCCACGAGCTACTCTACCCAGTCATGCAGGGATATGACAGTTATTTCATGGATACCGATATCCAACTCGGCGGCACGGACCAGACATTCAATATGCAGGCTGGCCGCGTCCTTCAAAAAGATTTACGTGGCAAAGAATCGTTTATTATCGCCAACGGATTTTTGAGTGGCACGGACGGAAGAAAAATGAGCAAAACCTGGAACAACGGTATATGGCTTATTGATGAGCCGTCTGACATGTTCGGAAAAATCATGTCCCTCAAAGACACGCTTATCGAGCAGTACTACCATCTAGCAACGAATCTTCCGATGATCACAATTGTGAAAGTGAAACAGCGCTTGTCATCCGGAGAAAACCCGATGATTCTAAAAAAAGAGCTGGCATTTGCAATCGTAACCGAGCTCCACAGCAAAACTGATGCGACAAAAGCCCAAGGCTCATTTGAATCCAAATTCCAAAAAAAATCATTGGACATGAGTGACATCCCTGTATTCTCAACCAAACAAACCCTATGGAAACTCACGGAATTGTTAGTGGAAACAAAAACAGCAGTAAGCAAATCAGAAGCAAGGCGGCTTATCGAACAGGATGCTGTTGAGATAAACGGAGTCGGCATCAAATTCCAAACAACTGAGGTAATAATAAAAACAAATGATATAATCAAAATCGGGAAAAAGAAATTTGTTAAAATACATATCATATGAACTTTTTTCGAAAACATGACAAATTTTGGAAAGTAGTGGTGGTGATTGCATCACTTGCTCTTATTGCAACATCATTTATACCGCTGCTGTCTATTCGCTAATATCGCATGACGCTACGATTAGATTCCTTTATCCAATATGTTCCCCGTGTGGGTCCGGCGATAGCTACAAAGCTAGAACGATTAGGTATCCGCACAGTAAGAGATTTACTTTTTTATGCACCCTTTCGCTACAACGATTTTTCTCACGTTACTCCCATTCGATCTTTGTACCCCGGACAGGTAGTAAGTATCCATGGAACAGTACTAAGTATTAAAAACATATTCACTAAAACCGGAAAAAAGATTCAGGAATGCCGTATTGAGGATCCAACAGGAACTTCCACGATTATTTGGTTTAATCAACTCTATCTTCCAAAAATAATCCATGCCGGTGACATTCTAGCAGCGTCCGGTACAGTCGGATTTTTCGGAAACAAACTCGTCTTAGAATCTCCGGATTATGAACTTGCAACCCCCGGGAAACCATTCCTCCATACCGGCCGTATTGTCCCGGTATATTCGGAAACTGCCGGAATCACCTCCAAATGGCTCCGAACGCGAATTTATTATCTTTTAACAGAAGTACCGACACTTATTAATGAATATATCCCTGATGATATCAGAGCTACGTATGATCTTCCGACTATTATGGAAGCTTTACATGATGTCCATTTCCCAAAAACAATCCCCATTGGGATAGAAGCAAGACGAAGACTTGCATTCGATGAGCTTCTTATAATGCAATGCACGTCCTATGAACAAAAACGGTTATGGAAAGAAACAAAACATGCGATTTCTCTTAGCGCGACCAGTCAAGACATTGATTCATGTATTACGAACCTTCCATTTATTCTAACCAATAGTCAACTTCAGGCTCTCAAAGAAATTTGTACAGATATTTCATCAACAACTCCTATGAATAGACTTCTTGAAGGAGATGTGGGAAGCGGAAAAGCAGTAGTTGCGGCTATCGCTATGTATATAACAGCGATTAATCATCTGCAATCAGTTCTCATGGCACCAACTCAAATACTAGCAGAGCAGCATTACAACACTATTAAACAATTACTCGAAACGTTTCACATTACCGTCGGGCTTGTAACAAGCAGCCGCAAAGAACAGGATGCAACAGTGCTTGTGGGCACGCACGCACTTCTTGAAAAAAGCATCCCATTTAATCATGTAGGACTTGTCGTTATTGATGAACAGCAACGGTTCGGGGTATTTCAACGAAACCTGATTCGCACAAAAGGTAATGGGACAACCACACCGCATCTTCTGACTATGACCGCTACTCCCATTCCACGAACTCTTGCCCTTACGTTATATGGCAATCTTGATCTATCACAACTAATTGAAATGCCCAAAGGAAGAAGAAACATTAAAACTTGGGTGGTTCCTCCGGAGAAACGTGATAATGCATACGAATGGATAACAAAAGAAATTAAAGTTCATCAATCGCAAGCATTTATCATTTGTCCGTTTATTGAAGAATCAGAATCCATGACCACAATCAAAGCAGCAACAACTGAATTTAAACGGTTAACGAGTACGGTGTTTCCGAAACTAACTCTTGGACTTCTCCATGGAAGACTGAAGGCAAAAGAAAAAACTACTATTCTTGACGCATTCCGAAAAGGGGACATCACTATCCTGGTAGCTACACCCGTTGTTGAAGTCGGCATTGATGTTCCCAACGCAACCATTATGCTTGTTGAAGGATCTGATCGATTTGGCTTAGCACAACTTCATCAACTTCGCGGTCGGGTCGGTCGGGGAGAGAAACAGTCCTATTGTCTACTATTTTCTGAAAATACCAATCCGGATACCATGAAACGATTAAAATCGCTTGAAACGATGCATAATGGTACCCAACTAGCCGAGTACGATCTTACGCTAAGAGGTCAAGGAGATGTCTTTGGCAGCCGCCAACATGGAATCCCAACATTGGTCCTTGGATCTCTCGCAGATACCAAGCTTGTGACTCAAACACAAGAAGCTGTTACAAAATTAACAAGCATTGATCCTACGTTTCATGCTTTTCCCCTCTTGAGGGAGCGGCTCAATGAGAGTAAAATAGATAACGTTTCACAAGATTAACCCCGCAAAGCGGGGTAAACCTATGACACCACTACCAAAACGAAGACATTCAACACGACGCGGAGGCAAACGCAAAGCAGCAATTAAACTTGGCGCTGTAGCCATGCTCTTTTGTAAAAACTGCGGCAAACCACGTCGCCCACACACGATTTGTCCAACCTGCGGACAATATAACGGAAAAGAAGTGATAAAACAGAAAGTTAAAAAAGAAAAGAAAAAGTAACTCTCCATGAAGACCGCCCAAGATCCACGTCACCAACATCGCATCAATATGATGCAACAATTATTTTCCTACAGTTTCCGTCCTGAAGATTCAAAAACAATTAGCGCTATTACGTCTCATTTACCAACCATAGATACGTTCATTGCCGCCTGTGCTCCGGAATGGCCAATTGATAAAATTGCAAAAATTGATTTAGCAATACTCAGGCTTGCTATATATGAAATAACACAAACCAAAAAAGTTCCGGTAAAAGTAGTTATCGATGAAGCAATTGAACTGGCCAAATCATTTGGAAATACCAATAGTCCAAAATTTATCAATGGTGTCCTTGGAACTATTATTCAAAAAGTATGACATTTGATGAAATCCAATCAACCGTCCATGTAACTTTTCATGATACCAAACTGTTGCAACATGCGTTTTATCATCGCTCCTATCTCAATGAAGCAAAACAGATCAAAGAATCGAATGAACGGCTGGAGTTTTTAGGAGATGCAATATTATCGTTTCTCACTTCACAATTTTTATATCTCAACTATCCCAACTATCCGGAAGGAGTGTTGACGAACATCCGTTCGAGCCTAGTCAAAACGAAAAGCCTCGGCGAATCTGCCAAAGCTCTTGGATTTGGTGATCTACTTTTTTTAAGCCATGGAGAAGAAGAATCCGGCGGAAGAAATAACATGTCGCTTCTGGCGGATTCCTTTGAGGCATTTTTAGGAGCACTCTTTCTTGACCAAGGGATTGAGACAACCAAACAGTTTCTTACTACCTATCTGTTTTCTAAAACAGCAGAAATTGTTGAAACAAAATCTTATCTTGATTTCAAAAGTCTCCTTCAGGAAATCGTACAAGAAGATACAAAAGTGTCACCAATCTACCAAGTAGCTAAATCAGAAGGACCGGATCACAATCGACTATTTTATATCGAAGCATATATCGGAACGAAAAAACTGGGCGTAGGAAAAGGGAAATCAAAGCAAGAAGGAGAGCAAGCAGCGGCCGCAAATGCGCTTGAGAAGATGGGTAAAATATGATAGGATACGCCCTATGGTAAAAATAAAACTCTCTCAAACTGGCAAACGAAACCGCAAAACATACCGCATTGTTGTTATGGAAGAAGGAAAGCGTAGGGATGGAAAAACGATCGAAATATTGGGTTTTTATAACCCGCTCGTTACACCTCCACAATTATCAATTGATAAAGAACGATTCAAGTATTGGATATCCGTAGGAGCGCAAAAAACAGACGGTGTTAATAAAATACTTGCATAAAACTCATGAAAGACACACTTCTTTACATTCTTACGCATATCGTTGATCACCCGGAATCTATCGTCATTGAAGAAGAGCAGGATCAGGATAGAATTATCTATCTGCTTACGGTGCACCAGGAAGATATGGGCAAGGTAATCGGAAAACAAGGAAGAATTATTCGGGCACTTCGAGATCTTGTGAAACTCATGGCAGCAAAAGAGCATACGTATGTTGATATTGTGTTAAAAGAAGACGAAACAAACAATCAACCAGCATCAGTGTAACGCATGTATATTACTGTTCTCACATTATTCCCCGACATGTTCACCGGCCCTTTTGATGCTTCAATTGTCAAGCGCGCAAAGGAAAAAGGGGTTGTCGCTATCTCCTACGTCAACATGCGTGACTTTGCGAAGGATAAACACAAAAGTGTTGATAATCGGCCGTACGGCGGCGGAGCTGGAATGATTCTTCGCGTAGATATTGTAGACATTGCTCTTCAATATGCAAAATCGCTCCATACCAATGTTCATACCCATACTATCCTTCTTGATCCCCAAGGAACAACCTATTCGCAGCAAATTGCACTTCAACTGACTACCTATGATCATTTGATTCTTCTCTGCGGCCATTATGAAGGGGTCGATGAACGAATCCGAGCTCTTGTTGATGAGGAAATATCCATTGGCGACTATATCCTTACTTGTGGAGAAATCCCGGCGATGGTTCTAACTGATAGCATTGTCCGTCTTCTTCCCGGTACGCTACAAAAAAAGGGAGTAACAACGAATGAGTCGTTCTCAGGCGCTACCCCGCTTCTTGAATATCCACAGTACACGACACCGCAAACGTATAAAGGACGCAGCGTGCCGGCTATTCTTCTTTCCGGTCATCACGCACATATTCAGACGTGGAAACTGAAAGAGTCACAAAAACGAACCAAACTACGACGCAGTGATTTGATTACGGAGCAAACGGATCCATAGATCGTGGTTCTGTCTGCATTTGTGCACTCCCTGTACTTACCGGTACTTCTCTTGTTACAAGTGGTAATGCAGAAATTTTATTAATGATTTGGATTTCATCATCAGACAACGCTTTAAGGCTATCGCTAATTTTTCCAAGGCTCTTGGGAAAGGGAACGTAGTACGCATCCATTTGAATCGTTGATTTTGTAGTACCGGACGTATTATCAAAAGACAAATCAAAATTACGTATCCTGAATAATCTGCGTATCTTAACCGCTTTTTCTACCACATTTCTGACTTGTTCAATTGGTCCAACAACAATAATGGAAAAGGGAACGATGTTCACCCCTATTTGTTGTTCTTCTTTTGATAGTTTCTGTGCTGCTTCTGTGGCAACTGATCCTATTGAAGAAAGAGAGATGCCTCCGACAGCAACTCCTTCCTGAGATGTTAATCCGTCTATTGTTGAAAAAATTGTTCCGAGTGACTTATCCGCCGGAACTGCTGAAATTGCAGCGGTTGCATAAGACTGAAGTAATTCGGTATCAAGAGCATTTAATATATTGATCTTCTCTTTTAATAATTGAACTGTTTTTGTTTGTTCATATACACCCTTAACCATGCCAAAAATTTTTTGGGATCCCGGAATAATACCAATAAAAACAGCAATCAAACAAAAGAGGATGATGACACCGGATATAATAAAACTTTGATACAGTCGTATAATTCGTCGGATTAATCTCATAATGCTGGTTTTAGTAATACTGAATAGGTAATACCCATCTTAATAGACCCATCTTTATCTACAATTAGCGATGTAAGATTGGGATTTCTGATTTTATTTTCTTCTACGAGTTTCACAACTCCCTCCATCAGTGAAACAGCTTGCCCAATATCAGGAAGATCAACAGATATCTGTACGGTATTCTTTTCACCAATGGAAAAAGAGGTTAAACGGGGAGGACGCGCTAAAAGAAGTGTCGTATCAATATACGGAGCAAGAGAAATTTGCACATCGAGAATTTTTTTAAGTGAAGTAATTCTCGCCCGAAGAGCAAGTAGTAACCCCTCTTTCACGCTTTGATTTTGAATTGTTTGAGAAAGCTGTTTTTGATCAATATCTAACTGCATAATTCGAAAACGAACAACACTGTACGTTATCACTAACACTATCCCAACAACCAGTACGAACCCCAAAAGGTATTGTCGAATAAGAAGAAGATATTTTTCAACCAACTGCCAACCGGGAGAAAGGCTTGCTTTGGTATCGAAGAGATTAATTGATTTCCCTTGACCCATACTTATCTCCTTAAAGAAAGTCCCACCGCTACAGTGAATATCGGTCCCTCGGTATCAAGTACCGCAAACCGCGCTTCTTTTTGAATGCCTATCCAAGGATTGGCAATTTGTGTTTCAATATTTACCAATTGAGCTATAAAGGAAACGATGCCGGGAAGTTTTGAGCTTCCACCGCTTACTATCACTGCTTCTATCCGTTCATTTGGATAGCGTTCTCCAAAAAATGCGATAGCACGTTTCATTTCATTGATGATTGATGCCATAATCGGTTCCATAGAAATAACGAGCTTTCCTTCAAGTACATCTTTATTTAACCCATATGTTTTTTTATACTCTTCAGCTTGGATTGGATTAAAATCTAAACTCTGTATTAATGCCCTTGTTAACGCCTCTCCACCGGCACTAATTGAACGGGTGAACACTAATAGGCCATTGTGCAAAATTGACATATCTGTTGTCTGCGCACCAATTGATACAATCAGATAATTTTTTAAGTTGGCTACCGATGCATGAATTGCCCGCGCAGATGCAATAATCTCTGTTTCTGCTGCAATTGGTACTAAATCAGACAATTCTACAATCGTCATATATCGTTCAATTAATGCTTTGGGAGCAGCGACAAGGAGAACCTGCATTTTCCCAGTACCGGTTGTTTTTGCATCTTGAAGAATCGTAAAGTCTAAATTTACCTGATCGAGTGGAAGAGGAATATATTGTTCAGCTT
>Ga0315288_10003929_pt1 | contig 18939 bp, 20 predicted proteins | sample YL17G11_20_MG_FD_203454 | JGI IMG/M metagenome (GOLD analysis project Ga0315288, IMG submission 203454) | Sediment microbial communities from Yellowstone Lake, YNP, Wyoming, USA - YL17G11_20 | ecosystem: Environmental > Aquatic > Freshwater > Lake > Sediment | place: USA: Wyoming | collected... | reverse complement strand
TGGGGATCTTCTCCAGGAGGAAGAAGCCCGCCAGGGTGTCGAGGCGATCCACCACCGCGAGCGCCGCCCCTTCCGGCGTCTGGAACCGCGTCCGGCTCCCGGCTTCGCCGGTGCCGAGGTACTGCTGCTCCAGGGCCAGGCAGACCGCCTCGGGTTTCTTCTCCGCCCGGGCGTAAAGGCCTCCCATGATCCCCTGGAGCTCGGGAAACTCCTTGACCATCAGCGTGGTCAGGTCGGTCTTGGAGAGACGGGCGGAGAGGGCCACGGCTGCGGAGTCCACCCGCCGTCCCCCGGCCTCGAGCTGGCGGCCCAGATCCCGGCTCAGCGCTTCCACCCGGTCGACCTTCTTCCGGTAGCTGCCCAGGGTCGCCTCGAAGAGGACCTTCTCCAGGTCCGGAAGGCGCTCCTCCAGGCTCCGCCCGAGGTCCTCCCTCCAGAAGAAAGCGGCGTCCCGGAGCCGGGCCCGGAGCACCCACTCGTTTCCGCGCCGGATCCTCTCCACCACCCGGGGATCGGCGCGGCAGTTCAGGATTGCCACGTAATGGGGGGCGAGGATCCCTTCGGCGCCGTGAACCGGGAAGAAGCGCTGGTGATGAATCATGGCGGTGGAAAGGACGGGGGCGGGAAGATCGAGGAAGTCCCGGTCGAAGTCGCCGGGACAGCCGACCGGGAACTCCACCATTCCGGTGACGGTATCGAGCAGTTCCGGGTGGTCTTCCACCCGGGAGCCCTTTCCGATCCGGCCGCAGGACTCCTGCAGGGACGATAGGATCCTCTCCCGGCGCTCGGCGATGTCCACGATGACCGAGGCCTTCCGGAGAAGATCCAGGTAGTCTTCGGCGTCGGGGATTTTCAGCCCCGGGGATCCCTCGAATCGTGCCCCCCGGCTCGTCCGTTCGGAGGCGATGCCCGCCACCTGGAACGGGACGATCTCCGCCCCCAGCAGGCAGACGATCCAGTGGATGGGACGCGCGAACCGGAAGCTTCCCTCTCCCCACCTCATGGTCTTCCCGAAGGGGATGGATCCTACGATGGCGGGAATCGCTCCTGACAGGACGTCGGCCGCGCTCCGGCCTTCCACCCGCCGCCTTGCCGCGACGCACTCCCCCTTCGGCGTCATGACGCGCCGGATCTGCTCCAGGCCCACTCCCTGGGCCCGGGCGAAGCCCTCCAGGGCGCGGGTCGGCTTCCCGGCGGAGTCGTAGGCCGCCTCCACCCGCGGGCCCGTCGCCTCCACCTCCCGATCCTCCTGGCGGAGACGGAGACCCCCGGCCAGGAGCGAGAGCCTCCGGGGAGTGCCCAGGAGAGGGGGCTCGAAGACCGGCGCCCCGAGGCGCTCCTTCTGCGTCAGGGCCGTGAATTCCCGCTTCAGGAACTCCAGCGCCGGGACGATCATCCAGTCGGGAATCTCCTCGCAGCCGATCTCCAGGAGGAAGAGGGAGGATCCGGGTTCTCTCAAGGGCCCCCTCCGCCGGATCTCCGGAGAAGCGGGAACCCGGCCTTCTCCCGGGACTTCAGGTAGGTCTCGGCGCAGGCGCAGGCGAGCCGGCGGACGCGGCCGATGTAACCCGGCCGCTCGGTGGTACTCACGGCGCCCCGGGCGTCCAGGATGTTGAAGGTGTGCGAGCAGCGCAGGCAGAAGTCGTAGGCCGGGAGATAGAGCCCCTTCTCCAGGAGGCGCTTCGCCTCCGCCTCGTAATCGTCGAAGAGGCGCAGGTGGAGCCGCAGGTCCGCCTCCTCGAAATTGAACCGGGAGAACTGGACCTCCTCCTCGCGGCGAATCTCGCCGTAGGTGCACCGGTCGTTCCAGGAGAGGTCGAAGACGTTCTCCACGCCGTTCAGGAACATGCCGATCCGCTCGGAGCCGTAAGTCAGCTCGGCGGAGACCGGGGAAAGCTCCATTCCTCCCGCCTGCTGGAAGTAGGTGAACTGGGAAATCTCCATGCCGTCCAGCATCACCTGCCAGCCGACCCCCGCCGCCCCCAGGGTGGGTGACTCCCAGTTGTCCTCCTCGAACCGGATGTCGTGCTCCGGGACCTTTACCCCGAAGGAGTCCAGCGACTTCAGGTAGAGCTCCTGCACGTCGGGAGGCGAGGGCTTCAGGATGACCTGAAACTGGTAGTGGCGGTAGACGCGGAAGGGATTCTCGCCGTACCGGCCGTCCACCGGCCGCCGCGACGGGGAGCAATAGGCGGCGCGCCAGGGCTCGGGGCCCAGCACGCGAAAGAAGGTGTCGGGGTGCATGGTGCCGGCCCCTACCTCCAGGTCGTAGGGCTGCTGCACCACCGCGCCGTGGCGGCCCCAGTATCCGGAAAGGGCCAGGACGAGATCCTGGAAGTTCATCACGACGCCTTCTCGGCCACGGCCAGAAAACGGCTGGTTCGGAAAGGGGCCTCGGCAAAGGATGCGAGGGCGGCACCCGTCACGCGGCCGAGCTGGACCAGCAGGGAACCGGAAAGGCTGCGGCCGGCGAGATCCGCGGGGTGGTGCCGGAGGATCATCCTGAGAATCTCCAGTCCCGCCGCCTCCACGGGGAAATCGGCGGGAGTGGGTCTCGGAAGGCACCGGCGGCAGAGAATCTGTCCGCTGGCGCTCTGAAAGACGCCGCCCTCCGACGCCAGGGAGGCGTCGCACGAGCCACACCGGCCCAGATCGGGAAGAACGCCGTGGAGCCGCAGGGTCCAGGTCTCGAAATAGCGGGCCGCCAGGACCCGGGGAAGCCCCTCCCGCAGGGCGACCAGGAGGGAGCCCAGGAGCCGGAAGAAGTGGGGTTCCGCCTGCCGCTCCCGGGCAAAGAGGTCCGCCACTTCCGCCATGTAGGCCAGGAGGTAGGCGGTCTCCAGGTCCTCCTGGAGGCGGTAGGCCGACTCCAGGAGATCGCACCCGTCGACCCGGGCCAGATCCATCCCTTCCTTCTCGAAGAGGGTCAGGGAAACCCGGCTCCAGAGCTCCAGGCTGCTGCCGAACCGGCGCCGGCTCTTCCGGGCCGATCGGGCGACGCCCCGCAGCTTTCCCTCCTCCCGGGTGAGGAAAGTGACGATCTTGTCGGCCTCGCCCAGAGGGTGGACCCTCAGGACGAACCCCTCAGCGCGGACCAACGGCACGGGAAAAACTCCCGAAGGACGAAGATTCGAGTCTCGGGACGAAAATCAACTCGGGGGCCGTCATTCTAGCACAAGGACCGGCCAGGAACGGACCGGATCGGGGCGGTTTCTAGCCCTTGGCGGCGATTCCCAGGAGCCGGAGCAGGAGAGGATCGTTCCGCCATCCCTTCTTCACCTTGACCCAGAGGGAGAGGTGCGCCGCGGATCCCAGGTACGCAGCCATCTCCATCCGCGCCGCGGTGCCGACGGCCTTGAGCATCTCGCCCCCCTTGCCGATGACGATTCCCTTCTGGGATTCCCGGTCGATGTAGATGGTGGCGGCGACGCGGTATTCCCCCCTCTCCGTCTCCTCCAGGCGGTCCACGATGACGGCGGTGGAATGGGGCACCTCTTCCCGGGTCCTGAGGAGGAGCTGCTCGCGGATCAGCTCCCCCAGGGCCAGGCGAGTGGGCAGGTCCGTGACGAAATCGGGTGGAAACAGGGGGGGCCCCTCGGGCAGCAGGCCCAGGACGGATTGCTCCAGTTCCCCGCACCCCTCCCCCGTCAGGGCGGAGCATGGGAAGATTTCCCGCCACTCGCGGCGCTTTCGGACGTCGTCGATGAGGGGCAGAAGGGCGGGGCGCGGCATGGCGTCAATCTTGTTGATGACCAGGAAGACGGGAATGGAGGTCCCCGAGAGGACCCGAAGCATGTAGTCGTCTCCCGGTCCGAATCCCCCGGGCCCCTCGATGAGAAGGAGGAGCAGGTCGACCCCCGAGAGGGCCTCCTGGGCCGAGCGCACCATCTCCCGGTTCATGCGGTACTGGGGGCGGTGGATTCCCGGGGTATCCAGATAGATCACCTCGGCCCCCGGCGTCCGCGCGACCGCCCGGATGACCACCCGCGTCGTCTGGGGCACCGGGGAGACGATCGAGATCTTGGCGCCGACCAGGCGGTTGAGGAGGGTTGACTTCCCCACGTTCGGCCGGCCTGCCAGGGCGACGAACCCGGAGCGAAAGCCCGGGGGTATCGGGACTTCTTCGAGGGGGCCGGAGGCGGATGGAGGTTGGATCACGGGGAGATCCGGACGGACCGGGCCCTGCGCCGCGCCCGCGTTCCGACCCGCACGGTGGAGGGGACGCGGACCTCGGGGATGTCCCGCCCCAGAATCCGACGCGCGATGCGCGCCTGGATCCGGTCCATCTCTCCCCGGTCGCGCGCGTGATCCTGCCCGAGGAGATGCAGGATCCCGTGAATCACCAGGAACTGGATCTCCTGGCGCAGGCGCCACCCCGCCTTCCGGGCGTAGCGGGCCGCCGACTCCACCGAGACGACCACGTCTCCCAGGTGGCCTTCCCGGGGTGTCTTTTCCTGCGAGGGAAACGAGAGAACGTCCGTGGGCGAGTCCATCCCGAGGTATCGGCGGTTCAGGGCGCGAATCTCCGCATCCCGGGTGAGCAGGATGGAAACCTGGCCGCCGCGGCACCGGGCGGACCGAAGGACCCGGAGGGCCGTCTCCCGGACAAGATGGACGGGCACGCGGCGACACCCCGGACGGCAGAGGACGTCGATGATCATCCCGTCAGGCCCGGCGATCCCGCTGTGAAGGGGTCCCAGGCGCCGGGGGGAGCCGCGGCTTTCACAGGAGCTCCCCGTTCCGCCCCGGCCGGCCGGCCTTGAGGGGTGTTCCGCCGGCCTTCTCCGAGGACCCGTTCCGGTAGCTCTCATAGGCCTTGATGATGGACTGGACCAGGGGGTGCCGCATCACGTCCCGCTCGTCGAAGTAGACGAAGCGGATCCCCTCGATGTCCGCGACCACGCTCTGGGCCTCGATGAGCCCGGAGGTCCGGCCCGGGGGAAGATCGATCTGCGTGATGTCCCCGGTGACGACCACTTTCGTGTTGTGCCCGATCCGGGTGAGGAACATCTTCATCTGCTCGGAGGTGGTGTTCTGGGCCTCGTCCAGGATCACTAAGGAGTCGTTGAGGGTACGGCCCCGCATGAAGGCGAGGGGAGCGATTTCGATGATCCCCTTCTCCATGAGGAGCGCCGCCTTGTCCCGCTCCATGAGCTGGAACAACGCGTCGTAGAGAGGGCGGAAATAGGGGTCCACCTTCTCGCTCATGTCCCCGGGGAGGAATCCCAGCTTCTCTCCGGCCTCCACCGCCGGACGGGCCAGGATGATCCGGTTCACCTGCTTCTCGTTCAGGAATGAGACCGCCATGGCCACCGCCAGGTAGGTCTTGCCGGTGCCGGCGGGCCCGATGCAGAAAACCAGGTCGCTGGATCGGATGGCCTCGATGTAGAGACGCTGGTTGAGGGTCTTGGGGGTGATGGCCCTTCCCGGGGCGGCCTTGACTCTCCCCTGGCTGAAGAAATCGGTCAGGGTCGCCTCGGGGTTGTCGCGCAGCAGCCGCGCGGCGATCTCGACGTCCCCTCTGCGGATGGAATAGCCGCTCTCAAGAAGGTCCACCATCTGGAGGAGGAGCCGCTCCACCCGCTCCACGTCCCCCGGCGCACCGCTGAGGTGGATCTCACAGCCGCGGGCGGCGATGCGGACGTTGGAGGTCTTTTCGATGGCCCTGAGGTTTTCGTCGTAGGTGCCGAAAAGCTCCGCGGAGAGCCTTTCGGGTACGGTGACGGTGCGTACGGCGGGCGTGCTGACGGCCGGACTCCTCGGCGCGGTCGGCCCGGAAACCCGGGGGATCCGGGCCGCTCCGGGCACTCAATCTTCCTTGCGGGCAGAAGTTAGCACCCCGATCCGAGGCTTGTCAACCCTTCCCTCCCCGGGAAACGGGCGACGGCCTGGCCGAAACGGCGAGCGACCCCTCGTGATTCAGGGCCATCCGGGATCACTCCTCGCGGGATGGGGGAAGATCCACCCGGATGTGCAGCTCCCGGAGCTGCTCCGCCTCGGGAATGCTGGGAGCGCCGCTCATGAGGTCCACGGCGCTGTTCGTCTTGGGGAAGGCGATGACCTCGCGGATGGAGGAAGAGCCGGTGAGGATGGCCACGATCCGGTCCACGCCCAGCGCGATTCCGCCGTGGGGTGGCGCTCCCATCCGCAGGGCCTGGAGCAGGAAGCCGAACCGGCGCTCCGCCTCGGCGGGCCCGATGCCGAGGACCCGAAAAACCCGCTCCTGGACGTCGCTACGGTGGATACGGATGCTCCCACCGCCGACCTCCTCTCCGTTCAGCACCAGATCGTAGGCCAGAGCGCGGATCGAGGCCGGGTCGGCCTCCAGCCGATCCAGGTCCTCGGGGTGGGGCGATGTGAAGGGGTGATGGCAGGAGACCAGCCTTCCTTCCTCACTCCTCTCGAACAGGGGAAAGCCCTGGACCCAGAGGAGTCGGGGCCGGGTGGCGTCGATCAGATTGAGGGTCCTGCCCAGATGGAGCCGCAAAGCCCCCAGAATCTGGCAGGTCCTGTCCCGCTCTCCCGCAGCCAGGATCACCAGGTCGCCCGTCTCCGCCCCAAGCCCCGCCGCCAGACCCCGGCAGGCCTCTTCCCCGAGGGCCTTCAGGCTGGAGGAGGTCAGGGCGTCGGGGCCGAGCCGGATCCAGACCAGTCCTCTGGATCCGAGCGTCTGGGCCAGCGCCACGAGATCGTCGATGGGTTTCCGGGTCCAGGACGCGGCCCCCTTGACCACGAGGCCGAGGACCACTCCCCCCGAGGCCACCGTCTCGGAGAAGACGCGGAAGGGGGTCCGGGCGGCGGTGGAGGAAACGTCCCGTAGCTCCATCCCGAAGCGCGTATCCGGCTTGTCGGACCCGAAGCGGTCCATCGCCTCCCGATAGGCCAGGCGCGGAAAGGGAGGATCGACCTTCCGGCCGGCGGCATCGAAGAGGGCCCCCATCAGCCCTTCGACGAGGGAGAAGAGGGTCTCGGTGTCGGGGAAGGAGACCTCCACGTCGATCTGGGTGAATTCCGGCTGCCGGTCGGCCCGGAGGTCTTCGTCCCGGAAGCACCGGGCGATCTGGAAGTACTTGTCGAACCCCGAAATCATCAGGAGCTGCTTGAAGATCTGTGGAGACTGGGGCAGCGAGTAGAAGCGCCCCGGGTTGACCCGGGAGGGGACCAGGTACTCCCGCGAGCCTTCGGGGGTCGAGCGGGTCAGCATGGGAGTCTCGATCTCCAGGAACCCCAGGGAGTCGAAGTACCGGCGGGCGGCGAAGAGGACCCGGTGCCGGGTGGCCAGCACCTCCTGGAGCCTGGGTCTGCGGAGGTCCAGATAGCGGTGCCGCAGGCGGATCTCCTCCCCCGCCGGATCCTGCTCTTCGAGGGTGAAGGGAAGGACTTGGCTCTCGTTGAGGATTTCGGCCTCTCCGGCCACCACCTCGATCTCCCCCGTGGCCATGTCCTGGTTCACGTTCTCCGGGGTCCGGCGCACCACCTTCCCCCGAACACCCACCACGTATTCCGGTCGAAAGCTATGGGCGAGGGCATGGGTCTCGGTGGAGTCTTCCGGATTGAAGACCACCTGGGTCAGGCCGTATCGGTCGCGGAGATCCACGAAGATCAGTCCGCCGTGGTCGCGGCGGCGGTGGACCCATCCGGTCAGAACGACCGCCTGCCTCACGTCGGAGGCTCTCAGGGCGCCGCAGGTGTGGCTCCTGCTCCACCCCGGCGGAGGGCTACCCAAGGGAAACCTCGCCCATCAGACGCTCCAGATCCGATGCGGGGACCTCCCACTGGCTTCCCCCCTCCATTCGCCTCACGGTCAGCACTCCCTTTCGGATCTCGTCTTCCCCCAGGAAGAGAATGTGCCGGGCCCGGAGCTGGTCGGCGCGGCGGGTCTGTGCCCGCAGGCTCCGTCCCGGATTGGAATCCATTTCCGCCCAGGCGCCCCTCCTGCGCAGGTCCCGTACCAGCCGCAGAGCCTGGTCGAAGGAGGCCGCACCCTGCACCGCCACGAAGAAATCGGGGCCGGCCGCGGCCTCTCCGGCGCCCGGCGCGAGCGAGAGGATCAGGCGATCCAGGCCCGAGGCGAAGCCGATCCCGGGGACGGATGGCCCGCCCAGATCTTCCACCAAGTGATCGTAACGGCCGCCGCCCAGCAGGGCGTTCTGCGCCCCCAGGGTGGCCGTCAAGACCTCGAAGGTGGTGCGCATGTAATAGTCGAGACCGCGCACCAGGTGAGGCTCGATCCGGTGAGGGACTCCCAGGTGTTCGAGACACCGGCGCACCGCCTCGAAGTGATCCCGGCACGGGGTGTCCAGCGTCTCAAGGAGCGTGGGGGAACCGTCCAGGAACCTGCGACAACCGGCCTTGCAATCCAGGATCCGGAGCGGATTCTCCTGGTAGCGCCGCCGGCAGTCCGGACAGAGCTCATCGAGGCGCGGTGCCAGGAACTCCCTGAGGCGCTCCCGGTAGGCGGGACGGCACGTCTCGCACCCCACGGAATTGATGGCCAGGTCGGTATCAGGGATGCCGAGCTCCTGCAGGAAGACCGTGGACATCTCGATCACCTCGGCGTCCACCGCCGGCTCGACGCTGCCGAAGGCCTCGACCCCGATCTGGTGAAACTGTCTCATCCGCCCCTTCTGCGGGCGCTCGTACCGGAACATGGGACCGATGTAGTAGAGCCGTTCGGAGTCGGCCCTCCGGAAGAGATTGTGCTCGATGGCGGCGCGCACCACCGGCGCGGTGTTCTCGGGCCGGAGAGTCAGGGAACGCCCCCCCCGATCGGTGAAGGTGTACATCTCTTTCGAGACGATGTCGGTCCCCTCGCCGATCCCCCGGGCGAAAAGCTCGGTGGATTCGAAAATGGGAGTGCGGATCTCCCGGAACCCGTAGCGCCGGAAGACCCGGCGGGCCGTCGCTTCCGCGAGCTGCCACTTGCCCGCCTCCTCGGGCAGGATGTCCCGGGTTCCCTTGATGGCCTGGATCATGAATCGGGCGCTCCTCGCGCTGGGAGGGGGCGGAGAATAGCACAGCGGTCGTGGGGCCGCAATGGATTTTCCCTCAAGCGGGTGTGGAGTCGGGGGCGGACGATGGGTATACTGCGGCGTCCCTCGGCCGGGAATCGGAAGGAGGAAGCGTGCCGTCCCTGCGTGTCACGAGAGGCGTCTGCCTGGTCCTTCTCCTGGTGCTTTCCTTCGCGATCCCGGGCTTTCCCGGCGGCAAGGATACGATTCAGGACCCGCTCTCCGAGAAGAAGCAGGGGCGCGGCGAGCGGATCCCGGCTACGCCCCCTCCTCCCCCCGCGGAGAAGCGGGTCCGGCTCCTTGAGCTCTGGAGAGTCCCCCTGGGCTCTCCCCTCTCGGGCCCCCTGCTCCCTCTGGAGGACCGGGTCGTGGCATCGGTGGAGAATGGCGCGGTGCAGGCGGTCTCCCTGGCCGACGGGGGTCCCCTCTGGAAAGCCGATCTGGGTGAGAAGCTGGCAGGCGGGCCCGTAAGAATCCTCGGGCTGGTGACCCAGGCCACCGCCTTCGGGAAGGTGGTGGCCCTGGATCCGGCGGGGGGTGCCACCCGGTGGACCGCCGAGCTTCAGCAGGATATCCGGCGGCAGCCCACCGCCACCCGGGACGCATTGCTGGTTCCTCTTGCCACCGGACAGATCGTTTCCCTGGACGCGGAGGGGCGGGAGCGCTGGAGGGTGGATCTCCGGGGGGCTCCTTCCACTCCGGCGGCGGCGTGCCGGGGCATGGTGCTGGTGGGGACGGAGGCCGGCACGGTGGAGGCCTTCGATCGGGGGTCGGGTCGGCGGCTCTGGGTGAGCGAGGTCGGCTCGCCGGTCCGGTCACCCCTGCTCTGCTTCGATGGCACCGTCTATTTCGGCACCGAAGACGACCGCCTTCGGGCCCTCCGCTACAGCGGCCGGCGGCGGTGGAGCTACAAGGTGGGAGGAGCCATCACCGCCCTCCCCATTCCCCTGGCCCGCCGGGTCTATTTTCTCTCCTACGACAACTACGTCTACGCCCTCAAGGCGAGATCCGGACACCTCGTCCTGCGGGTGAGGATGAGCCACCGTCTCTCGGACGATGCCCTCCAGGATCCCGAGCGGCTCTACCTTTCTCCCTACACTTCGGCCCGGCTCATGGCCCTCACCCTGCCGGACCTCCAGCTCGTCGGTGAATACAAGCTGGACCTGGAAGGGGAATGGTTCACCACTCCCCCCGTCAGAGCCGGAGACCGGCTCCTCATCGGCTATGGCCGCTATGAGGGAAGGATCCTGGCGCTGAAGGAAGAGAAGGAGGAATCCCCCGCTGCGGCTCCCGCGCACTGAACGGCGCCGGGGGAGGGTCGAATCACGAGAGAGAGGGCTCCAGGATTTCTCCGCAGACGGCATCCCCCACGTCCCGCGTCCCCAGCCGGCCGCCCAGCTCCTGGGGCGTCCGGTCCGTTCGGATGCAGGCCACCACCGCCGACTCCACCCGCCGGGCCTCCTCCCGGTGCCCCAGGTGCTCCAGGAGAAGAGCGGCCGTAAGGATGGCTCCGAATGGATTGGCGACATTCTTGCCGGCGTGCTTCGGGGCGGAGCCGTGGACCGGCTCGAAGAGCGAAACCCTCTCCGGATGGATGTTGGCCGAGGCCGCCATCCCCAGCCCGCCCTGGAGCTGGGCCCCGAGGTCGGTGATGATGTCCCCGAACATGTTGCAGGTGACGATTACCTGGAACTGGGACGGGTCCTTGACCATCTGCATGGTCAGGGTGTCCACGTAGAGGTGCCGGGCCTCGATGCCGGGATACTCGGCGGACACGATCTTGAAGACACGATGCCAGAGGTCATGGCCGTAGGTGAGGATGTTCGACTTGTCGCTCATGACCACCCGGGTCTTTCCCCGGTCGCGTGCGAACTCGAAGGCGTGGCGGATGATCCTCTCGACTCCCTTCCGGGTGTTGACGTCCTCCTGGATGGAGATCTCGTCCGGTGTTCCCTTTTTGAAGATCCCCCCCATCCCCACGTAGAGCCCCTCGGTGTTCTCCCGGAAGATCACGAAATCGACCTGGCCGGTGGTCCTCCCCTTCAGGGGGCAGAGGCGCTCGTCCAGGAGCCGGACGGGCCGGTAGTTGATGTAGAGATCGAGGCCGAAGCGCAGCCCGAGGAGTATGTCTGCGGCGTGCTTCATGTCCGGGATCCTGGGATCCCCGAGGGCGCCCAGAAGGATGGCATCGTATTCCCGGAGCCGGTCCAGGGCCTCCGCGGGCAGCGTCTCCCCCGTCCGGAGGAAACGCTCCGCCCCGTAATCGAACGAGTCGATGCGGAGATCGATCCCAAAGAGCCGGGAGACGGCCTCCAGCGCCCGCACTCCCTCCCGGGTCACTTCGATTCCGATCCCGTCTCCGGGGATCACCGCAATCCGCTTCATCGACGAACTCCACTCAGCGCCGCCGGCCACGGCGCGCCCGGGCAGCTCCCGGACGGCGCCCGAGTCCAGCCGAAGGAACGCGCCCGGGCAAAGGCACCGGCTCAGGGGGCCCCGGGGTCCGTCCGGGCGAGCCAGCGGCGGATGGCCTCCTCGTCCGGGCGAAGCCTGGAAATCTTGGCGCCGCCGGCCACGACGACGGGGACCTCCGAACCGTAGCGCGCGGCCAGAGCGGGATCTGCGTCCACATCCACCTCGGAAACCTGCAGGGGCACCTCCCGGGAGACCCGCAAGAGGATATCCCGGGCGTCGTGGCAGAGATGGCACTCCTTCCGGGTATAGAGGACCACCGCCAGCGGCGCCGGGCGGCGCCTCCGGCTTGCCACTCTCTGGATGGCCTCCGCCAGCCCCACCGCGAGCACCGCTCCCAGCGTGTCGCTGAGGATGTCCTTCAGGCTGGCGGTGCGCCGGGGAACGTGGAACTGGTGCAGCTCGTCGGAGACGGCGTAGAGCACCGCAAGGCTCACGCCCCAGAGGTGGAGGGTTCCCGGAATCCTCCGGATCAATCCCCCGTTCAGGGCGCGGATGATCAGGATCGTGAGTCCCGCGTACTCCGCCGGGTGGAGCAGGTAGTCGGGTATCCGCCCCGCCAGCGCGACCCGGGAGAGGGAGGAGAGGTAGTAGACCGCCCCCCCGTAGGCGGCCACGGGAATCCAGAGGGCTGCGAGATGGAGGGAGCGTTTCAATGTTTGTTGCTGGGGAAAGGGAACATGGCGTAGGCGACAAGGAGGGAGAGGATGACCATGGACAGGCAGAGGATGGCCATCACCTTCAGCCGCTCCTTCCGATCGGTCTGGGTCAGGAAGGCGAAAAAGACCGAGACCAGACCCGAGAAGATCACCATGTTCAGGAAGTGGGACCGGAACATCCTCAGGCCTTTCTTCCGACGGCGATGTCGAAGGCGTCGAGAATGAGAAGGATGTTCATCAGCCCTGCGGCCAGGAGGTAGGTCGTGCCGTACTCGTCGGTGACGATCTTCACCCGCTCGCGCATGGCCTCCAGGAGCCGGGCCGACTCCTGGCTGCTCTCGTCCGCCGGCAGGCTGTAGACCAGGCGGTGGTAGGTCAGCTGGCGGCTGACGAGCTCCAACGGGCCCGTGGCGATGTTGGTGAAGGTGGCCAGGTAGGTGAGGGGCTGGTTGCGATCGATGAGATAGGACCGGCCCTGATTCAGGATGCCGAGAAAGAATGTGGCCAAGACCACCAGGAAGAAGACCGGGGCCCTGCTTCGCTTACCCAGGTAATAGTGCCCGCCTCCCGGGATGATCCAGGCGAGCAGGCAGGAGACGAGGGCGGACACTCCCTTGGAGGGCATTCTCCGGCTACTCCTTCACGACCCACACCTTCACGCTCGCGGTGACCTGGGGATGGAGCTTGATAGGGACTTCGTAGATCCCCAGCGACTTGATGGGCTCCTCCAGGAGGATCTTCCGCTTGTCCAGCGAGAAGCCTTCCTTCTCCAGGAGTTCAGCCACGTCGGCGCCGGTGACCGACCCGTAAAGGACCTCGTTCTCCCCCACCTTCCGGACGGCGGTGCAGGAGAGCTGGGCGATCCGGGCCGCCAGGGCCTCGGCTTCCTGTTTTTCCTTCGCTTCATGAACCTCCTGGACCCGGCGCTCCTGCCCGATGCGCTTCAGGTTTCCCGGAGTGGCCTCCAGCGCCAGCTTCTTCGGAAGAAGGTAGTTCCGGGCGTAGCCGTCGGCGACCTCGATCACCTCCCCGCGGCGCCCCACGCTCTCCACGTCGGTACGGAGCACGATTCTCATGGTCCCGGCCTCCTCAGTCCGCCGTGAAGGGCAGGAGGGCGATGTTGCGGGCCCGCTTGATGGCCTGCATCAACTCTCTCTGGTGCTTGGCGCAGGTTCCGGAGATCCGGCGAGGGAATATCTTGCCCCGCTCGGGCGTGAACCCCTGCAGCAGCCTCACGTCCTTGTAGTCGATGTAGGGAATCTTCTCTTCGCAGAATTTGCAGAACTTCTTCTTGCGGAACAGGAATTTCTTGCGGAACTGCTTCTTCTTGGACTTGTCCCGATCCCTGAGTTCCATGACCCTGTCTTTCCTCCCCGCGGCCCCGATGACGAGGCCCGTTACTCCGCTTCCGTGGCCTCCGCCGGGCGTTCCTCGGGAACGGCTCCCGAAGCCGCGGGCTGCTCCTCCGGAATGGCCCTATCCATCCGGACGGTGAGATACTTGATGACCCGATCGTTCATCCGGTAGCGCCTCTCCAGTTCACGGGCGGCCGCGGGAGGGCACTCCAGGTACAGCAGGGTGTAGTTGCCGTCCTCGTGCTTCCCGATCCGGTAAGCCAGCCGCCGCTTTCCCCACCGTTCCACCTTGAGGAGCTTTCCGTCTCCGGAGGTGACGGCCTCCTCGAATCCCTTGATCAGGGCGGCCATCTCATCGTCCGTGGCGGCGGGCTCGGTGATGAAAATCGATTCGTATTTTACCATAGCGTTTTCCTCCGGCCTGCGGGCTGGGTGCCCGGGGCCATTCCAGAGAAGTCAGCAGGCCGAGGATTCACGCGGATCGTTCGGCTGCCTGCGGTTGAAAGCGCTCATGGCCGCCCGGATTCCCTGCTCCAGGACGACCCGGATGCACTGCGCGGCCCGGGATGCCTGCTCGCCGGCCACCTCCAGTTCGCCGGGAAGAAACGGCGACAGGACCTGCTCGGAGAGATCCCCCTCCGCCACCCGGGTCGTGCGGATCCCGATCCGGAGACGGGGAAACTCCTCGGTGCCGAGGCATTCGATGATGGACCGAAGACCCCGGTGCCCCCCGTCGCTCCCCGAAGGCCGGACCCTCAGACTTCCCAGGTCGATGGCCGCATCGTCGCAGACCACGAGAAGGTCCGAGGGGTCGGCACCGCACAGGCGGAGCAGGCAATGGACCGCCTCTCCGCTCCGATTCATGTAGGTCTGCGGCCGGGCGACCAGGAGGGCCTCCCCGGCGACCCACCCCCGGGCGGTGAGGGAGAGGCACTCCCGACCGTCCCAGGCAAGCCGGCACCGGCGGCAGAATTCCTCCACCGCGAGAAAGCCGAGATTGTGCCGGGTCTCGGCATACGTCTGTCCCGGGTTCCCCAGGCCGACCACGATCTTCAAGAGGTCCCCGCTCCGCCGGCTCAGCCCTCCTTCCTGGGCTCCTTCTTCTCCTTCTCCGGCTTGGCTTCCTTGGGCGTCTCCTCGGCAGCCCCCTCCTCCTCCGCGGCCGCCTTCCCCTTCTTGATGACCTCCGGTTCCGCCACTTCCGCCACCACCGCCGCTGCCGCCGGCTCCTCCTCCTTGGCGGGCGGGGCCACGACGGCGACGGTCTGGTTGGGATCGGTCAGAATCTTCACGTTCGACGGGACCTTCAGATCGGCCACGCGGATGGTGTCTCCGATCTTGAGGGCGGAGATGTCCACCTTGATGGAATCGGGGATGTCCGCGGGGAGGGACTCGATCCGGATTTCCCTCAGCGGCATGTCCAGGATTCCCTGATCGAGCTTGACGCCCGGCGCCTCTCCCACCAGCTGGATGGGGACGTTCACTTCGATCGCCTCGTCCATCTGGATCCGGATGAAGTCGGCATGCTGGAGCCGGCTGCTGACGGGATCCACCTGGAAGTCCTTGATCATGGCGAGGCGCCGCTGGTCCTTGCCGGCCAGGTTCAGCATGAAGACGGTGTTGACCCCGCTCTCCGACCGGAGGACCTTCTCCACCTGTTTCGGATCCACGGAGACGGGCACGGGCGGCTTGTGGGAGCCGTAGACGATGCCGGGGATCATTCCCGACCGCCGCAAGCGCCGCGAGGGGTTCTTGCCGAACTCCGTGCGGGGGGTGACGTCGATGATCATATCAGCCATGGAACTTCCTCCTGCAACCCGAAGGCCCCCTGCCGGGGGCACGTCCGGCCGCCGCCTCCCTCTCCCCTAGACGAAAAGGGAGGAGACGGACGAGTTGGTATGAATGCGCTGGATCGCCTCTCCCAGAAGACCGGCGATGGACAGAACCTTCAAGCGGCCCTCGGACTGCTTCCGGGGCTCCACCGGAATGGTGTTGGTCACCAGGACCCGCTCCAGCCCCGCGGCCCGCAGCCTCTCCACCGCGGGACCGGAGAGGACGGCGTGGGTGAAGCAGGCGTAGATCTTGCCGACCCCATCCTGCTTCAGGGCCTTGACCGTTCCGATGAGGGTGCCCGCCGTGTCCACGATGTCGTCCACGATCAGGGCATTCATGCCCTGCACCTCGCCGATGACGTGAAGGACCTCCGCCACGTTCTTCTCGGTGCGGCGCTTGTCGATGATGGCCAGGGAGGTCTTCAGGCGCTTGGCGTAGGCCCGCGCCCGCTCCACTCCGCCGGCGTCGGGCGACACGATGACGAGACGGGGTATCTTCAGCCGGGCGACGTTCTCGATGAGGACGGGAGCGGCGAAAAGATGGTCCACCGGGATGTTGAAGAAGCCCTGGATGGCCGGGGCATGGAGATCCATGGCCAGGACCCGGTCGGCCCCCGCGGTGCTGATGAGGTCCGCCACCAGCTTGGCGGAGATGGGGACGCGGGGCTTGTCCTTGCGGTCCTGACGGGCGTAACCGTAATAGGGAAGGACCGCCGTGACCCGCTGAGCCGAGGAGCGCTTCAGCGCGTCCATCATGATCAGCAGTTCCATCAGGTTCTCGTTGACCGGCGGGCTGATGGGCTGGATGACGAAGACATCGGTCCCGCGGACATTGTCCAGAATCTGGCAATAGCACTCGCCGTCGCTGAAACGGGTCAGGTTGATGGCCCCCAGCGGCAGCTTCAGATAGTCGCAGATCTCCCGGGCAAGCCCGGGATGGGCGTTGCCGGAGAAGATCTTGATGGGTCCTTCCGTCGGGATTCCCCTGCTCTTCATTCCCTCATCCCGATCCTGTGTCGCTGGAGATTACCGCCCCGGCCCCTGTGAACAGCCACCGTCCTGGAGTATGGCTGGGGCGGGAGGATTCGAACCTCCGAATGCTGGATTCAAAGTCCAGTGTCTTACCGCTTGACGACGCCCCAGTAGTCCGAGAAGCCTCCCGTGCGCGACCGCTCAACAGCGGGGGGAAACCCGCCGAGCGCCGCGCTCGCCGCCCGGCGGACGATCCGTCCGGCCGAAGTCAGAAGGATGGGTTCCTGCTCGGGGGGTCGGGATGTCCCTCCGCCGGGACGGGATCGCCAAGTTGCGCTGATCCTGTCGAAGCGGCCGTATACCGTAGCACCCGGGGGACTTTCCTGTCAAGAAGTTCCGCGATCCGGGCCCGGCCCCAGCCCGACCCTCGCCAGGTATTCTTCCCGGCCCACCCGGGCGCACTCCACGACCCGGTACGGCTCCCAATCCCGCGAGTCCCGGAAGGCCCGGGCCGCTTCACGCGAAGGGAACAGGCCAAAGAGTGAGGGACCGCTTCCCGAAACGGAGGCCGCCTCCGCCCCGGCGTCATAGAGAAGTTCCCAGTAGTGCCTCAGCTCCGGATGCGCGGCAAATACAACATCCTGAAGATCGTTCCGGACCGTCTGGCGGCTCTCGCCCCTGGAGGGGTCCGGGAGGGCGGCCTCCGGGGCCTCGACCCCGGGTCGGGAGACGGGCGGCAGCAGATCCCACCTCCTGTACACATCGGCCGTGGACGACTCGAAGGGTGCCAGGATCAGGCAGATTCCGCACGGGGCGAGGTCCGGGAGAGGACGAATCTCGTCGCCTCTCCCCTCCCCCAGCGCGGTCCCGCCTTGCAGGAAAAAAGGGACGTCGGCCCCCAGGCGCGCGGCAATCCGGCGCAACTCCCCGGGATCCAGGTCCAGGCCCCAAAGCCGCTCCAGGCCCAGCAAGGTAGCCGCCGCATCGCTGCTGCCTCCTCCGAGCCCGGCCGCCAGGGGAATCGCCTTGACCAGCCGGATCCGGGCCCCCGGGAGTCCTCCCCTCGCCTCCCGAAGCGCCTCGGCCGCCTTCACCACCAGGTTCGACCGGTCGCCCGCGAGGTGGGCCCCCTCCACCCGCAGGTCCAGCTCCCTCGGTGTGAGCCTGATGTCCATCTCGTCCCTGAGATCGACGGTCTGGAATCGTGTCCGGATCTCATGGTAGCTGTCGCTCCGGATCCCGAGGACCCGCAGCCCCAGGTTGATCTTGGCGTGAGGCCGGAGCATGAGACTCTTCAATCTTTCCTCACCAGAGCACCGGGCGGGAGGGATCTCCCGGCATCTCCCGGAAGGATTCGGGTGGCTGGAGGGAGAATAGATCTTCCGGGGGAGAGAGAAATCGAAACTCCCTCAGCTGCAGGTCGGCCGAGACCCCTTCGGGTCCTTCGCGCAGAAGGATCCGGCGGGGCGGACCGGCGGCACGCCCGGGACGGGATTCCAGCTCGGCCCGGAGAACGGCCGCTCCCGGGCACCGGACCTCCCACTCCTTTCCTTCACGCCGGATCCACAGCGATGGATCGCCCCCGGGTCCGCGGCAGATCCTCTCGGGAGCAATCCCATCGTCTTCGGAGCGGCACTCCATCTTCGGCGCCCATGCGGGATCGCCCACAAGAAGGGCGGCCAGGAGATCCGCGTCCAGGGCGATCCCCGCCAGCGCCTTCAGGGCGTCGCGCCCTTCCGGATAGACCCGGAACTCTCTGTGCGGGGGATCCAGGAGAATTCCCCCTCTGCGCGTCGCCACGAAGACCGCCCGGCTCGATCCCAGGGGATCCAGAATCTCCAGGCGCAGCCGATCCGGCGGTCGGTAGGCCGCGGCCAGACGCGCCTTGCGAGCCCGGGCGCTCCCCGTCCAGGTGACCTGATACTCCGCGGTGAATCCCTCCAGGCGATCCGGGACCGGAGGGACGGCGACGCGATGAGGGCCGGCCGCGCAGCCGGACAGCAGGATCGCACATATCGGGGGGAGGAGCGGGAGAAGGCCGCGGCCGCGACGGGTCACGGTCCAACCGGGCCGCTTTCCAGCTTTCGGATCTTCTTGCGGATCTCCTCGGGCTTTTCGGCCCCGCGCTCCAGGGACTTCCGGTAGGCATCGAGGGCCTCGGAGACCCTCCCCAGGGCGGCATGGACGTCCCCCAGGTGTTCCAGGATGGTGGGGTCGCTTCGGGATCCCCGGACCGCCTTCACCAGGTAGGCTTCCGCCCGGTCAAATCGGCCGAGACGGTAGTGGACCCACCCGAGACTGTCGAGGTAAGCGGCATTCTCCGGCTCGATGCTCACCGCCTTCTCGAGCAGCCGCAGGGAGTCTTCCAACTGCACGCCGCGGTCCGCCAGCATGTAGCCGAGGTAGTTCAGGGTCTCCGCGTCCTCCGGTCTCTTGCGGATCAGCTCCCGGAACCTCTTCTCCGCCACCCTGTAACGGCCCAGTCTTTCCTCGAGGGCGGCGGCCTGGAACTCCAGATCGCGGGAGCCGGGGTGCTTTCGCACCGCCTCGCGCATCCAGGGCTCGGCTTCCTGCAGCCTCTCGGCGCGCAGGTAGGACTGGAGCACTTCCAGGTAGGCCTCTTCGCTGCCTCCGGATA
>Ga0315288_10003927_pt1 | contig 18944 bp, 22 predicted proteins | sample YL17G11_20_MG_FD_203454 | JGI IMG/M metagenome (GOLD analysis project Ga0315288, IMG submission 203454) | Sediment microbial communities from Yellowstone Lake, YNP, Wyoming, USA - YL17G11_20 | ecosystem: Environmental > Aquatic > Freshwater > Lake > Sediment | place: USA: Wyoming | collected... | reverse complement strand
CGGCCCCCAGATCGTTCATGATTTTCAGATATTTATGTTCGACGATGTCCCAGGTGTAGTTGGCGTTATAATAGGCTCGGCCGTTGTCCCCGAGCGCGGCCCGGAGCCGATCCGACGACAGCAGCAGCCTTAACGCCTCCTTGAACTCCGCGTAGTTTTCGTAATACAGGCCTCCGTTGGAGCGCAGGCATTGGCCCTTCAGCACTTCGCACTTGGCGTTGGCCAGGACGGGCCGCCCCAGGGCCCAAGCCTCGAGCGTCACCATCGAGAGGCTTTCATAGAACGAGGGCATGACCAGGACTTCGGCCCCGCTAAGGGCGTCGAACTTGTCCTCTTCCGAGAGGAATCCCAGATAGCGCACGTCCGGATGAGCGGGGATCTTCAGGACCGTGCTTCCGATCAGGACGAGCTTGACGGCCGAGCCCGTCTCTCTCTTGAAGCGAAGAAAATGCTCGAACAGATGAGGGCAGCCTTTGTTCTGGTCGATCCGTCCGATATAGATCAGATAAGGACCGTCCACCCCGTGCTTCTGTCGGAACCGATCCGCCGCATAGCTCGAGGGGACTTCGGTCCCGACGCCGACGACGAGTCCCGGGACGTGTTCGTTCCGGGACAGGGACTGGATCATGACCCGCTCTTCCTCCGAGTTGTATACGAACGCCCGGGGCATGCGGAAGAGATCGCGGAAGATCTTGAGATGGATGACCGGATCGTGCTCCGCGGTCGGCACGAGGATGCTTTTCGCCGGGACGGCGTGGATGCCCCAGTAGGAATGATAATAGCGGTAGCTGAAGAAGATGAAATAATCGTAGGCCGCCTGGTTCTTGCGGATGAAATGGATGAGCTTGGGCGAGGTCGGCCCCTCCTCCTCGAGCCAGGCGAGCTCGTCCTGCTCCCTGTGCTCGTGCTCGAGAATGCGGTTCTGGAGACGGCCGAACTTTTCCGGGCTGCGCGGCCGGCTCACGGGAAACCTCCGGACGCGGATCCCGTTGATGAGCTCTTCGCCTTCCGGATAATGGTTGCGCCAAGTGATGTAGTCGTAGGCGCACGAGGTCAGCACCTCGACGGGCATGTGCGTCCGCATGTGCTCGGCGACCCAGCGGCAGTGGAGCTCGGCCCCGCCGTTGATCTCGAGGCCGTAGCGCTGGACGACGAAGGCGATCGTCATTTCAAAGCCTGCTCTTCGAGCGCTCGCTCCCGCTTCTGGGTGAGCTCCACGTCCTTCTCCAGAATGCGGACCTTGCTCTTGAGGGTGTCCGCTTCGACCTTGAGCTTGGTCAGCTCGAGGACCAGGTTGTGGTCCAGGTTGTGCAGGAGGCGGATGTATTCCATGCTCTTATCCAGGTCCTTGAGCCGCCCTTCCAGATGGTCCAGCCTCAGATCTCCCTGGTCCATCCGCTCTCCGGCGAGGTCTATCTTCCGATCGAACTCTACGGCCTGCATCTGGAGGAGGCGGTAGAGGTTGTCCAGCCGGACGTTGGTCTCGTGCAGGCTTTTAATCGTGGCCCGAAGCTCCTCGTGGATCGGCAAGGCCAGAAGCCGGATCACGGGAAAAAAGGGCCGCATGAGCTTACGGAGGATCTTCTTGATCGTTTGCTTCGCGCCTTGAGGTTCGGGGTTCCAATCGGTCGGCGGAGGCGCGGGCGGGGCGGTCCGCGGAGAGGCCGAGGCCGGCGCGGCCTCCCCCCGCTCGTTCGCCGCAGAGATCTCGGCCGGCGCTTCGGCGGCGGCCTTTTGGATCCGGGTCATGATCTCCGCGACGTTCACCCGGTCGTAGTCGATCTCGACGGACGCGGCTTGCGTCGCGCCGATCAGTTTTGGGCTGTCCATGGTGGCTCCTCCCTCTCCTCCCCGGTCCGTCGCTGCGGTCCCCGTTCAGTCCTTGCTCGTATAGAGGTGGTTCTCGTAGACGCTCTGGACGTCCTGGATGTCAGGGAGGGGATGCAGTCTCATTTCCTGGATCTCCCGGACCTCGCGGTCGGTCAGCAGGCCGTCCTTCTTCTTGGCGGCGATGCGGGCTTCGATGTCGTCCACGAGTTTCTTTTCTTCGGCTTCGCTTAGGCATTTGACTTTGAGAAAATCCGTCATGGCGGCTCCTTATTCCGGGGACGCGGTCGGGGATATTTTAATCGAATCGGGAGTCCCTTTCAACCGGAGGGGATTTGAAAAGCCCCGCGGACTGTGCTAATTAAAGGGAAAGGACGTTTTATCATGAATTTGCGATCCAGGCTGCGCATCGGCGTCATCGGAGGGAACCATCCCAAACCGGAATTCCTCAAGCTGGCCTACGACGTCGGCCGCCTCATCGGCCGGAACGGGGCCGTCCTCGTCTGCGGGGGCCTGGGCGGCGTCATGGAAGAGGCGGCGCGGGGGGCCAAGGAAGCCGGGGGAACTACGATCGGGATCCTCCCCGGGAGCCGGACCTCGGACGCCAATCCCTATATCGACTTCGCCCTGGCCACGGGGCTGGGCACCACGCGGAACTCGCTCGTGGCCATGAACGCCGACGTCCTCATCGCCGTAGATGGAGAGTACGGGACGTTGAGCGAGATCGCCTTCGGCCGGATCTACGGGAAAGAGGTCATCGGGCTCGGCAGCTGGGACATTCAGGGCGTGACGCGCGCCGGGACCCCGGAAGAGGCCGTCGAGCTCGCCCTGAAAAGGCGCCCGTGAACAGAGCGGAACGAACGGCGCGGAACTTCAAGATCGTCCTGAGCTATGACGGCACGGATTACCACGGCTGGCAGATTCAACCGGGGAAGCGGACGATCCAAGGAACGATCGAGGAGGCTCTGTCGAAGATCGCCCGGAAGAGGATCGCCGTCATCGGAGCGGGCCGGACGGACGCCGGCGTGCACGCTCGCGGCCAGGCCGCCCATTTCAAAGCGGCTCTGTCCCTTGCGGAGCCCGAGCTTTTCAAAGCGCTGAACGCCCTTCTCCCCGACGATATCCGGATCACCGCCCTGGAGGAGGTCCCGCTCGATTTCCACGCCCGCCGGGATGCGAAGGGCAAGATCTACCAATACCGCATCCGCCTTTCCCGCGAGATCGATCCGTTCGTCGTCCGCTACGCCCTCCACTGGCCGTCCCCCCTGAACCTCAAGCGGATGAGGGAAGCGGCCCGGTTATTCCAGAGAAAGGGCGATTTTTCCGGATTCTCCTCCAACCGCCTGCTCCATCCGGTCCGGGAGATCGTCCGCTCCGAGCTCCACAAAAAAGGCGACGAGATCGTCGTCACGCTCGAGGCCGGCGGATTCCTGAGGTACATGGTCCGGACCATCGTCGGCACGCTGCTCGAGGTCGGCCGGGGCCGGATCGAGCCCGCCGCCATCGAGGAGATCTTCAGGGATAAGAAGCGCACGCTGGCCAGCCCCACCGCCCCGGCCAAAGGCCTGTGTCTCCTAAAAGTTATATACTGAGGACGAGGGCTGAAGCTTCAATATAAAAGAATGAATCTCTTTCATTTTGTGTGGGTTGAAAAAGGAGAAGATCCGGGAACGGCCGAAGCGACCATAAAGAGATTTCTCCGCTGCCGTTCGGTTTTTTCGGCGGAGTATCCAAGGACGCGACGGCAGGGTTGGCTCCAAGGCCCCCATAGCGGAGGGGGGTCCCCTCGGCTTGGCCGAGGGGGGAACCGCCGGGTCACTCTTGGAAGGAAACCCTTTGAGCGTGTTTCCTTCCAACGGTCGCTTCGCTCCCTGCCTTCCTTCCAAGGAGCATGGTCCCGCGAATTGATACGTGGCGACTGGTTCCCCAGGGGGCCGGGGGCCAACCTGTCGCCGCATCGACCAAAGACTTCGCCGCCGAGAAGGACGGTGAGGAAACGGCGTGAAAAACCCGAGTCGGGAGCGAAGCCGATTCCGGATCTTCTCCCTTGCTTCTACTTCCTAAAAAAAAACGAAAGAGAAGTTTTTAACTATAGATTCAGCCCGAGGACGAGGGCGTCCTCGGCCGGATTGAGGTAATAGTCCTTCCGCGATCCGATGATCTCGAACCCGAACTTTTCATAGAGGGCGCGCGCCGGGCCATTGGAAACTCGGACCTCCAGAGAGGCAAAAACCGCTCCCTCCGCGCGGACATTGTCCAGGACCTCCCGCAGGATCGCCTCCCCGATACCCAAACCCCGGAAATCAGGATGGACGGCGATATTGTTGATCTGGATCTCGTCCTGGATCCGCCAAAAGATGATATACCCGACAACCCGCTTTTCCGTCCGCTCGCCGGCCACAAGGGGAAAGGAGATCCCTTCGTTCTGGATCTCTCCCCGGAACGTGGTCTCGTGCCAGGGATTTGGAAAAGAGACCCGTTCAATGGCCATGACCTCCGGCAAGTCGCCGGCCGTCATCCGCCTCAGATGGAAATCTTTGGGCGCCCGGCCGCTAGCGTTGATGCCTTTCCTCCGCCTGGGATTTTCGAAAATAAAGCGGCTCGAGCCCGAGGGAGGAGACCCCCTTCCCTTTTTTTAGAATGTCGCGGCCGAGCAGGCCGACCTCATGGGCGATGAACGGCGAGCGTTCCGAAAACCGGGCCTTCTCTTTGAAGCGATCCTGGATCTTCGTCCTGAAAAGATCGATGCCGTTGCCGATGAACGAGACGACCCGGCCGGCGGGAACGAGGGATAAAAACCGCTCGGGCGCGTAGGCGCCCTGGGGAATCGTCTCTTTGAACCGGTTCCCTCGAAGCTCGAACAATGCGGCGTAGATCTCCCCTTTTTTTGCGTCAAGCACCGGGGCTAAGAGCCCGGCCGGGCCCTCGCGAAGCTTCCAGGCCAGGGCGTGAAGCGAGGAGACGGGGGCGATCGGTTTCCCGGAAGCGAAGGCGAAGGACTTCACTGTGCTGAGGCCGATCCGGATCCCGGTGAAGGAGCCGGGCCCCGGGGTGACGGCGTAGCCGTCCACCTCCCGGATGTCCCAGTGGAGCGAACCGAGGAGAAGATCGATCGCCGCCAGCAGACGGGACGAATGCGTGGACGGCGATTCGACGGCGGTCTCGGCCAGCAGATGGTCGTCCTCGAGGACGGCCACGGAGCCGCTGGGGGTTGTCGTGTCGACGGCTAATATGCGCATCGGAAAAATTTCACCTCATAGATTGTCATCCTGAGCGCAGCGAAGGATCTCATGGAAAACGAAATCCACATTTCTCGCCGCTGGTGTTGCGTCTCAATAACGGCTTTACAATAATCCTGGAACTGTCATTCCCGCGAATGCGGGAATCCAGACGTCGTTCCCACGTAGGTGGGAATCCAGGCCTTTTTAAGCTTGTTTCCGGATCAAGTCCGGAATGACAACATTGGTAAGTCATTGCTGATACTCCTCACTGGGCCTCGCGCAGACGTCCTCATTTTATGTTCTTCCCGTACTTGAACAGGTCGCCCGCAAAAAAAATGTCGTACTGGACCGGGCTCATCGGTTCGATCTTGAGGGCCGCGCCCCGGGTGACGTTCTCGGCGCGTCCCAAACGAACGTCGAACCGGATCACGTCGCCGGTGACGATCCCAGCCCCGGCGATCAGCGCCTCGAGCCCGTGGATTTTCAGCACGGGAAAGCCCGAATTCACGGCGTTCCGGAAATAGATGGCCGAGAAGGACGGGGCGAGAATAGCCCCTACCTTCAAGGCCGCGAAACAGTCGACGGCCTGCTGGCGCGACGAACCCGCCCCGAAATTACGGCCGGCGATAAGGATATCCCCTTCCCGGCCGGTCTTCGGGAAATCCTTCCACACCTCCAGGTTGCCGAGCGCGTAGGAGCCCATCTGAGCGATGTCGGTGATATGGAGATGGGCGTTGTGAAAGATCTGATCGGTGTCGATGTCCTCGATGATCCTGCCCTGCTTGTCCAAAAGAACCACGACCCTGCCTTGCCGCATATTTGCGTCCATGTCACAGATCCTCGGGGCCGGCGATCTCGCCGGCGACGCAGGAGGCTGCCACGACGGCCGGGCCGGCCAGATACGTCTGTCCTTTTCCTTGCTTGCCGGGGAAGTTCCGGTTGCCTGTGCTGATCTGCACCTCGCCTTTACCGGTCAGGCCGACATGGCCTTCGGCGCAGCCGCCGCAGCCGGGATTGACGATGATCGCCCCGCTCTGAAAGAGCGTTTCGAGGACGCCCCGCTCGAGCATCTCTTCATACACGCGGCGCGTGGCCGGAACGATCTTCAACATGACCCCCTTTTTGACTCCGCGGCCTTTGAGGATCTCCGCGGCGCGCGCGAAATCCTCGGTCCGGCCGTTGGTGCACGAGCCGATGAAACCGGAATCGATCCGCGTCCCGCGCACATCGGCCAGCGGCCGGACGGTGTTCGGAGACGGCGGTACGGCGACCTGCGGCGGGAGGCCGCTGACATCGAGCTCGACGAGGCCGGCGTAGCTCGCGTCGGCATCGGCGACGACCGGGCCGTTTTCCGGGATGAAGCCGATGATCCCGGCCATCTCCGTGATCATGCTGCACAGCGTGATCCGCCCGGAGAGGGCCAGGCCCCTGACCGCCTCCCCGTAGAACTCCGCGGAACGGAGGGCGATCTTTTTTGTCCCCAATTCGCGGCATAGAAATAAGGTCAGGTCCTTCGCTTCCGCGGCCGGCGAGGGTCGTCCTTTGAGAACGACCTTGACACTCTCCGGGACCTCAAACCAAGTCTGGCCCGTCTTGATGGCGAAGGCGATGTCCACGTCGCCCATGCCCTGGCCGAAACAGCCGACGGCGCCGAGGATGTTCATGTGGCTGTCCGTGCCGACAACCGTTCCGCTCGGCCGGGCCAGGTCTTCCTCGATCATGACGTGCGTACCGACGCCGCGGTCCACGTCGAAGACCTGGATCCCGTGCTTGCGGGCGAAATCACGGCAGGCCTGCTGGTTGTCGGCGTATTTCAAGGAGCAGGCCGGGGCACAGAGATCGAAGGTGAAGAACGTCTTACGCGAGTCCGCCGGCGCCGCCTCGCCGTATTCCTGCTCGTAATTCTTGACGACGTTAGGGCCGCCGAAGTCGCGCGCCGACCGGACGTCCAGGTCCATCCAAACGACTTCGCCCGCCGCCGCGTCGTCCCGGCTGTGCGCCTGAATGATCTTTTCGATGATCGTCTGTCCCACGGGGCGCCTCGTTCAGAGCTTGGCCGCGACGGCGGCGGCCATGTCGCGCGATGTGGATTTTCCGCCCATATCGTATGTCCGGACCTTGCCCTCCTTGATGACCTCGGCGACGGCGCCCTCGAGGACCCGGGCTTTATCGGTCTCCCCCAGCCATTCCAGCATGAGCATTGCCGCGAGGAATGTGGCGATGGGGTTGACCTTATAGAGGCCGGCGTACTTGGGCGCGGAGCCGTGCGTCGGTTCGAAGACGGCGTATCGGTCGCCGATGTTGCCGGCCGAAGCGAAGCCGAGCCCGCCGACGAGCTGGGCGGCCAGGTCGGAGATGATGTCGCCGAAGAGGTTCTCGGCCACGAGGACGTCGTAATCGTTCGGATTCTTGACCAGCCACATGCACATGGCGTCGATATTGGCCTCCTTGAATTCGATATCGGGATAGGCCCGGGCGGCGTCGCGGGCGACGCCGAGCATCAGGCCTCCCGTCTCTCGAAGGACGTTCGGTTTCTCGACGATGGTCACCGAGCGCCGCTTGGCCTTGCGGGCGTATTCGAAGGCAGCCCGGACGATGCGTTCGCAGCCTTTCCGGGTCATGATGCGCGTCGAAAGGGCAATCTCGTTGAGCGGGACGTCCTTGAAGGCCTTCATCTTCGGATGGACCATGAGCGCGTCCTTGACGGCCGGCGGGAGGGGAAAGAACTCCACGCCGGCGTACATGCCCTCGGTGTTTTCCCGGAAGATGACCAGATCGATATCGTCGCGATAGTTCAGGGGATTTCCGGGATAGGCCTTGCACGGCCGGAGGTTGGTGTAGAGGTCTAACTCCTGGCGGAGGCGGACGATGGGGCTGAAATAAGACAGGCCTTTGCCTTGGAGCGAAGGGGCCAGTTCCTTCGCCGCGTCCTCCTTGGGCTTAGAGGTGATGGCTCCGAAGAGGCAGACATCGGTCTCCTTGAGCAGCTTGATCGTCCGGTCCGGAAGGGCGTTCCCCTCCTTGCGCCAGAATTCCCAGCCGATATCGCCGTGGATATACTCAGCTTTGACATCCAACTTCTTGAGGACGGTCAGGCCCGCTTCGACGACCTCGACCCCCACGCCGTCCCCGGGGAGGATCGCGATCTTGTATTTGGGCATGGTTGACTCCTATTTAATATTCAGTTTCTTCTTGGTCCATTCGAGCAGGCCGCCGGCCGCCAGGATCCCGATGACGGATTCCGGAAGCGGAGGGAAGGTGAAGACCCGGCCGCCGGAGAGGATCTTGCCGCCGGCGAAATCGATCTCGACATCGTTGCCCGACTTCAATTGGTCGACCGCCTCCGCGCACTGCAGCACAGGAAGCCCCAGGTTGATCGCGTTCCGGAAATAGATCCGGGCGAACGATTCGGCCACGACGGCCTGGACGCCCGCCGCCCGCAGGCAGGCCGCGGCCTGCTCCCGCGAGCTCCCGCAGCCGAAGTTCTTGCCGGCGACGATCACGTCGCCCGGCTTCACGGCCTTGGCGAACCCCGGGTCCAGGTCCTCGAGCGCGTGAGCGGCCATCTCCTCGGGCTGGAGCTGCTGGTACGTGTATTTCCCCGCGTATATGACGTCCGTGTTGACGTCGTCCCCGTATTTCCAGACTTTCCCTTTGCTCATAGGTACATCCTCGGGTCGGTGATCTTGCCTTCGAGCGCCGAGGCGGCGACCGTGGCCGGCGAGGCCAGATAGATCTCGGAATCACGGCCGCCCATCCGTCCCTTGAAGTTGCGGTTGGACGTGCCGACGACGACCTCGCCCGGGGCCAGGATGCCCTCATGAGCGCCGAGACACGGCCCGCAGCCGGGATTGAGCATGACGCAGCCGGCCTCGAGGAAGATCTCGATCAGGCCTTTTTTCAAAGCGTCGAGATAAACTTCGCGGGAGGCCGGAAGGATCAGCGTCCGGACGCGCGGATGGATCTTTTTGCCTTTGAAGATCCGCGCCGCGACCTCCAGGTCTTCGAGGCGTCCGTTCGTGCATGTCCCGATGAGGGCCTGGTCGAAAGTCTTGCCGGCAACGGCCGTCACGGGCTTGACGTTGTCGACCGTGTGCGGGCAGGCGATCTGGGGCTCAAGCGCGGTGACATCGTATTCCAAAATGGCTTCATACGTCGCGTCCGGGTCGGACCGGACGATCTCATAATCGCCTTTGGCCCGGGCCCGCAGCCATTCGAGGGTCTTATCGTCAGGCTCAAAATAACCGTTCTTGGCCCCCATCTCGGCGGCCATGTTCGTCAGGACCATGCGCGAGGCCAGGCTGAGGTCGGCCGCGGCCGGGCCGGCGAATTCGACGGCTTCGTAATTCGCCCGATCGGCGCCCAGATCGCCGATGATCTTCAGGATTATGTCTTTTGCATAAACGCCGTGGGGCGGCTTGCCCGACAGCTCGATGCGGAGCGTTTCCGGCACGCGGAGCCAAATCTCGTCCGTGGCCCAGAGGCTGGCCGTTTCCGTCCGGCCGATGCCCGCGCTGAATGCGCCGAACGCGCCGTAAGTGGTCGTGTGGGAATCGCTGCCCATGATCACCCGGCCGGGCAGGGCGAAGCTCGCCTCCGAAAAAACCTGATGGCAGACGCCGGCCTGGATGTCGTAGAAGTTCGGGATCCCCTGCTCGGCCACGAATTCCCGGATGACCTTGTGGTTCTGGGCGTATTTTTCGTCGGCGGCCGGGACGATGTGATCGAGGACGATGACGATCTTCCCGGGCGCGACGACCTTTTTGAGCCCGAGCTTCTTGAACTCGCCGATGATGGCCGAGGAGTTGTCATGGGAGAGATAGTAATCCGGCGCGACGGTGATGACATCGCCCGCGCGGACCGTCCGGCCCGCTTTCCGGCTCAGGACCTTTTCGGAGAATGTCAGACCCAAGGACCTCACCTTCCTTTCAAGACGGGGACACGTACCGAATTAAGAAATTCGGTCCATGTCCCCATTTATTCTATTCCTTAAAAACGTCGAAATTGACGAAATCAGCGTGGTTGACGATGACGGCCTCGATCGTCCGCCGCGAGCCGTCGCCTTCCTTGGAATGGGCGGCGATGATGTGGACAACCTCCTGCGGCAGCCCGAACTTGAAGGCGAAGGCCGCCCCCGATATCGGATGGCGGAGCAGCTCGCCGTCGCGGCTTTTTGAGAATTGGCCCTTCTCCTTCTTGTATTCGAAGAGCTTCCCGACGTCGTGGAGAATGGCCCCGGCCAGGAGCACGTCGCGGTGGATGACGACCTTCCCCTTGTAGCCCTCGTTGAGGACCTCGGCGATCTGGAGCGAGGTCCGGGTCACGGCCCGGGTGTGCTCGATCAGGCTGACCTGGACGCTCTTGATCAGCAGCGTGAACGGCATCAAGTGAAGGTCGTCGATCGTCCAGCCGCCGCGCTTGATCGCCTCTTCCCAGACCGTGAGGGTCAGCTCGCGCAGGCCGGCGTCGTCGATGAGCTGGATCTCCGGGATCAGTTTGAGGACATCCTCTCTCATGGCATTTTCCTTTCGGGAGGACCGTCGTATTCGAAATCCTCCGGGTCGATCTTGCGCATGGGTTTCATCCGCATCTTTTCCTCGTGGATGTGGGCGACCAGGCCCGGAACGCGGGAGATGATGAAGAAGGCGTTCCCGATTTCGGGCGGGATACCCAGATCGCAGAGGAGGGCGGCGATGGCCCCGTCGACGTTGATCGGAAGGACTTTGCCCATCTGCTCGCCCAGGACCTTCTCCACGGCTCGGGCGATCCGGACGTGCTTGCCGACCAGATGAAGGTCCTCGGCCAGGGCGAACAGCTTGCCCGTCCGCGGGTCTTTGGTGTGGAGGCGGTGGCCGTAGCCCGAAGCCCGCTGTCCACGGGCCTTCATTTCGTCCAGGAAAGCCCGAATAACGGAATCTTCGTCTGCGCCAGGCTCGGCGGCCCGTTTGGCGATCTTCAGAAACATCCGCTGTCCCTCTTCGATCGCGCCGCCGTGGAGCCGGCTGATGGCCAGCACGCCGGCCGCGATCGCCGCGTTCAATTCGCCGCCGGTCGAGGCGACCGTCCGGGCGGCGAGGACGGACGGCGGGCTCGCCCCATGGTCGATTGAGGAGACGAAGATGGCGTCGATGAGCTTCCCGACCTCGGGCGAAGGGAACTCGCCCTTGAGGACGAGATAGATAGCCTGGGCGAACGAGATCCGGCCCAGCAGTTCGTCCACGGGATAGCCGCGCAGGGCGATCCGGTTCGGCTTGACCTCCGTGATGGCTGTTTTCCATTTCTCTTCGGGCATTCTAACCTCCGATCGACCGCATCTTCATTTCGCGCTTAGCCAAGGATGTCCTTCGCTTTTTTCGGAATGTCGAAGATCGTGTCCACGACATGAACTCCGACCTCGCCCAGCCGTTGAACCTTCGTTTCGTACGAGCCCCGGCTCCCTTCCACAATCGCCCCGGCGTGCGAAAAGCGCGTGCCGGACTTGGCCGCCTTGCCGCCGATAAAAGCGATGAGCGGCTTGGTGAACTTCCGGGCCGCGATGAGGTCAGCCACCCGCTCCTCCTGCGTGGTCCCGATCTCTCCGAACATCGCCACGGCCTTCGTCTCATCGTCGCTTTCGAACAGCTCCATCACCTCGGGATGCGACAGGCCGACGACGGCGTCCCCGCCGACGTGGATGATCGTGCTCTGGCCGAATCCGGCCCGGGTCAGGTAGTAGGCGATGGCCGAGGTCATGCCGCCGCTCCGCGAGCTGACCCCGAGACCTCCCGGCCGGAACCACTCCCGCGCCCGCTGGGCGCGGCCGCCGATCATCCCGAGCACGGCCTTGCCCGGACTTAGAAGCCCGAGCGTGTTGGGGCCGACGAAGCGGGCGCCTTTCTCCTTGGCCGCCCGGCTGATGTCGAGGACGTCATAGATGGGGACGCGGTCGGGAACGATGACGAGGAGCTTCACCCCGGCGGCGAATGCCTCCAGGGCGGCGTTCTTGACCAGCGCCGCCGGGATAAAAATGACGCTGATATCGGCCGGGCCTTCTTTCTCCCAGGCCGCCGCAACCGAATCGAAGACGGGGATCCCGTAAACGTCCTGGCCGCCACGGCCGGGCGTCACGCCGGCCACGACGTTCGTCCCGTAGTCCTTCATCAGCTGGGCCCGGGCCATGCCTTCGCGACCGGTGATCCCCTGGATGATGACCCGCGATTTTTCGTCGACCAGGATCGACATGTTATTCTCTCCCCGCTTTCTCGCGGAAATCGGCCAATCCGGGGATGGGCAGATGGATGGCGATGGCGTTATGCTCGTGGAACCGGCAGAAGATCTCGCAGGCAAGGCATTCCGTGCATTTGCCTTTTTTGGCCTCCTCCGCAGTGATCGCCAGGATCGGCTTGTCTCCGTCCAATTTCAGTATTTTGGGGGCGCAGGCTCCGATACAGCCCCTGGATCGGCAGCCGGAGCAAAGGCCGTGATCGATGAATATTTTGCCCGTCAGCGTGTCGAAAGCGTAGGCGCCCGGCACGAGACGGAATTCCGGGATCGGCCGGACCTCATGGGAGACGGCCTTGTTCTCCCGGATCAGCGCCTCGAGCCTCGCCGCACAGGTCTCCGGCGCGTCGTCGCGGCCGTAGCCCTCGACCTTGGCCGGCAGGTTCTGACAATAAGCGGCCAGGATGCGGATCGCCTCTTCTTCAAAGTTCCCGCCCAACCGGATGACGGCCGGGACGCTCAGCTTCTCTTCGAGGAAGGCCTTGACCAGGCCGCGCGCCGAGTGATACTGCTCCTGGCTGGCGACACCCGATCCCGAAGCGAAATAGCCGCGGATGCCGGGCTGGCTGAGAATGATCTTGGCCGCCCGGTAGACCTTGCTCGCCGGCGGATTGCCGCTCGTGTCGCAATAATTAGCCAGCTTGAAGCCGCGGTTGAGGACCGCGTCCATCGACATCATCGAACCGCCGCCGCCCGCCCCGTGAAATCCGATGAACGTCCCCTCGGCCGGGATCCGATCGGTCATCTGGAAAAAATAGAATGTCCCCCGGTGATCCCGCTCTTCGACCTTGTAGGCGATTTTTTCGAGCTCCGTCGGAGGCCGGTCGAACTCCCTGGCCACTTCGATCCCGAGTTCGGGATGGCGGAAGACCGCGTAATCGTCGATGACCAGGTGACAGTCCGCCGCGCAGACGAGGTCGTCCTCCGTCAGGACCAGAGGATTGATCTCGGCCGAGCGGGCGTCCTTGGCCCGGGCGACTTTATAAAGCTTGGCCAGGAGCTCGGCCAGCTGGATCACGACCGATCCCGTCAGCCCCGCTCTGAGGACGAGATCTCTCGCCTCGAACTCGGACAGCCCCGCGCCGACATCGATCGGCATCCTGGCGATCTTGTCGGGATGGCGGCGGGCGATCTCCTCGACGCCGGTCCCGCCCGCGGCGCTGAAGACGAGGAGAGGACATTTTTGTGCGTCGTCGATGACCAGCCCGGCGAAATATTCGGCTTTGATGGCCAGCTTTTCCTCGACCAGAAGGCGGTCGACGACGTAGTTTCGGACCCGCATCCCGAGCATCCGGGCAGCCTTGTCCTCGGCTTCCTCCGGCGTCGCGGCGAACTGGATGCCGCCCAGGCCGGCCCGGCCGGTCAGCCAGACCTGGATCTTCAGGACGACGGGCTTTCCGATCTTCTCGGCGACGGCGCGCGCCTCGGCCGCCGAGAAGGCGACCGCGCCGGCGGGAACGCGGACGCCTCCCTCCTGGAGAAGCGTCTTACTCTGGTATTCGTAAAGCCGGGCCACGCGGAATGTCCTTCCTTCCGGATAACGACCTAGTATACCCAAATCGACGGTCCGTTGAAAGGGGCATTCCGCGCGGCCGCCGTGGACAAATCCCGTTGCTTTTATCGCGGACGATTGACTAGAATACCCCCGCACCTATCTCCGTTTTAAGGAGTCCGGGATGAACGACCTGAATCCTGCGAAGCAAAAATTCCCCAAGTCCTTCTGGACGGCCAACACCATCGAGCTGCTCGAACGGGCCGCCTATTACGCCATGGCCTCGTTCATGGTCATTTATCTCCATGAGACGCTGGGCATGACTCCTTCGACGGCGACCCTCCTCAACGGCACAGTCCTCTGGGGCCTCGTCTATTTTCTGCCCGTCCTCTCCGGGACGCTGGCCGACAAGTTCGGCTACAAGCGTTCGCTGACGGCCGCCTTTTTCATGATCGCGCTGGGCTACGCCGTCATGGGCAACATCTAGAGGTTTTGGCCCGGTCTCATCGGGGCCAAAGCCGCCGAAACCATCGATTTTACCGTTCCGGCCGTCCTGGGCATCGTCCTCATCGGCATCGGCGGGTCGATCGTCAAGCCCTGCATCGCCGGCACCGTCCAAAAGACGGCGGGAACCCGGGCCACGATCGGCTTCGGTATCTTTTACATGATCATCAACATCGGATCGATCACCGGCCGCGGCGTTTCGTATTTCATCCGGATCAATTTCGGCATCCCGGCCATCTTCATCTACGCTTCGACGATTTTCGCCCTGGTCGGATTGGCCGTCGTCCTGTTCATCTATAAGGAACCGGAGTTCGTCAGCGACGGCGTCAAGGACGGCCAGAAGGTCCAGAAGAAGACGCTCGGCCAGGCACTCCTCGGAATGTTCCTGGTCCTCCGCAGTCTCAAGTTCGTCTTTTTCCTGATCGTCATGAGCATGTTCTGGTTTCTCTACGTCCAGCTCTACAATCTGGTGCCGCTCTATCTCCGGTATATCGATCCCAACGCCCCCGTCGAGCTCTACCAGTTGGCCAATCCGATCATGATCGTCAGTTTCCAGATGCTGATCACCCGCCTGGGGAAGAGATGGACCCCGGTCAAATCCATCATCCTCGGCGCGGCGGTCGTGACCGCGGGGATGCTTCTCAACGTTCTGCCCTCGCTCTTGTCAGGCGACACGGCGCAGAAAGTGAGCGTGCTCGGCCTGGCCATCCCCTTCGCCGGCCTGTTCATGATCGTGTCCATCGCCTCGATGGCCGTGGGCGAGATGATGGCCTCACCGCGCGTCTACGAATACCTGGGCGCCATCGCCCCGAAGGGCGAGGAGGGATTGTTCACCGGTTATGTCAGCCTTCCCCTGGCGCTGGCCACGATCGTCGGGGGCAAGATCGGCGGGAAGATGTTCGAGCATTACATCTCCGATCCGCAAAAGGCCGGCCTCCCGGTCAATCCGGTCCCGATGTGGCTGATCATCGCCGGGATCGGCCTCCTGTCGATGATCGGTCTGGGGATCTACGACAGACTCGTGGGGAAAGCCGCGAAGAACTAGTTTTTCGGGAAGCTCGGCCTCAGTTCGGCCGGATCAGGACGAAGTTCTTGAGGCCGTTCTTGACGAACTCCTCATAATAGGTGTCGGCGAGTTCGCGGGCCAGACGCTCCCGTTCTTCGGGGTCCATCTGATCGACGCGCTGTTCGCCGTACCGGGCGACGAGGTCCCGGTCGGCCAGCTGATATTCGAGTTCCTCCCAGAACACGTCGTTTTTATAGTCGTCGAGGTCGATGAGCCAGGCATCCTCGGTCTCGTTCGTCGGATACCAGCCGTCGAGCTCCTCGTCGTAAAAGATATGCTTGCCCAGACCGTAGTTCCTCGCCTGGCTGTAGATGAGGTCCTCGAGGGCGTCCGTCTCTTCGTCGCTGTCCTCGGGGCGATAGCCGTTGATGACCCAGTTCCCCAGATAGACCAGCCGCATCAGCGTTTCGTATTGCCGTTTGGTCAACTTGATCTCCATGCCGGCTTTCCTTTCCTCCCGGGGGCGTTTCCGAAGGAATACGATACGCCACCCCCGTTCAAGACGCAAGACGGATTTACGCTAATCGACGAATACTTTGATCATGGCCGCGGCGCGGGTTCTGCCGCGGACAATAAGAAGAGTTCGACGGACAGGGGGCGGGACAGATCCCCGGACGGGACCTAGTCCAGCCAGATCCTGAGGCTCCCGCGCTTGTCCTGGATTTCGATCAGGGCCATCGGCCCGGCCTTTTTCATCTCTTCGAAAAGCTCTCTGATGTCGACATCGCAATCATCGAGCCGAAGACTCTCGTTATCGGTACATTTGAGCACGAGGTCGAAGAGCGCCAGGGGCAGGGTGATGCGGACCTTTTCCCTATGAGCCCTTGTGTCCCTTATCTCCAGGTTGAAGCGGGTGACTTCGCGGCCGGGCCTGAAGCTCGGATTTTCCCTGACCGCCTTCTTGATGACCTTCAGGTCCTGGCGTTTTTCAGCGCCGGCGGCAGGCGATACGAAGGCAACGACGAGAAGGCCGGCCAAAGTCCATATCGCGATCTTTTTCATCGGTTCCTCCTTGGTTTCTATTCGATCCAGATCTTGATCCGCTTGCCGTCCGCGGTGATCTCGAGGATGTTCCCTTTAGCCGACTGCACGTCCCGGATGATCTTGGCGATGTCATACCCCTTGGCCCGCAGGGCCGCCTTGTCCTCTTCCGACAAGGCGGCGAGGGCCAGGTCGGCCAACGACCAGGGAATGGAAAATTCGAACTTTTCGTCCCGCTCGCCCGCGATGAAAATCCGTAGCATGCGGGGCTTTCTGGCGGAGGGCAGTTCCTCCACGTCGGCTAAGGCTTCGGGCGAGACGCGCATCAGGGCGATCTTGGCCCGGTCCCGCAGCTCCGCGCTTCTCTCTTCCTTGAGAATCTGCTTCAGGACGGGGACGCTCTTATCGGCGATCCGCTTCTCTTTGACGTAGCTCAACTGCACGGCGGCGTAATAGCGAACGACCTTGTTCGGGTTGGAGATCCGCACTTCCACTTCCCGGACGAACCCTTTGTCCCCCTCGTCGTAGAGCTTCATGGCCAGGTCGATGATCGAGACCTCGGCGTCCTCGATCAGGTTCTTGTTCCCGTCTTTGAGCCTCAGGTACTCCTTGTAGAAGTTGAGGGCGGCTCGTTCCTTTCCCGCCTGGTTCTCCAGGCATCTGGCCCTGTAGTAAACGGCCTGCCCATAATAACGGCTCTGCGGAAACCGGACGATGAAATCGTCGAGCCGGGCCTCCGCCTCCGTCCATTTCTCGTCGAGGACCAGGCTCTTGATCTCTTGAAAGACCCTTTCGTCGGTTGTCTGGGGCGCCTGAGCAAGGGCCGTCAGGCCCGCCGCGATCAGAAGGGCCGCGCCCGCGTATATCCGAATCGTTCTCATGTCAGACCTCACTTTCCTTGAGCTCCTTCTTCAGGAGCTTGATCTTCAATAGGATCTGCCTTTGCTCGATGAAATCCTTGATCTTGGCCTCTTCCTGGGCGGTCAGCTCGTCGTTGATCTGCGACAGCTCAAGCAATAGGACCTCGATCTGGTTGCAGATCTCCCGGGCCTTGGCCATCTGGATCCTGTCCAGCTGTTGATTGAGATAGCGTTTCTTCGAGAGCATGTCCTGCAGCCGGAGGGAGGCCTGGTCCTTCTGGAGAAGACGGGCTTGCCCCGGCCCGGACTGGACGAAGTCCAGGATCAAATACTGGCTTTTATCGAGGTAGTCCAGCGTCTCCCTCTTGGCCAACTGGAGCTCGGCCCGGTCGATGAGATCGCGGGAAGCGAAATACCGTTCCCCGGCCGGCTGCCGAAAAGCCTGGGGCTTGAGCAGGACGAGCATGCCGACGGCGCCGACGATGATGCCCATGAGAAGACCGGCATAGACCGGCCGGAAGCGGGGCTGGACCAAGGTCAGCCAAAACGACCGGGCCGGCGACGGTTCCGGCGCGCGTTTCTTTCCGGCGAAGGCGGCGTCCGCGATCTTCCGCGGCAGGGCTTCCCAGTCGATCGCGGCCATGACCTCGCCGAGGTCCTCGCGAACGGCATCCGCTCCGTCCAGGATCCGACGCACGTCCTCCGCCGTCCGCCGGCATTGCGGGCAGTCTTGGAGATGTTTTTTCATGGCATCCTCGTCACCGCCGTCGAGGCCCCCCTCGAGAGAGGCGGTCAAGCAGTCTCTTGTCTTTTGACAGTCGTTCATGTCTCCCACCCCAGATACGGGCTCATGAGCGCCCGGAGGTTCTGGACGGCCTTGAAATGAAGGGATTTCACCGTCCCGATGGAGATGCCGAGCGCCTGGGCGATCTCTTCGTTCTTGAGCTGGTTGTAATGCCGCATGATGAAGATCAGGCGCTGGCGCTCGGCCAGCTTGGCCACGCAGCGGGTCAGGATCTCCTTGAGGTCGCGGGCCTCTTCCCGGCCCTCCGCCTTCGGATCGGGGACGTTCATCTCCTCGACGGTCTTGTCCCTTTCGAGCTCGCGGCGCCGGCCGGACTCCCGGCGGTAATGATCGATGCACAGGTTCTTGGCGATCTGGAGCAGCCAGGCCTCGAAGTTGTGGCCCGGACGGAAGGAATCGATCTTTTGGTACAGTCTCAAGAACGTTTCCTGGACCAAGTCGAGGGCATCCTCCTTGTCATGGAAAAAAGAATAGGTCAGGATGAAGACTTTTTTTTGATACGTCCGGGTCAGGGTCATGAAGGCCTCTCGGTCGCCTTCCTTGACCTTTTGAACCAGACTCCAGGCAGCGTCATGATCGAGAACCTTGATCCCTTCCATGCTCACGGGTTATTGTCGTTCAAAACGGTCGGTCGCGCAATTCTCTCCACTCGCCCCCGCGATGGCCGCTTTCTTCAGGCTGAATCGGGCTCATCTCTTTTTTGGGCTCCATCAGTGGCTACGGATATCGAAAGGGAAAGGTTTACGGTAAAAAAATGGCTCTCTTCCATTTTGTGTGGGTTGAGATAAGAGAAGATCCGGGAACGGCCGAAGCGACCATGGAGGGTTTACCTTGAAAACAGCCAACATGGTCTTAAATGGCAACAGGCAAAGGCTCAAGGTTGACCTTGAATCCGATCGCTTCCAAGCGTTGGACCCAGCGTTTCTTA
>Ga0315288_10003926_pt1 | contig 18947 bp, 10 predicted proteins | sample YL17G11_20_MG_FD_203454 | JGI IMG/M metagenome (GOLD analysis project Ga0315288, IMG submission 203454) | Sediment microbial communities from Yellowstone Lake, YNP, Wyoming, USA - YL17G11_20 | ecosystem: Environmental > Aquatic > Freshwater > Lake > Sediment | place: USA: Wyoming | collected... | reverse complement strand
CAGGTCATGTGTCCGACAAAGCGGAACCTGGTACTGCTCTGCTGGTTGGCTGCGTTTGAAGGAACTTGAAAAATATGACTTTAGTAGGAGCCAAAGCTATATGAAACATCAAGCACTTATCTGCTTGATCGCAATCCAAGCCTTTATTTGCACAGGCACGTTGCTGGGCGTTGAGCCCGTGATCGCAGGCGCCATTGATGATGTCGCAGTTGGGCACGCTAAGACGGCTGTGTATGTGGTTGACCATGCGGCCGACATGAACCCTGGAACTGAGCAGATGCCTTTCAAGACCGTGCAGAGCGCGGCCGACGCGGCCAAGCCGGGCGACACCATTTATGTCATGGCGGGCAGGTATGACAAACTGTTCAAAGTGAAGGCCGGCGGTACGGACCTGATCGAAGGCTGGAAGCGCGAAGCGGACGGCAGTTGGTCGGCGACCCTCGGCTGCACGTCTTTGAAACTGTCCTGCGCGACCAAGGCGTCAATCTAATCGACAAAAAAAACATCAGGATTGAAGAGATTACCGTAGTCAACACACTGAAGAAGCCGGCCGCTGCAAAATTGTAAAAGGGCAGGCTGGTTCCTCGGAACATTGGCAGAAACCTTACAGGAGAGCTAAGATGAATATTAAGCTTCTACCGATTCTTGTGTTTCTTTGGATTATTGGAGGGCATGCTCTGGGCCAGGTGAGCCTGCTTCCCCAGGGGAATTTCGAACACCCCGGCGTCAATACGGGATGGGCCGAGGGATTCAATATCCCGAACAACCAGGAATTCAAGGTCATCGCAGAGGGAGGCAAGAACTGGCTGCGCATCGAGAATCGTGACGCAGGGCGTCAACTCGACTACGTGCATGCTTTCGTGAACGTCACCCCGCAGATCGCGTCGCTGACCGTTTCGGTCCGCATGAAAGCCACGGACCTGAAAATAGGCAAAGAAGGCTGGCACACCGCCCGCGTTGCGCTGATGTTCGAGGGAGGTTCATTCGACTTCCCTCCGGAAGTCCCCGAATTGCGAGCCGATTCCGACTGGGTCACGAAGTCGGTGGAGCTGAAGGTCCCCAAGGGTGCGAGCCGCCTGAACATCCAGCCCGCCATGTTCTATTGCACCGGCGTGTTCGAGATCGCCGAACTGACGGTGACTCCCCACATGGTCGCGCCGACGCATTTGGCGGACGCCGTGCTGCCGGCCGGCGTCGAACTCGACTGGGACAAGGCGAGCGTCAAAACTGTCAATACCAAGCTGGCGCAGGTTTTCCTCGACGGCATTTGGCGCTTCACACCCGCAGCCGAAGCGGCGGCGGAACCCCCGAAGCTGGGGTGGGCGTACATCAAGGTACCCGGTAGCTGGCAGAATCGTCAGGGCCGGCGTTCGGCGTTCCTGGCCATGGGTGGAGGATCCCAGTGGGACCTCTATGACGGGCGTTGGTGACGCGCGCCTGGTACGAGCGCCAGGTGACCATTCCGGCCCAATGGCAGGGCCGCACAATCAGTGTGCGTTTTGACCGTGTGTGTACGGACGCGATCGTCTATGTGAACGACAAGTCGTGCGGAACGATCGGTTGGCCGTGGGGTTCGGTGGACATCACGCCGGCGGTGACGCCCGGCCGGACGGCGCAGATCCGGGTGCTCGTGGCGGCCATCGCCGACCCGGAGAAAGTGGGCCAGTTCTGGCAAAACGCCTTGAGCAGCGTCACCTATTCGTCGGCCTCGCTGGAGACACGGGGGTTGACCGGCAGCGTCTTCCTGGAAAGCCGTTCCTCCGAAGCTCGCGTGACCGACGTCTTTGTGCGCAGCTCAACGCGAGCGAACACCGTCTCCTTGGATATCGAGCTGGCCGGCGTCAAGCAGGCCGGCCGCGCCGAGTTTGTCGCGGAGATGCTCGACGAGAAGGGGGGAGTGGAGAAGACCTTCGTTGCCGATGCGGCCGTGGATGCAAAGGAGGCGCAGACCGTCACCCTTTCCTGGCCCTGGGCGAACCCGCGTCTGTGGGACGTGAGCCAACCCAACCTCTATACCCTCCGGCTGAAAGTACGGGGCGCGGGCCTGGACGATGAGTACGACCAGGAATTCGGCTTCCGCGAGTTCTGGATTCAGGGGCGCAAGTTCTTCCTGAACGGAACCGAGATCCGCCTGCGGCAGGGGTGCTTTTACTCGGGATCCCGTCCACAGATGGGCGAGAACTTTTGGGAGATGGGGCGCTCGACGGTGGATACGCGCGGCGATTCCGCCGACTCGGGGCGGGACCTCGACGACGCGGATCACAAGGGGTACCTGGTGGCCCAGTACGTCCTCAATGCCAACAAGTACATGATGGATTCGAGGGGCAGGCTCGTCTGGCAGGAAAACCACCCGCGCGCGATGGAGCGTGCGGCCGTGTGGATGCGCCATTACCGCAACCATCCCTCCGTGGTCATGTGGGTTGCCGGATTTAATTTCTTCAACAGCGCGGTCGACGCTGATCCACGCCACATAGGTCGTCGTGACTGGGATCAGAATAACCAGCGCTGGCAGCGCATCCTGGCTGCCGGCAAGGAGATGTTCGACGGCCTCAGGCAGCTCGACCCCACTCGAATCTATTACAGCCACGCTGGAGCCTGTACGGGCGACGTCTATACGATGAACTGCTACCTGGATCTGCTCCCGCTACAGGAACGCGAGGACTGGCTGAGCGAGTGGGTAAAGAGCGGCGAGATGCCGGTTTCCATGGTCGAATTCGGCACTCCCATGGATTGTACGTTCCGGCGTGGACGCCACGGTTTCACCAGCAACATCACCAGTGAACCTTTGTTGACGGAATACGCCGCCATCTACTTTGGCAACGACGCCTATGCATCGGAGGAGCCGAAGTACCGTCAGTATCTTCACGACCTGTTCCGCAGCGGGATGCTTTACCAAAGCTCCGAGAACCGCTTGGATGAGTACGCCAACAACCACAAGATCCAGCAGCTCTACCGCACAAATACCTGGCGCAGTTGGCGGACTGCGGGTCTGCCGGGCGGCCTGCGCACCTGGTCATGGATGCAGGACGCTCTCAAAGAGATCAACGGCCCGACCCTGGCGTGGATCGCCGGTCCGGCAGGCGCCTACACGGCAAAGGATCACCACTTCCGCACCGGCCAGATGATCGAGAAGCAGATCATCCTGCTCAACGATACTCGCCGGCCCCAGGAGTTCACCGTAGCCTGGACGGTCGTGGTGGGTGGGAAGGAGATTGGCGGAAGTACGGAGCACGGCAGTCTGGCGGTCTCGGAGACCCGCTTCATTCCCATCCAGGTCACCGCGTCCGCGGCGGAATCCGACGGCAAGGTTGACGGCCGGATCACGCTGACCGCAACGATAGGCGAAACCACGCATCAGGATACGTTTGCGTTTCGGGTCTTTGGAGACGATCGATCGGGGAAAGGCCGGATCGCCGTGGTCGATCCGAATGGCATGACCGGCAAGATGCTGGCGGACCTGGGGTATACGACCGGTGCCTGGGATGCGGAATCCTCCCTCGTGGTCATCGGACGCAACGCCTTGAAGCAAGACCCGATAGTGGCGGCCAAGTTGGAGGCATGGGTGGGTGCGGGAGGCCGGGCGGTGATCTGTGCCCAAGACCCCCAATGGATGGCGCAAGCTCTGGGGTGGCGGGTGTGCCCGCAGGTCAGCCGGCGCGTCTTCCCCATGAACTCCCCGATCAGCGACGGGATGGACGCCGACGACCTGCGTGACTGGACGGGCAGCAGCACTCTGATTGAGGCTTACCCTCAATACCACGGGGACTATCTCAGGGGAAACGAACGGGATCAGCCCTACGCCGGCTGGCACTGGGGCAACCGAGGCGGAGTGAGCAGCGCTGCCATCGAGAAGCCCCAGCGCAGCGGCTGGCGTCGCTTGCCGCTCTGTCTTCGCATTCTTCGCAGGGCGCTCATGGTTAACCTCACAACATATCGCGGAACCACCGCAACAACGAATATATATATTATCGGACAAAAGTGGGCTTTTGCTTCAAATATCCAGGATGAAGTGAACACGGACAAGTAACTTCTTCTCACTGGCCCACATCCACCCGACGCCAGGGTGGGACCCCTCGGGCTGCTGCTGGATTGCCGCCGGACAGCAGAACCGCAAGCTGATGGGCTTGAAGGGCCTGGGTCGCGGCCGAGCTCTGCGGCCACCACGGGAACCGGCCTTTCGAGAGCCGCTTCTGGCATAACCAGAAACCCTGCCCAGTCATAGACCAGGATCTTGACCGCCTTGCGGCTCTTGTTGTAGAAGACAAAAACGTAACCGCTAAAGGGATCTTGGCGAAGCGCCTCGCGACAAATCCGGGCCAGCCCATCGATCCCCTTGCGGAAATCGGCCGGCTCGACGGCCACCAGGACCCGCATCTGGGGCGTGACCTGGATCATGCCCGGCTGCTCCGAAACCCGCAGGCGAAAGACGCCAGGTCCGCCATGCGGGCTCCCTTGACGTGCATCCGCATCGTCGTGCCGCTTCCATCTTCCAACTCGATCGTACACTCGATAGATGGGGTTGTCACCGGCGGGCTTGGCAGAAGCTCCAGGAACTCACATCGGGTCTCTGCTGGCTTCGATTCGTGAGTGGCCGTCGCCTCCAAATGCTTCTTGAGCGAGTAGTACTTCAGACCCAATGCGCGGGCGGTCTTATTGAGCCCGTGTTTGTGGGCGAGGGCCACGGCCTTCTGCCAGAGTTCCTCAGGCAGTCGGGCACGCTTGTTGCGCTGTCGGCTGCGCCAAAGATCGAACTGGCTACGCGCTGTGGACAGGGCCACAGGAATGTTTGCAGGCTGTCTGGTGCTCATCAGTCGTTCTCCAAAAAATGGGTTTCGCCGGCCCGCCCGACGACCCGTACCATGGGCCACCGATCAAGCGGAGCTTGCCGGCCACAACTGAAGATACCAGAGAAAATGAATTATTTCATACAGCCTTCCCGAAAGGACACGTGCAGTTGTAGCGGTTTTGCGAGTGCAAATTGGGCTATTTTTGTGTTGCTGTGTCACTTCCTCATATTCTCTGTTTGTGGCAGGTTTGCTCGCCACTCTTCGGTTTTCTTCGGGTGAATTTTAATCGACAGGTCCTAAATATTTATCCAGCCATGCGATAATATCTTTTTGCATCTGCACACGTGACGAACCGATCACGTGATGTCCTCCGGGATAGGTGATGTGTTTCTTATCTTCTTCGGACGTTCCCAGCAATTTGTACAGCGGTACATGGCTCGTCTCATATGGAAATATCACATCTTCTTTGCCGTTGACCATAAGTATTGGGATATTGATCCTTGGAGCAAAGTTGGCGGGCTGCCCTGACGGCATAGATTCCACGCCCCCTAAGAGTCCTCCCATAGCCAAGATGCCGGTCTTAAATCGCTTTTCCACTGCCAATAAAATTGCCCCAAACCATCCTCCATTTGAAAATCCATAATAGGCTAGTTTGTTCGAGTCGATGTCGTCCCGGCTCTCAAGATAGTCTATGGACCTTCCCAAATCCTTAGACTGTTCAACTAACCAGTCTCGGGTGTTGACGGGTCCCGAAGTGTCTCGTACGCGTTGACCGTGCGATCCTTTGTAAAACGGGTACATGAATGAACGACCACTCTTGATGATGAAATCCCAGTATATAACGGTGTCCAATTTCTCTTTATCAGTTCGATCATAAGCGCCTTTCCCTGGAAAATAGACGACCGCCTGGTATGGTGGTTGAGCGCTCTTTGGTAAGAATAAGAACGCAGTCACTCGTTCCCCACCGTACGCAGCGTCAAATTCGACCTCTTCCTTTCGGTAATAGGGTGAACTGTCTTCAATCGAAACGATCTTTGCATTAAGAGAGCTTTTATCGTACGAATACAGCTCTTTCAACCAGACCCTGAAAACCTCATCTGATACTATTTTCAACGATTTAATATCACTAAAATCTACTTTCGAAGGCCCCGCGATCGGAGCAAACCACGAGGCACGAGCTTCTTTCTCACCGACTCCAAACATAGCGCACCTGAAACCGTTGATTAGGGATCTGTCCCATACACTAAGAGAGACAATGAAGTCGAACATGTAAGTCGGTTCAGCCCACGAGCCTCCAAGGATATATCGGCGACTATTTTCTGAATCCTTTGCGTTATAACACCATTCTCTGACGTTCCCGGCCATATCGTATAGCCCGGTGAGCCCTATCCCGAGATGACTGCCCACAGGGGCGGTTCCTTCTCCTTCCATATTACTCCATGGAACTAACGCCCCTACTTGGAAGAGGCAGGACGCTCCTCGCCAGTGGCGCGTAGTCGGCAGGCTCTTGCCTGCAAACTCAGCGTAAGCGGCAGCCTCATACCAACTGACGCCAGAAACCGGATGCTTTTCCCAGCCTTCTGGATATGTCCCTCCACTCCAAGTCGACGGTCCGGGTCTACCCGTCTGATCCCGAAACTCCATCATGGCCTCTTCCCATTCGAGCTGACGCCCATCCCTGACGAATGTGTGTTTCCAATAGTCTTGTTTCTGATAACCACCCTGATCTACGAACTCCTTGAACTTCTCATTGGTAACCTCATACTTATCGATCCAATACTCAATTGTCCCAGCCTTTTTAGGCTCGCTTTTCGAGTAGGATTCAGACTGGGCGGTACCTGATGATATCAGAACCATATCGTCCGGCGAGTCGTTCTTTCCCCATAACTCGACAGTAAGGATATCCGGTTCAGAATTTATCTCCTGGCCTGCAATACACTCTCGGATCACGAATCCCTCTTTCTCAACCTTGAAACGGTAGAGCCCCATCGGGAACCTGATCTTCTCAAGCGGAGATTTCCCAAGATAATTCCAATCGCTGTCCATCTCGGAATACTCTCGGAAGAACACATCAGCACCAGGTGGCGTGGTGACAACTGAGTACTCCCTTGAAATCTCCGGCCAGAGTCTGAGTAAAGTTGAATCACCGGGTATGTACTTCTCAACTTCTTGAGCGGTGAGAAATGCAGCGAGATATTTACCGTCTTCAGCAAGTTTAATAGCCTCCGGTAACAGAGAGTTTCTTGCCCGCCTAATTCCTGAACTCTTATTGACAAGCCAAATGCCTATAATGCAAAGTATCACAAGTGTCGCAATAGCAGGTATAGCGAGCCGGGGTCTTTTAAATAATCCGAGTACGGATCTCAACCTCAATTCCTTGAGTGCAGGGGCCGTCAGAGTTTTATAATATTCTAACAAATCCCGGTGTAGTTCGGCAGATGATTGATAGCGTTCCTCAGGATCCTTGGCAAGACATTTGCGAATGATTTCGTGAAGCGGCGACTCAACTTCTTCGGGCAGGCTCTCCCAGTTTGGCTCGCTCCGGAGCATTGCATCCAAGACCTCAGATGTATCTCGGCCGTCAAAAGGACGTTTGGCTGTCAGCATTTCGTAGAGGACGCAGCCAAATGACCATATGTCGGTGCGATGGTCTGTCTCCTTGCCCAGAGATTGTTCGGGACTCATGTATCCGGGTGTGCCGATCACCTGACCGGGCTGTGTGACAATCGTTTCCAAAGGGGCACCTTTTCGACCGCCAATCATCTTGGCCACGCCAAAGTCCAAGACTTTTACTCTACCTTCAGGTGTAATCTTAATATTTGCGGGTTTCAGATCTCGGTGAACAACATCTTTGCCGTGAGCTGCTGACATAGCCTCTGCTATCTGCAGGGCGATTGAAACCACTTCCTCTAAGGTAAGCCGGCCTCGGGCAATTCTTTCGCGGAGTGTTTCACCTTCCACGTACTCAAGTACAAGATAGCTTGTTCCTTCTGTTTCTTCCAGCTCCTCGTGTATTGTAGCGATGTTAGGGTGGTTCAATGAAGCCAGGAGTTTCGCTTCTCGTTTCCAATGGTGCAAAACCTGAGGATTATCCACGACCTCCGGGGGCAGCATTTTTATAGCGACCTTCCGGCCGAGCCTCGTATCCTGAGCCAAGTAGACCACTCCGGCACCTCCACGGCCCAGTTCATAATCTATCTGGAAATGATCTATTTTAGTGCCTGGACCTACGCCCGAACGGGGGGTGGAAATGGTGGGGATCGAAGCTTCCCGGTTCTCGGATTCTGTGCCGATAGACAGAAGCCGGCTCAATTGCTCAAGGTCCAGGTCAAATACTGTTTTTTTGCTCATAATTCCGTCCCACAATTAGACGAACATTAGTTTATCATCACCTCCAGCACGTGTTTCTGCGATTCTATATATAAATACTGCAATTACGTATGATCTTGCGCCATTCTTGGAAGAAATCGCATAATTTCCGCTAATTCTTCATCGACCTGCTCTTCAGAGACGACCAGATTACGCAGATGACTCTTCAGAACTGTCTGGAAACGACGTTTGACTGTAACCATCATATTGGACGCCGTGGCCTCGCTCTGAATTCCATATCGGCGGCAGACTTCTGTCATCGAGGGCGGTTCATTTTTCTCCATGATCGGCTCCAAAACCCGGTCGTGGAAGATATGCCAATGGACCGTCTTGCCATCTTCATGACATTTAGCTTCGACCTCCTGCAAAACCTGCTCGAGCAGCGATGAAATCCACACATAATTAAAAGAATCCTCCGGCGTCAATTCAGAGGCGGTCTGACGTAATTCGGGCAAATCTATCACATCAAGCGATACAAGTTTGCTGTTTGGGATTCGCTTCTGTGCGGCCTGACCGGTTTTGACTGTGATTAGATACCGATTTAGTGAGATAAGTAAAAATGACCGAAATCGTCCTTTGGATTGGTCCGCCTTCTCGATGAGACCTCGGCCCAGAACAACCTCATGGAAGAATCCCTGGGTCAGGTCCTTGGCCTGCTCGTTGTCGTAGCCTTTACGCCGGAGGTAGCAATAGACGGGCTTCCAGTATTTACCCAGCAATAAACCAATTAGAGCTTGATTTCTATCTTCATCACTCAAACCAACGTTCTTAATAATAGACCAGTGGGTTGTAAGAAATGCCTCTCCCACTCCGCCCATGTCTGTCATGTCATCGCGTTTCATGATTGGTGTATCCACTCACTATGGTCAAGAAAATCAATGCTGACGAACAATCTTGCCTGAATATCTTAGATTATATTCTACGTAATAAGCCCTTACGATTCAAATATTTAGTGCAGTATAAGTCAAATTCCTCCAGAAAAATGCATTGTCCTGCGCAAGATTTGCAAATTTTCCAGTGTTTAAATGTAGAAGCCTTCAGTGAACATGCCTTTGAAGACGTCTTAAAGGTTCGCCTTTGGCGATGAGCAACAATTATGGCAAGGCCCCTGATAAAAGGGCAGAAAGGAAAGGTGCAACATGAAATGGTTAAATGCTTACAGAATGAAGTTGGTGTTAGTTGGATTTATAGCTACTTTCGTGCTGAGCGCTGGAAGTGCGTATGCGGACTTTACCTTCAGTGCTCCGGTTCGACTTGGACCGCCGATCTGGCCTGCGCAAGGCGACCCACAATCCTGTTGTTTCTCAAAGGACGGGCTGGAGTTGTATTTCTCCCAGAATCGGTCCGGTGGATACGGCCAGAATGACATCTGGGTGGCCAGGCGAGAGACCGTAGTCGCCCCCTGGGGAGAACCCGTAAACCTGGGCCCGAACGTCAACGGCCCGCAATCTGAAGTTGATCCGGCCATCTCGCCGGACGGACTGGAGCTCTACTTCAACTGGATGACCGATGAGCGTCTGCGGGTCTGCTCGCGCGCATCCAAGGACACTCCGTGGAGCAAACTGGTATTCATGGGGGCACCGTTCGCCGGCTACGACTGTATTATGACTGAGTTCTCCGCCGACGGGCTTTCCCTTTACTCCGTTTCCAACCGGCCCGGTCGCTATGGTCACGCCGATATCTGGGTGTCCGCTCGCGCCACAAGTTCCGCTCCCTGGTCAAACCCTGTCAATCTTGGCCCGAACATCAACGATCCCATGTGGGAGTTTTATCCGAGCCTTTCCTCCGACGGACGCGTACTTTTCTTCTCCTCAAACCAGCAGACAGATGGCACCACTCTTGAGTTGTTCTTCTCAACGCGGGCAACCGCGGCTGACGCATGGGGCCCGGCAATCAACTGCGATGTCATCAACCAGTTGGGCGGGGAGGTGTATGATCCGGAGCTGTCGCCCGATGGTTCAGTCCTGTACTTTACGCGTGGCTCGTCGGCATATCAGTCTTCCCTTGTCCCCATCGTCGACTTCAACAGCGACGGGATTGTTGATGCTGCCGATGTTTGCATTATGGTTCATCACTGGGGCGAAAACTACTCCTTGTGCGACATTGGCCTAATGCCTTGGGGCGACGGCATCGTGAATGTCGAAGATATGAAGGTCATTGCTAAGCACTTGGACGATCGGCTGATAGCCATTTGGAAGCTGGACGAGACGGAAGACGACATCGCCTATGATAGTGCTCGAACAAACGACGCCACGCTTTCCGGACAGCCTCTCTGGCAACCCGACGTCGGTATGGTAGGTGGTGCACTTCAGCTTGATGGGATAGATGATTATGTCAGAACCAACCATGTCTTAAATCCGGCAGATGGTGCATTCAGTGTTCTTGCCTGGGTCAAAGGTGGGGCTCCGGGACAAGTCATTTTGTCACAGGCGAATGGCATGAATTGGCTTTGCTTGGATTCTGTAGAAGGCTACCTGATGATGGAACTTAAGGCTACGGGCCGAAGTGCCGGACCACTGATGTCCCAGTCAGTTATCACCGATGGGAACTGGCACCGCATAGGTCTCGTGTGGGATGGTTCGTACAGGCATTTATACGTTGACGGAATGGAGGTTGCCAAAGACGTCACACCCTTGTCCGACCTAGCAAGTGCAGAGGGAGGCCTGTATTTTGGCGTCGGCAGCACTCTGGCCCCAGGCACCTTCTTCTCCGGCCTGATCGACGATGTTCGCATCTACGATGTAGCTCTGAGCGCGGAGGAAATTGCAGCCTTGGCACAGTAGGCCGCTTCGGAAAGAAACAAAACACCCAATATAGTCAAGGGGCTGGCAGCTTGAAAGAGTTGTCGGCCCTTCCTTTCTTGACGAAGTTCATTGAATCCGTTACGCAAAAAGCGGCATTTTTTCGTTAAAATCAAGGGTGAGCAAATTCAAACAACTGCTCTTGGCACTTACCCGTGTCGTGCTTTTGCAGGTCTTCCTGTCGATTCACTCTATCCTATGCTTCAGCGATTCTTTCAGTTACCAGCAGATAGATGCAAGAATCAGGAACTAACGACTCACCCTCGTGTCAAATGCCTGTATTTGATCCGGTGTGGTTTATCCGCGGCCTCCCCGAGCCTTCTTCTTCTGTCCGCCTCATAGTCTGAGTAATTGCCTTCAAACCACCTGACCGTGCTATCCCCCTCAAAGGCAAGGATATGTGTCGCGATACGATCGAGAAACCATCGATCGTGACTGATCACAACAGCGCAACCTCCAAAGTACTCCAACGCTTCTTCAAGGGCGCGCATGGTATTGACATCCAAATCGTTGGTTGGCTCGTCCAGCAGCAATACATTAGCGCCCCCCTTGAGCAGGCAGGCAAGATGGACGCGATTACGTTCGCCGCCGGAAAGGGCGATGACCTTCTTCTGCTGGTCAGTTCCCGCGAAATTGAAACGCGCAACATAGGCACGGGAGTTCACGTCGATTCTCCCAAGCCTAATCACATCCTTGCCCCCGGAGATCACTTCCCACACGGTCTTGTCAGGGTCAAGGGTATCGCGGTCCTGATCCACATAGGCAAGACGGACTGTCTCACCGATGACAATCGTCCCAAAATCCGGTTTCTCCAGACCGGTAATCATCTTGAAGAGCGTTGTTTTGCCCGCGCCGTTCGGACCGATGATACCGACAATACCCCCGGCCGGCAGGTCAAATGACATGTCCTCAAAGAGAAGACGATCACCATAGGCCTTGGAGACATTTTCCGCTTTGATCACCAGGTTCCCAAGACGGGGTCCCGGCGGAATATAGATTTCCAGGTCCTTTTCCAGTCTTTCACTGTCCCGGCTCAGGAGTGTTTCGTAGGCATTGATGCGAGCCTTCCCCTTTGCCTGACGGCCCTTGGGCGACATACGGATCCACTCCAATTCCCGCTGCAAGGTCTTCTGACGCTCGGTTTGGCTCTTCTCTTGCTGTTGAAGGCGGATCTGTTTCTGTTCAAGCCAGGACGAGTAGTTCCCTTTCCAGGGAATGCCAATCCCTCGATCCAGCTCCAGAATCCAGCCCGCGACATGGTCCAGGAAATACCGGTCATGTGTTACGGCAATCACCGTTCCATGATATTGCTGAAGATGACGTTCGAGCCACGCAACCGTCTCGGCGTCCAGATGATTGGTCGGCTCATCCAGCAGCAGGATATCCGGCTCCTGCAGCAGAAGCCGGCAGAGCCCCACACGCCTCTTTTCGCCGCCGGAAAGGACACGAATGGGAATATCGCCTGGAGGACAGCGGAGGGCATCCATGGCCAATTCCAAACGCGACTCAATGTCCCATGCATTCAGATGATCGATCTTTTCCTGCAACAGGCCCTGACGCTCCAGAAGTTGATTCATCTGGTCATCAGGCATGGATTCAGCAAACTTGTCGCTGATCTGGTTGTACTCCCTCACAAGATCCACAACGGCGTGCAAGCCTTCTTCAACGACCGCCTTGACAGTCTTGTTAGGATCGAGCCGAGGCTCCTGTTCGAGAAATCCCAAGGTGTATCCCTGAGAAAGCAAGGCTTCGCCGTCATATTCCTGGTCTTCGCCAGCCATAATACGAAGAAGCGAACTCTTCCCAGCCCCATTCAATCCCAGGACACCGATCTTCGCACCGTAGAAGTAGGAAAGGGAGATATCCTTCAGCACCACTCTGCTGTGGTACGATTTGCTGACACGCATCATTGAATAGATGGTCTTTTCCATGCCGTTACTCATTTCTTTGCCGCTGATTTTCCGGGGCAATGTTAGAGATTACTGTTTATCCTCTCCCTCATCAACCTGCCCGGCTTGAACGCCGCCGTACGCCTTGCCGGCACCTGAATCCTTTTTAGAGTCGTTGGATTCTGTGCAGTTCTTGGCGCACGCCTCTTCGTCTCAAAGACACCGAAATCGCGAAATTCCAAGCGGTTGCCCCTGGCCGACTCAGAGATGATCTCATCGAGGAAGATTTCGCCCATATTGCCTTCGTATTTCGGCTCGATTATTCCGTTCAAACCTTGATGAACTCGGTCAGTATGATAATATGCAGGAAATTCAGAAGGGACATATCGAAACTGTTCTTCAGAGGATGTGATCCATAATTTCTGTTTCATAGTCCACAGATAGTAAAGAATCGAAGGCAAAACTTCAAACATTTTCGTCCGGAAGGAGTTCAAGCCTATGTTTTGAAGGCAGTTACAACAAGATAATATTTGCACATTACGCGATCAAATCAAATTTTCTGCTCCCGAGCCGACCGAAGGAGTGGGGAGTGGGAAGAAGAGAAAAAACGCTCGCAGCAGCTACTTCATTAACCGGATGAAGCAAAATAATACCGGCAGAATCATCTGTTAGTGGGTGGAACGGTATATGGTTTATGGTAAAGAAACAGTAGATATAGCGGCCCGGAAATGATAGCATACGCAGGAAACTGGGGCTTTTTCCCCAAATCGTTCCGGATTTTTTCAATATCCATTGAAAATCCCGGCAAAAAACAGGAATTGGATAGATAAATAAGAGGAGCAAAAGAATGGTTCGCAGTCTTTACAAAGCACGTATGATGAAACAGTTTGGCCGGCTCTTTCTCGGGCTATCACTCTTATTTTCGGTTGGAATCTTTGCGGGAGAAGCGGATCAGGGCCCCGTTTCAGATTATTTCAATGTCCGCAGTTTCGGTGCCGTGGGAGATGGTCAGACGGATGATACGGCGGCATTTCAAAAGGCCCTGGATTCGGCGGAAAAAGCCGGCGGAGGTATTGTTTATGCTCCGCGCGGCAACTTTTTCTTCGCCGGCAATTTGAACGTGCCCAATGCGGTCACGTTGGCGGGTATCTGGCAGTCGGTCCCGGCGCATAACGGCCTGCGCGACAGGGGACGTCCCAAGCCGACGGATGACGGCACCACTTTTTTAATCACGGGCGGTGCGGGCAGTGAGGACGGGCCGGCTTTCATAACCCTAAACACGAACAGTACCCTCAAGGGAGTTGTGCTGTATTATCCTCAACAAAACATAGATGACGTACCCAAGCCGTATCCCTGGGCAATCGCCATGCGAGGCAAAAACCCGGCGGTTCTCGCGGTGGAAATGCTCAATCCTTACAACGGGATCGACGCCACGCGGAACGAGCGTCACTTGATTCGTGACGTGCAGGGCCAGCCCCTCCGGCGGGGTGTCATGGTCGACGACATTTACGATATCGGGCGAATTGAAAACGTCCATTTCAATCCCTGGTGGAGCATAAAACCCAAGCTGTTCCAGTGGCAGATGGAAAACGGCGAGGCGTTTATCTTCGGCCGTTCCGACTGGCAGTATGTCTATAATACATTCTGCTTCGGTTACAAGGTCGGCTATAAGTTCATAAAAAGCGGAAGGGGTGTATGCAACGGTAACTTTCTCGGCATCGGAGCGGACGATTGCTATACTGCTCTTGTCGTGGAACAATGCGCTCCATTCGGGGTGTTGATTACGAATGGCGAGTTCGTATCGTTTCATGGGCCGGACCCAACGATGATTGAAGTCGAAAAAAATAATACGGGGAGCATCCGTTTTGTGAACTGCTCGTTCTGGGGCCCGTGTAATCAGATAGCGAAAATCGCAGGGACGGGAACCGTCGGCTTTGGGGATTGTACCTTTGTTCAGTGGGGCGGCAAAAACGGAGATATCCCGGCGATACAGGCGCAAAGCGGCACCGTTCTCATTCGTGGGTGCGAGTTTCGACAGGACCGGCCGCAAATCCGGCTTGGAGAAGGCGTCGAACGTGCCATTATCACGGAGAATTTATTCACCGGCTCGCAGCGGATCGTCAATCAATCCGGCGGAAACGTGCAGCTCGGATTTAACGTCAGTAACTAATATGTCAATGGACGGGATGATAGGGCGGTAAAACGAACCGCCCATACTCGTTCGATTATTACATGACCGGTGTAAGATTATTTTCGAGCTGTTTGCTCCTTTTGCTCCCGGTGCTGTTCGAGGATAAGTTCGCTGATCTTGGCCGGGACCCTGGCATAGCGTGACATTTCCATTGAGAAAGTGCCTGTCCCCCTGGTCATGCCGCGAATCACTGTGGCATAGCCAAACATGTTTGCCAGCGGAACCTCGGCTCGAACAACCGTGTAGTTGTTCCGGGCCTCTGTTCCCATGATGATTCCTCGCCGGGAGTTGAGGTCACCGACGACAGGGCCCTGGAATTCGCCCGGCATTTCGATCTCGACAGTCATGATCGGTTCGAGCAGGCAGGGCCTGGATTTCTTGAACGCTTCGATGAAGGCGTCTCTCCCAGCCGTACGGAACGCCATCTCGCTGGAGTCAACCGAATGGTACGAGCCGTCGTCAAGACACATTTTGCAGCCGACAATTTCAAAACCCGCGAGCGGGCCTTTCTTCATTGCCGCCTGAAAGCCCTTGTTAACCGCGGGGATGTATTCGTTGGGGATTCGTCCCGATGTAACGTTGTCTTCGAACTCGTACGAGGATTCGGCGTCCTCGGGCAGCGGGATGAGCCGGCCGACCACGTGGGCATACTGCCCCGAACCGCCTGTCTGTTTCCTGTGCTTGTAGTTGAATTCGGCTTCGACCGTCGGGGCCTCGCGATAGCTGACGTTCGGGATGCCGACAGTCACCTCGGCCTTGAATTCCCGGCGCATGCGTTCGGTATAAATGTCGAGGTGCAGTTCTCCCATGCCGGATATAACCGTCTGGCCGGTTTTCGGGTCGGTGGAAACGCGGAAGGTCGGATCTTCTTTCATGAACCGGCTGAGTGCCTTGGCCATGCGTTCCTGGTCGGCAGAACTGGCCGGCATGACGGACAAGCTGATAACCGGTTCGGCAACGAAAATACTTTCGAGAGAATAGTTAACGCCGTCGCCGCAAATCGTGTCACCGCTGGCACAATCCACAGACAGCAGGGCGATAATATCGCCTGGGCCCGCATCGGTAATGTCCTTGCGGTCGTTTGCATGCATACGGACAATCCGGCCGATTCGCTGCATTCGATTCGTCCGGGCATTGCGGTATTGCCGGCCCCTGATGATTCGGCCCTGATAGACGCGGACATAACTCAACTGACCAAACGATTCGTCCGTGATCTTGAAGACCATCGCCACCAGCGGGGCATCGGGATCGCTTGCCAGCGGGATTTCGGTGCCCTCATTGTCGTGATCGCGGGCGAAGCTGGAGCGGTCCATAGGGCTGGGAAGGAAATCGCACACGGCGTCCATCAGGGGCTGGACGCCCTTGTTCTTGAACGCCGAGCCCATCATCAGCGGCACGATGTCACGGTTGATTGTAGCCTCACGAATTGTCCGGCGGATCATATCCTGCTCGATTGGCTTCTCTTCCAGCAGCAGCTCCATCATCTCGTCGTTGTACATGCTGAGAGCGTCGAGCATCTTCTCTCTCGCACTCGCCGCCGAATCGGCGTACTCGGCGGGGATCGGTCCCCGGACGACCTGTTCACCGCTGCTGCCCTCGAAGGTGATGGCCTGCATGTTAATCAGGTCGATGACGCCCTGAAAGCTTTCGGCCACTCCAATATTGATCTGGATTGGGACTACGTTCAGGCTGAGTTTATCTCTCAGCTCCTGACGCACCCGTTCGGGATCGGCGCCGACACGATCCATTTTATTGATAAAAGCGATTCGCGGCACGCGGTACCGTTTTATCTGCTGGTCGACGGTAATTGACTGGCTCTGGACGCCGCCCACCGAACAGAGGACCATTATCGCCCCGTCCAGGACGCGCAGCGAACGCTCGACTTCCACGGTAAAATCCACGTGGCCAGGAGTGTCGATCAGGTTGATGCTCTTGTCATTCCACATGACCTGGGTGGCGGCTGCCGTGATCGTGATGCCGCGCTCGCGTTCGAGGTCCATATAGTCCATTGTGGCCCCGCCTTCGTTGGCGTGGACTTCCTGCATGCGATGAATACGTCCTGTATAATACAAAATTCGCTCGCTCAGCGTTGTTTTGCCGGAGTCGATATGTGCCGAAATACCAATATTTCTGATTCTACTAATCTGCTTCATTTTTTCTCAATGCTATTACTTAATTACAATGCTAATTATTTTTTTTACCGGGCCTTTGAAGAGCCATGGCAAACTGTACACGCCTCACCTTATTAGTGAGAGGTCTCTATCGATCTTTCATTGATTTCCGCAAATTACAATGGAGTGCAAGATACTTACTTCTTCCATAAATAGCGAAAACTACTATTATACTTCGGTTATTTCTAAAAGGCAAGTGAAAAAACAAAAAATATTACCAAAAAATGCAAATAATTATGATATGCCATTCGGTGACAAAATAAGCCGTAGAAACCAGGAATGTTCCGTATTCATTATCGCAGAACGGCATATTGATATGCCGGCCGCCGGCATTGTTGTGGTATTGAGCCGGAATTTGGTTCACCGGCGGTCAAATCCCGGCAGACATACTCTCCAGAAATTCTTTGTTGGTAGGGTACTTCTGGAGCAGCTTGAAGAGGGAGTCCAGGGCTCCGCGGGGCCCGTAGTTGGACAAAACACGCCGGAGCGTGGCCAGGCCTCGAGTATCGTCATCACTGTAGAGCTTGGCTTCCTTTCGCGTGCCGCTGGCCGGGATGTCGATCGAAGGGAAGATTCTGGCCTCGGCCAGGGCGAGGTCTAGGACAATCTCGCTGTTGCCCGTTCCCTTGAACTCTTCGAAAATAAGCTGGTCCATTCGAGAGCCGGTATTTATCAGGCAAGTCGCGATAATCGTAGCGGAGCCTCCGTTTTCAATTTTGCGTGCAAGCCCGAAGAGTCGGCGGGGAACTTCCAGGATGCCGGCTTCCAATCCACCGCTCATAGTCTGGCGGCGAGGTGCACCTCGCTGGCGGCCCCTATTGTTGAAAGCCCTACCCATTCGCGTGAGACTGTCGATCAGCAGGACAATCTCTCTGCCGCATTCCAGCTCCGTTTGTACATGGGCGAGCATCAGCTCGGCGAGTTCGGCGTGCTCGTCGGCACTGTGGTCGCTCGTACTTGCCACTACTTCGGCTCCCTCCACGGACCTGCGAAAATGGGTAACTTCCTCGGGCCGCTCATCCACCAGCAGCACAATAATACGGCTTTCAGGGGAACATTGCCGAATCGCCAGGACGATTTGCTCCAGGAGAACGGTCTTTCCCGCTTTGGGCGGCGAAACGATCAACTGACGCGTGCCCTTGCCGATTGGCGCGATGAGGTCGACGATACGCATGCTTTCCTGGCCGGAAGCGCCCAGGTCAAATCGTTCATGTGGATCGACGGCCACAAGATCGGTAAACCGCGGGCGTTTGCGAAATGCCTCCGGTTTCATACCTCCTACCGAATCAATAGAAACCAGCTTGCGTTTGCCTTTCTTTCGTTCGATCTGAGCGGTGATGGTTGCTCCTTTGGTGAGCCCGAGGCGGCGAGTTATATCCGGTTGCACTATCACTTCAGACGGCTCCGGTCGATAAGAACGTTCGGCGGTTCTGATCGCAAGCTGTTGTTTGTTGATACTTCTCAAAATTCCAGTAATCGTATCGGTCATTAAAATGTTCCGTTTAATTTCTCCAGAGATTAATGGTGAACGAGAAAACACTTATATCATACAATATTATTCAGCATTGGCAAGTAGCACCGACGAACTTTTATATTATTTTAGGTTCAACTGCAAAAAAGTTGGTGATTTTTTGCGTTAATATTACATAAGTTTTTTGGATTTAACGCTTTATGCCAACGGCATATATATTGTATGTTGTTATCGTTGCCAGGGAGGATAAGGCTCCGCTGGGAAGCGA
>Ga0315288_10003923_pt1 | contig 18958 bp, 10 predicted proteins | sample YL17G11_20_MG_FD_203454 | JGI IMG/M metagenome (GOLD analysis project Ga0315288, IMG submission 203454) | Sediment microbial communities from Yellowstone Lake, YNP, Wyoming, USA - YL17G11_20 | ecosystem: Environmental > Aquatic > Freshwater > Lake > Sediment | place: USA: Wyoming | collected... | reverse complement strand
AGAATCCCGCGGTTGGCACTCTGACGGGGGCCGGGTTGTACACCGCCCCGGCCACCGGTTTCACCGACGGGCAAACCGTGACAATTATCGCCACTAGCGTTGCCGACCCTGCCAAGTCCGGGAGTGCTGCGGTCACGCTGCGGCCCCCTCAGCCCATCGGCACGGTGAGCGCCTGGGGCAACGGCACGGCGGCCTATTATTCGGGAAACCTGCCGGCCGACTACAGTATCGAAGTGCCGGCCGGAAGCTACTCTGATTTGTACGCCTATGCGCGCTCCAGTAACACGGCCTGGTACGAGCTTTGGACCGGCTGCTCCAACTGGATTGAGGTGTCCGCTTACGACGGCTCGGCCAACGAGGGCCAGGGCGGCTATTACAGCCTGGGAACGGCCTCTCTCACCTACCCGTCATGCAGCCAGAAGCTGAAGCTCACGGTACATGGCGCCTCCATCATTGTGTCGTCGAACGGCCAGCGAGTACTTGCCAGCGACGATTATCTGGCCACCGGCGGAACGGCGGCCGGCCTCCGGGCCTACACCTCGCCGCCGGCCTGGACCACAGCCACCATCTGGCCCGCCGACAACATTCCCCCAACGGCCCCCACCGGCGCCAGCGCCACCGGCACGCCGGACGCGGTGGTTGTTTCCTGGTCGCCCGCGGTCGATGCGGAGAGCGGAATTTGGTATTACACGGTGTATCGCAACGGCGCCTTCCTCGGCGCGGTCGACGCGACTGCCACCACTCTCACCGACTACCGCGTGCGGCCGGGTCCCACGTACACTTACTCGCTCGTAGCTATCGACAACGAGTCGAACGCTTCGGAAATGTCCGCCGGCGTGAGCTTCACGATTCCCGGGACGGCTCCCGTGCCGTCACTGACCCAGCTCTCGCCCAGTTCCACCGAGGCGGGATCCCTTCCGCCGGGCTGGACATTCTGGCTGAGCGTCTACGGTACGGATTTCATGCCCGACAGCTACATCCAGTGGAACGGCGGCCCGCTGGTCACCACCTGGGTCAGCCGCACGTTCATGGCCGCCAAAGTCGACCCGGCCAACCTGGCGTCGCCCCGCACCGCCACGATAACAGTCTTCACTCCGGCCCCAGGCGGCGGAACATCAAACAGCCTGTCCTTCACGGTCGGCCCAGGTACTCCCCCGCCCGTGGTGACCGGGCTCTCGCCTGCTTCCGTTACAGCGGGATCCAGCGGCTTCACGCTGACTGTGGGCGGCGCGAACTTCATGGTGAACAGCTCCGTGCAGTGGAACGGGAGCGCCCGCCCAACCAACTACGTTAACTCCACGCAGTTGACGGCGGCGATCACTGAGGGCGATGTGGCGAACGCCGGTACCGCTACGGTGGCGGTCGTTACGCCCGGCGGAACATCCTCGCCGGCCACCTTCACGATCACCAGCCCCGCCAGCAATCCCGTACCGGCCATCGCCGGCCTTTCGCCCGCGTCGGTCGCGGCAGGATCGTCGACCTTCACACTAACCGTGAATGGAACTGGTTTCGTCCCCGGCAGCGTCGTCCAATGGAACGGGAGTAGCCGCACGACGGCCTACGTTAGTCCCACACAGTTGACGGCATCCATCATTGCGTCCGACGTGGCCTCGGCGGGCGCCGCCACGGTGACCGTGTGGAACCCCGCGCCTGGGGGCGGAACTTCAGCAGGCACGTCGTTCACGATCAACAATCCGGGCAGCAATCCCGTGCCGGCCATCAGCGGCCTTTCGCCCACGTCTGTCGCGCCAGGATCACCGGCCTTTACGCTGACTGTGACCGGCAACAACTTCGTTACAGCAAGCCTCGTTCGGTGGAATGGAAGCAACCGCACGACCACCTACATCAGTTCCACGCAGTTGACGGCCGCCATTGCGGCGGCCGACGTGGCCGTGGCCGGCACCGCCACGGTGACGGTCTCCAACCCCACCCCCGGCGGCGGCACGTCCAATGGCGCGAGCCTCCCGATCGCGTCGTCAGGCTTCACTCTCAGTACGCTGCCGACCCAGTACCTCATCGCCGGCGCAGGGGATCCGGTTCTGGCAACAGCAACGGTGATTCCGATTGGCGGCTTCCAGCAGAACGTGACCTTCTCGCTCTCGGGCATGCCGGCAGGCGTCTCAGCCTCCTTCAGCCCGAACCCCGTCCCACCGAACGGGTCGACCCAGATCTCGTTTGTAGCCGCAGCGGAAACAGCACCGGGGACGTATAATATGACGCTAGTAGCCACTGGAGGAGGCAGTCAGATCACGCAGGTAGTTACGCTCTCCATCCTTGATGGAACGCAGATGTGGGAGGAGCGGCTGGTAGCCCGCGACGATGGGAGCGTCTACGCCTACTACGCGAGCTTCTGGGTGGGGCCCGACGCCGCTCTGGTTTCTTCTCGAATCACGCAGGCTTCCTACACGTCCCCGCGCGGCCGCAATTGGGGGCCCGCGTCAAGCGGCTGGCAGTATGGATCGGTGCCGTCGCCGATCCGTTCCGAGACCTTTGGGCTGACCGACAGCAACAGCGGCTTTGGGATGTATGCTTTCTCGATGAGGATCGACTTCTGCATCCTATTCGGCGGTTGCTATTACTTTGTGGACCCTTTTAGGCTTAACATCGTCTATCCACTGCCAAACATTTCGCGCCTTTCACCGGACTCCTCGCTGCCCGGCACGCTCACGAGCGTCACGATCTCGGGAGAAGGATTGGGAGCGCCCGACGAGGGCTGGAATGTGTACAAGGGCATCGGATCCGTCAACGTCTCCGGCAGCGGTCTGACGGCTTCGGTATCGGCGTTGCAGTCGCTGCAACCCCTGCCCCCTATTAGATCTGGCGACACCGTTGAGATGGCCGGCAACCGTGTCGCGGCAACGTTCGACGCAAGGAATGCCGCCCTTGGGACCTATCAGGTCTCTCTCACCGTGTTCGGATACACTACGAATTCCCTGCCCTTTACCGTGGGTGATGCCACGCCCTACATCGAGGCAATTACGGACGAGTACTTCAGACCGATTTCGACCCTGTTACCCGGCGCTGACAAGATTATAATCCTGTGGGGAACCGGGTTCGGACCCTTGCCGGGCAGCGTTGCGATCTGCTCGTCCGGCGCAAGCCCCTGCAGCGGCTCGGATGTGTCCGCTCAAGTCACCTACTGGAGTTCCGGCCAGATTAACCTGCTGGTGACGACGTCGTCGGCGAGTCAAGGTCCCTACGATCTCCAGGTGGCTTCCTCCGGCGCTTCGGGGAATGGATTTCTCACCGCGCCCGGCGGAGGGAACAGCGCCCAGAGCAACCGCGTGCAGTTGCGCGTATACCCGCTGGCCGTGAACCAGTTGATTCCACCGCAACCGCAACAGATAACCGCGTCGAGGCTCGCCCTTTCAACAGGCGATACGACTACCACCAACCCGCCAGCTCCGGCAATCACGGTCTACGTTACCCCCTCCGAAATAACGTTCACGCCGGCCTTCAGTTGGGGACTGCTGAGAAACGAGAACAGCGCCTGCACGGCATCTCCAAACTTTACGACTAACAGCGGGACGGGTTCAGTGAATGAGACGGTCACTGCTAACCCAGCCGGTTGCAGCGGCGTCTTTGATGCGCGGGCCGTCGTGGGAATGAGCACCAGCCCCACGCTTACTCAGATCATCGTGCCGCCACAGATTATGGTTCAGACGGCTGTGGGCGAAGCGCGCGGCCAGACTGCGCCCGGGGATGACTCGATACCGGCGATCCTCCTCGTCGCCAAGAACAGATTCGGCGATAACGACTTCCCCGGTGGTGCAACGGGCACTTGGCAAGCGGTTCTGGTCCCAGAGGAGTTTTACGGGGCCAGGAACCAGGCCCAACCGGGGGGGGTTGCAACCGTTAACGGCGTTGAGCCTGAGCTGAACTACGCAGCACAGGTGTTTGCCGGCATTACGACTGTAAGCATACCGTCGGGTTGCAAAGCATATTGGTCGCCGACGAACAGCCAGTTCGCAACTCTTCAGACCTGGAGCGGCTCTGCGGCAAGCGGGATAACAAATGACATGTGGTCATCCATCGGTGCGCCCGGTCTGTGGGGAAACCAGGCAAAACAGGCGGTAATTAAAAGCTCTATCGCGAACAACACGAGGCCGGAGCACACGTCCGCACCGGCCTTCGTCCTCTTCAGGCTCGCTCCCTCTGGGACGGACCCGGCGGTAATCACGGTACCATGAAAGGAGCCATCAAATGACCCGAAATACTCTGTACATCGGCATTTCGGCGCTCTGCTTCCTGCTTGTCGGCGCCGCTACAAGTCTGGCGCAGGAAGCCCGTGCGAGGACTGATCGTGTGGCTGCCGCGCGCGGGCTTTCAAGCCAGTTGCGATGGAAAGATGCATCCAGCCACAAGCAGTACCTTGCGAGGAGGGACGACGTAACGCGGCGTCTGCTCAAGGAAGTGGACGGTTTCATTGCGGATTCTTTCCAGCCTGGAACCGCAACGCCGGACCACGTCAAAGCAGGTTTGAAGCTCCTTCTTGGCCACCTAGATCACAGTGAGAGTTATATGAGCAATGCCGCTATTCCAGTAACGCTTCCGAAGGGACGCTTTCTGATCGCCGGCGTCGAACTGTTGCGCGGAGGCACCGCCATCGCCGAGGATGCAATCTCATTTCGTGCTTACAGAGCCACTGGTAGCAAGTTCGTTTTCGTTTCCAGCACCGAGGACCTGCACAGCAGCGACCCTGATAATCCGTTTCTCATGGGTCTATACGCGAAGCCTTTGAGCGTGTCCCCGATCGCTGGTGAGTTCTGGTTTCTGGGCTTGGCCCGAGTTCCACCGCAATCTCCGCCAACGGTTGCAATGCGGCTCTACGCCTTTGACGGCGAGAGGTTCCGAACGGTCTGGGCGCCGAAGGATATTCTGGCTGAGGGAACGCGCCAGGCAATCGAGCTGACAAGCGATGGGTTCATCGTAAGCAGTTTGTCCGATCCGGGCCGCCCCACCGGCCCTGGGCCAACCTTTGTCATACACACGCAGTACGCAGTCGGTCCTGATGGGCCCAAAAAGACTGCTGAATGGCGTACGCAGTTCCCCTAGGAGTGCCAGCAGGTGCGAGGAAATGCTCAGCTTGCTTACCACAGGGAGTGCATCGCAATGAACAGTGCATATCAGCTAAAACGAATTGCGCGGGGGTGCCTCATGCTGTGGCTGCTCGCCGGACTAGCGGCGGCTCAGCAGACAGACAAGACCCATCCCAACCAAGATTCACCAGAACTCTACCTTTCGTTTTTCTTCTTTCACGAGGACTTCGCAAAATGGACCGATGAGCGTGTTGCCGCCGTGGCGCTGGTAATGGCAGTGACCTCCTGGGGTCAGTCCAGCAGCGGCGGAGCGGAGTACGCGGCGGTGGCCGCCCGAGCGTTTTGCTCCGCGGCGCGCGATCCGAAGACCTGCACGCCGATATCGGCCGAAGATGTGCATCAAGCCAGACTGGCTCTACATGCGATCGTCAGCAAAACGATCCTAGCCGCCGCAAATGCCCCAGCCCCTTCAGAGAAGTCGATCCAAACCGCGATTGCGACTGTTCAAGGGGATGACGCAAGCTGGCCCGGCCCCGAGGAAGGCGTACCCTATGCAAGCCTCTCCAATGCCAGAGGCACGCCAATACTGGTCACGGCATTCGGCGTGCTGACGGGCGGCGGAGGTATCCCCAGTCGGGATGCGTATATTCAGTTCTATTCCAGAGTGGCTGGGACTTGGAAGCTGGCGGCAGAAGCGGGACGGGAGTTCGACGGATGCATGTTCTCTGTTGCGCGGGTGCCTGCACCGAGCCGCAACGAAGCATGGCACCTCGCTTGGGGGAGGGCGATCGGAGATACCGGAGCGCGCCTGCGCGTAAGGCTCTACGGCTTTGATGGCTGGAGAATACGCACGATCTCGGAGCGAGACAACCTTCGTCGCGGAATTCTCAAAATTTCCGGCAGTACGGTAACCCTGACGTACGAGGAAGCGGTGCGACCGGAACAAAGAAATCACCACAGACGCGTAATGGAAACGCTGCACGTGGGCAAAAACGGCCTCGAGCGCGCGAGTATTAGCTACTCCCCGGCTCAGCAGTGACTGCGGATCTGGTATCACGGCGCCACCGCTGGGCAGAACGTTCGCCTTATGGGCGCACAAGCTTGGCGAACCCCATGGGGTAATCGGCCTGTGGCACTGACGGCACTGGCGGCCGCGTAGCAGGCAGGCGGCAGCCATCCGGCGCTGTCCGCACCAGGCAGCAGTAATCAAGCTGCGTGAAAGAAGGCGTCAAATGACCCGAGTTACGCTGGTGATCAGCATCTCGGCGCTCTGCTTACTGCTCCTCTGCGTCGCTACCGGTTTGGCGCAGGAAACCCGTGCGAGGACCGACCATGCGGCTGCCGCGCGCGGGCTTTCAAGCCAGTTGCGATGGAAAGATGCAGCCAGCCACAAGGAGTACCTCGCGAGGAGGGACGACGTAACGCGGCGTCTGCTGAAGGAAATAGACGGTTTTGTCACGGACTCCTTCCAGCCCGGAACCGCCACGCCGGACCACGTCAAAGCAGGTTTGAAGCTCCTGCTTGGCCACCTGGATCACAGTGAGAGTTATATGAGCAATGCCGCTATTCCAGTAACGCTTCCGAAGGGACGCTTTCTGATCGCCGGCGTCGAACTGTTGCGCGGAGGCACCGCCATCGCCGAGGATGCAATCTCATTTCGTGCTTTCAAAGATGCCGGTAGCAGGTTCGTTTTCGTTACCAGCACCGAGGACCTGCACAGCAGTAACCCCGATAATCCCTATCTCGCCGGTCTATATGCGAAGCCGTTGAGCGCGTCCCCGATCGTGGGTGAGTTCTGGTTTCTGGCTTTGGCCGTAGTCCCACCGCGAGCTCCGCCAACGGTTGCAATGCGGCTCTGCGCCTTTGACGGCGAGAGCTTCCGAACGGTCTGGGCGCCGAAGGATATTGAGGCTGAGGGAACGCGCCAGGCAATCGAGCTTACAAGCGATGGGTTTATCGTAAACAGTTTGTCTGACCCCACTGGCGCACCCGTCCTTTCCCCCAGCGTTGCCACCCACACGCAGTACACAGTCGGCCCTGATGGGCCCAAGAAGACCGCCGAATGGCGCACGCAGTTCCCGTAGGAGTGCCAGCGGGTGCGAGAAGTGCCCAGCATGCTTACCGGAGGGAGTGCATCGCAATGAACAGTGCATATCAGCTAAAACGAATCGCGCACGGGTGCCTCATGCTGTCGCTGCTCGCCGGACTAGCGGCGGCTCAGCAGACAGACAAGACCCATCCCAACCAAGATTCACCAGAACTCTACCTTTCGTTTTTCTTCTTTCACGAGGACTTCGCGAAATGGACCGATGAGCGTGTTGCCGCCGCCGCTCCAGCCGACAAGGCGCGAGTGCTGAATTCGAGCGCCAAGCACCTCGGGATCGCTCCGGCTGATTTCGCCAAGCTGCAAGAGATCACCAGCCAAGTGGTGGCGGATCTGCGCGGCGTCGGGGACGAAGCGCGAGCGTTTGTGGAATCATCCAAGGGCAAAGGCCCACCCGATCGTGCCCGTCTGATCGCGTTTGACAGTCGCAGGAAAGCGATCATCCAGGCCGGGGTTGCTCAAATGAAGAAGTCGCTCTCCCCCGCCAATTGGGAGGGCTTATCCAGTTACATCAATAACCAGCACCGGCAGCATGTCCACATTTCACCGCCGGGACGTCAAAAGTCCCAGTGATGGCGGCGCAAGTCTGTTTGCCGTGGGTCCAGCCGGTGACGGTGGCCTCGGCGGGTCACCGTGTTCAACCCCGCGCCCGGCGGCGACCCCGCCAAGTTCTCCATGTCGGCACGGCTGCTTGATGCCAACCGCAACCAAATCGGCACAGATCAGACCGGCAGCGCCTCTCTTCAATTCGAGCGGAACCTGGGCGCAGGATTCTACATTCTTGAGCTGAGGGGCGCGCTTAATGCGCCGCTGGCTGCTTTCCAGCTTGGCATCAGCGCGGAAACGATGGCCGGCCCCGTGTATGCGGGGGGCTACATCGTGCCCGGCCTGTCCGGCTTTGGCGCGTTCTACCTGCCGCAGCAGCAGGATGTAAGGATCAAGGCCTCGGGCGCTCCTGCCAATGGCCCCGAAGGCGCCGGCAATCTGGAACTCCGCCTGCTGGACGCCAACCGCAACCTGATCAGTTCAGCCCCACAGGCTGTAGCGCCCGCGAGGACGCCCAATGTCACCTAATTTTTGGTTTTCCACGCCATAGGGGTGCGCTGAGAATAGCCCAGCGTTTCACTGCTGGGAACCAAGCGAGAGCCGGGGCAGTCCCGTAGGGACGGCTGAAACCCGGTGCCCGCGTGCCTTTCAGTCGTCCCTACGGGACTCTAACCCAATGCCGCCGCTACTGCCAACGAGCCGCAAACGGCATTGACCGAACTGCTGATCTGGCCTGCCGACAACACCGCGCCCCCGGTGCCGGCGAACCTGACAGCCCACGGGATAGGCAATCGAATCGACCTTTCTTGGTCGCCGTCGGTCGATGCCGAGAGCGGCCTCTGGTACTACTCAATCTACCGCAACAGCGTTTATTGCGGCTCGGTTAACGCACCGACAACCAGCTTTTCCGATACCGCAGTGCAACCGGGCAACACGTACTGGTACACGGTCAGGGCAACCGACAACGAATTCAACACGTCGGCACCGTCGAACGCCACGAGCCTGGCGTTCATCAGCGTTATCTTGTCCCCAGGGGCGCTGAGCCTCGCAGCCTTGCAGACCCAGCAGTTCACGGCCACGGTCACAGGCAACACAAACACCGCCGTGACCTGGAGCCTGGAGCCATCGGTTGGGACTGGCAATGTCAGCTCGAACGGCCTGTATACGGCCCCGGCCTTGATCCCCAGCGCCCAGTGGGTGACCATCCGGGCGACCAGCGTCGCCAACCCCAGCAACTCCGGCACCGCGGCAGCGTACCTGATGCCGCTGAGTGTAACTGTAACCCCCGCGACCGCTACTCTGTCAGCCACTCAGACGCGGCAGTTCACGGCCACTGTCGCCAACGCTCAGAACTTGAGCACCGCTGTGGCATGGAGCGTCGCCGCTGGAGAAGGCACCATCAATTCCAGCGGGCTGTATACGGCGCCGAACTTGGTACACAGCCCCGGCCCTGGGCCGGTGACCATTCGGGCGACCAGCCTGGCTGACCCGAGCAAGTGGGGCACCGCGACGGTCACGCTCTACCCGGTCACCGTGTACGTTGACCCCGCGAGCGTGACGCTGGCCGCTTACCAGAGCCGGCAGTTCAGCGCCTACGCTGCTTATGACCCGTTGAGCGCCGGCGTGACCCGGAGCCTGAATCCTCAGGTTGGGGTGCTGTGGCCAAGCCGCGTTTACACTGCGCCGGCCGCTTTCACCAGTCCGCAAACGGTGCGAATCACGGCGACGAGTGTTACCGACCCCACCAGGTCGAATACCGCAACCGTGACGCTGCAGGACCCCGCAGCCATCATCGACGAGAAGTGGCAGGGGAACTGGCGGAACAACTGGAGCTACAGCGGTACCCTCACGTCCGATTCGCTGGGGCTGCACGGCATCGGCACAGTGCTATACGCCGGCAGCGTGCCTGACGATCAGAGCATCGAGCTGCGGCCGATTTGCACGGGCGCCCAGGGGACTTATTTGACTGCCTACCTGCGCTACAGCGATCCGACTACGCACTATGGGGCAACCGTCGGCCAACAGAGTCCCGGCTCAATCGCCATCATTCGCGCCAACGGTGGCGACTACTATACGCTCGGCTCAGTCCCAGCCGCCCCCGCCACCTGCAGCCGGCCCATCAGGCTCAACGCGAACGGCACCGGCATCAGTCTTGTATGGGGCAGCCAGCCGCTGATCGGCACAGAGGACTCTGCGCTCACCAGCGGCACTGCTGGAGCCTCCATCACCACCGCCGACGCTACCGCCGCCTTGGCGGAAGCGATCATCCGCGGCCCGGACACCACGCCGCCTCCCGCGCCCGCCGGCCTCATGGCCGAGGGGGTCGCCAACCGCATCGACCTCGCCTGGACGGCCTCGGTCGATTCGGAAAGCGGAACCTTGGGCCACGCCGTCTTTCGCGACGGCGTGTTCCTCGCCTGGTCGCAGACCCCCTCCAGCCATTCGGACACGGCGGTCCAGCCTGGCAGCACGCACAGTTACTGGGTGACCGCGTACGACAACGTATGGAACGGGTCCCAGCCGTCCAGTACGGCGGTAGTCACCGTAACCTCCCAGCCGGCGGTGAGCATTACCATAAGCCCGTCGAGCCCGATGTCTTTGTGGCAGGGGCAGAGCCAGCAGTTCACGGCCACGGTCACGAATGCCTCCAACGTAACCGCCAACTGGTACGTAGACGACGTGCTGCAGCCGGGCGGGCCGTCGACCACCTGGACCTTCACCGCTCCTGCCAGCATCATGACTTACCAGATCGTGACGATCAAGGCGGTCAGCGTTGCCGACCCGATGCGGTGGGCCAGCACGACGATCACCCTCCAACCTCCGACAGCGGTGGCGATATTCCTGGATCCGATGACTGCGGATTTGACGGTTTCCGGGCAGCAGCAGTTCAATGGGTGGGTCACCGGCACGACCAACGTAGGCGTGAGCTGGGCGCTCAGCGGGCCGGGGCAACTCCTGAATTGCGGGACGCCGTTCTGCACATATCAAGCGCCGAGCAGCATTCCCAGTCTCACCTCTGCGACCCTCACTGCGACCAGCGTGGCGGATCAGTCCAAATCGAGGACCGCAACCATCACCCTTCGGCCTTCGCCCGGAATCTCAATGACGCCCGCGAGAGCGACAATGACCGCATCGCAGTCCAGGCTAATCAGGGCGGACGTATCAGGCGTCACCGACACGCGTGCTACCTGGACGCTGAGCGGGCCCGGGTCGCTGCAGGGGTGCACGCAACCATCGACGACCTGCACGTACCGCGCCCCGGACACCATCTCCAGCTCGCAACCCACGGCAACGATCACGGCGACGAGCCTCGTGGACCCGAACAAGTCGGCCAGCGCGACCGTCACCCTGCAGAAGACCTTCCTGGAGGTCAACCTGGGGTATGTCCCGATCGACCTTTACCAGGCCCCGAACAACCGGCCAGAGCCAGGCCATTCTGGCGAGAAGATATGGTGGAACACAAAATGTGCGCTCACGGATACGATCCAGGCCTGTGTGGCGAAAATGTTCGGCACTGGCGACCCGGACAATTTCACTCAACAAGGCGTACGCGGCGTCCGGTTTCAGTTCGGAATAGGCGGCCCAACCTACAGCACTCCGTTCCTCTTAGACCGAGACAACGGCCAGTACCTGGAAATCAGGGCGCAGTGGAGGGCTAACCTTCGGCAGTTCTTTGCCGACCTCAGCCAATTCGGTATCACCCACGTCGCGCCTACGGTCATGCTTAGCGCAGACGCTGTCCTAAACTGCCGGTACGGGGGATGCGTGCCGGGGAACAAGGTGATCCAGTCGAATTGCAGGGTAGAGTGGGACATACCGATTACGCAAGCGATAACGGACACGGAGACGATTGAGCAGAAGGTGTACTATTTCGTGGTACTAACCTCCGCCGGCCATGGGCTGGTCGAGAATTCGCCGATTAGGATTTCTGGCTTTACCGGGAACGACACCTGGGCGGTCCTGAACACGGAGCAGGACGACTGGACGGTCGTCACCACAAACGACAGCCTTGACACATTCAGGATCGAAGTCACGGGGGACACATACGCGAAGTTGTACGAGCATACTATGACGGGCTCGCCAGTGTTCGAAACCCCCTGCCGGTTTCCGGTGAGGAGCTCGGCGTGCGGGCGAACGACTAACCCGGAACCAGTCTACTTCGTAAAGACGGTGCCTTACGCCCTTAACGCCACGAACAGTTATCCGGCGATGCAGCTACACAACGACGCTTACTACTGCGCCAACGCCGGCAGCACCGACTCGGGCCTAACCTCGTGGGGGGATAAAAACCCGAATGACTATAAGTTCTGGGGATGGGCGCCCTATTTAGCTGTGCTCGACGAGGTGTTAGGCGCCGCGCAAGCCAATGGACTGCAGATCGAGGATTTCGACATCCAGAACGAACTGGATCTTGCGAATTTCACCCTTGCTGGCCGCCTCATGTGGGATAACAAGCATGCCATGGATGGGACCGTGGTGAGCAACCCAATGGATGGAACGGATGTTTACATGGAGATTCGCAACCGCATGGTAGCTCACGGCTTTAACCCGCGCCGCGCCACGTTCTCAACCACTGTCTACAATCCTAAGCTTGCGGCTAACCGTACCAATCCAGAGGCGAACGACTTTTGCCCCTCTGTGTACGGTGACAGTGCCATGATTCTCCATGAATCAGAGCTGGCGTCCGCGTTTGCCGGCGGCGTCATCGGATGGCCTTCGTTCTCGACCGCTCCGAAGGGCCTGGTCTGCGGCGGACAGACCGGGCAGCAGCTCCCAGAACCGGGCAGCATGATCGCTCTGCCCTCAAGCTGGCAGCAGCCCGAGGTGACCAATATCCATGCCTATGTCCGCAACAGATGGGTCGACCCTGAAACAGAGGAAGAGAAATGGGCGAATCCACCGTCCCTGAACTCGGACTTTACTCCACTGATGTTCTACAACGGCCTCGCGGCCTACCTCATCAGGCAGCAGAAGACCGCTGATCGAGTCGTGTTCGGCGAAGTGTTCCCAGCCGACGGCTCCTGCAAACAGCGCTATCCTGCGCTTGATCCCGACTGGGCGGCCCAGAACTTCAGCGGTTTCTCTGCGAGTACTCTTAAACAGCGGGCGGCCAACGCGGGCACCGTGTTCCGCCTGTGGACGAACGCAGGGCTGGCCTGCTGGGGCGTGCCGAGCGGGATAAACCCGCCCTACGACCCCTATAGGTAGATCGGGAGCACTGATATGAAAGAGCTTGTGTTATGTTTCGTTTTCGCCTGTGCGGCGATATCGTCCGCAGCCTCGCCGGTTGACCAGAGAGGCTTGCTGGGCGGTGTCGTTGTTGACGACCAGGGCCACCCCGTAGGGGGCGTGAACGTGGAATACCACCTCTTGCGAGCGGGGAGGACGGACAGGTACGGCCGTCATGTCTTTACGGATCCCATCGTGAGCGGCTGGGTGACCACAGGAGGCGACGGAAGGTTCACGGTCAGTGATCTCCGCGCCGGCCAATACGCGCTCTGCGCCCTGGCCAAGCTCCCGCACCAGCTCCCTTCGTGTCAGTGGGGACAAGGCGGGGCGCCGGTGAAGGTAACCGCGGGACAAGCGACAGGAAATGTCCGCTTGGTCCTCAGGTCGGGCGTGAGGCTAAACGTCCATGTGTCTGACCCCACCGCCAGTATCGGCGCCGTGGATATCTTCCGCGGCTCGCCTCATGCGAAGCGTCTGTTACTCGGCGTCGTATCAGATAAAGGCGAGTACTACCGTGTCCATCCCGTATCGAATGGTCAAGGCGTGCTCACGCATGGCCTCGCTGTGCCAAGGGACCGGGTCGTGAAGTTGGTCGTGGATACAGACTTGGATGTAAGCGACGCAGCCGGGAACGCGATGGTGAGCAAGACGCCTCGACCCATTACCGAGCCTGAAGGGCCGGACGGAATAGAAATTTATCTCTCCGTTCGACCGCGAAGTGATCCTTGACAGCGGTCGCACAGAGTCGTATAAATGACCTTAATCGGGGTCTTGCTGGACCGCGCCGCACAGAGCACGTGAGGAGGTGTCGATATGTACCGTCAGGGCACGAGAGCTCTGGTCCCTCGGCGCAGGACGGGCAGCCGGCGCCTTGCTCCGGCCATACTGCTTCCCGTGATTTGCGTGGCCCTCGCTCTGGCAGGCGCGGGGCTGGCTGCCCAGGCTGTGGCAGTCGACGCGAACGGCAACGTTTACGTTGCCGGGTTCGTCGGTTCCTCTTATCCAGGCCAAGGCACCATTGTCAAGCTGAACCCGAGCGGCCAGTTGGTTTACTCGACGGTCCTTCAAGGCGTCGCTGTTAGAGAGCCTTTGGGCATCGCGGTCGACGCAGAGGGCGACGTGTACGTCGCGGGCGCTACGACCGGCGGACTTCCCACCACGAACGCCGCACAGCCTGCTCTCGCCAGCCGTGACCCTTTGGACCCGGATGCTTTCGTTGCCAAGATCGGCCCCTCCGGAACCCACTTGATCTACTGCACGTACCTGGGCGGCAGCGGAATAGATTATGCGAAGGGCATCGCCGTGGACGCCGCAGGGAATGCCTACGTGACCGGCTCGACCACATCGGCCGATTTCCCTGTGACATCCGGCGCGCTGCAACCTGCCTTGCGGCAATCTGACTTGCGCGGGGGGCTTGACGCGTTCTTGACAAAGCTTGACCCGAGCGGCGCAATCCTCTATTCCACCTATCTCGGTGGTACCGGTGGCGAATACATCGCGGGCATCTCCGTTAGTCCTCAAGGAGACATCTACATCGGAGGGTGGACAGACTCCTCGGACTTTCCCGTGACGGCTGGCGCGTACCAGAAGTCGAAGTCCTACCGGGGAGGCGACGATGGGTTCGTGGTGCGGCTGGATTCAACAGGCACAAGGCTCCGGTACTCTACGTACTTGGGCGGTTCAGCGGGTGCCCGAATCCAGAGCCTGGCAATCGATGCGGCCGGGAATGCCTACGTAACGGGAAGCACCTACTCGAACGATTTCCCGACCACCGGCCCTCCGTTGAATCAGCCACCGGCTGGCGCTTCCAAGGTCTTTGTCACTAAATTGAACAACTCCGGCTCTGCGCTTGTTTACTCGACTTGGTTTGGCAGCAGTTGGGGCGATTACGTAAAGGGCATTGCCGCCGATCCCTGGGGCGATCCCGTTGTAGTCGGCTCCACCAACGCGCCTGATTTCCCGGTGGTCCGGGCTTTCCAACCGACCACGACGAATTCGAGTCTGCCGGTATGCGGCCGTTACCCTAATAGTTATGTTTGCTCCGATGGTTTCGTAAGCAAGCTCAATGCCGCAGGCACCGCCTTTCTTTACTCGAGCTACTTGGGTGGCAAGGACAGCGACAGTATCAACGCCGTTGCCATCGATTCCGCTGGCAAAGTCTACATTGCCGGCACCTGGCCTCCCTGGGCTCCCGAAGCCAGCCCATTCGACTGGGAAGTGGGGACGGCATCTGGGATGGTGGCCAGAATCGCAGGTGCCGCGCTTGCTTTGCCCGGCCTGCCGGAGCCGGAGATGCGGGTCAACCTGCAACCGGGCTTTTATGTGGGCGAAGTGCGGCTGGCGGAGGGGCAGCGCGCAGGCTACTGGAGCATGGAGGTGGCGTCGGCGGTAGGCCTGGCTGGCGGCTTCATTTGCGGCGGCGGCATCCAGGACAGCACGCAGCCGCCCGGTTGGGCGGCCTTCGCCCTGGCGCGGCCAGCCACTGTGCGCGTGCAGGCTATCGCGCAGGTGCTGCCCGGCGGCGACCCCGCCAAGTTCTCCATGTCGGCACGGCTGCTTGATGGCAACCGCAACCAAATCGGCACAGATCAGGCCGGCACCGCTTCTCTGCAATTCGAGCGGAGCCTGGGCGCAGGATTTTACATTCTTGAACTGAGGGGCGCGCTTAATGCGCCGCTGGCCGCATTCCAGCTCGGCATCAGCGCGGACGCTATGGCCGGCCCCGCATATGCCGGGGGCTACATCGTGCCGGGCCTGTCCGGCTTCGGCGCCTTCTACCTACCACAGCAGCAGGATGTGAAGATCAAGGCCTCGGGTGCTCCTGCCAATGGCCCCGAAGGCGCCGGCAACCTGGAGCTTCGCCTGCTGGACGCCAACCGCAACCTGATCAATTCCGCCCCGTAGCGCTGTAGCGCCGGCGAGGACGCCCAATGTTATTTAATGGTTGGTTTTTCACCCCATAGAGGTGCGCTGAGAATAGCCCCGCGTTTCAACGCTGGGAACCAAGCGAGAGCCGGGGCAGTCCCGTAGGGACGGCTGAAACCCGGTGCCCGCGTGCCTTTCAGTCGTCCCTACGGGACTCTAACCCAATGCCGCCGCTACCCCAGCCTTGAAAGGCTGGGCTATTTTCAGCCGCCCCTCCGGGGCTGGCTTGCCACAACTAAGTAGCGTCGGCGGAGACGCCAGCGCTACAAGGGAATCGGCTTGCGCGAAGCTCATGCCCTTTCCCCCCACCTCACACCGGAGGTACTTACAACATTGGCGCCGGGCAATACGCAATCTGCGCCCTGGCCAAGCTTCCACATCAGCTCCACTCGTGTCAGTGGGGACAAGGCGGGGCGCCAGTGAAGGTAACCGCGGGACAAGCGACAGGAGATGTCCGCTTGGTCCTCAGGTCAGGCGTCAGTCTGACCGTTCACGTCGCCGATCCCATTGGCATCGCCGATCCGGGCGATGTCTTTCGCGCCCCGGCTCATTCAAGGCGTCTGCTGCTCGGCGTTATATCAGACACGGGCGAGTACTATCGCATCCATAATGTATCAAAGGGGCAAGGGGAGTTCATAAACCGCGTTGCTGTGCCAAGGGGCCGGGCAATGAAGCTCGTTGTCGATACGGACCTCGACGTAGGTGATGCAGCCGGCAATCCGATGGCGAGCGGGAAGCCTCGACCGATCACCGAGCCTGAAGGGCCGGACGGGGTAGAAGTGCATCTTTCCGTTCGCCCGGCGAAATGAGGGCTGCCTGGTTTTCGTACGCGGTCCCTCCTGCTCGCAGACTTGAGAGGCTGGACTGCTGGCACACCCGGCCGGAGTCTTGACTATGATCCGTGGCTGCTTAACACGCTTCTTTTGCCGTCGGCAACGCCGCGGTCTGCGCCTTCTCTCGACTATCCCGGGTGTTGCCGCCGGCGCGCTCGTTGCTCTACTAGCAGCACCGCTGGGTGCGCAGAGCCTGCCAGTCGTCAGATACGCCACGCTGTTCGGCGGCTCCTCGTCGAGCGGGTTCCCCTTTCCCGACCGCTACCTCATCGACTCCTCACAGTCTGTGGCCGTCGATGCCAAAGGCAGCGCCTATGTTCTCGGCATTACATACGCCAGCCGCTTCCCCGTGACCATCGGCACGGAGTCGGGTAGTACCTTTGTCGTCAAACTGGAGCCCAACGGCCGGGTTGTTTACGCCTTGCGTCTTCAAGCTATGGTCGGCGCGGCGATTGCTGGCGACGCGGGAGGTAATGCGTATATCGCGGGCGGGGGCACGCCGCCGGGCGCGCTCGCGGCCCAGCCGCGCATTGTGAAACTGGATCCCAGCGGGAGCCAGATTTACTCCAAATATTTCGGGGGCAGCGGGAGCGAAATTGCCGGGTTACGTTACGGGGACAACGCTCATGCCGTTGCCGTAGATCCAGACGGCAATCTTTGGGTAGCCGGTGGCACCGTGTCCGCCGATTTCCCGGTCACCCCCGATGCCTTGCAGCCTGCCTTACAGGCTGCGTCGAACGGGTTCCTCACAAAGCTCGATTCCAGCGGAGCAATCCGCTACTCCACTTACCTGGGCGAACGAGCCGAAAGCTATGCTGTCGGGGTGGGGCTTAGCGCTCAGGGGGATATTTACGTCGCGGGCAGGACCGGCTGCGGCTTTCCCGTAACCCCGGGCTGCTACCAAACCCGATGCCCGGGGCAGTACGCCTTATTCGTGATGCGCCTTAACCCAACAGGCACGAGGCTCCAGTATTCTACCTACCTCGGGGGTTCCGGCTATGACGAGCTCAGGGGCTTGGCGCTCGACACTGCCGGAAACGCCTACATAACCGGCTACACCCGCTCGAACGATTTCCCGAGAACAACGTCTGCATTGAACCAGTCGGAGGGTGGGCTTTCTCAAGTCTTTGTTGCCAAGCTGAATAACTCTGGTTCGGCGCTCGTTTACTCGGTTCGGTTTGGCGGATCGGGGGACGTGCGAGGAATCGCCGTCGATGCCCGCGGGGATGCGGTGGTGGTAGGGCGCGCGGGTACAATGCCCGCCGTCCGAGCACTTCAGCCCAGCGGAATCTACACCTGCAGCTATAACCTTCCGGGGCGCTTTTGCGGCGACGGCTTTGTAGCCAAGATTAACGCCTCGGGAACCGGACTTCTGTACTCGACTTATCTCGGTGGGGACGGTGATGACGGTGCCAACGCGGCGGCCACCGATACGGCCGGGGACGTCTATGTGGCCGGGATGTGGAGCTCATCGCAATCTGTCTGGCCGCTTTCCGGCATAGGGGCGTTCGCAGTCAAGATCGCCGACCCCCTGCTGGGGCCCGCTGGCCTGCCGGAGCCGGAGATGCGGGTCAATCTGCAGCCCGGCTTCTACGTGGCCGAAGTCAGGCTGGCGGAGGGAGAGCGGCACGGCTATTGGAGCATGGAGGCGGCGCCGGCGGCGGGCTTCGCCGGAGGCTTCATTGCTGGCGGCGCGATTCAGGACAGCACCCAGCCTCCCGCTTGGGTCGCTTTTGGCTTGGCGCGCCCCACCACCGTCCGCGTGCAAGCTATCGCGCAGGTGCTGCCCGGCGGCGACCCCGCCAAGTTCTCCATGTCGGCGCGGCTGCTTGATGCCAACCGAAACCACATCGGTCCGGATCAGACTGGCAGCGCCTCTCTTCAATTCGAGCGGAGCCTGGGCGCAGGATTCTACATTCTTGAACTGAGGGGCGCGCTTAATGCGCCGCTGGCTGCTTTCGAGCTTGGCATCAGCGCGGACACTATGGCCGGCCCGGCCTACGCCGGGGGCTACATCGTGCCGGGCCTCTCCGGCTTTGGCGCGTTCTACCTGCCGCAGCAGCAGGATGTGAAGATCAAGGCCTCAGGCGCGCCCGCCAATGGCCCCGAAGGCGCCGGCAATCTGGAACTTCGCCTGCTGGACGTGAACCGCAGGCTGATCAATTCCGCCCCGTAGCGCTGTAGCGCCGGCGAGGACGCCCAATGTCACCTAATTGTTGGTTTTCGACGCCATACGGGTGGGCTGAGAATAGCCCAGCGTTTCAACGCTGGGAACCAAGCGA
>Ga0315288_10003922_pt1 | contig 18962 bp, 13 predicted proteins | sample YL17G11_20_MG_FD_203454 | JGI IMG/M metagenome (GOLD analysis project Ga0315288, IMG submission 203454) | Sediment microbial communities from Yellowstone Lake, YNP, Wyoming, USA - YL17G11_20 | ecosystem: Environmental > Aquatic > Freshwater > Lake > Sediment | place: USA: Wyoming | collected... | reverse complement strand
CCGGGCCGGCGCATGGCCGCGGAGTTCGGGTTTACCGCATTGTGGACCTCCGGGTATGGGGAGGAAACAGGGGCAGAGCAACCAGCCCTGCCCCATACCCGTTGGGTCATCCGCTGCGGCGCTCGGGGCGCCCCCCTCCAGCGCCTGGGCTCACGACCCCTCCCTCCCAGCGCCCTGGCGCCAAACGGATACCTGGGAGAGGGCCGGGGTGGGGGACCCACCTCCGTTCGCGCCCGAAGTTACGCCAGGTACCGCTCCGCCTCCCGAAGCTCCGTCCGGACGGTGTCACAGACGGGGCAGCCCGGGCAGGCGGCCGGCCGCTGGTGGTCCGGCAGTGAGGAATACAGCTTCCGCGCCAGCGCCCGTTCGCCATACTCCACGTAGTACGCCCGGTGGCGGAGGATCTCGGCGACCGCGACGCCGTTCGCGCACTTCGCCTGAGCAGCTCCCCAGTACACGAAGCTTCTCCGGCCGCGGTCGGCGACGAAGCGCTCGATGGCGGCGTGTTCGCCCTCGGTCAGCCGTCCACCCGATGCGGCCACATTCTCATCGGCCATCTGCAGGGTCGTGATCTCGGAGAGCGCCACGCAGACGTTGGGGTTGCTCAGCGCCCACTTCAGGCACGCGACGAAGAAGCTCAGCCCCTCATCCTGGAAGGCCTTGATCGTCGGCTGGTCCTGGCCGGAGGCGGTCTTCATGGCTGCGACGGCGATCCCCTTGGCCGCCGCCTCGTTGATCACCGACTCCAGCTCGGCGTACTGCTCGACCCCCGCTACGCCGAAGCCCAGAAGGATCTGGTCCACGCCCAGCTCGATGGCCCGCCGTGCCACGGCAACCTGCTGGATGTGGGTGGAGACGCCGAAGTAGCGGGTCTTCCCCTCCGCCTTGAGCTGCTTGGCCACATCCACGAACTCCTGGGTGAACTGCTCGGGCGCATCCATCTTGTGGTAGAGCATGAAGTCGACATAGTCCAGCCGCAACAGCTCAAGGGCTGTGTTGGCCTCCGCCAGCATGTCCTCCGCGGTCGTGGCATACCAGGGCACCTTGTCACAGATCACGAACGAGTCGCGCGGCCGGCCCGCCACCGCCTCGGCAACCATCCGCTCGGCGTTCCCGTCCCGGTAGGCGCGGGCGGTGTCGATGTAGTTCATCCCCATGTCAAGCGCGTACCGCATGACGGCGTCGTCGCCGCAGACATTGCTGCCGAGGCCGATGTCGACAACCTCGATCCCCGTTGCGCCCATCGTGCGAGTATGAAGCGTTACCGGGGGGTTCTGTGCGTATGTACGGCGCGTCGCGGCCAGCCCGGCGACGGGTCCCGCGGCCGCGGTCTTGAGGAACTGACGACGGTTCACTCACTACCTCCTTGGGTTCGGTGGTCTCCCGGCAGCGGGGGGTCTAGGAACGCCCCAGCTTCCGGCCCCGCTCGATGAAGTACCACATGGTCTCGTGTTCGACCTCGGGCGGTTCGGAATGGTCGGAGTGGAGAATGTAGCCGCCACCATTGGTGACGACCGGCAGGATCTTCGCATCCATCTCGCGGTCGATGAGGGCGCGGTCGTTGGAGATCAGGGCGCGCACGTCCACGCCGCCGTAGAAGGAGATCCGGTCGCCAAAGCGCGCGAACAGCTTCGGCAGGTGCATGCCGGCCTTGACCTCCATCGCCTGAAGGCAGTCCATGCCCGCCTCGATCAGACCGGGCACCAGCGGCTCCACATAGCCGCACGAGTGGATGATGACCTTGCAGCCGAGGGAGTGGGAGTAGTCGAAAAGGAGCTTGTGCCCGGGCAGGACGATCTCTTCGTACATCGCGGGAGACATGAACGGCTTGTTCTTGAAGCCCATGTCTTCGTAGAAGAACATCCCGTCGGGCTTGCCCTCTTCCGCGAAGAGCACCTCCAGGTGCTTCACGGTGAGGCGCGCGAACGTCATCACCATGTCCTTCACCCACCCGGGGTCCATGGCCATACCGAGCAGCATGTACTCGTGCCCGCACACCGGGTGCATCTGCTCGAACGGGGCGACACCCCCCCAGCAGAAGAAGCGCTGCTTCTCCGCCGCGAGCTGCCGCGCGGCTCGGTAGCCCTCGAAGGGGATGCGGCGACGGTCGAGATCCAGGAGGAAGGGCCTCACGTGCGCCTCCCACGACGGCCGGTCCTTCACGGTGAAATCCACGTGCTCGGGTGTGCTCTCATGGAGCTTGTGGCTGCGCAGCTTCGCCCCGTTGCCATCGAGCCTCAGGACCGTCTCCTCCGTCTCCTCGATGACCACGGGCTCGAAGTCCAGATCCGCCGTGGAGTTGAGCCAGCCGCCCGTGCGGATGTCCTGCCCGAAATGCTCCGCGACATCCTCCCCCTCCTTGATGTGGCCCTCGTCGATCCACTTCCGCACCGTGCTGCCCCATGGGCTCACGGCGATGGGCGTTTGATCGACGGGCTTGTGGTCGAGGACGTTGACGAATCGCTCGATGCTGGTCATGGACATCGCGGGCGCTCCTTCTGCGTATGTGGGTCCGGCTGCCGCACCCGCCGGGTGGAGTCCGTGACCCCGACCGCGCAAAGCGGGGACAGTCCACGAACCACCGCGGGGCCACCCCGCCGGGACAGTCCCCGTTTTCCGCTGGGCGCGGCCGCGACGCCCGTTCGCCATGGCTATGCCGCACACCTCGCGGCCGGGGGTGCTACAGGTCCAGACCGAGGTCGATCCCGAAGAGGCCGGCCGGGCCGTCGCCACCGTCGCCCTCTTCCCCCAGGCACTTGGCGGCTTCGCAGAACTGCTTCACATCGGACTCCGGCGGCCCCGCGGCGGTGTCCAGGAGCAAGCGGTGGATGGACTCGGACCCGATCACGTTGACGGCGTCCCAATCGATGATGTAGTTCCGTGCCCCCGACTCGATCAGCGCCTGCACGACGCGCCCGCGCGCACGGGCTCGGGTGTCCGGCGGCGGCGCGACGCTCGCCCGACGGATGGCGTCATCCGTCGTGACTCGCTTCATGCCTCGTAGCTCGGCAAACGCGTAGTGCAGCCCGGCCCGCGGGTCGATGTTGTGGTACTCGAGGTCCAGGCTGTGCAGCACCTCGTCCCCCCATGAGAGGCCGTCCGCCTCCATGAACGTCTCGAGCATCGACCGCTTCGCGACCCAGTCCAGTCTGTCCGCCAGGGCGTGGTAGTCGCTCTCCAGCGCGTCGAGGACGGTCTCCCACTCGCGCAGGGTCCAGTCCGCATCCTCACTCGAGCCGGCGAGGGTCTCCTTCGCGGCGGCCAGGAACATCCTCTGCTGGTCGACAGCGCTGATGGTGCGGCCATCGCCCAGGCGGACCTCCCACCGCAGGGCCCCATCGCGGGAGACGGACCGGAGCGTCTCGATGGGGCTCGCGACCCACGGGCTTGTGGGGATGTGGTCCATCTCTGCGAGCTGCAGAACGAGGCACGTCGTGCCAAGCTTGAGGGCCGTGGCGTACTCACTCATGTTCGCCTCGCCAAACAATACGTGGAGTCGCCACTCGCCCGTGAGATCGGAGAATGTATCGTGCTTAGGGTTGATGAGCGCCCGGCTGAAGCGGACACGGCCAGAGATCGTGTGGAGAATGTGGTCCGCTCGCTGGGAGAGCTGAAAGTCCACCGTCGGGTCAGGTTCGACGCCGTAGAGACTCCCGACCCACACGGTATCGATCTCATGGCGGCCCGGCCTGCGCGAGACCGCCCGAGGGTTGCGCGTGATCCGATGTCCGCCGACCCGTCCCGCTCCGGCGTAGATCTGCCGCGTCACCAAGAAGGACACGATGAGCATCAACGCGGGCCGAACCCGCTCGTCCTGGATGCTCACCGAGTAGTTCTCATGGCACCCGAAGGTGTGCCCGCCGAAGTGGTCCACGCTGTTGTTGTGGAAGCTGACGGCCTCGCGAGAGAAGAGGTCGTCCACGAGGTCGAGGATCACCCGGTGTCCCGCCCGGTCATACGCGACGGCGCTGGCGAGGCGCACCACCTCCGGAGTGGCGTACTCCAGGTGGTCACCGACGGCGTCGATGTAGAGGCGACCGCCGTTCGTAAGGAATCCACCGCAGAGGGCGGGCTCGAAGGCGTAGTCGCGGGAGTGCATATCGAGGAGGCCGATCCGCTTCTCGTTGTAGGCGTAGTCTTTGAGGCGCGTAACGACCTGCTCCGGTGTTCCCAGCGCCTCGTCCCGCACCAGGCATCCGAACTCGGTCTCGATCCCGAAGAGGCGGCTCCTGACCACGTCGCACCCCTTGCGCCGCGATGCCGGCTGCAGCCGGCGCTCCCGACGGCTGCCATCGACCTCTAGTGGCGCCAGTCCCCGTTCTCAATCCACCGGAACTTGCTCTCGCGGGGCGTCTCGCGCTCAAGGATGCCGACTTCCGCGACGCCGTCCCGCAAGGCCTCATCCAATGCCGACTGCACGGCCTCGTCCGATGGCAACTCCCGGCCCTCTGCAGCCGGACCCTCGATGTCCGCGGTCTCGGCCGATGCCAGCTTCCCCACGGCCCATGCTCGCAGAGCCACCCGCACAGCGTCCGCTAACGGCTGGTCGTCGCCGGATACCTGGCCGCGGAGATAGTCCCCCATGCGCGCTTGGGCCTCGAGGCTACCTGCGGCACACGCGAAGTGGTGGAACACCTCGAACTCGCCATCGTGATCGAGCAGGTAGAGCCGATCGCTCCCCGCGTCCTGGCCCATCTCCGCGAACAGGCCGCGCATGATGCACGGCGTGCGAAACGGGTCGGCGAACTGCCGCTTGAGGGCGGGGCTGAGAGCGAAGCCGACGACGCGCTGGATCGTCACGTCGTCCGTGCTGCGGCGGAAGCCCTCCTGGTGGGCGAAGTCGATGGCCGCCAGCCGGACGGACTCGATGTCCGACTGGCTCCCCAGTGCGGAGAACATCAGGCGGTCGTAGATCTCGAACACCTTCCGCTGGCTCCGTCGCACGGTCACCATCGCGAGCCCGCCGTCATAGCGCAGGCCCACCACAGGGCTGCCGTCCGCCAGCCGGTCGGCGACATAGTCGTCGCGATGCTGGATGCTCAGGTTCCAGTCGTAAGGTGTGAATGCCATGGCGTCTTCCTACGCTGATCCGTCTGCAAGTCCCTGTCCCTCACCCCAGCCCTCTCCCAGGGGGAGAGGGGGCCGCCTCGCTCGCCAGGCCCTCGATGGCTGCTTTCAGCTCAGCGCCCTCGACGGCCCGGATGCCCTCCTGTGTGATCACCTTCACCGTCGGGGGGATGACCTGGAATCCTGCCGTTGCGGCATCCAGCTCCGCTGCGATCCCGAGCAGGACCAGTGCCTCATTCAGCGCCTGCTCGAAGGCCATCTCATGGAAGGGGCCCTTCGTCCGCACGATGTAGTCGAACGCGCCGCGAATACGGAACGAGCCCGAGCCGGCGGCGCCAAACTCCTGACTCTCGAACCGCGCGCCCGCTGCATCGTAGAAGAACAGACGCCCCTCGTTCCGCTGGCGGTCGTAGGTGCTCAGCAAGGGAATCACCACGCCGCCGCCCGCGAGCACATCGACTACGTTGCCGCCGATCACCCGGGCCACCTCCCCGAGCTTCCCCTCGAGGCTCATCTCCTGAAGCTGGCTGCGGCGGTAGTAGCTGAACGAATGCTTGAGGAACCGAACGACGTCCATGGCCCGCGCGTACGACCCGCTGATCCCGATGAGCGTGAAATCGTCCAGGCGGAGGATCTTGTCCGCGCGGTCGTAGAGGATGAAGCTCTCCGCCGTCGCTCGGCGGTCGCCCAGGTTGATCACGCCCTCGCGGAACTTCACCGCGATGACTGTCGTGCCATGGGCAGTGCCTTCGGGCTCGGCAGGGCGAACGGAACCGTCGGGCGCGGCTGCGCCCGTGGATGACCCGGTCGCCGCGAGCAGTCGTGCCAGATCGCCCACGAACGGGGCGGCCAGCCAGTCATGCGCTTGGTCGGTCATCACTGGCCGCTCCGCTGCCGGTACCGGCGCGCCTGCTGCGGATCCACTCGGCGCATCCGCTGGAGAAGCTCACGCGAGTTCGGGCGGGTCACATCGGGCTTCGAGGGCCCGTCCTCGTCGTCGGATCGTCGCCACGGCTCACGCTCGATCGGGCGCTGCGTTCGCTCCTGAAGGCTCGCTGCAAGCCGTCGCTCTTGCCACATCATCGCCATCACCCGCTCCCTGGGTCACAGCTCGAATCAGGTCCGGCACTGCCAACGCGTCGATCGCTCGGCGCTCCACATCCGCCGGGACACCCGCCGCAAGATGCTCGAGCGGCAGCTCGCGGGAACCCCCGAACGTCACCCGCCCCCATCTTACTCCTGCAACCTCGCCGCCGAAACGTGCGGCCGATACACCCCTCAATACAGCGCGCGAACCGGCCGGAGAGTTCGCGCCCGCCTGGGCGATCTCCCCGTCTGAGACGAGCCGCCACATACGGCCTTCGCCGCAGAGCCCGAAGAACAGCCCCGATTCCGGGTCGATATCGTGGTACGCCAGGTCAAGGCTTCGCACAATATCATCTTGCCAGCTCACGCCGTCCGAGGCAATGAAGGCGTCGAGCAGGACGCACTTCGCCACCCAGTCCAGTCGATCGGCGAGCTGGGCGAAGTCGTCTTCGAGAGCGTCGAGCACGCGGCCCCATTCCTCGCAGACCCACGCTCCCTCGGCATCGTCCAGTCCTAACGTCTGCCGCGCCGCCTCCAGGTACCGCCGTTGGATGGCGATCGCGGTGGCGCATCCCCCGCCGCGGAGGGATAGGGGCGCGCTCAAGGTCAGGTCGTGCGAGACCGCCTGCATCGCCCGCACGGGTTCCGCCAGAGCCAGGTCCGGCGCGAGCCCGGCTTCGACGGCCGCGACGGTGAGCGCGGTCGTGCCGACCTTGAGCGCGAGGGCATACTCGCTCATGTTCGCGTCGCCGCAGATGACATGCAGCCGGCGGAAGAGCGTCGGATCCGCGTGGGGTTCCTCGCGAGTGTTGAAGATCGGCCGCCGTGACAGGGTGTCTACGCTGGCCTCGACCTCCACGAAGTCGGCCCGCTGAGAGATCTGGTATACGACATCCGGCCGCCGGTGGCGCTCGACTCCCACCTTGCCGGCACCGGTGAAGACCGTCCTCGTCACGAGGAAGGGCACCAAAGCGGCGCGCAGCCGCTCCTCGGGGACGGCACGCGAGACGAGGTAGTTCTCGTGGGCGCCGTAGCTCATGCCGGCGTAGTCCGTGTTGTTCTTGTAGATGACCACGGCTCGGCCCAGCTCCCGGGCGCGGCGCTGAGCGCAAGCGAGGACAATGCGCTCCCCGGCCTTCTCGTGCGCTACGAGGTCCCGAAGGGATGCGCACTCCGGGGTCGAGTACTCCGGGTGAGCGTGGTCATTGTAGAAGCGCGCGCCGTTGGCGAGGATGCGGTCAGTGACCGTTGTGCCGTCGGGCCGGCGCCCGGCTCCCTGGGTATCAAGCTTCGCGTCCTCGGGGTCGCGCGCCAGGTGCTTGACCTCGAAGCCTCGCATATCCTGCCGCGGCGTCTCCGCTCGGTAGTCCCACTGCTCCGCGGCGAGCCCCTCGTATGCGGCGACCAGGCGCGCGGACTCGGCATCGAGCCCCGCGGGCTCGACACCCTCGACATAGATGCCGTACTCGACCTCGGTCCCAAACACACGGCCTCGCAGCGCTCTCACCTCTCGGAGCCATTGGAGGGGCCGAGCAGTCACGCGGAGCGTGCGAAGTCCGGCCCTACCTGATCTCACCGCGCGTACGCGCGGATATAGTCGACATACATGAACGACGGGTTCGGGGTCTTGTCGATCGGCCAGCCGCTCCCCAGCGCCAGGTTCACGAGCAGGTACAGAGGAACTTTCGCTTCCTCCGGCGTCTTCACGCGTCGCAGCTCAACCCCATCGTAGTAGAAGATCATGTCCGCTTCGGTGACCATCACGCCGTAGGTGTGGAAGTCGTCCGTCATCCCCTGCACGATGGAGGGCCTGCCGTCTGCCCAGTGCTTCCCATCGGCGTACCACAGGTGCACCGTGGTATGGAGCGCCGTGGGATGGACGCCATACTGCTCAACGACATCGATCTCGATGTTCGTGAGCGACTTGTCCTTCAGCTTCGGTCGGCCCAGGAGCCAGAAGGCGGGCCATGTCCCCTCGCCCCTCGGGAGCTTCGCCCTCATCTCGAAGTAGCCGTACTGCTGGGAAAAGCCATCACCCTTCGGGTCCACGGAGGAGAGCAGCCCCGCGCGCCACCCGCTCCCATCGTTCGCGGCTTCGATGCGCAGCACGCCGTCCTCGATGGTGAAGGGGAAGCCCGGCTCCGGATCCGCGAAGCGCGCGTCCCCGAAGTCGCCCGCGTACGGCGTGTGCGCGATCCAGCGAGTGCCCGGGCCCCAGGCGGAGACGTCGAGCTTCCCATCGAACTCCTCGGCGAAGGTCAGCCGGTAGCCGTCCAGGCTGAGCGTGACCGGCCCGAGCTCGGGCAGCGCCGCCTGCGAGTCCACGACCAGCGTTCCGACCTCACACGTCGTGCCGTCGTCCGTCGCCTCGACGCCTTCGGCGGCCGTGAGCTTCTGGTGGTCCCACCCGCGCTGGCTGGCCGCATGGTCGTACAGGCCGAGCACGATGCGGTACCGCCCGTCGGCCGCCGTCGTCGGCACGGGGATGGTGTGCTCGTATTCCACCGGGCCCGACCAGACGGCCGTGCCCCCTGGTGGCTCGTGGTCATCCTGGAAGGCCATGTTCCCATCGGGCCCGATGAAGTGTACGAAGACCGTGAAGTCCCGGCCCATCGGCTCGGCGTCCCAACGATACGTGATCGAGGTCCCGTAGCCCGATCGGCAGGAGGGGGGTGAGAGCTTACAGGGGAGCACGGTCGGCTGCCCTAGTTGGGTGGAGGTCACCGTGCAGGTGAAGTCGTCGAGCCAAAGAGCGCCGGCGGCGCCCCCTGCGACGGACCCCTTGCCGATGTTGAGGCCAAAGCCTTTCGGCGGCCCGTGCCACTTGCCGTCATTGGCGCCGCCCCAGTGCTCGCCACCGACGAGGTCCGTCAGGCGCAGCACTAACTCGTGCCACTCACCGTCCGGGGTGAGGAGTATCCCGTTCGCCTGATGACACTGCCCCGTGCTGTCCCCGACGCGGATGCCGATGGACGACACGTTCGAGGTCTTGACCCAGAGGCGAAGCTCCAGGAGGTTCCGCCCCTCGAGGTCGGGCATCTCCCGCCAGATCCCAACGTAGGCCCCACCGCCGGAGAAGTCGGCGTCGAGCCGGAGCGAGCCGTCCCCGTTCTTCGCCTCGGCCGCGTCATGCGTCATCCCGCCCTTCGCGCCGGGGAACTCCTCGCCGCCCACATACCGCCAGCCCTGCGGCTCGGACTCGAAGTCGTCCACGAGCACCGTACTCTCAGTGCCCGGAGCCTGGCACGCCGCCGGCACGGCCCACAGGGCGCACCCGAGCGTCGCGACGTACGACACGATCCGACCCATCGCGGGACCATCCTCCCAACAGGCTCCGGCCCTGTCGTCCGCTTTCTGTGTCTGCGCGAAAAGGGCGCAGCCCTCACAGGGCCGAAGCCACAGTCATTGCGGCCTTGAGGATACTCCACCTCGGGGCCGCCCGGAGGGTCTGCGATGAGACGAACCGTTGCGGCTATCGGTACGCTCGCAGCAGCCCTCGGTTCCTACACTGCCGCTGGGGGTGCGCCTCCCATGGGTACAACCTCTTCCCGTGACACCATTCAGGTCGAGCAGAACCACGTCGCAGAACTGCAGCTCCGATCGACGATCGACTACGCCGACCCGTTCAACACCGTGACGCTCGACGCCGTCGTGACCGACCCGGACGGGCGCGAGTTCCGCGTGCCCGGATTCTGGGCCGGGGGCGATCGGTGGCGCATCCGCTACGCGTCCGGCGTGGTCGGCACGCACACCTACCGCACCGAGTGCCCGGATCCGGCGAACGCCGGCCTCCATGGTGTGACCGGGGAGATCGGCGTCATTCCCTACACGGGCGACAATCCGCTCTACCGGCATGGGCCCGTACGCGTTGGCGAGGACAGCCGCCACCTCGCGTACGCCGACGGGACGCCGTTCCTCTGGCTCGGCGACACATGGTGGATGGCGCTCTGCAAGCGGCTGCACTGGCCGGAGGAGTTCCGGACGCTGGCCGAGGACCGCGTCGCGAAGGGCTTCACCGTCATCCAGATCGTCGCCGGCCTGTATCCGGACATGCCCGCCTTCGATGAGCGCGGGGCCAACGAGGCCGGGTTCCCGTGGGAGGCAGACTACGCGCGCATCCGCCCCGAGTACTTCGACGCCGCCGACGAGCGGCTGAAGTATCTCGTGGACTCCGGGCTCACGCCGTGCATCGTCGGCGCCTGGGGGTACTTCATGCCCTGGATGGGTGTGGAGAAGCTGGAGCAGCACTGGCGGTACCTGGTCGCCCGCTATGGCGCGCTGCCGGTCGTGTGGTGCATCGCCGGGGAGGCGAACCTGCCGTGGTACCTGGTTCCCGGCTTCCCCTACGATGACCGCGAACAGGTGAAGGGCTGGACCGAGGTAGCGCGTTACCTGCGCAAGACCGACCCCTTCCACCGACTCACATCGATCCACCCCACCGGGCTCGGCCGACTGAGCGCCCGAGGGGCCATTGACGACGTGTCACTCATTGACTTCGACATGCTCCAGACGGGCCACGGCCAGCGCGAGGTGCTCCCCCCGACCATCGAGACGCTTCGGTGGTCTTATGACCAGCAGCCGACGATGCCGGTGCTCAACAGCGAAGTCGCCTACGAGGCGCTGCTCGGCACCATTCCCGCGGAGACGCAGCGGCTCACGTTCTGGAGCTGCATGTTATCCGGCGCTGCAGGGCACACTTACGGCGCAAACGGGATCTGGCAGGTGAACCGGGCGGACCAGCCGCACGGCGCCTCGCCGCATGGCGGCAACTACGGGACGACCCCCTGGAACGAGGCCATGAACCTTCCGGGGTCGGGCCAGCTCGCTCTCGCGAAGCGGCTGCTGGAGCGGTACCCGTGGTACCGCTTCGAGCCCCACCCTGAATGGGCATCGTTCGACGCTACGCCCCCCGGCGCCAACGCATTCGAGGTGCCCTACGCGGCGGGGATCCCGGGCCACGTCCGGGTCATCTACGTCCCCCTGCAGGAGACGGTCATCGTGCACGACCTCGAGGCCGGCGCGGACTACCAGGCCTTCCTGTTCGACCCAGTAACGGGGGAGGCGTCGCCGCTGGGCGAAGTGCTCGCCAATGCGGACGGGCAGTGGACCTGCTTCGCACCGGGCGGCGACGAGCTGGACTGGGTCCTCGTGCTCGAAGCCGACGGTAGCGGCGGCCTCGCCGAGAGCGAGGAGCAGGTCGCGCTGGGGAACGATGCCCTGCAGTGGCAGCTCGAAACGGTCGGAGAGACCGTCCACAGCACGGCGCTCGCCAACAAGCGGACGGGGCATACGATGCCGCTGCGCGCGGCGGAGGAGGTCGCCCTCGTGCTCTCCGCCGCGGCCGATCGCGTGCAGGAGCCGTTCACGCGCGTGAGCGACTTTCGCCTCACGGGCACTGCCGACATCGGGCGCCATCAGGCAGCCTTCCGTCTCCGCAGCCCGCCGACAGGGCTCGAGGTCATCCTGCACTATCAGCTCGACGGGCCCACCCGCCGCAAGTGGGCCGAGGTGCGCAATACTTCCGAGCGGCCGCTGCTGCTCCTCGATGTCGAGCTCGATGGCTTCACCACCCACGCACCGACCTCGGAAGGCGGGCAGGGACAGCCGCTGTTCCTGGCCGATGAGGCGTTCGCCGCCATCGAGTACCCCTCGGGCGAGAACACGCAGACGGGCGGGCGTGTGAAGCTTGCGCACTTCCCCGGCAGACTGCTCGCGCCCGGTGAGTCCTACACGACACACTCGGCGCTGATCAGCGTCGCTGAGCAGGGACAGGCGCTGTCGCACTTCGTCGAGTACATCGACGAGCGGTCCGTGCGGAGCAAGCGCGTCCTGTCGGTCTACACGCCCTTTGGCATCAACAACCAGTGGGGGCCGTGCCCGACGCTGACGGACGAAGAGACCCTCGATGTGCTGGACCGCCTCGCGAAGTGGCGCGATCAGGGCATGCACTTCGACTACTTCACCCTCGACACGGGATGGGTGGACCCCACCTCGGACCTGACCCGGTTCCGCCCGAACGCATACCCCAACGGCCCGGAGGAGGTCATCCGGCGCGTTCGCGAGCTCGGCATGGGCTTCGGCCTCTGGTTCGCCACGAGCTGGGCGGCGGAGTCCTGCTGGGGCTACGGCCCTGCCTGGGAGGGGCAGACGCCGGGGTCCATGGGCTACCTTAACGGAGCGCCGGACAAGGTCGGCTACCGCGGGTCCTTCTGCTTCGGCGCCGACGCCTACGCGCGCACGGTGCGCGAGGCCGTGCTGCACCACATCCGCGAGAACCACGTACGCTTCGTCAAGCTCGACGGCGGCAGCTACTACTGCGACAATGCAGGCCACGGTCACCTGCCCGGCAAGTACTCGACCGAGCGCATGTTCGGCAACCTGATCGACATCGCCAATGCGGCCCGCGCGGCCGCCCCCGATGTGTTCCTGATGTGGTACTGGGGGATGCGATCCCCCTTCTGGGCGCTGTATGGGGACACCATCTTCGAGTCCGGCGTCCACCTTGAGGGCTCGGGCACCAGCACATTCCCGACCCTCTACTACCGCGACTCCGTCACCCTCGCGCAGGACCAGGCCGCGCAATATGCCAAGACGGTCCCGCCGATGTCGAAGGACAGCTTGGGCGTCTGGCTGGCGGACACGCGGTGGGGCAACTTCATGGGCAAGGAGCGCTGGCGGGAGGCGCTCGTGATGGACCTCGGGCGCGGCAGCCTGCTCTTCCCCAACCTCTGGGGCGACATCTACCTTCTCGATGACGAGGACGTGCGCTTCCTGGCCCAGATCAGCGCCTTCGCGAAGGACAACGAGTCGCTCCTCCGGCACCGCCGTCTCATCCTCGGTGATCCCTGGCACAACGATGCCTACGGCTATGCGTACTGCAGCCAAGACCGCGGCCTGCTATTCGTGAACAACGCGAGCTTCGTCTCCCGGAAGGTGGAGCTTACGCTCGATGCTTCCATCGGCCTGGACGCAAAGGCCGGCACGCTCCTGAGCGTCGCCTCCCTCTTTGCCGATCGCCGGGGAGTACTTGGTGAGGGCGGCGAGCCCCTCCGCGCCGGCAGCTCGCTGTCGCTCTGGCTCCGCCCTTTCGAGGTGCTCATGCTCGAGGTCTCCCCGCCGTCGCGAGCCGCTCAGGTACTGCCGACGCGCGATCTGACCGATGAGGTGGCCGCCGATCTGGGCGTCGAGCTGTCTCTGAAGGGCGCGTCGCAGGAGCCAGACATGGCAGTCCGGTTCTCGCAGGAAGAGAGCTTCCGCCAGCGCGGCTTTGTGGAGCAGTCCATCGACCTGTCCGGGACGGTGCCCTCTCTCGACGGGCCACAGCCGATACTCGCGGTCGCCGTGCAGTTGCGGCAAGGTGAGGCCGAGTGGCGGTACGCGCCCTTCGTCGCGGAGATCGTCCAGGTACGGGCGCGGGTGGGTGAGCAAGACGTGCAGCTCATGCCGGTGCCGGATGCGCGGCAGTTCGGCAACACACAGGCGAGCGGATGCTCCTGGGTCGTCTACAAGGTCCGGCTGAGCCCGGCCTGGTCCGGTGAGAGGCTACGCCTATGTGTGCGCGCCTGGCTGCCCACAGGCGTCGAGGCGCACGTGCGGACGTGGGTCGTCAAGCGCTGGTGGCAGGAGGCCACGCGTCCCGCGGCGGACGGCTACTACACGAACGCCCCCTCGTGACCGATCGCGCTGCCGGCGAAGCGCGCCGTCTGCGCCGCATCGTGATGGCACGCCTACAGGTAGCCCAACTGGCGCAGACGCTCCTTCACCACCGCCATCTCCTCTTCGCTGTACGGCCCCTCTTGCGGGCGCCCATGCGATGTCACGATGTCGCGAAGCACGTAGACGACGAAGTCGGTGACCGAGTTGTACCCGCTCCCCTCGATAATCGCGGCGATCTTGTCGTACAGGGGCCGCGGGATCTTCAGCGTGACCTTGTCCGGTGCTCTGCCTCGACGCATATCGACACTCCCATAAGAGTGTTATAATAGCCCTCAAGAGCGCGCCCGTCGCCGAGGGAGTCCGACGAAGCGGCCCGGTGCCCGAGGGATCCGGTGCCGCGCGAGGAGCCAACTGCATCATGCCGCGAGCCCGCAAGTGCCTCGTGATCGGCCTGGACTGCGCGACGCCCCAGCTCGTGTTCGACCAACTGGGCGACGAGCTACCCGTGCTGTCGCGTCTGCGGGCCTCGGGCATCTCGGGCCGACTGGCATCCACCATCCCCCCGATCACCTGCCCGGCATGGATGTGCATGGTGACAGGCAAGGATCCGGGCCGGCTTGGCCAGTACGGCTTCCGCAACCGAGTGGATTACACCTACGAGCGCCTGCGGATCGGTACCTACCAGGACATCGAGGAGCCTGCCCTGTGGGACATCGTCGGCGCCTACGGTCTGTCATCGCTGATCGTGGGTGTGCCGATGACCTACCCACCGCGTCCCATCCGCGGGCACCTGGTGTCCTGCTTCCTGACACCGAGCAAAGAGAGCGACTACACCTACCCGCACGGCTTCCGGGACGAGATCGATCAGGTCGCGCCGCGGTATGCGCTGGATGTCGAGGACTTCCGGACGGAGGACAAGGCCGAGCTGCTGGCGCGCATCTACGAGATGACGGAGCAGCGCTTCCTGCTGCTCAGGCACATCGTCCGCACGAAGCCGTGGGACCTGTGCATGTTCGTCGAGATGGGTGTCGACCGTCTCTACCACGGTTTCTGGCGGCACTGCGCGCGGGACCATCGTCTGTTCGAGCCCGGCAATCCCTTCGAGAGCGCCATCCGCGATTACCACATCTACCTCGACGGCCTGATCGGGGAGCTGCTCACGCTGGTGGACGAGGAGACGATCGTTCTGGTCGTGTCGGACCACGGCGCGAAGAGCATGGTCGGCGGCATCTGCGTGAACGAGTGGCTGACCCGCGAGGGGTACCTCGTGCTGAAGGAGGCGCCCACGAGCCCGACGCGGCTCGAGCCGAGCATGGTCGACTGGTCGCGAACGCGAGCGTGGGGCGAGGGTGGCTACTACGGTCGAGTCATGCTCAACGTCGCGGGGCGCGAGCCCGGCGGGGTCATCCCTCAGGGGGACTATGAGGCCGAGCGCGATGCACTGGCGCAGCGTCTCTGCGCCCTCGGCGATGAGGAGGGCCGGCCCATCGGCACGCGTGTGTTCAAGCCCGAGGACGTCTATCGCGAGGTGCGTAACATCCCGCCGGACCTCATCGTCTACTTCGGCGACCTGGATTGGCGGTCCGCGGGGTCTGTGGGGACGAACACCGTCCACATCTACGAGAACGACACCGGGCCCGACGACGCGAACCACGCGCAGGAAGGGCTGTTCGCGCTCCACGATGCGCGCTCGGGAGAGCGCGGCACGGTGGAGGGAGCAACCATCTACGACATCGCCCCAACGCTGCTGCAGCGTATGGGGCTACCGGTTCCGCCCGACATGATCGGGCGGCCGATCCACAACTAGAGCAGGAGAACAGGAACGGGCATGGAGCACAAGGGTCTGACCGTATGGTTCACAGGCCTTTCCGGGGCCGGGAAGTCGACCATCGCCGACGCGGTAGCGGCACGACTGCGCGCCCTCGACTTCAAGGTGGAGGTACTCGACGGTGATGTCGTGCGCACGAACCTGTCGAAGGGCCTGGGCTTCTCGAAGGAGGACCGCGATACGAACATCCGGCGCATCGCCTTCGTGTGTCATCTGCTATCGCGGAACAACGTCGTAGCCATTGGCGCGGCCATCTCCCCCTACCGCGCGATTCGCGATGAGGCGCGGGCGATGATCGGCGACTTCGTCGAGGTATTCGTCGACACGCCGATCGAGGTGTGCGAGCAGCGCGATACCAAGGGCCTGTATGCCAAGGCGCGCGCAGGTGAGCTCAAGGGCTTCACGGGAGTCGACGATCCGTATGAGCCGCCGCTGAAGCCCGAGGTCGTCTGTCGTGCCGCCGAGGAGTCGGTGAACGAGTGCGTCGCGGCCATCATGGCGAAGCTCGAGTGCCTCGGCTACCTCATTCCAGTCGCCGAGCCGGCTTAGCGGAGGAGGACGGAGATGCTTACGAGCAAGGGCATTGCGCCTCCCCACGGGGGCCAACTGGTCAGTCGCCTGGTGCCGGAGTCCGACCGCGCGGCGCGGGCGGAGGAAGCCCGAAGGCTTCGTGCCGTCCGGCTGTCCTCACGCGAGGTATCGGACCTCATCATGATCGGGATGGGCGCTTTCAGCCCCCTCTCGGCCTTCATGGACCGTGCCGACTATGAGGGCAGCGTCCGGTCCATGCACACGGCCGACGGTACGCTATGGCCAATACCCATCACCCTCGCCCCCGCGGAGGACGTGTCGGACATCCGCGTCGGCGACCGGGTCGCGCTCATCGACGGTGAGTCGGACGAGCCGATGGGCACGCTCGAGGTCCAGGGGACGTTCGCCTACGACAAGGGCGAGGAAGCGCGATGTGTGTTCCGCACCGATGATGAGAAGCATCCCGGCGTCGCGAAGCTCCTCGAGCAGGGCGACGTATGCCTGGCCGGGCCGGTGGACGTGCTGAGCGAAGGCGGCTACCCGGAGCGGTTCCCGGCCTATGGGCGCCCCGCGGAGGTGCGCGCCATCTTCGAGGGCAAAGGCTGGCACACCATCGCCGCCTTCCAGACGCGCAACCCCCTGCACCGGTCGCATGAGTATCTCACGAAGGTCGCCCTGGAGGTCTGCGATGGGCTGTTCGTCCACCCCATAGTGGGCAAACTCAAGGCTGGGGACATCCCCGCTGAGGTGCGACAGCGCTGCTACGAAGTGCTCCTGGAGCGGTACTATCCGCAGGACCGCGTCGTGCTGAGGGTCTACCCGATGGAGATGCGCTACGGCGGCCCGCGAGAGGCGGTGCTCCATGCCATCATCCGGCAGAACTACGGGTGCAGCCACCTCTGCGTGGGTCGCGACCACGCGGGCGTCGGGAGCTACTACGGTCCCTTCGAGGCGCAGGACATCTTCGATGAGATCGACCCGCATGAGCTGCACATCCGCCCGCTGAAGTTCGAGAACACCTTCTGGTGCTACGGCTGTGGGGGCATGGCATCGACCAAGACGTGCCCTCACGACGGCTCCGAACGCCTCAACATCAGCGGGACCAAGCTCCGGGAGATGCTCGCCAAGGGGGACCTTCCACCAGCGGAGTTCAGCCGGCCCGAGGTGCTTCAGGTGCTCGTGGACTACTACCAGTCGTTGAGCACGAGCTAGAGCGCGTCCCATCTGCCCACTCGTTCCGGGGTTCCCGCGCGCGGCGCCGTTTCCAGTAACATAAGGGGGAGCAAGCAGCGGCTGCCGCGCGGAAGGGCATGGGGCCGATGGGCTGGAGCGCATCGGAGCAGACCGAGCCATCGGACTACGCGATCCCGGAGCACGTCCGTCGGCTCGTCGAGGAGATGGAGGATGTCCCGACGCTGCCGGTTGTTGTGACGGAGTTCGCCCGTGTGAGCGCCGACCCGGATGTCGCCGCGCACAAGCTGGCCGATGTGATCGGTACGGACCCCGCGCTCACGAGCCGACTACTGCACATCGTCAACTCACCCTTCTACGGGCTGTCGGGCCGCGTGACGACGGTGGAGTCGGCGATTGTCGTCATGGGCTCGAAGGCGGTGCGGGCGGCGGTGCTCGGCGCGGCTGTGTTGAGCGCCTTCACCAGAGGCGACGCCCGGGCGGAGTACTCGCGATTCGCGCACCATGCGGCGCTGACCGCCGAGGCCACGAAGGCCCTGGGCCGCGCCTACCGGCTGCGTGGCGCGGAGGAGCTGCACACGGCAGGGCTGCTCCACGATGTGGGCAAGCTCCTGATCCAGACGCGTTTCCCCGAGCAACACCGCGAGGTCGTGCGTCATGGGGAGAGCTCCGGGCTTCCCGCGATGGTGTCGGAGCGAAAGTTCCTCGGCGCCACCCACGCGGAGCTTGGTAGCTGGCTGACGTCCCACTGGCGTCTGCCCGAGCTACTCGTCGAGTGCATCACATTCCATCACTCGCCCACCGACGCGGACCGCTGCACATTCGAGGTCGCGTTGACGCACGTCGCGGACCATGTCGCCCATCACGCCGAATCGATCGTCGGCATCGACAGCCCCGCTTGCCCCATCAACGCAGTCGCCTGGCAGACGCTCCATTCCGCTCGACCGGACATCGAGCAGGAGGACATCGGTCTGATTGCGGAGGACATGGCTGAGCGGATCACCTCCATCCAACAGATGGCAGCGGTCCTGTGCTGAGGAGTGAAGCCCGTGCGCCCATGGCAGTGGATCCCTATCGCGTGCGTCGTTGCGCTCACCACCGGTGCTCGGGCACAGGAGCCCGCGCTCGCGGTGCCCGCCCCCGCGGCCCCGGCGGGGCTGGCTGAGCTGACGTGGGCGCAGGCGGCCGATCTGCAGGGAGTGTCACTGTCCGTCACCGCCGTCGGCCACGCGGAGGCGGGCAAGTCGGCACTCGAGGCAGCGGTGGTTGAGTCGCACCGCCGCTTACTCGCGCTCGTCTCGCTGGAGCCCTCGCCAGAAGCATTCGATCTCTTCGAGCACGACCTTATCATCGGCAACGAGCGGGCTCTCGATGACGGGGGCGTCGAGGTCCAGGTCTCGATCTCGCTCGCCGCCTTCGCCGGTATCGTTCGGCAGCTCCGGAGCGGCGCTCCGGATACGTCGACGGCCCCGACTGCCAGCGGCACGCCGCTGTTGCCGACGCTCGTGTTGCCTGTTGTCGTGAAGCCGGACGGCAGCGCCGAGATCGTGGGGGGTGCGAGCACCCCGCTGCCGGCCACCGGTGGCGAGGCGCCGCCCTCGCA
>Ga0315288_10003921_pt1 | contig 18963 bp, 13 predicted proteins | sample YL17G11_20_MG_FD_203454 | JGI IMG/M metagenome (GOLD analysis project Ga0315288, IMG submission 203454) | Sediment microbial communities from Yellowstone Lake, YNP, Wyoming, USA - YL17G11_20 | ecosystem: Environmental > Aquatic > Freshwater > Lake > Sediment | place: USA: Wyoming | collected... | reverse complement strand
GGCAGCGGCGGCCCGAAGCTCACCCTGGGGTGCGGGTTGTGCCCCTGTGTCAACGCCAGCGGCAACTCTGCCCTCCGCATCGCCCGCTCCAGCGTACGCTTCAGGTCGAGATGCGAGATCCAGCGTATCTCCTCCCCTTTCCGGTACCGGCAGATCAGCTGCGCCACCTCACACCTCCACCTCGGCTTGCCCGCCGGCCGGCAGGTGGGCCCGCGCTTCCTCCGCCTCCTCCCAAAGCGCCGCCTTCCCCGACCCCGCGACGATGTGATCCCATGCCAGCCGCTCGTCATACCCCAGCGCGCGGTTCGCGTAGTCGGCCATGTCCAGCCCCGCCTCCTGGAACGCCCCTTCCCACCTCCCGAAGTCGAAGTGCTCCCCCCATGCATCGAACCGTGCGCCCCCCCTCCACGCCGCCTCGATCGCCCGCCCGATCCGCCGATCGCCTCGCGAGATCGCCGCCTCCAACGCGCTCGTCCCGGGGTCGGTCCACGACAGCTTCACCCATCTGCTCCTCAGGCTCTGCTGCAGCAGGTGCTGCTTGCGCTCCAGACCCTCCCGCGGCTCCTGCGCCGACCACTGAAATGCCGTGTGCGGCTTCGGCACGAAAGTCGCACAGCTCACAACAATCTGCAAGCGGTTCTGCCTGGAGCCAAGCGCCCCCCTACCGAACTGCGCGAGCCGATGCACGAGATCGCCTATCGCCTCCACGTCGTCGTCCGTCTCCGTCGGCAGCCCGATCATGAAGTACAGCTTGAGCCGCGTCCACCCCGAGGAGAAGGCCGCCTCCGCCGCCGCGAACAGATCGTCCTCCTTCATCTGCTTGCCGATCACCTTTCGCAAGCGCTCGCTCCCTGCCTCCGGCGCGAACGTCAGCCCCGTTTTCCTCACCTGCTGAATGCTGTTCGCCAGCGCCACCGAGAAAGCGTCTGCTCTTAGCGACGGCAGCGCCACCCCGATCCCTCGGTCGCCAAACCGCGCCACCAGCTCGGCAACCAATCCCTGTATTTCTCGGTGGTCTACGCTCGTGAAGGCCAGCAGCGAGATCTCATCATAGCCCGTGGCTGCGACCGCCTCCTCCGCCTGTCGCAGCAGCGTCTCGACACTCCGCTCCCGCCGCGGCCGGTAGACCGCCCCCGCCTGGCAGAACCGGCACCCCCGCGCGCACCCCCGCATGATCTCCAGCGTCACCCGCGAGTGCACTGTCTCGAGGAATGGCACCAACTGCCGCGTCGGGAATGGCGCCGCGTCCAGGTCCGCCACGATCCTCCGGGCAATCGTCTCCGGCGCGCCCCCGCGGGGCGTCACCGCCCCCCGCGGCCCAGGCCCATCGTGTGTCACCTCATACCGCGACGGCACATACACACCCGCGATCGCCGCCAGCCCATCGAGAGCTTCCTCCCTACTCCTGCCGGCGATTGCCTCCGCCATCTCGACGATGGCCTCTTCGCCTTCCCCCACCAGGATCGCGTCGAAGAACCCCGCGACCGGCTCCGGGTTCACCGCCCCCGGCCCCCCGCCGATCACCAGCGGATTGCCCTCCCCACGGTCCGCCGCCCGTATCGGGATGCCCCCGAGGTCGAGCACATTGAGTATGTTCGCATACGTCAGCTCGTACGGCAGCGTGATCCCGATCGCGTCGAACTCCCGCAGTGGTGTGCCCGACTCCAGACTCGTTAGTGGACAACCTCGCGACCGAAGCTGCTCCTCCATATCCGGCCACGGCGCGAACGCGCGCTCGGCCAGGAAATCCGAATGGGAGTTCAGCACGTGGTAGAGAATCTGCAGGCCGAGGTGGGACATCCCCACCTCATAGGCGTCGGGGTAGATCAGCGCGAACCGCGCGCGGACGCCCGCGGCATCCTTATGAACCGCGTTCCATTCCCCGTTCGTATACCGCGCGGGCTTCACCACCCGCGACAGAAGCACGTCCAAACCTGAATCCTTCATACACACCCAACGCGGCCGGCCGGCCGCGCCGCCCCGCCCGTGCTGCCCCGGTAACCCCTGCGCCCGCTAGGCGGCGATCGCTTCCATTATCTGGTCGGGGATGTCGAAGTTCGCGTAGACTTGCTGGACATCGTCCAGCTCCTCCAGCGCGTCCAGCAGGCGCAGCACCTGCTGCGCCTCCTTCTCCCCAAGCGATACCCGCGTCTGCGGGACCATCGTAACTTCCGCGCTCTCAAACGGCACCCCCGCCGCCTCCAGCGCCTTCCTCACCGGCTCCACATCCCCCGGCCCAGTGCGAATCTCATAGGAGTTCTCGTCGGTCAGCATGTCCTCCGCCCCGCCCTCCAGGGCCGTCTCCAGCACCTTGTCTTCCGGCGCCGCCGTCCGCGGAACGAGGATTATGCCCTTGCGCTGGAACAACCAGGCCACGCTGTTCGTCTCCCCCAGGTTCCCGCCGTTCCGGCCGAAGATGCTTCGCAGCTCACCCACCACCCGGTTGCGGTTATCAGTCAGCACTTCCGTCAGGATCGCCACACCGCCCGGCCCGTATCCCTCGTACACGGCCTGCTCGTAGGCCGCGCCGGCCACCTCACCCGTTCCCCGCTGGATCGCCCGCTTGATGTTATCCTGTGGCATCCCCCCCTGTCTCGCCTTCTCCACGGCCGTCCTCAGCCGCGCATTCACCGAGGGATCGCCACCCCCCTCCCGCGCCGCCGCCATGATCTCCCGCGACAGCTTCCCGTAGATCTTGCTCTTCGCCTTATCCTGAGCTTGCTTGCGAAGCTTGATGTTATGCCATTTGGAATGGCCGGACATAAGACCCTCCAAGATCCCCTTTCGAGCCAGATTCTACCCGATTGGGGAGGGATTGGCAAGGGTGAGTCAATCTTGTACCGAGGATCGAGGAAGCGGCGAACCGAGCCAGGAATCTGCTCGGTCGAGACGCGCCTCCCTACCCTCCCCCTAGCCCCGCGAAGAACAACGCCCAGAACGGGTCTTCTCCGGGCTCGCCGAGTTCGCTGCGCTGGCCGTCGCACTTGACCAGTGCCCGTGAGGCGGAGGCTGTGAAGTGGCCGATCTGCCAGCCCTCGATCCCCGCTCTCTTCCACGCGGCCAGCACTTTGCCCACTGCCTCCGGCGCCACGGCCGCCAGCAGCGTCCCCTCGCTTATCGCGCACCAGGGATCGAACCCCAACGCCCCCGACACGCAGGCAATATCGTCCGGCACCGCCACCGCGTCGAGATCGGCCTCCAGCCCCAGCCCGGACGCCATCGCCATCTCCCACAGCCCCCCACGCACCCCGCCTTCGGTCGCATCGTGCATGGCATTAACACCGCCTGCTTCAAAGGCAAGCAAGGCATCGGCTACCACTGTGATCTGATCGGCTCGCGCGCACGCCGCCTCAACGACCTCCTCCCCTAGCTCCCCCCGCAGCCGCTCGCGGTACACTATCGCCAGCAAGGCCGAGGCCTCTATGCTCGGCCCCTTGCTCAGCAGGATCGCGTCCCCCTCCCGCGCGCCCCCCGGCGAGACCCACCTATCCCCCTCCGCAAACCCCCACGCCGCCACGCCGCCTACCGTTGGGATGGTCACCGCGTCATACCAACCCGTATGCCCGCCCAGCACGCTGATGCCAAGTTCGGCCGCATGCTTCGAGATCGCCGCGATGATCGTGCGCGCATCGGACTCCGGGCAGCCCCGCGGCAGCAGCAGCGTGTAGGTCATGAACTGCGGCCTCACCCCTGTCACCGCCACATCGCTCGCGCCGATGTGCACGGTGAACTGCCCCATGATCTCCAGCGGAAGCCCCGGCGCCGGGAAGATCGGGTCCTCCGCCACCGCCATCACCCGCCCGTCCTCCAGCCGCAGCACCGCCGCATCCAGCCCCGGCCCCGGCCCCACCAGCACCCGGTCGCACGGCGCGCCGAAGTTCCCCGCCAGCAGTTCCTTCAGCCGCCGCGGCGACGGCTTCCCGACGTACCCACTACTCATGCGAGAGCTTCCTTCCCACCACTTCCTCCACCTCCGCAACCTTGCCGTCCAACCGTCCCACCGCCCCCTGCCGATCATCAATCGCAATGTGAGTCAACACCCGCGGCGCCGCCTCCAGCATGAGTGAATGGCACCGCATGATCAGCGCCATCACCTCTTCCGCCTCCCCCTCCACCGTCGTGTGCATCGCGCCAAGCTTATAGGGCAACCCGCACTTGTCTACCACATCCAGTACCTTCGCGACGTGCTGTCTCAACTCCTCACCCACACCAATGGGAACAATCGAAAAGCTCGCAACCATGGGTCTCCCTCCCCCTTTCTCTCGTTAGCCGTTCGCCGTCAACCCCAGGGCAGGCGCTCGTCTTCTGCCCTGGCCATCCCCCGGATACCTCCCCCCATGCGCCTACCCCTCCGCCCCGGCCTCTTCCGCTCCCGTCACTTCCAGCATCCGCCTCGTCGCCGTAAGAAGCTCCTCCATCGTGAAGGGTTTGGTCAGGTACAGGTCAACCCCCGCCGTCCAGCCGCGCGCGACATCCCGGTCTTCGCTCCGGGCCGTCAGCATTAGCACGGGAAGATCCTTCGTCTCGGGCTTCTCCCTGAGCGCGCGCAGCGCCTGGAACCCATCCATGACCGGCATGACGACATCCAGTATCACCAGGTCGGGCCGCTGGCGGCCGATGGCCAGCAGGGCTTCGGCTCCGTTGGTCGCCACGGCGACCTCCAGGCCCTCGCGCTCGAGCGCCCGCTGGATGATCTTCACCACCTGCGGATCGTCATCTACGACAAGCACGCGCTTCGCCATAGCACCTCGCAATCCATAGGCAGGACCTGGTTCGTTGGGCAGGAGCTCGCCTCCTGCCACCCAATCTCGCGAAGCCTTGGCGAAGCAGGGCCAGTCGGCTCAGCCCTTACCTTCCGTATCCCCTCAACCTTAGCGCGTTCGTCACCACCGATACCGATGAGAACGCCATCGCCCCGGCCGCCATCGCCGGATGCAGAAGTGTGTGGATCACCGGATAGAGCGCCCCCGCCGCGACCGGTATCCCGAGGCTGTTGTAGAAGAAGGCGAAGAACAGGTTCTGCTTGATGTTCCTCAGCGTCGCCCGGCTCAGGCGGATCGCTTCGGGCACCAGCCGCAGGTCATCCCGCACCAGCGTGATGTCGGCCGACTCCATCGCGATATCGGTCCCCCGTCCGACGGCGATTCCGATCTCCGCCTGCGCCAGCGCCGGCGCGTCGTTGATGCCATCCCCCACCATCGCGACCCGCCGTCCCTCCGCCTGCAGCCTCCTCACCGCCTCCGCCTTCTGATCGGGCAGCACCTCTGCCCTGACCTCCTCGATGCCCACCAATCTGGCGATTGCCTGCGCGGTCCTCAGCTTGTCTCCCGTGATCATCACCACCACCAGCCCCATCTCCTTCAGCGCCCTCACCGCCTCCGCCGCCTCTTCCTTCGGCACGTCCGCCAGCCCAATCGCGCCCACCGCGGCGCCGTCCACACCTAGCAACATCACCGTCTTCCCCTCCTCCGCCATCTCCTCCGCGCGCCCGTGAAGCCCCGAAGTTGCGACTCCTTTCTCCCCCATCAACCGCTCTGATCCCGCCACCACCAGGTTTCCGTGCACCACCCCCTGCACGCCCATCCCCGAGATCGCCTTGAACTCGCTCACCTCGGCCAGCGCGAGCCCTCTTGCTCGCGCCGCCTTCACCACCGCCTGCCCGAGCGGATGCTCCGAATTGCGCTCCACCGACGCCGCCAGCCCCAGCACGTTCTCCTCCGTCCACCCTGCGGCCGCCGCCACCTCCGTTACCTGCGGCTCCCCCCGCGTCAGCGTCCCCGTCTTGTCGAAGATCACCGTGTCCACCCCCCCCGCCACCTCCAGCGCCTCCGCGCTGCGGATCAGAATCCCCAGCTCCGCCCCCCGGCCCGTCCCCACGAGCAGCGACGTTGGCGTCGCCAGCCCCAGCGCGCACGGGCACGCGATGATCAGCACCGACACCGCCGCGATCACCGCATAGGTCGGGTTCGGCCCCACCCCAAGCCAGATCACGAACGTCACCACCGCGATCACGATGACGATCGGCACGAACACGCCTGCCACCTTGTCGGCTAACCGCTGAATCGGCGCCTTCGACGCCTGCGCCTCCTGCACCAGCCGGATGATCTGCGCCAGCACCGTCTCCGCGCCCACGCGCGACGCCCGGAACCGGAAGGCCCCGCTCTGGTTCACCGTTCCGCCCACCACCAGGTCCCCCGGCCCCTTGTCCACCGGTATGCTCTCGCCCGTCACCATGCTCTCATCAACCGCCGACTCGCCCTCGATCACCTCCCCATCCACCGGCACCCGCTCGCCGGGCCGCACGGCGACGATGTCGCCGACCCTCACCTCCTCGATGGGAATCTCTACTTCATCGCCATCCCGCACCACGCGCGCCATCTTCACCTGAAGACCTACCAACCGCCTGATAGCCTCCGAGGCCCGCCCGCGCGCCCCGGCCTCCAAGGTCCGCCCGAGCAGGATCAGCGTGATGATCATCGCCGAGGTGTCGTAGTAAACATGCGCCTCCGCTCCGACCCGCGCGACCGCGCTCGGTGCAATCGTGACCGCCAGGCTGTAGAAGTAGGCGGCCGACGTTCCCACCGCGATCAGCGTGTCCATGTTGGCGAAGCCCGCGCGCAGCGCGCTCCACATGCCCCGGTAGAACCGCCACCCAGCCCAGAACTGCACCGGCGTTGCCAGGGTTAGCAGCACCCACGGACCTGCCTTGCCCAGGGCCGCCACATGCCCCAGCGCCATGATCAGCACCGTTGCCGCCAGCGAAAACCACAGCCTCGCCCGGAGCCCCCGCAGCTCCCTCGCCCGCGCTCTCCGCTCCGCGTCTTCCGCTCCCGGCAGCACGACCCCGTACCCCGCGGAGCCCACCACCCGGGCGATGTCATCCAGGGTCACCCGGCTCTCGTCGAACACCAGCCCCGCCTGTTCGGTGGCGAAGTTGACATTCGCCTCGGCCACTCCCTCCATCTCGCGCAGGGCCTCTTCCACCCGCGACGCACAGGCCGCGCAGTGCATCCCCGTGATTGCCAATGTCGTCCGCTTCCCTGTCATGCCAGCTACCTTTGCCGCTTCGCGAGGCCTACCTTCCATGCTCCCCGGACCGTTTGCGCGCAAGGCCGAGCCGCGTCGCGGTTCCGAACTGCCTCTTTGACCCTGACGCAGCGCCGCGGTATACTCACCGACATCCTGCGCTTCCGGTTCCGCCTTCGCTGAAGCTACGGCGGACGAGTCGGCTGGGTGGCAATGGCTTGGTTTTTCGATCTGTTCACGACAGGTTCGGTTGGCGGCTCGGTGCTCGTGCTCGCTCTGATCTCAGCACTCGGGCTCATCCTGGGCAGCTTCCGGATTCGAGGCATCGCGCCCGGTATTGTGATGGTGCTCTTCTCCGGCCTGCTCTTCGGCCACTTCGGCGCGGTGGTCGCGCCGACGATGTTGGAGTTCATCAGGGACTTTGGGCTGATACTCTTCGTATACGCCGTCGGGGTGCAGGTGGGCCCCGACTTCATCGCGCCGCTGAGGCGATACGGCGCCGCGCTCAACGTGCTCGCGGTGTGCATCGTCGCGCTCGGCTGGGCGCTGGCGGCGGCGATCGGGCACATCGCGAGCATTGAGGCGCCCGTGGCGGTGGGGATGCTGTCGGGGGCAACGACCAACACGCCAAGCCTCGGAGCGGCGCAAGCCGCCCTGCGCGACCTGCCCACCTATACCGAGCAGATGGGGCAGCTACCGGGACTGGGCTACGCAGTGTCCTATCCTTTCGGCAACATCGGCGTGATTCTGATGATGGTCGTGATCAGACCGCTGTTCGCGCGGCGCACCGCGGAGGTTGGCGGCGTCACGCAGGCGGCCCCCCTGGCAGACCTGCCTCACGCCGAGGGTCGGCCCACACCAGCAAACGGCGACCTTCGTCAAGTCCTCGCCATGTTCCTGGGCATCGCGCTCGGGGTCGTGGTCGGGAGCATCCCGCTACCGGTCAGAGGTCTGCCCGCGCCCCTGCGACTCGGCCTCGCGGGCGGGCCGCTGGTGGTGGCGATTGCGCTCAGCGCACGGGCGCGCATCGGGCCTTTGACCTGGCGCATGTCGCCGGAGGCGAGCACGCTGCTGCGAGATGTCGGCATCGCTCTCTTCCTGTCATGCGTGGGGCTGATCGCGGGACGGAGGTTGGTCGAGACCCTGACAGTTGGCGACGGGGTGCGGTGGATGGCCTGGGCGACCCTGATTACCCTGACCCCCATGATCCTGGCGGCGGTAGCGGCAAGGGGCTTGCTGAAGACCGACTACGCCTCAACCTGCGGGCTCATGGCCGGCAGCATGACCGATCCCGCCGCGCTCGCCTTCTCCTGGTCGGTTACGAAGTCCGACGCGACCATGATGGCCTACGCGACCGTCTACCCTCTGACGATGGTGCTGAGAGTGCTTTCGACCCAGGTCTTCGTCCTGCTGCTGACGCGGTGATAAGACCATGACACCTTCTGTGCTCACAGGACTTCCGCGGAATGGCCGTAACCCTTGGTGTGCGTTCGCTCCCGCGAGGGCGCACGGGTCCATTTGATGGAAGTTGCCAAAGAAGAGAACTCCGTAAGACCGATCCGATGGCGGGGCTGGCTGCTTGGCGCGGCGACGCTGGCCGGGCTAGTCTATGTGATCCTCAGGCTGGGCGAGCTGGAGCACATCGCCCGCGTTCTCAGGCAGACCGACTGGCGCTGGCTTCCCCTGGCGTTGGTCAGCGAGGCCCTGTTCCAGTGTAACGAGGGCGCGATCTACTGGGCGATGTACCGGATCATTGGGTACCGGCCGCGTCTGCGCCGCGTGATCGCGCTCACGCTGGCGGCGAGCTTCGTGAACCGGGTAGCCCCGTCGGCCGGCATGTCCGGCACGACCCTGTTCGCCGAGCGCATGGCGCGCAAGGGGGTTCCACCGGGCACGACGGTGACGGTCAACCTGGCGCGGTACATGCTGGACTATGGAGCTTTTCTGCTGGTGCTCGCGATCGGCCTGCTCTACCTGTCGCGCCATCACGACCTCACCGCGGTGGAAGTGCGGGCGGCGCTCTTGTTCGGTGTCGCAGTGCTGGCACTGCTGACCTTCGCGGGCGTGCTGATCGCGAGGCGCGAGAGGCTGGCGCGGGCCGCCGCCGCGCTCGCACGACTTCTCAACCGGGTGGGGCACACGCTGGGCCGGCGGAGCTTGCTGACCGACGAAGACGCCTCCCGCCATGTGGAGGAAGTGCTGTCCGCCATGGCGCTCCTAAGCCGGGCGAGGCCGAGGACCGCCGCGCTCGTGGTGATGGGGTTCCTCATCCACGTCTTCGATCTGCTCGGGCTGCTGATCGTGTTCCACGCCATCGGTTACCCCGTGCACTTGGGCATCATGATCGCAGGCTACGGCCTGGGTTACCTGGCGGGGTTCATCTCGCTGGTTCCATCGGGCCTGGGTGTGTTCGAGGCGACGATGACCGCGGTCTACAAGTCCCTTGGCATACCGCTGGAGGTGGCGGCGCTGACAACACTGCTCTACCGCCTGTTCTCGCTCTGGGCGCCGCTCTTGGCGGGCTACCTGGCGCTCCATCTCGTGGTGGGAGAGGTGGCGGAAGATGTATCAGCACGCTAGACGGGCGGCCCACACCCTGGCTTTCTTCGTGTGGGGGCTGGCCGCCCTCAACCTGTGGTCGGCGCTGTTCGCCCATGCCAAAGGCCGGATTCAGCTTCTGAGGGAGTACCTGCCGCTGGAGGTGCTCCACGGCAGCAGGCTGCTGACGGTCGTGGCCGCCTTCCTGCTGGTGTTCCTCGCCTACGGGCTCTGGCGGCACAAGCGCAGGGCCTGGCAGGCCGCCGCCGTCACCATTGGGGCCTCGGCCGCCTTGCACTTGCTGAAGGGCCTCGACTGGGAGGAGGCCCTGGTCAGCCTGGGGGTCTTGACCGGGCTGATTGCGCTGCGGCGGCGGTTCCGGGCGCAGAGCGATCCGCCCTCGTTGCGCCGAGGCCTGGTGGTGGCTGCAATGGCGGTGCTCTTCGCCTGTGCCTATGGAACGGTCGGCTTCTACTTCCTCGACCGGGAGTTCCACGCCCGCTTCACCGCCGTGGTGTCATTGGAGTACGCGCTCCGGCTCATGTTCACCTTCGGCGGCGCGCCGCTGCCGCACACGCGCCACGCCGAGTGGTTCCTCGCCTCGCTCTATGTCGTTGGCGCTCTGACCCTGGCCTACAGTGCGACGGCGGCCTTGAGACCGGTCGTATACCGAAGCGTTGACTGGGAGCAGGATCTCAGGCGGGCGCAGGAGCTGGCCGTCAGCTACGGGCGCTCGTCCCTGGCCCGGCTCACATTGTTGCCGGACAAGCTGTTCTTCTTCCCGCCGGGACTGGAGGCGTACTGCGCCTACCGGCTGGTTGGGAACGTGGCGGTGGTGCTGGGCGACGTGATCGGCGCCGACGCCGAGATTGCGGCTGCCATCGGCGCCTTTCATGAGCAGTGCGAAGAGATGGACTGGACGCCCTGCTACTATCAGGTCGTGCCCGACTACCTCGACCTCTACCGCGCGCAGGGGTACGATGCCCTGAAGATCGGGGAAGAGGCGGTGATAGAGCTCGGCTCGTTCGATCTGAAGGGCGGTGCCTGGAAAGACGTCCGCAACACAATCAACAAGCTGCGCTCGGCCGGTGTGGAGTCGCACTTCCACACGCCGCCCATAGACGACAGCCTTCTGCAGTCCGTGAAGGAGGTCTCGGACGAATGGCTGCGGTTGATGCACGGCGGCGAGAAGCGGTTCTCGCTCGGATGGTTCGACTCCGACTACCTGAGGCAGTGTGACATACAGGTCGTAGTCTCCTCCAGCGGCAGGATGGAGGCCTTCGCCAACTACTTCAGCCAGTACCAGACGCCGATCATGTCGCCCGATATGATGCGGCGGAGGGCGGAGGCGGTGACCGGGGTGATGGACTTCCTGTTCGTGAGCGCCGCCCTTCACTACAAGGAGAAAGGGCTGGCAGGCCTGAACCTGGGGCTGGCCCCACTCTCGGGTGTGGGAGAGGCGCAAGACGCGCGGCTTGCGGAGCGAATGGTGCGCCTCATGTACGAGCGCCTGAACCGCTTCTACAGCTTCAAGGGGCTCCGCGCGTTCAAGGCCAAGTTCCATCCCAGATGGGAGCCGCGCTACCTCATTTACGCCTCGAAGGCCAGCTTGCCCAAAGCCGCCCTCGCCGTCGTGCGCGCAAACAACCCCTGGCTGCTATCGAGACTCTAGCGGCTTCACGGGCCGCCGTACGCTCGCACAACTGCCTGCAGGAATCCCCAGATGACCTGACTCAGCAGGTCACCGGCGATGAGGCCTATGGCGAGGCGGACGGTGCGCCGGTAGAGCCGCAGCCCGCCATAGCGGATGACGATGCTCTTGGCAAGCCAGCCGACGAGGAAGGGCATCCAGTTCCACTTCATCCCCCAGGTGTTCGAGGCGAGATAGCCGACGGGGTGGAACGGCCACCACCAGAACCGCTGCCGCATGAGGCCCAGGAAGATGGTGAAGGCGATACCGGCGCAGAGGGCGATGGTCGTGGCCAGCTCGAAATGTGTCGGGGTCTGGAGCTCGTTGAAGATGCGGGAGCCGTCGGCGCGGAGCTGCTGATCGAGCCACCAGTCGGTCGTCGTGGCCGCGCGAAGGCCCTCGAAGCCATAGTGGTAGATGCCTGTCATCATGACGTAGACACCGAAGACCAGCGCGAACAGGAAGCCGATGGCCATCGCTATCAGGAGTGGGCGCGGTCGGATTCCGGCCGAGTCGGCGATCTTCATGGACTCGATGGCGCTGCCGCAGAACACCTCGGGGGACTGGCCGTAACCGGGGAAGTACGACCAACGCGTGGACAGGATCGTGATGATCTCCCGCGGCCGGTAAATGGAGTTCCCGAAGGGCTCGAACATCACGCTGTCCACCTTCAGGGGGAAGGACAGGAAGCCCATGCCTGTTTCCGCGCGCAGCCGGGCCCAGGTCAAGTAGAAGATGAGGATCAGGCTGATGAGGGCGAGGCCGACGAGAGGGCGCGAGCCGGCCATCCAACAGAAGCAGACGAGCCACGCAAAGGACACCGCGAACGCCAGGAATGCCCAGCGATATGGGATGGGCTCGCCCGCATCAGCTCGGCCGGCGTCGCGGCCGAAGGCTATGCGGAGGGCGCGCGCCAGATGGCGGCGCGCGGTCCAGGCGGTCCAGAAAGCGAGGGCGAGGACGGCACCGACGCCCTGCCAGTAGGGCGCCGGGAAGGTGTTGCCCCACCACTCCTCCGTGCGCTCCGGGGTCGCGCCGGCGGCGATGGCCAGGACCGTGAGGGCGACGCGGAACCACCAGAAGAACCAGCACGAGAACGATAGCTCTTTCGGGATGAGGTAGGCGAGCGCGATCAGCCACGGCCAAAGTACAATGTCAACGTCACCCAGCGCGGCGAGCGGCCCGACCTTCTGCCACTGAATCAGGGTCACCGGGCCGACGGGGATGGTGGGCAGCGCAGGGACCCATTGGTTGAGGCCGTTGTAGAGGCCGATGCCCAGTGAGATGAGGAGGCCCGACCAGAACATCCATCCAACAGGCAGCCGCCCCGCCTCTCCGCCCCGCCCGGGCCGGTTTTCGGCGACGGTCTCAAGGGGGATCTGCGCAAGCGGGAAGCTCAGCCGCTCCCTGGTGATCCACTGCCTTTGCACCACCGCCGTGAGGCAAACGGAGGCGGTGACGAGCGCCACGAGGAACGAGCACCAGGCAGCCAGAGGCACAAGCCAGAGCGACCACGGAACGGTCGCGCGGCCGAGGAAGAAGTCTTCCACGGTGCGGGGGTCGCTGGGGCTGAACCAGGCAGGGATCTGGTGAAGGAAGCTCGACTCCCAGTCTGGGATGGCGCGGGCCAGGTAGTGCTGGACGATGGTGTGGGGCAGCATCCACCCGAGGATGCTCTGGGAAACGAGCGGCGCGCCCATCAGAACGATGGCGAAGATCGAGAGCAGCTCGCGCCTGGTGCATGGTATAACCTTGCGCACGGCTGGTATGCTAGCGAGCGCTGTCAGCAAGAAGAGGACGGCATAGGGTGCCGTGGCCGGCACGCCCGTCCCGAAGGAGGAAGCGGTGAACTGAGCGAGCACGACGTAGAACGCAACCCATGACAGCAGTATCAGCAAGAGGTAGGCCGTGATCGCCGCGCGCAGCGTTGGTCTCGTCCCGGCCTCAGTCTGGTCCACCGGATCGCGCTCCTGACAAGGTGACGATGACGTCCGCGGGTGGGTTCGGCAGGGCTGGCGCGCGCGCCTCCCCGATGGTGCGTTTTCGCAAGTGTCCGATAAGCGACCGCAAGTCGGACGCGCGGTCCGCTAGGCCTTGCGCAGCAGATCGTTCCAGGTGCGGACCGACACCTCATGGACCGCCTTCTCCGGGCCGAAGAGACGGATCCTCTGCGATTCGCCGGGAGTCAGGTCGAAGTAGTTGTCCTCGGGGCTGACCTCATCACCGGCCACGATCTGAACCATCCAGGCGTACCGCGCGGCGGTGAGCTCGAGCGTGTGAGCCCCCTCGGGGCCGGGCGAAATGTGCCACTGCAGGCCTGCGTCGTCGAGGCGGACGTCGCCCCAGGGCGCGAGCCAGTGGTTGTGCCAGCTCACCAGCTCCCCTCCGCGGAGCCAGCGCGCCCAGTAGTAGCGATCGGCGCGCTCCTCGGCGGTCAGCTCCGGGAGTTGGAACGACAGCATATTGTGAGAGCGATTGCCCGGCACGACGTGGCCCGCGCGCCCCAGCACCTCAGTCTCCGAACTGGAGAAGCCCCCGAAGCCGTACTCGAGGACGCCATCAACTACATGGACGTGATCGTTCACAAGCCAGATGGAAAGGCCGCCGTCCGTCTCGCAGAAGGAGAGCATCTCGGGCGCGAAGGCGCGGCGGACGAAGTAGTATGAGGGCTTGCGCCGCAGGTAGTAGTCTATGATGGTCCAGCCGCTTGTCGCCACCCAGCAGTCGTCATACATCCAGAACAGCGTGCCACTGGTGAGGAACTTGCGGCGGCGGAAGTGGCTGAGGCTGTAGCGGTAGGCTTCGGCCTGCCACGCCTGGGCGAGCCTGATGAACGTGTCCAGGTCCATCCCCTCCGGCGGGCGCTTGAAGAGCTGCTCGATCGCCTGGGCAAAGACGGAGGGCGCGCTGCCAATGGGGATCCCCGTCTCAAAGCGGTTCGCGTGGAACTGCCAGGAAGGCGAGCCAACGTGCATCTCGTCAGCCGGCAGCGCCTGCACGATGCTCTCCCTCACGGGCGGCGCAAGGAAGCCGAACTCGGAGACGAACTTGCTGCGGTCGTGGCGGTAGTGCTTGTAGTCGCTCAGGCCGCCGCCCGCGCCCCAAAGGGAAACCTGCCACGAGTGGCTGTCGCCGATGTCCCAGTCGTTGTGGCCGGCGCCGCCATATGGGCTCGACGGCCAGTACCTCCGGGTCGGATCGAGCGCTGTGCATGCCTTTGGCAGAATCTCGTGGTAGGTTCTCCAGCCATAGAACGGCATCTCCCGGCCGGGCTCCCTGAAGATAGACTGGTTCTCGTTGTTGCCGCACCACAGCGCGAGGCTCGCGTGGTTCCGCAGGCGGCGCACCACCAGCTCGGCCTCGCGCGTCACCTCGGCCACGAACTCCGGGTTGTCCTCCGGGATGGTGCTGCAAGCGAACTGGAAGTCGAGCCAGACCATCACGCCGAGCCGGTCGCACGCCTCCCAGAACAGATCGGCCTCGTACGTGGCGCCTCCCCAGACGCGCAGCATGTTGAAGTTCGCGCCACATGCTTCGCGGATGAGGGCCTCGTACTTCTCGGGCGTCACCCGCGGCAACAGCGAATCGGCGGGGACCCAGTTGGCCCCCTTCGCAAACACCGGCATGCCGTTCACGACGAAGGTGAAGCTCTGCCCCTCGTCCCCCGGAAGCGGCTCCTGCGCCACCGCGATCTCGCGGATTCCGTACGGGAAAGAAACCGATCCCATCTCCTCTCGCGAGTTCCAGTCCGAAAGCCGACACGTGAAGTCGTAGAGATGCGGCTCGCCCAGCCCATTCGGCCACCACAGAACCGGCTCCGATACGGCGAATTCGTGCGTGATCAGGTTGTACCCGGGCGCGAGCGTACAGCACACGCTCGCGCCCCCCTCCTCCCCCAGCGCGAACTCGAGCAGCGCCTCCCGCTCGTCATCGCCGAACACTTCGGCCTCGACCAGGGCTGTCAGAATCGCCGCGTTGTCCGGCCCCAGGCGGCTTCGCAGGCAAACATCGCGCAGTGCGACATCGCGGTGCAGCTCGACCCGGGCCGGCCTCCAGATGCCGGCCGTCAGCAGACGGGGCGCCCAATCCCACCGAAACGAGAACTGCGAGTGGCGCAGCAGGAGCCGCGCCTTGTCGCGCTCTCCCCGGCTCGACGCCGTCACCTGGTATCGGCTCATGTCCTGCTGAAGAGCCCAGCGCAGCCCCGTATCGAGGCGCACCACCACCAGGTTCGCGCCGGGCCTGGCCGCCTGCGTGATGTCGCCGCGCCATTCGACCAGCGCGTTCCTGGACGAGCCCACCTGCTCGCCGTTGACCCAGATGTCACTGTGACAGTCGAGCCCCTCGAAGACGATCTCGACTCTGTCGCCCGCAGCCCCCACCGGCAGGTCAAAGGTGGTCGAGTACCACCAGTCTTTCTCCTCCATCCACTCGAACTGCTCGGCATTGCGCCCGAACAGCGGGTCGGGGATCCTGCCGGCGGCGAGCAGGTCGAGGTGAGTCATACCGGGCGCCAGCGCGGGGATGAAGTCAGGGCCGGCGACTCCGGCAGCAGGCCACCCGGCCGCTTCTCCTTCACCTGCATCGCACCAGCGCAGATGCCATTCGCCGTCGAGAGAGACGCGCGTGGTAGACATGTCCTCTTGTCCTCTCCTCGTTATCCGAGCGTCAGGTAGTGGGCTTCGGCCAGCGGCCGGGGACGGGTTACTGCATCAGCTCCAGCCAGTCCTGCGGCCGCGCCTGGAGGTCCGCAACCGAGGCGCGAATACCTTGTGCGACAGCGCCCTCGCCTGGGCGACTGGTGTCAAGACCGCACACATGGGACAGAGCCCAATCGAGACCGCGCTCGGCCAGGTCGCGGTGGAACTGCGCGTCCGCCGGGAACAGCTCGCCATGCTCGTCGGTGGCCCGGAACAGAAACGCGGCGGCCGTGGCAAGCGTGGTGGCGGGCGCGGGCACGCGCTGCTCGGCGTTCATGAGCAGCGCTCCGATCATGCGGTCCTCCCGGGAGAGTTTCCGCGGCAAGTCGCGCCCAACGCGGTAGATCGTGTCGCCCAGGGCCTTGTTGGCGAAGCGAGAGAGCAGATCCTCGATGTGGTCTCGTTGGTTCGCTTCATCGAACTCATCGGGGTAGCGCCCGATCAAGGCTCGCGCCGATTCCCACATCGCCCGCCGTCCCGCTTCCTGCACATCAGCATCGGCCATGATTTCCCACAGATAGACGGCAGACGGATGGGCGAGGCAGCCCAGGTAGGCGCAGGAGGCATGGCCGCAGTTGTGGATGAAGGCCTTCCGGTCAACGTAGGCGGCCATATTCGCCTTCGGATCCAGACCCGGCACCTCGGGGATGAGGTTCCTGAAGGCCTTCGCGTCGAGGATCAGCGTATTGTAGGCTTCGGCGTACAGCAAGAGCGGGTCCTGGCGGCGCACCTCGTCAGGCATGATCGGGACCATCTTGCCAATGCTGGTCTCGATCAGGCCGACGGATTCGCCGAGCGGGAACTCGGCGGGCAGGTGTGGGCGGAGGCTCTGGGCAAAGGCGTCGGCGGCGTTGCGCAGGTTTTCGCAGATGATGATGTCCAGCGGCGGCGCGCCGGCCTGGCGACGCAGCAGAAGCCCGGCGGCGAGGGCGGGGTAGATGTGGGGCAGTGCCTTCGGGCCAACGGCGGTGGCGGCCATGTCAGCCGCGGCAAGCTCGGCGGCGACGCGGTCGCGGTCGGCGCCGTGGACGGCCGAGACCCCCTGCACCCAGATGGTCTCCGGCTTGCGATCCCTTATCTCGACCCGGTAGCGCTGCTCGCGATTGAGGGCGGCGACGAGCCTGTCGTCAACATCAACGAAGACGACATGATAGCCGGCGCGAGCGAAGAGCTGCCCCACGAAGGAGCGACCGATGTTGCCTGCGCCGAAGACGACCATCTTCATGGCGTTGTGCCCCCATCTGCGCGGAGATCAGGAATGTGGGGTGTTGAGGAACTGCGCCTCTCGCGCGGCGTCCCAGCGGTCAACCTCCTGGAGTGGGCCGCGCATTTCCGGGTAGATGACTCCCTTGCCTTCGAGACGCTGGGCGCGGACGGCCTCGATCAAGTCCCGTGCGGCATCCAGGCCGCCGACGGCGGCAATGTAGTTACCCGCGTCTATCGTGCCATCCGCCAGGAGTGACAGCGCCCTCGCCACATCTGAGGGGTCGCCGCCGCTGGAGCCGACCGCCATCACCGAATCGTAGTGGAGGCGGCGCGAGTCAAGGGAGATCATATGGTCCCCCGCCTTCAGTCCGCCGAACAGGTTCAGCACACCGTAGCTCGCCAGGAGGGAGAAAGCCATTTCCTGCACCTGGCGGACCCCGAGCGCCACGATGATGTCATCGGCGCCGCGGCCTTTACTTTCGGCGGACAGGACCTGCTCGAGGTGATCGGGGTCGGTGAGGATCAGCTTGGCGCCTTGACGGCGCGCCTTCTCCTCGACGTCGCCGTGGAGCTTGGCGAGCCGCGCCGCGAGGGGATCAGACACGATGACCTTACTGGGCCTGTAGCTAAGCGCTACTTCGACATGCATACGGCCCATTGGACCAGCGCCCAGCACCGCGACGATGCCGCCGGGCTTGAGGCCCAGGTGGGCGCGGCGGGGAGCGGAGGGGCTGTCCTTGAGAATGTGGAGCGAGTGCTCCTGCGCGGAGACGACACAGGACAGCGGCTCCGCCAGGGCAGCCGCAAAGCGGGGCATCTCGGGATCGGGCAGAGGCAGAAGACAGCCGGTCTCGATCACCTCTTCCGTGATCAGGACGTATTCGGCGAAGAGCCCATCGAGGGTGTAACCGATGGCGATCTTCTCGATGCCCGCGGCGTTGTCGCGATAGCGCTCGCGGTGGTGGCGAGGGCCGGAGGGCACGGCCGGCTGAATGGCGAAGCGCGCCCCCATCTGATAGCGATCGGCCAGGTCCTCCCCTACCTCGGCGATCGTGACACAGCCCTCATGGCCGATGGGCACCGGATAGCGCGACAGATCCCATCCATACATGAGAGAGTGCTCGCCGCCCTGGTCAATGATCTTGCTGTCGGAGGCGCAGGCGATCACCGCGTCGACGCGCCCGAGGAGCTGACCGGGGCCGGGTCGAGGAACGGGCGCCTGCTCGAATCGAAGTTTGTCGAGGCCGGGCCCATGGAGCCGCAGCGCCCACATCGTATCGGGCAGCATCATCTAGCTGAGCCTTTCCAGCGCGAGCGTGTAGCCGCCTCCACCACCATAACAGATCGTGGCGAAGCCGAGCCGGTGGTTATAACGGCGCATGGCGTGAAGAAGCGTGGTCGTAATGCGCGCGCCCGCCGCGCCGAGCGGATGCCCCAGGGCGATGGCCCCGCCATGGACATTGATCGCCACTCCCTGGAAGGCCTGGTGGAAGAGCGGAAGCTGTATGCCAAAGGCCTCGTTGGCCTCGGCGATGGTGAACTCGGTCGGGCGACCTGCGGCGGCCCGCTCGCGGAAAAGCAACTCTGCCGCGCGGACCGGGGCGAGGAGGAAGTCAGAGGCGGGGCCGTCTATGCGAGCGTAGCCGAGCACGCGGGCGAGAGGCGTGAGGCCCAGCTCCTGTGCGCGGGCGGCGGTGGTCAGCGCGAGCGCGGCGGCGGCGTCGGCCGGTGTGGAGGAGTTGTAGAGGGAAGCGAGGTCGTCGGGGTTCTCCTCAAGCTCGCGGCGGAGACGCTCCTCAGGGA
>Ga0315288_10003918_pt1 | contig 18970 bp, 15 predicted proteins | sample YL17G11_20_MG_FD_203454 | JGI IMG/M metagenome (GOLD analysis project Ga0315288, IMG submission 203454) | Sediment microbial communities from Yellowstone Lake, YNP, Wyoming, USA - YL17G11_20 | ecosystem: Environmental > Aquatic > Freshwater > Lake > Sediment | place: USA: Wyoming | collected... | reverse complement strand
CCCCACCCTCTGGAGGAAAGCATTGGTTGCCACGGTGGTGCCGTGGATGATCGGGACCCGGGACCGGAGCAGGCCCAGCCGGGCCAGACCGCCCAGGACGGCCCGGGAGGGGTCCTCCGGTGTGGATCGGACCTTGAGCACGCCGAGAATCCCCCGCCGGCCGGCGACGACCAGATCGGTGAAGGTCCCGCCGGTGTCCACGCCGATCCGCAGGATCTCGGCGCCGTCCCCGGAGTGTTTGCTCTCTTCCATACGGACCCCTATACTAACGCACCTCGCGGGTGCGCCTCGGGCTCTCATGATCAATCTGTTCCGTCTTGCCCTTATCGCGATTGTCACCGCCATCCTGGGAACGCTGGGGATCCTCTCCTGCCTGGTGATCCCGAGCGGCGACGGCGTCATCGTGCTGGCCCGGCTCTGGGCCCGGCTCCTCCTGGGCCTCTGCCGGGTGCGGGTGGTGGTCCAGGGCGCGGAGAAGATCCGCCCTCCCGGCCCCTACGTCTTCCTTTCCAATCACCAGAGCCAGTTCGACATCCCCGCGGCCGTCCTGGCCATCCCGGTCCAGTTCCGGATTCTGGCCAAGAAGGAACTCTTCCACATCCCCATCTTCGGCTGGGTGCTCCGCCTCTCCGGCTTTGTGGGGATCGAGCGGAGCAACCGGGAGAAGGCCATTCGCAGCCTGGACGAGGCTGCCCGCCGGATCCGGCGCGGCCGTTCGCTCCTCATCTACGCGGAGGGGACCCGATCTCCCGACGGATCCCTGCTTCCTTTCAAGAAAGGAGGATTCATCCTGGCCATCCAGGCCGGGGTGCCGGTCATCCCCCTGACGATTCTCGGGAGCCGGAAGGTGCTGCCCAAGGGCAGCCTCCGGATCCATCCCGGGACCATCCGCGTGGTGGTGGGGGATCCCATCGATCCCCGCCAGTATCGCGTGGAGGAAAAGGAAGCCCTGATGAAAAGGGTCCGCGCAGTCATGGCGGAGGCCCTGGAGGCGGGACGTTGCTAGTACTGCAGCCTCAGAAAACCCGGAAACACGCATGATTGCTGGCTCTTCCAGGCATCCGTTGGCGGCATGGAGAATCGCGAAAAGCCCTACCGGGTGCGGTCTTCGCTGGAAGTCTGACACTGTAGTGCATAGGTGGAGATGGGGGGGCGGCGGGGGGGAGGATGCTTCCGGTTCCGCCTCTCCGGCTGAGATGACGAGATCGGCAATCCTCTCCTTCCCGGGCGGCATCACCACCCCTCCCCCGCGCGGAACCGTCTCGATGTTCCGCTATGGCGAGACGCCCGTCTGCTGCCTGCAGTCCCGTACGTCCCAGATGCGCAAGTGATCGGTCGCGGTGTGCGCCTTGTCGTGTAGCGGGACGAGCCTGCAGTACGCCGCGGTGCCGCGGACGAAATCATCGGACTTGGCGGCGTCCTGCCGGTAGTAGTCGCTGTCAAGACGGTTCAGGAACGCGAGCTGCACCGAGCCGTTCAGGGCGAGCAGCCTGGGCACCTCGGAAGGCCTGAGATGCCCCCGGTGTACGAAGACGCGGGGACCGTAGAGCTCGTTGATGAACTTCCCGGTGGCGAGCAGGTTGGTCACGATGGCGCTGTTCGGCGTCGTGTGAGCGTAGAGGGCCTTGACCATGGTGGCCTGCGAGCGGTTGTACCGGTCCATGGCCGGATGAATCCCGAACGCCGCCGCAGCCACTCCCAAAGCCCAGAGGCCAACGACCGTAACGCCCGCGCCATGGAGGAGATTGCGCCGTGGCCCGGCATCCGCCTGCCACCGGGTCCAGAGGCGAGGTAAGCTCTCCGCCATGGCAAACGCAATCAGGGGGACGAGGGGAATGAAATAGCGAGGACCCTGCACCAGCTGTTTCAGCGCCCCGCTCTCCCGCCCGGAGTACTGGTAGGCTAGATAGAAAACCACCCAGCCGACGATGGTGAGCAGGACCTCGGGACGCCGCGGGCCCCGGTAGAGGAGGGCGCCGGCGAGACCCCCCGGCACCATCACCAGCAGCGCCAGCAGGTAGATCGGCGCATTCTGAAAGATGAAGACGAAACCGAACTCGTTTCCGAAGCGATCCGCCACGAAGAGAGGATCGCCATAGAGGACCGAGGCGCTGGCGAGGCGGAGTGCGACCCGATGAGGCCCCCCGCCACCAGGGCCCAAGTGGTCCGCTCCCGTCGCCACAGCGCCCCGGCGAAGAGGAAGACGAACATCAAAGGGTTGGCCTCGCGAAAGAGCAGGGCGGCGCCGGCGAAGAAACCCGCCCCGAGCCACCAGCCCCATCGGCCCTCCTGGCCGCGCCAGAACATCCCCAGGCCCAGCGTCACCACCAGGGCGCTCGGCAGGTCACTCATGGCGACCCGCCCGAATACCAGCACCGGCAGAAAGCCTAGGAACAGCAGCGCGAACAGAGGCGACCGCCCCGCGTCGCGCAGCCAGCCAGCAGAAGGGTCGTGCCAATCACGGAAAGCAGTGAGAGCAGGAAAGCCGCGCGCCAGCCGCCCGCGAGCACCAGCGGAGCCTGCAGCAGGGAGGTGCCCGCCGGGTAGTGGCTGGGCAGCGTGCGCACCACCTCGTGGGTGAAAGGCATGCGCGTCGGCACGGTGATCTCTCCCCGGGCGAAGGCCCACGCCTGGTGAACATAGGCTTTCTCGTCGGCGACCGTGATCACCACTGGCCGCCAGATAAGGAAACCGAGCGTGTAGAGGGCGAGGCAGGCCAGAACCACGGCCCATGACCGCCGGCAACCGGCGTTCAGCGGGCCCAGCGGCGTCGGCGGCATGAGCAGCATCTGATCAGGTTCATGGGGTCGAAAGGCTTTCATGCGCACACTATCCACGCGCACGCGTGAAATGATGCAAGAAAAGTCGATTACTCCGACAGGCTCCTAGTACTACAGTGTCACAAAACGCGGAAACCCGCATGAATGCTAGCTCTCCCCGGCACCCGTTGAAGGCCGGGAGAATCGCGAAACCCCTTACTGGGAGCGGTCTTCGCTGGAATTTCTGACACAGTAGTACTAGAAGAACTTCAGCAGGGCAAGCGAGATTTCCTGCTGTCCCGCCAAGCCGGGAATGTCCGACTTCACCGCGATTCCCCAGTCGAAGCGGAGGAGGGTGCTCCAGGGACCCATCACGTTGCCGGAGAGGCCGAATCCGGCGAAATTCTGGGCGCACCCGATGCACCCGACCGACGAGGGGGAGGGAAAGGGCGGGGGCAGCTCCTGTAGGGAGGTGTCCCGGACCTGGGCCCAGTCCAGGTCGGCCTCGATGCGGATCACCTCGGCGACGTTGAAGCTGTAGCCCGCCGAAGCCAGGATTCCCCGGTTGAATCTCACTCCCGACCCGGAGAAGCCCCGCACCCGGGTGGTGAAGAAACCGAAAGTATACTTGCTGAACCGATCCTGGTTGTCCCCAGTAAGGTATTCGCCCCGCAGGGCCAGCTTCTGAAACCCCGAGAGCGCGAACTGCTTAGAGATCAGGGCGCCGGCGGTGGAATAGGTCCTCTGGGACGGGTCGAAGTCAATCCACCTCGTCCCCACGGCTTCGGAAGGGGGATCCGCTGTGTCTCCCCACCGCTCCCAGTGGCTGCGGCGGTGCCGCTCCATGTGGGCCTGCACGGTGATCCCCCATCGGTCGAATTCCCCCAGGATCCCGTAACCGGTCTCTGAAGTGTCCACCGGGACCCGGAAGGACTCGGTGTGCTGCGACCCTCCGAACTGGTCGAAGTCCCACAGCCCGAGGACCTTGAGCTTGAAGAAGCTCCCCAGCGGAATTCCCAGGTTCACGGAGGCGCTTTGATTCCGGGTGCGGACCTCCTCCCGCTCCAGCTTCCGGTCCCCCAGGTAGTAGTTGTCGTTGCTGGTGAAGGCGATGCCCAGGACGCTGGCCCCCGCGTCGAGGCGGGTCCCCAGGAACCGCGGGCTCTGGATGGAGCCCTGCAGCAGGGCCCCGGCGAAGAAAAGATTGACCTGGGTCCCGGTCTTCCTGAAGTCGAAATCGAAGTAATCGATTCCCGCCAGGGGGATCGGATAGTCCAGGCTCTGGTCGTAAAAGACTCCGGCGGCTCCCAGAATGGTCCGCTTGGTCACCCCTTCCCTCACCACCCGACTCCCGGAATCCTCCCGGTCCAGGTAGCGGAATCCCTTCTCCGTATCCCGAAGCATCACGTTCTTCGACTGGTACGCGGAGTCCCGCTTCGCCTGGAAGTCCGGGGCGTTCAGAGCGAAATCGCTGAACTCCACCTCGCGCTGGACCACCAGGTTCACCCCGGAGATGTTCCAGATCTGCTGGCCGTCGATCTTCTGGAGGACCCAGAGGGGACTCTCCCCCGCTCCGGGGGCGGGCCCATACGAGTCCCGCTCGTCGTTGCTAGTCACCGGCGGCTCCAGGCCGGTCTGCACCGAAGCAATCCGGATCTTCGCGAAGTTCTTCCGGTCGATCCAGACCTTCCCCTGGTAGAGGCTCTTCGACTTGGTGACCGGGGTGAACTCCAGGACGTAGCAATCCCTCCCCTCCACCGTGTCCGTCCCCAGGTAGCGATACGAGTAGTCCTTGTTCAGGTTGATGTTCAGGGGAAGGACCACCACCTTCTCGGGCTGGATGAGGGGAAGATCGGGAAGCTTCTTCCCCGTCCACCGGACGCCATTGAGGAAGAACTCGGTCTGCTCCCATTCCCCGCCCACCTTCGGGTCCCAGTAGAAGTTGTTGAGGGTGGTGACATCCACCGCCACGTTGGCGCTTGCCACCTTGTAGAGATACCGGATCCGCGCAGTGGCCCGGAGGCTTTGCAGGCGGCTGTTCTGGTCCGCCTGAAACTCCTGGTGGCGCGCGATGATCTCCTCCGCGGTGATCTCCTTCTTACCTCCCACCTCCACCAATTCGGGCTTCTTGAGGAAACCGGGGGTGGCGAAGCGCTGGTAGCGCAGGAGCAGCGGATAGGGGGCGAGGGGCACGACGGCTCGGGTGGTGTTCGCCGCAGGGTCGGGGACCACCGACGGGACCGGCTTCTCGGTGCCCTTCGGGAGATCATCCACGACCGCGCCGGTGACATCGGCGGTGTCCAGGACCACGATGGCCTGGCCGGGCGGACCGGATCGATCCTCGGCAAGGTAGGCCAGGATCACCTGAAAGGTGGAGGCGTCGAAGAACTTCCACGCCGATACTTTCAATGGCTCCCCTCCCGGCTCCGAGAGGAACCCGATCTTCGCCACTCCCCCGGGCGACGGCCCGAGGGTGGGGAGAAAGAGCCTGCGAATGAGAATGCAGAGGTCCGGGAGCTCCGGGGACCCGGCGGGACCCGGACGCAAATCGAAGAGGGTGAGCCGGGACCCCGCCGCGAGGGCACGCGCATAGAGGCCCAGCATCGCCCCGCCCCTCTCCATCGTGTCGGGCTGCCCCGGCTGGGCCGGAGGCGCCGGGGGTTCCGGGAGGGGCTGGGCGACCAGCCAGAGGGAGGCGGCGGGAACGTGCCGGAGGAGAAGGGCTCCGGCCCGATCCAGGGCGGCCACAGGGTCCGTTCCCGGCTCACCCCGCAGGGGGACCGCATCCAGGTAGGGACCGAGATCTTCCTGGAGGATCTCCTCCAGGAAATCGAGGCGCGCCACCCCCACCGATCCCAGGACGATGAGCGCCTCGGGATCCGTTCCGCGGATCTCGACGGCGCCGCTCTTCACCAGGAAGGCGTATTCCTTCGCTCCTGCGCCGGGGGCCAGGGTCCCGGCAAGGTCCGGACCGTCTCCCACCTGATAGAAACGCACCTTCCCGCGGAAAGTCTCTCCCACCTTCCGCAGGAAGAGCTTCCAGGCGGCCAGGTACTCGGCCTGGCCGGGAAGAGGGAGCTCCGCCTGACCGTAGAGCGCGTTTCCCCCGAGAGGATCCAGGATGACCTCGAAGCCCGCCTCCCGGAACCGCGCCACCTCCTTCTCGACCTCCTCGAAATGGAAGAGGCCGCGCTCGGCCTCGACCCGGTCCCAGGAGAACCGGATTCGCGCGTAGAGAGGCTGCAGCCCGCGGGCTTCCACTTCCCGGGACCGGATCGGCGACGCGCGCCGGTCGGGCGCGCGATCCAGGTCGACCTCGTAGCCGAGGCCGGTCTTCGGAGGCTGCCAGCGGGGGATCTCCCCGGCGTCGCCGGGAGAGGCCCGGGAAATCAGCGGGAAAGCCGCGACGATGAGAAGAAAAGCGGTGTAAGGAATCTGTCGGAAGCGCAACCGGCTGTCTCTCCAGGGGTCCGTGGCAACGGGGAAGGTATCAGAGGGGATCCCCCGGGTCAAACCCGCGGTCGGCGGAACGGGACCCGCCCGTTGACTCCCCCGCACTCGCCTCCTAATATCTCTGCCATCAGGACGTTCCTCGGAGGAAACCCCATGGCCGCCCCGAGCGCTTCCGCCCCCATCATCACCCTCACCACCGACTTCGGGAACAGGGATCCCTATGTGGCCTCCATGAAAGGGGTCCTTCTTTCCTTCAACCCCGCGTTGAGAATCGTGGACATCACGCACGAAATCGGCCCCCACCAGGTTCTGGAGGCCGGATTCACGCTGGCCCGCGCCTTTCCCGCGTTTCCAGCCGGCACCATCCACATCCTGGTGGTGGATCCGGGGGTCGGAACTTCCCGGAAGCTTCTCCTGGCACGGACTGAGAACCACTTCTTCCTGGCTCCCGACAACGGGGCGCTCGGGCCGGTCTTCGAGGAAGAGCCGGTGCGGGAAGTGGTCTGCATCACCGCGGCCCACCATTTCAGGACGCAGGCGAGTCCCACCTTTCACGGGCGCGACATCCTGGCGCCGGTGGCCGCGCGCCTGGCCCGCGGGACCGCGCTGGCCCACTTCGGCGAGCCGGTGACCGACTGGGTCCCCTCCCCGGTGCCGCCGCCAGCCCGCGTCGAAGACGGGCGGCTGCGGCTCCAGGTCCTGGCGGTGGATCGGTTCGGCAATGTCGTCCTGAATCTCAAGGAGAGCTCCTTCGCGGCCGCGAGGGGGACCTCCGCCTCCGTCCCCTTCTCCCTGGAGATCGGCGGAAGAGCGATCCGCCGCCTCCTGCGAACCTACGGCGAATCGGAGGACTCCGAGCCCTTCGCCCTCTTCAACAGCTTCGGATACCTGGAGGTGGCCGTCCGGGGGGGCTCCGCGGGCGTCCTTCTCGCCGCGGCAACGGGCCAGCCGGCCCTTCTTTCTGTTTAGATTCCGGGGCGGGGCGTGCCTTGAGCGGCCTTCTCCCCTCGAGTAGAATCCCGTCTCCTCCTCCACCCGGGGCACCGCCCCTCAGGAGATCCATGAAGCCCTTCAAGGCTCTCGACTACTACGAGATCGACACTCTCCTCACGGAAGAGGAGCGCCTCGTCCGGAACACCATACGGGACTTCGTCTCCGAGCAGGTGATGCCGCGGATCGAGAAGCACTTCCGCGAGGGAACCTTTCCCCATGAGCTGGTCCCGCAGCTATCGGAGCTCGGAACCCTTGGATCCAGCCTCCAGGGTTACGGCTGCGCCGGCCTGGGCCCCGTGGCCTACGGTCTCATCATGCAGGAGCTCGAACGGGGCGACTCCGGACTCCGGAGCTTCGTCTCGGTGCAGGGCGGCCTCGTGATGTATCCCATCCACGCCTTCGGCTCCGACGAGCAGAAGGAACGGTGGCTTCCCGCCATGGCCCGGGGCGAGAAGATTGGGTGCTTCGGGCTCACCGAGCCCGACTACGGATCCAACCCCGCAGGAATGCTGACCAGGGCCGTGAAAACCGCCGACCGTTACATTCTCAACGGGACCAAGGCCTGGATCACCAACGGGACCATCGCGGACGTGGCGGTGATCTGGGCGAAGCTGGATGGCGAGATCAACGGCTTTCTGGTGGAAAAGGGAACTCCGGGCTACTCCGCCCGGGACCGCCACGGGAAGTTTTCCCTGCGAGCCTCCGTCACCTCGGAGCTGGCGCTCCAGGATTGCGCGATCCCCCTCCAGAACCGCCTTCCCGGGGCACAGGAGCTCGAGGCGGCACTGGCCTGCCTGAACCAGGCTCGCTACGGGATCGCATGGGGGGTCATCGGCTCCGCCATGGCGGTGTTCGACGAGGCTCTGGAGTATGCCAGGACCCGGATCGTGTTCGGCAAGCCCGTGGCGGCCCACCAGCTCCAGCAGCGGAAACTGGCCTGGATGGCCACCGAAATCACCAAGGGGCAGCTCCTGTGCCTGCAGCTGGGGCGGCTCAAGGAGGCCGGCAGGGCCACGCCCCAGCAGGTCTCCATGGCCAAGATGAACAACTGCTTCGTCGCCCGGGAGTGCGCCCGCCTGGGCCGGGAAATTCTGGGGGCCAGCGGCATCACCGATGAGTATCAGGTGGGCCGCCATCTCTGCAACATCGAGTCGGTCTATACCTACGAGGGGACCCACGATATCCACACCCTCATCGTGGGCCAGGATTTGACGGGATTCGCCGCGTTCTCCTGAGGGCCCCGCCAGCCACGGTTGAAAAGGCGCGGATCGCGGTGCTATATTCCGCCCTTGCGCGGACCCCGCTGAGGCCTTCTGCGGAGATCTCTTGCCTTCCAAGTCTGGACTCACCGGCACCCTGAGGACGATGCCGCTCCCGGATCTCCTCCAGTGGATCAGCCACGGCAGGAAAACCGGAACTCTCGTCCTCCAGCGTGAGTCCCTGGTCAAGCGTCTCTTCCTGGAGGGCGGGAACATCGTCTCCTGCGGCTCCAACGATCCCCGGGAGTTCCTGGGCCAGATCATGGTGAGCCAGCAGCTCATCACCGAGGCCCAGCTGAAGGAAGCCTTCGACATCCAGGGAAGGACCCGGGTCATGCTCGGCCGGGTCCTGGTTCAGAAGGGATGGGTCCCGGAAGAGATGGTGGTGCAGGCCCTCAAGCGGAAAACGGAGGAGACGCTTTACAGCCTTTTCCTCTGGCCCGACGGCGATTTCCTGTTCGAGGAAGGGGAGATTCCGGGCGAGGGCGCCATTCCCCTGAGTCTCAAGGTGGAGGAGGTGCTGCTGGAGGGGCTGCGCCGCTACGACCTGGCCCAGAAGATCCGGGGGGCCTTCCCCTCCGCGGCCATCGTCCTCTCCCGGACCGACCTGGTGCCCCCCGCCGACCTCCTGGCCAATCCCTTCGCCAGGCGCGCCATGGAGCTGGTGGACGGGAGCAGGACCCTCCGGGAGCTTTGCCTGGAGCTCCACGCCCCCGAGTTCACCGTCAGCTACTTTCTTCTCTCGGCGCTGGAGCGCGGCTACGTGCGCGTCAAGGACCAGGGGCCACGGACATCCGGACCTGCGGGGGGCGCGTCCCCCGCGGACCAGCTGCGCCAGACGAAGGAACTCGTCCGCTCCGGCGCCTTCGAAGAGGCCCTGGAAATCCTGGAGCGGATGGGCGGTTCGGGAGAGAGGGGCTCCGAGGTCAACGAGCTGGCCAAGGTGGCGGAGCTGAACCTGATCGACCGTCTCTATCGGGGACCCCTGCCTCCGAAGGGGATCCCCTTCCTGGAACGCCCTCTGGAGGCCCTCATCAACGAAGCTCTCACGCCGGAGGAGGTCTTCCTGGTCAGCCGCATCAACGGGTCCTGGGACCTTAAGTCCATCGTCAGCATCTCCCCCTTGCGGGAAGTGGACGCCCTCCGCGTCCTGAAACGCCTCAAGGAACGTGGTATCATTTCCTTCAAAGAGGCCTAGCCGGGCCCTGCTACCGGCCCGACCGAGCCGCGACGGAAAGGCGATTTCCATGCGCCGCCACCCTCGACGATCAATCCGATTCCTTCTCGCTCCCTTCACCCTGCTCCTCTGCTCCGCGCCGCTGCCCACCTGGAGAAAGGCCTGAGCTTCAGGGACCTGCTCGATCTGGCCCGCTCGGGAGTCGGTTCCAGCGTGATCACGGCGCAGATCGAGAAGATGGAGCTAGACTTCGAGCCCACTCCCCGGCAGCTCGCCGCCCTCGGTGCCGCGGGCCTCGACCCAGCGGTCCTCTCCCGCATCGTTCAGGACGCCGGATTATCGGTCTCCGCCACGGCTCCGCGCGAGACGGTGCGGATATTCCGGCGGATCGTGTAGGACGGCCGCACCAGGCTGGTCCTGACGAACCTGGATGACGAGGGGAACCCCATCCGGGACCCCTGGGAGGAGGAGAATCCGGCGGCTCCGCCGACACCCCTGCCAAAGCCTCCGGACAGCTGCCGGGCACCCGAGGAGGAGATCTCCACCGAAGCCCAGCAGGCGGTGCCTACCAGTACCCCGAACGCCTAGGATTCCTGGGCTACGGACAGGGAATATCGTCTCCGGGCTGGTTTTCGGGTCTGGGACTGAACGCATCGAACAACTTCGGCCACCGCAAGCAGGACAGGCCCAACACCACTGGACTGGGCGCTTGGTAGCGGACCGACCTATGTGGAATTTGATTTGGTGTTTCTCTCGGTGACGGGTTCATGAGCTTTCGAGCTCCGATCCGCGTTCCGGAACTCCGCTCCGATTTCGACGAGACTCCAGGCGAGGATGATCGTCCCCACCGTATGAATCATCGGGACCTGTGAAGTTCCTGGCCCCCAACACAAAGGCTGTGTAGGGATCCCAACGCTTCTCATGGGGAAGTCTCATGATGTAGTGCTGTTCGCCACCGCCTTTCTCGGAGTCTTCAGCATCGTGTTGACGTTTCTTGTGGGTCAGATGCTCTTCAATACCAGGGTCGGGGCCTGTGCGGCGTTCATTCTTTATCTACTTGGCCTTCATTTGGCTCATCGCCGCCACCCTCTTATGATGCCTATCCACTCCGGGATCTTTCTGCCCAGCCAACGAGCGCGGCCCCGGAGAGCCTGGCTCGGCCTCCCGGCTTCCCGTGCGGCCCAGCCAACGGCACGGAGATCTGGGAGAAAGACGGGGAAGCTCCGACCGCGGGCAGCCATCCGTTGACAATCAGGCGGCCCTGCCGGCCCGAAGCGTCCGCGGACAGCGGTGGAAGCCAGAGACCGAGCGGAGCGCGCCGCCCGGAGGCGCCGCTCGGATCGCCCGAGGGGGAAAGACGGGTATCGATACAGCCGGGCCCGGCGCACCCTTGACGCGTGGCTTTGCTCCTCAATAGAATGGCCCGCCGAATCTCCGGCAGAATTCCGGCCCGACGCTCCCCCGGATCGCCGGCTCGCCCCGGGCCTGAAAGCACACCATCCATCGCCCGGGGGGCGCGGGGAGGAAGCGATCATGTGCGGCATAGCCGGAATCGTGCACTTCGACGGCGCGCCGGCCGATCCCGAGGCGGCCCGGGCCATGGCCCGCTGCCTGGCCCACCGCGGTCCCGACCAGGAAGGCGTCTATGCTTCCGGAAACGTGGCCCTGTCGTTTCGCCGCCTCTCCATCATCGATCTCAGCGACAACGCTTCCCAGCCGATGGCCAGTGCCGATCGAACCCACTGGCTGGTCTTCAACGGCGAGATTTACAACTACGTGGAGTTGATGTCCGAGCTCCAGTCAAGGGGCCGGCGCTTCCGTTCCCGCTCCGACACCGAGGTGATCCTTCACGCCTACGAGGAGAGCGGGCTGGAGTGCACGACCCGCTTCAACGGGATGTGGGCCTTCGCGCTGTGGGACGCCCGGGAGCGGCGGCTGATTCTCTCCCGCGACCGCCTGGGGAAGAAGCCCCTCTATTACTCCTTCGACGGTAAGACCCTCCTTTTCGCGTCGGAGGTGAAGGCCCTGCTCCGGATTCGGCCGGATCTGGCCGAGCCGGCGCTCGACCAGCTGGCCGGCTTTCTGGTCCGCGGGGAGACCGATGTCCGTCCCGAGACGTTTTTCCGGAACGTCTTCCAGGTGCCCCCGGCCCACACCGTCGTGTTCGAGGCGGATGGCTCGGCGCGGTGGCAGGCCTATTGGAGAGCGCCGGAGCCCGCCGAGGTGGCGCCGATCCCCCGGGACCGCGCCCTTTCCACATTTCGGGAGCTTTTGTACGACTCGGTCCGACTCCGGCTGCGCAGCGACGTGCCGGTGGGCACGGCCCTTTCCGGTGGGCTCGATTCCAGCTCCATCGTCGCGGTGGAGTGCGATCTTCTGAAGGGGGCCCCGGTCCACACCTTTTCCTCGATCTTCGCCCAGCCCGAACTCAGCGAGGAGCGGTTCATCTCGGCGGTCAATGCCGCCTTCCCGACGGTGCCCCACCGCATCACCCCGTCCTCCGATCTGGGGGAGGTGCTGCCCCGCGTTCTCTGGCACCAGGAGGTCCCCCTGGTCGGCCCGGGAGTCTACTCCCAGTGGTGCGTGATGGAGCTGGCCCGGGGGAAGGTGAAGGTGCTGCTGGACGGCCAGGGGGGCGACGAACTGCTGGGCGGGTATTCCTACTACTACCCTGAATACCTGGCCGACCTCCTGCGGAGCGCGGTCTGGCCCCCCACCCTGGGCAGGCTTCTGCTCACCCTGGCCCGGATCGCCCGCTGGGCTTCCCCGGGGCGGGCGGCACGGCTCCTCAAGGAGGCAATCCGCCGGGTCGCCGGCTACCCGCTGCCGGTGAGCTTCTCGGGAAACTTCCGGGAATATTTGAATCCCGATCTGGTCGGTGCGCTGGTTCAGCCCGCGGAGCCGAGGGGGTCCTCCCGCGAGAGCTTCCTGGCCACGGCTCTCCTTCTGGACACCACCCGCCTAAGCCTGCCCCGGCTCCTTCACTACGAAGATCGCAACAGCATGGCCCATGGGATCGAGGCCCGGGCCCCGCTCCTGGACTATCGCCTGGTGGAGTTCTGCCTCCGCCTGCCTCCCTCGCTGCGCATCGAGATGGGCGTGACCAAAGCCCTGCTGCGCCGGGCGGTGGGCGATCGGTTACCCGAGATCGTGAGGAATCGGCGGGACAAGAAGGGATTTTCGGAGCCGGTCGGGGAATGGATGCGGGGAAAGGGCTACCCGGCAACCGCCGCTCTCCTGCTTTCGGAACGAGCGCGGGTCCGGGGCATCATCCGCCGGGACCGCATCGAGCGGGCCCTCGCCGAGCACCGGGCGGGAATCAACCGGACGGTTCCCCTCTACCGGGCCCTGACTCTCGAGCTGTGGTTCCGTCTCTTTGCGGACGGAGAGGGTCTTTCCCGTTTCCCCCCCGCTTCCGATTCTCCCGGCGCTGGCGCTCCCTAGCCGAGTGGCAACCGGCCAGCGGCCGGGATCAGGCCCCCTCCGGGCCACCACGCAAATTTCTCGTCACCCTCGTCAGGTCCCCTCGCCGGAGCAGGAGGCGTCTGAGAGCCTGGATCCCGTGATCCGGAGGAAGGCGGCAACCACCATGGCGGCGACCATGGTGTAGGAAACCGAAGAGGCCAGGGCCGCCCCGACGATGCCCAGGCGCGGAATCCACCAGAGGTTATTGATGCTCGCACAAATAATGAAACATCAGCACCCTCCAGGAGCCGCCGCCTGTGTGGTGTCCAGGCAGTGGGGATGTTCTATTACTTCTGCTGTGGTCAATAAGCGCCAAGTTGACCACGAACCCGGTACCCGCGGCGGCGGTCACCGCCAGTGGCCGGCCGCGGCCCTGCAGATCGGTTCCCACCACCTCCTGAATCGACATGGCCAGGATCCCGGGCAGCAGGGCGAGAAGGGCGGACGCGGAGGGAAGAAATTCCCGGCCGAAAAAGATGGCCACCAAGGGTCTCCGAAGGAGGGCGAGGACCCCACACAGGATCACCATGATCCAGAAGGTGTGGCGGCAAACGATGGGGGTGAGGCGATCCCGATCGGTTCCCCGGTCCCGGACCACCGTGGGGAAGAGAACCCGGCCCATCGCCTGCGGGACCATCCAGAGCATCTCCCCCAGCGCCACGGCCGTGGCGTAAAGCCCGGTCTGCTCCAGGTCGAGGAAGGAGTGGACCAGGAAGAGATCGATCCGATAGTGAGATAAAGCAACACCGCGAAGCATTAAACCTGCAGGCCCTATTTCAGCAAGGTCCGGATCACGTCCCTCCGGATCAGGGGCCAGGGAGTGATTCCCCCGAACCGGGTGAAGGCCACGACCACCAGCACCCCCTCGGTCAGCGCCTGGGCGGCGAGCATCCCCGTCACTCCCCAGCTCAGGACCACCAGCAGGAGAAGGATGCAGAGGAAGAATAGGAGAGCCCGGGCGGCGGCCAGCAGGTTTGCCTCCCGGATCCGCATCTCGCCCAGGAACAGGGAGTCGAGGAAGAGCAGGGAGATCTGGGTGGTGAGGGTGAGCACGGCCAGAAGAAAAGCGGTGAGGGGAACGCCGCGCAGCAGGACGTCCTTCAGGAGGAATCCCGCCCCCAGGCAGATCAGGGTGGCCAGTCCGCAGAGCACGATCAAGGCGGCGAGGGCCGAGCGGACCAGGGTTTCCCGGTCGAAGGAGCGCCGGCCCAGGTGATAGGTCACCGCCCAGTTGATCCCGAGGGGAGCCAGGCTGACCAGAAGCTGGGGGAGGAGCATGGCCGAGGCCACCGCCCCTTTTCCCTCCGGATGAAGGACCCGGGCGGTGACCGCCGATTGGACCACGCCCACGGCCAGGATTGCCAGCCGAGTGATGAGCGAGGAGGTGCTGTCCTTCGGGAACGAGGCCGCCACCGACTCCTCCTTCCTGGGGTCCGAGACTCATTCTCCTCCGCCGGAAACGAGCCTTCGCCACCGAGCGGCCGCCAGGGGATCTCGAGATCGCTCGGGCGGCGGCGGCCCCTTCCCCCGGCCGGGCTCATCGGAGCGGGGTCGGAGTCGACAGGAGTGTCTGCAAGTCAGGTTCCTTTCTTGGCCGGCTCGGTGATTTTGCCCCGGGGCAAATCGAGTCGCCGATGATCAGCACTCGCGGAAGGGCCGGATTCTCCCGCACCTCCGCCAACGCCGCCGCCTCATTTATCGCGTCCATGTCCGGCTCCTCCGGGCGGCAGGAAACCAAAAGCAACAGGCCAAGAGAGGAATGCTCGCATGCCCATTCTCTTGACCTGACATCTTCTCGCAAATTACACCGGATTCGAACCTCGGCCGCACGCACTTACCATGCTATAATTATTTATGTTCTCCGGGGTTTCCATTGCCACGTCATCCCGAACTTCTTTTCTGCTCAGTGCCCCTCTTGGGTTCCGCCTCACGGCGGCATTTGGCGCGGTTCCATCCCTTCTCCTCGGCGAAGGAAGATGACCCTCTGTCCGACAGGCTCCTGCTTTCTTTCGTCCCGTCCCGGGAAGAACAGCCGGTCCTGGCCAAGGCCCTCCCCGACCTTCCGAGGCCAGCCATAGACGATGGTGTGGTCCAGCGATTGGTGAACCCCCTGCTAGGCGGCGCGACCGGGTGGGTGCGCAGATTTCGAACGGATTACGAGGATTCGCTGCAAAATGCAATCCCCCCAGTTCGAGCTCCACGCTGACATCGAGCAGCACCACTGGTGGTTTCGGGGCCGGAGGAGAATCATGCGCGCACTGGTCCGCCACATTCTCCCGGCCACAAAGGAGAAGACGGTCCTGGACATCGGGTGCGGCACCGGTGGCAATATCGGGGCGCTGCAGATGGACTTCTCCTGCGTCGGCATCGACAACTCGGCCCAGGCCATCGAACTGGCGAGAGCATCCTACCCGGACGTTCGGTTCATCTGCGGTTCCTTCTCGGGGGGCCGAAACCGAGTGGGGGAAGAGGCCAGCCTCTTCCTGATCATGGATGTCCTGGAGCACGTCCCCGATGATTTCTTGCTCTTCTCGGAGATCCTGTCGGTCGCCCGGCCCGGTGCCTACCTGCTGATCACAGTTCCCGCCGACGTGGCTCTATGGAGCAAACACGACGAGAGTTTCGGACACTATCGTCGGTACGACCTTGATCGTCTGGCGCTTCTTTGGAATGATCTCCCCGTGAGTCTGCTCCTGGTCTCCTACTATAATGCCCATCTGTATCCCATCATCCGCCTCGCAAGGGCGGTCACCAGGTTGCGCGGCCGCCCCTTCGGCCGGGCGGGAACGGATTTTCACATTCCCATGCGGCCAATCAATGCCCTCCTGGAGGAGATATTCGCCGACGAGGCCCGGGTTCTGGTTGGCGTGCTGGACGGAAGGAGGGCCAGGGGATTCCCCCGGGGCGCCAGCCTGATAGCTCTCTTGCGGCGGGAGGCCGGAGAGATCTCCCCTCGGGAAAGGCCCCGCGGTCTGCCTCCAGACTTCTGTGCTCCTGGAGTCCACCATGAGCGCTGATTCGCTCCGCGAGGTGCCCGCCGCTGGAGAGGAAGGGAGTTCGCCACCGCCCGTTCTTTCCATCGTCGCGCCCCTCTACGACGAAGAGGATGTCGTCCCCGAGCTCGTCCGGCGCGTCGTGGAAAGCTGCCGAAAATTGGGCGTGCCGTTTGAGTTCATCGTCGTCGACGACGGAAGCCGGGACGGCACGATCCCGCGACTGACCGCCCTGAGTCGAACCGTCCCGGAGCTGAGGATCGTCAGCCTCTTCCGCAATTTCGGGCATATGTCCGCTCTGAGCGCGGGGCTCAGCCTTGCCCGGGGCGACGCGGTGGTGGTCATGGACGGGGACCTTCAGGATCCTCCCGAGCTCATGCCCGAGTTCTATCGGGAGTGGCGCGCGGGCGCAGATGTGGTCTACGGGCTGCGGACCAGCCGGAAGGAAAGAATCCTGGTCCGGAAGGCCACTTCGATGTTCTACCTCATCCTCGACAGGCTGGCCGAAATACCGATTCCCAAGCAGGTGGGGACCTATTGCCTGATGGATCGGAGCATCGTGGACATTCTGAATGCCATGCCCGAGCGGGCCCGCTATTTCGCCGGTATCAGGGCCTGGATCGGGGGCAAGCAGTCCTTTGTGGCGTATGAGCGGCCAGAGCGCCCTTACGGAAAAAGCCAGGTCGGCATGCGCGGCCTGCTCCGGCTCGGCCGGATGGCCCTAGTTTCCTTCTCGAAGGTCCCTCTGCGGTACGCCAGCGTGTTCTCGCTTCTCTGCGGGCTCGTGCTCTTCCTGGTGGGATCCGTCGCCATCGGCGTCCGGCTTCTCACGAACCTGGCCATCCCGGGCTGGGCCACCTACACCACCCTGATCGGGATGATGGGATTCGTTCAGTCATTGGTTATGGCGGTCATCTCCGAGTACATCGCCGTCATCTTCGATGAAATAAAGGCCCGGCCCCTCTTCCTTGTCCGGGAGGAGATCGTCCACGGGAAGGCAGTCCGGAAATTGGGTCGGGCCTGAGGGCGCTTCACTGTGAAGGGGGAGCGCCGATTCCGGGCGAGGGTGGTGCCCCGCCTCCGGGAATGGACGGGTCGGCTGCCGCCGAGCGGAGCCGGAATAGCCGGGTCCGCCCGTAAACGAAATAGACGCTGCCGGGAAACTCCCGCACCAACTCGTATCTCCGCGACAATGCCGCATTCATCTCTTCCTGGAAGTGCGGAACCGAACCGTAGGACTTTTCGGTCAACCGCTCGGTCAGGACCACTCCCTGCGCTTGCCCCTTGAGCAGGATCTCCAGGAACGATTTCCGGTTCAGGATGTGGAACGCCCGGGCGCGATCGTCCGGGAGATCCGGGATCAGCGAATTGCGTCCTCCCTCGTTGCCCGGGACAACTTGTCGATCGGCGTCCACAGCAAGCGGCAAGTAATCCGTCAGCAGTCGCCCTCCGGGGGGAACGATTTGGGCCGTCAGGCGTGTCATTTCCCGCTGCGGCCCGTGGCGCCAAGTACCCACTTGCAAGCCGACCTCGTCGGTCTTGACTCCCCCCAGAAGGTGCAGGGCGCAAAGGAGTACGGGAAGCGCAAGCGCCCAGGCGCGGGCCGGACCCCAATCGGCGTAATCCAAGAACCGGGCATAGCGCAGGGCGACAAACAGCGTCAACGTGGGAATCAGCAGAAACAGATAATTTGGATAGGCGGGGGAGGGGAGCAACAGGTGAAAGAACAGGCCGAGGACCAGGGACCCGGCGATGGGGAAGGTCGCTTCACCGAGAATTCCCCTGCACCTCTGTGCCCCGACCCGGCGGACCCGCCAAGCCAGAAAGGCAAGGGCTACGGCCGGAACGTGCCAGAGAATGACGGTGCGTAGGGCCTCGATTTTCTGCCCCAACCCATACTCCAGCCACTGGTCCAGAGGTTTCGCCTTGTGCATGAAAGGGTAGAGGCGGGTCCGGGTCAGCGGCACCGTGACCACGTTGAAGAAGAAGGCCTTCGGATCGGCGAGCAGGAAGGGGCCAATCGAGATCACGAGGGTCGCCAGGAAGGCGACGATGCCAAGGGTGACCGCTCGCCGGTCGCGCCGGCGACACCAAAGAAGCCCCCCCAGCCATACCAGCGACACCAGTCCCATGCTGGCTTTCGCAGCGCCGACGAGGGCGAGCAGGATTCCCTGGACGGCCATCCGGGAGCTTATTGACCAAGAGGACAATTCCGCCGCGATCGCCAGGGCCAGTAGAAAGGTGATCAGGGGATAGGTGACGTCGCAAGCAAAAAACTTGGCCTGAGCAGCGTTGGCGAAGAGGAGCAAGGCCGCCACCGACGCCGCCACGTTGCCCGCGGAGCGGGCCGCACACCACACCAGAATCAGCAGGCCGGCCAGGCCGGTCATCGCGCACAAAAGACGCACGGAGAGCAGGGTGATCCCGGGCCCTGCCAGGAGTGACGCGTAATAGTAGGGCAGCGCCGGACTTTCGATGTAGCTGAAGTCGCGGTAGGGAAGTTTCCCATTGGCAACGAGGCGGAAGGCGTAGGCGTAGAAGCCTTCGTCCTTCTCCACTTGAACGAAGTAGGCGTCGAAGAGCGTTAGCAGGATGTAGAAAACCATCATAGCCAGGGCGGCCCATGTCAGCCAGCGGGGACGCATCCCTTCCTCTGGATTCATCGATGTCGCATCTCCTCCCTCCGCGGACGTGGTCGCTCCTGTCGGCGGGTCTTGGATCCTGAAACGGCCCTAACCCCCCTGCATCGGTGTTCGGTTAAGGCTGGCATGTTGAGGTGAAGGCAGATGGACAAAGGGCCACGTCCTCTGTTCTCATTGGGTTGTCACGATCCTTTGAGAAGGAGGAGAAGCCGTGGCCCGAAGAAAGTCT
>Ga0315288_10003917_pt1 | contig 18971 bp, 18 predicted proteins | sample YL17G11_20_MG_FD_203454 | JGI IMG/M metagenome (GOLD analysis project Ga0315288, IMG submission 203454) | Sediment microbial communities from Yellowstone Lake, YNP, Wyoming, USA - YL17G11_20 | ecosystem: Environmental > Aquatic > Freshwater > Lake > Sediment | place: USA: Wyoming | collected... | reverse complement strand
CCCTGATGACGTCGGAAAGCTCATTCCTTCCAATCAGGGACATGCAACACGGGACTTGATTTTACACCTCTCACGCTGGCCATACAATTATATATGATGAAAGGGAACAGGGTCAAGCCTAAAACTCGAGCCACATCAAAACGAGTTCAGGTAGAAAACCTCGATCGACCGGTCGACCCCCGATTCGGGAGTATAATCGCCGAGGAGGTCCTTGAAGAGAATCTTGAACCTCAGATTGTCACGGTAGTCGAAACTCAGTCCGCCGTCGAGATATCCCCGGCCGCGCGTGAGGTGCGTGGCGACCTCCCCCTCATTGTCGTCGAGGGCGGCGTCGTAATCGAGGAGTATGCTGAAGCCCTTGATGACCTCGAGCGCGAAACCGCCGAATGCGTTCACCCCCGCTTCATCCCGGTTCTCGAACGAATAATTGATCCCGGCGTGGATCGAGAAATCCTCGATGAGCCGGTAATTCTTGCTGAGGACCGCATAGACCCCCTTGGACTTGCGCTCGTAACGCCCCGCATCCTCAAGGTAGATCCCCTCCCCCTGCGTGTTGACGCCGATGACGAGCGCCGGTCCCGGTTCGCTCTCCTCGATGACGCGCAGCCGCGCCTCGAAGCCCGGCATGTCGTTCGCCTCCATGTCGCCGCGGCCGATGAACTCCTGGAAGCCGTACGATGCGCCGAGCAGAAAGCGGTCAAAGAAACCGACCTTGAGCGCGAGCATGATACTGCTCCCTGACCCGAGACTCCCCTGAAAGAGGTATCCCCCATGCGGGAGCACGGAAGCGGTCGGGCTCGAGATGACCGAAACGTCTTCGAGAATCTGAGCCCTCGCGGCACCGGAAATCGCAAGACACGCCGCCGCGACGAGAACGAGACGGGACGACCTAGTACGAGACTTCGACATGCTCCACCCCCGAAATCCTGTGCAGCTCCTGCAAGAGCTCGACGCCCGGCGAGACGCGCCCGATCCGCGCGCGGAGGGCGCCGCGCTCGCGGCCGTTGTCCCGAATGTGGAAGATGACCTCGCGCTCCCCGGGAAAGCGCCCGAGCGTTTCCTTGAGTCGTTCGAGCTCCCGTTCGCCGAAGGCCTCCGGACGAATCGTGAGGTGCACTTTCCTCGTGAGCATCTGGACCGCCTCTTCGATCGTGTAGACCTCATCGGCGATGATCTTGACATCCCCGCGCTCCTTCGTCGATATCTTCCCCGCAACGACGACGATCTGGTCCGCCTGGAGCTTCATCCGCCGTTTCTGGTAACAATCGGAGAAGGCGATGATCTCGTAGGAGCCGTGAATATCCTCGACCGTGACGAATGCCATCGTCTTCCCCTTGCGATCGAGGATGACGCGTATGTCGGTAACGAGAGCTGCGCTCACAACCGCGTCCCGGTCGCGCTTGCCGGCCAGCCTGCGGCTGTCGGCGTTGATGAGCTTTCCGAGCATCTCGGCGTAGCGGTCGAGCGGATGCCCCGAGAAGTAGAACCCAAGCGACTCCTTCTCCCGGTGGAGGCGCGTCGACTCGTCCCAGTCGGGCACGCTCTCGAGCGGAGCGGCGTCCATCGGGGCTCCTCCCTCGGAGAAGCCGAGGAAGCCCTGCCCGCGATCCTTTTCGCTCTGGCGCCGCTGCGCCTGGGCAAGGATGCGATCGAGGGTCGCCATCTTCTGCGCCCGCGTTCCCGGAAGGCTGTCGGCGGCGCCGCTCTGGATGAGACTCTCGATGACGCGGCGGTTCACGAGACGCAGATCGGCGCGCTCGCAGAAATCATGGAGGTCGCTGAACGGCCTCGCCGCGCGCGCCTCGACGACCGACTGGATGGCCTGCACGCCGACGTTCTTGATCGCGGCGAGCCCGTACGTGATCTCCCGGTTCGAGAGGTCGAAACCGACCCCGCCGGCGTTGACGTCGGGCGGATGGACGACGAGCCCGAGGCTCCGGCATTCGTCGAGCAGCACCATGAGCCGGTCGGTATTGCCCATGTCGCACGTCATCGAGGCCGCCATGAAGGCCGCCTGGTGATGCGCCTTGAGGTACGCGGTCTGCACCGATATAACCGCATAGGCGGCCGAGTGCGATTTATTGAAACCGTATCCCGAAAAATAATTGATGAGGTCGAATATTTTCGCTGCTTTCTTTTTCGTGAGCCCGCGCTCGAAGGCGCCCGTGATGAAGTGCTCGCGTTGCTCCTCCATCTCTTTCTTCTTCTTCTTCCCCATCGCGCGGCGCAGGATATCCGCCTGGCCGAGGGTGAAGCCCGCAAGCTCGCTCGCGATCCGCATGACCTGCTCCTGGTAGAGAATGACGCCGTAGGTCTCCTCGAGGATGGGCTTGAGGCGCGGGTCATCGTACACGATCTTCTTCCGGCCGTGCTTGCACTCGATGAAATCCGAGACCATGTCGCTCCCGAGCGGTCCCGGCCGGTAGAGCGCGTTGATCGCGATGACGTCCTCGAACCTCGTCGGGGCGATCTTCCTGAGGAGGTCGCGCATGCCGGAACTCTCGAGCTGGAAGATGCCGACCGTCTGCCCCTTCCGGAAAAGCTCGAACGTGGCTTCGTCGTCGAACGGTATCGCGTCGGGCTCGATGCGCACCCCTTCGTGCCGCTCGACGAGATCGATCGTGTTCCTTATCTGTGAAAGGGTCTTGAGCCCGAGGATGTCGATCTTCAGGACGCCGAGATCCTCGAGGATCTTCATCTCGTACTGCGTCGTCACCTCGCCCTTGTTCGATTTGAAGAGGGGCACGTAGTCGGTGAGCCGGGTCGGCGTGATGACGATGCCCGCCGCGTGCGTCGAGGCGTGCCGCGCGAGCCCCTCGAGCGTGAACGAAAGATCGATGAGCTTCTTGACCGTCGCATCCTGCCGGTAAAGTGTGTCGAGGTCGGGAACGCTCTGGAGCGCCTTTGCGAGCGTCGTGCCGACCTGCGCCGGAATCATCTTCGCGAGCTTGTCCACGTCACCGTAGGGAACCTTGAGCACGCGCCCCACGTCGCGAACGACCGCGCGCGCCGCCATGCGCCCGAAGGTGATGATCTGACATACGTTGTCCTTGCCGTACTTGCCGATGACGTACTCGATGACCTCCTGCCGCCGCTCGTCGCAGAAATCGACGTCGATGTCGGGCATCGAGACACGCTCGGGGTTGAGGAGGCGCTCGAAGAGGAGCCCGTGCTCGATCGGATTGATCGAGGTGATGCCGAGAACGTAGCATACGAGACTCCCTGCCCCGGATCCGCGTCCGGGACCCACGGGGATGCCCCGCTCGCGCGCCGCGTTCACGATGTCCCAGACGACGAGGAAATAGCCCTCGAAGCTCATATGCGAGATCACATCGAGCTCGTAATGGACGCGTTTCAGGATCTCCTCGGTGACCGCGGGAACGCGCCTCGGAAGGCTTTCCATGACGAGGTGCTCGAGGTATTCCTTCGCGCTCCCGCAGCCCGCCGGGAGCGGAAACTGCGGCAGGTGAGAGCCGCCGCCGCCAAGCTGGAAATCGCACATTCCGGCGACCTCGAGCGTCGCCTCGAGCGCTCGCGGGTACTCGTGGAAGAGCGCCGCCATCTGCTCGGGGGTCTTGAAGTAGGCCTCGGGATTCGATCGAAGCACCCGCGCGGGGTCGTCGAGATCCTTGCCCGTCTGGAGGCAGAGGAGCACGTCATGCGCCCGGTGGTCTTCGGCCTTAAGGTAATGGCAGTCGTTCGTCGCGACGAGCGGGAGCCCGGTCTCTTCGGCGAGCCTCGCCATCTTCGGGATGAGTGCGATCTCCTCCGGAATGCCGTGATTCTGGATCTCAAGGTAGAAGCGGCCGGGCCCGAGGATCGAGGCGAGCCGGCCGGCGAGCGCGCGCGCCTCGCTCCATTTGTCCGCGCGGATGAGCCTCGCTATGCCGCCCTGGAGACATCCGCTCATGCCGATGAGGCCGCCGCCGTACTCGGCGAGCAGATCGAGATCGATGCGCGGGCGATAATAGAAACCCTCGAGGTACGCAATGGAAGAGAGCCTGATGAGGTTGCGGTACCCCTCCTCGTTCCTGACGAGGAGCGTGAGATGATCGCTGCGGGACTGCCCCGGCGTACGGCTCCGCTCCTTGATCCCCCCCTCGGCGATGTACGTCTCCATGCCGAGGATCGGTTTGATTCCGGCATCCGCCGCCGCCTTGAGGAACGGAATCGCGCCGAAGAGGTTCCCGTGGTCCGTGAGCGCATCGGCGCTCATCCCCATCCCCTCGGCGGTCTCGACGAGATCCTTGACCCTAATCGCGCCGTCGAGCAGGCTGTATTCCGAGTGATTGTGCAGGTGTACGAAACGCGGGGCAGGCATTGCTACCGTCCTCCTGGCCGGTGCTATTCTATCACAAAGCTGAACTCCCCGACACTCCTATTTCCCGAGCGGTCGGAGATCTCGACGCGGAGCTTCGCGGGACCCGCGGGATACGTCCGTGGAATGGGAATCGTGAGCCTCGAGCGGTACCCGTCGTATTCGCAAACGACGCGTTTGCCGTTCAGAAACGCCGCCGCGGATTCGGCGTCGACCCCCGAGCCTCGCTCATGAACGGGGACGTAGTAGAGCTTCCTCTTGAAAAAGCCGCTCCCCGCACTCCCGCGAGAAAAGCCGAGGCGCTTCATGACCGGAGCCCTCGAATCGGTGAATACCGCGTACGTCCCGGGTTTTCTCACCTCCACCACGCCCCCGTCCCGCTCCGGCACGCCGATGCACCGCCACCCGGCCTTCCCGTCCCAACGGAAAAGCCCCGCGGCGCGCCCCGAGGTGAAACCGCATTGGAGCGGACGCTCATACCCTTCGAGCGGAAAATCGAGAACGAACGGCGCGGTCACGGGCTCGAGCTCGATCGGGCTCTTCCCCGCTCCGGCCGCCTCGCGCACGAGGAGCGCGGCCGTGCCGCGCACCGAGGGGGCCCTGAGCCGGACCGTGAGGCTGTCGCCGGCCTCGAATGAGGCGCTTCCCCCCGTCCCGAAGGTGAAGATCTGGAATGCGCGGATGCGCTCGAGCGGAAACCCGCGGTAATCGGCTCCGCGTATCGAGAATATACTCACGCCGCCGGCGAGACGCTCGACCGGCGCGAAGGCGATGTAGTCACGCGCGCCGGTCTGGAAGACCCCCGGCAAGTCCCCGCCCGTATCACCGGCGCGCCGCACGGAAGGAACCGATGCGAGCGCGCGATCCGTCCTGATTCTCAAATAGAGCCCCTCCGCCCGGAGCTCGGGATGCACGTCGCAGAGAACGCTGTCCGGATCCCGGCGACCATCGGGCGAGGCATAGAAGCGCTCGATCCGGGCCCCTTCGTCGTCCCGCACGACGCACCGATAGAGTGCACCCGGGGCGGCGAGGGCCTTTCCGGCGAGGGCGAGCGAGGACCGCTCGAGCGCGACCATGCTCCATGTCTTTCCCCCGTCGAGCGACGCGGAGAGCGCGGTTGAAACGGCCCCTCCGTCGGGATCGTACGAATTGATCTCGATCCGCGAAGCGCCGGGGGCACCGCTTAGGGAGAACTCGGCGACCGGGTAGCTGTGAAGCGCGAAGCGAAAGATCCCGCGCGCCTCGTTCCCGTTCGCGTCGCGCACGACGATCTCCCCCTCGTGCAATCCGGGAGAGACAACGAGCGAGCCGGCGCGCGCCGCATCGCTCGCGATGACTCCGGAGCCGTCGCGCTCCGGCATCGTGTTGCCCGGTCTCTTGAAAAGAACGAGATACCGGCCAGGCGCCTTCCCGCCGCGATCCTCGTACTCGAGCGGTACGTCGCCGAACTGCGCGTAGTCGAACCGGCCGTTCCTCAGACGGTACGCCGATCTTCCATCGATCAGGAGCTCCACCGTGTACGGACCCATCCGGTAGGAGCCCTGCGACTGCCTGTCGTAGGTGCTGACCCCGAAGCCGAAGAGCCCGTCGAGCTGGAGCGTGTCGCCGAGCACGAAGTGCCCGTCCCGGACCAGGTGAAATCGGCTCGTGAAGGGGACCGGCGCGCCGTTTGCGAGGCTTCCCCATGAAAGCGGAACCACCTCGAGGGCGGAGATGACCGGCGCGCACGCGTCGGGGACCTCGTAAAGCGACACGAGCGGGTTGAACGGCCGTCCGGCCGAATCCCGCATCTCGAAGTGGAGGTGCGGAAACGGCGATCCCGTCGAGCCCGTGAAGGCGACCGTCTCACCCGCCTTGAAACGGATCAGGCCGGGATTCACCTCGATGTCGCACGAGTTCGTCCCCCGCTCGAGCCTCCGGTAATACGCGAGCGAATCGAGCGCTCCCGAAAAACCGCTGAGGTGCGCAAAGACGGCCGTGCGGCCGTCCGCGAGTCTCACGTACAGGGCTTTGCCGTAGCCTATCGGCGAGACGCGGAGCCTCGCGACGTCGCACGTTTCGGGTGCGATCGCGGGAAGGCCGATCCGACCGAAGGTCCTCAAATCCACCCCCGCGTGGTAATGTCCGTCGCGATATTCGCCGAAGCTCGAGCTGAGCTTCCGCGGCTCGTTGAGCGGCCAACGGTAGCTCTCAGCGCGCGCGAGCGCGGCGGCGCAGACGATGAAGAGGAACGTCGCAGCGGATTTCTTGACCATGGCTGACGGAACGTATCACCGGCTCCGGCCGCCTGTCAACGGGCCTTTAAAAGAATTGCGTTCAGGAGCGCAATATGCTAGTTTAGATGAGATTTTTCGCGCAGTTCGCTCGCGTTCGAGCGCAACAAAACTAACGAGAAAAGGAAAAACCGCTATGCTCAGAGGTTTGCGGGAACGGACAAAGACGATCCTCTGGATCGTGGTTGCGGCATTCGTCATATCGATCTTCGCGGTCTGGGGAATGGATCTCAGGGGACCGAGCCAGCGAAAGTTCGACACCAACGTCGTCGGCAGCGTCGACAAGCAGGACATATCCCAGCAGGGCTATAACGATATGCTGAACCAGCTCTACAACCAGATGAAGGTGCAGAAAGGCGAGAGCTATTCTCCGAGCGAGATGGAGCGAAGCTTGCTCGCGGACCAGGCGTGGGAGCTCACGGTGCAGAGCAGGCTCATGCAGAAGGAGATCGCGAAGCTCAACCTCCTCACGGTCACCGACGGCGAGCTCGTCTCGTTCCTCCGACAGAACCCGCATCCATCGCTCCAGAACGTGTTCAAGACCCAGGACGGGCAGTTCGACTACCGGGCGTATCTCAAGGCGCTCGCCGATCCGGAGGTCGATTGGACCGAGCTCGAACGCTGGGGCCGCATGGTGATCCCGGAGATGAAGCTCCAAACCTATCTCCTTGCCCAGGTGCACATTTCCGAGAACGACGTGCTCGAGCGCTTCAGGCAGCAGAGCGCCGTGACGAAAGCGCGCTACGTGGAGATCCCGATCCAGATAGCGAGCACGCCCTCCGAGCCGGGCGACGCCGAGCTCAAAGCGTTCTACGAGAAGAAAAAGGACAATTTCAAGAGTCCCGCGATGCGCCGCATCCGCGTGATCGAGATCGATAAGAAGGCCACGGCAGCCGACGAGGAGGACGTGAGGGCGCGCCTCGCCGACGTTCGCGCCGACATCGTGAAAGGCACACTCGACTTCGCCGAGGCGGCGAAGGACTATTCCGACGACGAGGCGACAAGGCCGGCGACCTCGGCTTCTTCATGAAGGGGGATATGGCCCCTGACTTCGAGAAGGTCGCCTTCTCGATGAAACCCGGCGAGCTGAGCGAGCCTTTTCGCACGCAGTTCGGCTATCACATCCTCGAGGTCGAGGGACGGAAAACCGAGAAGGGGGTCGAACAAATCCACGCGAAGCACATTCTCATGAAGGTGGCTCCGGGGACCGACACGATCGACTCCCTCCAGACGATGCTCAGGGACATCAGCACCGAGATACACGACAAAGGCTTCGAGAAGACGGCGACCGAGCGCAAGCTCAAGACCTTCGACAGCGAGCCGTTCCCCCAGGGAATGTTCATCAAGGACCTCGGCTTCGTCCCCCGGATCGTGAGCTTCGCGTTCAACTACCGTTCGGGGCGCGTGAGCTACGGGATCGACGGGGAATCGGCGATCTACCTGGTGAAGATCATCGAGGAGATTCCGGAACGGGTGAAGCCGTTCGAGGAGGTTCGACCGCAGCTCGTCGAGGAGATCCGCGCGAACCGGGACGCGGAAGCGGCGCGCGCCGCCGCCGAATCGATCCGCAAAGAGATGATCGCGGGCGGCTTCGAGGCGGTCGCGCGGGCAAAGAATCTCACGGCCAAGGAAACCCCGGCCTTCAAGGACGGCGATCAGATTCCCGAGATCGGAACCAACACGGCTTTCCAGGCCGCCTGCACGTTTCTCGCGGTGAACGCGGTGAGCCCCCCGGTCAGGGGGCAGGGCCGCTACTACGTCATCAAGGTGGTCGAGCGGATGGAACCGGACATGGCGAAATACGCCGACGCGCGCCAGGGCATCATCGACGCGATGCGCAACGAGCTCGCGAACCGCTTCATGGCGAACTGGTACCAGGGTGTCCGGGACAAGGCGAAGGTCGACGATCTCAGGGAAAGACCGCTTCAGTGATCAGCCCTGCTTGCCCTTCCCTTCGGTGACTTCGGGCTTCTTGTCGACCGCCGATTCGATCTCGTCCTTCACGTCGCGCGACGCTTGCTTGAACTTCCGGATCGATTTCCCGAACGCCTCGGCCATCTCGGGAAGCCTCTTCGGCCCGAAAAACAGAAGCACAAGAAAGAGGATGATGAGGAGCTCGCCCCAACCGATGGGCCCGATGAGGCAGAACCCCGGTCCGAGGCTCGCGAATGTCGAAGAGGACATCATTTCGGTTTCCCTCCGTTTCAGGCGTACATCCGCAGCAAGAGCGCGACGACGACGATTCCAAGAACGCTGATGAGATTCACCTTCAGAGAGAACCCGAAGGTGAGCGAAAGGACGATGAGGTCCAAGTCAAGCGGCCCGACCTTGAGCACCTTGCCGGACACGAAAAGCTCCCGCATCACGTTTCCCTCGGGCAGAATGAGCCCGATCATCTCCCCCACGACGCTTCCCACGATCACGCCGAGGAAGAACACAAGAGCCACGAGCCCGATGCGCCGTTTCGCCGCCACGGAAAACCTCCTTGATCATTATACACCGCGGGATGCCCCGTGACAAATCCTAACTTCGCTCGTGCACGGATCCCTTGACCCGGTCGTATCCGACGATGTACGAGGCGTCGACGAGGGGAGCGGGGGGTATCTGTTCGAGAACCACGCGGCAGCCGAGCATCTTCGCGAGCTTCCGCATGAGCCGCGGATTCCCCACGCGATCGACGAGGATCGACTCCTTGAAATCGAATCGCTCGGCGTTATCGACGATGAGAACGTCGACGCCCCGGCGCCGGAGCTCCTTCGCCGCCTCCATCGCCACACCGGCCTCCTTCGTGCCGTTCAGCACCTCGATCTGAAACGCCGTCCCCCCCTCGCGGGCGAACCGGGCGCCGAGCCCGAGCCATCGGACGGCGAGCGAGAAAGCGGCAAGACAGACGATGAGCGCCGCGACGAGAATCGCGCGCGAGCGCTTCTTTCGCTTACCGATCATTCTCGCCATGCGTCCCCCCGCCGGAAATAAGGCGCGAGCCTCCGGAAGCTCTCCTCGAGCGACTCCGAGACGACGCGCGTTTCGGCGATCGCCGTCATAAAGTTCGTGTCCCCCGTCCAGCGCGGACAGAGGTGCACGTGGAGATGCCCCGCGATGCCTGCTCCCGCGGCGGTCCCGATGTTGATCCCGACGTTGATTCCCTCGGGACGATACGCCTCGCGGAGCGCCTTCTCGCTCAGGGCGAGAAGCTCGATGAGCTCGCCACCCTCCTCCGCCGCGACCTCTCTCAGGTGCTCGATATGCCGGTTCGCGACGATCATCACGTGGCCGCCGGTGTACGGGAACATGTTGAGAATAACGAACCAGTGAGCTCCGCGCAGGAGCATCCCCACGCGCTCGTCATGCTCCTCTTTCTGGATCGTGCAGAAAAGGCAGCCGTCCCCCTTCGCCATAGAAAAATATGCGCTCCTCCACGGGGCGTAGATTCTATCCATACTTCCTCATCAGCCTTTCCGCGGCCTGGAGCTGTTCGACGGTGTTTATTCCGAGAACCTCTTCCCTCTGGTCGCACAGGTAGACGCCTGTGCGCTTCCCGTCGCGCCTCAGGATCTCCATGACATCCGTTATGTAGTACTCCCCTTGCACGTTGCGCCGGTCAACTTTCCCGAGGGCGCCGAAGAGGTCCGCGCTTTCGAAACAGAAAATGCCGCTCGAGATCTCGCGGATCGCGCGCACCTCCTCCGAGGCGTCCTTGTGCTCCATGATGCGGAGGAACGCTCCACGTTCGTCCCGCACGATGCGGCCGTAGCCCGTCGGATCGTCGATCTCGGCTGAGAGAACGCTCCCCGAGGCGCCTTCACTGCGGTGATAGGAGATGAAGCGCGCGAGCGTCGCGGATCGCAGGAGCGGCGTATCGCCGTTCAACACGATGATCGTCCCCGTGAAGCCCGCGAAGCTCTGCTGCGCCATGAGCGCCGCGTGCCCCGTGCCGAGGCGTTCCGCCTGAAGAATAAAGTCGAGGCGTTCCCCCGCGAGCTCCAGGCACACGGCATCCGCCTGGTACCCGATCACCATGACGATGCGCGCCGGCGAGACGGCCTGGACCGCCTCGAGAACGTACCGGATCATCGTTTTTCCCGCGACCGTGTGGAGCACCTTCGCGAGCTCCGACTTCATCCGCGTGCCCTGCCCCGCGGCGAGTATCAGGGCCGCACAATCGGTGTCACCGCACATACGCGCTCCATTCGGGGAACTCGAGGAGCGTCTCCTCGACCGCCGCGCCGGAAACCCTGAGAGCGACGTTGTCGATGAGGCGCGTCCCCGCTATCCTTCCCGCGCACGCGATAAGAACGGTACCCTCTATCCGCTCGAGCGCCCCGAGCGTTCCGCCGTCGACGACGGCCGCGTATTCGACGTCGAATCCCGCCTCGCGCATCGTCTGCGCCATCATCGCGGCGAGCGGCGAGGGGCTCCGCTCCCCCGCCTTGATGCGCTCCCGCGCCGCGCAGAGCGCGCGGTACATCGCGGGCGCCTTCGCGCGCGACACGGAGTCGAGGTAGACGTTCCGCGAGCTCATCGCGAGGCCGTCGACCTCCCGTACGGTGGAGCCAAGCACGATGGAGACGGGAAAATCGAGGTCCGCCGCCATCCGCTGGATGATAACCGCCTGCTGCGCGTCCTTCTGTCCGAAGTACGCCTCGTCCGGTCTGACGATGTTGAAGAGCTTCGCGACGACGAGGGCGACGCCGTGAAAATGGCCGGCCCGCGCGGCGCCGCAGAGAACGTCGGAAAGCCCTTCGACCGACACCCTCGTCCGGTCGGCGGGGGAATAGAGGTCCGCCACGCCAGGATGGAACAGCAGATCGCACCCGAGATCCTCGAGGATGCGGCGGTCCGGTTCGAAAGCGCGCGGGTAGCGCGCGATGTCTTCCTTCGGCCCGAATTGCCTGGGATTCACGAATATCGAGGCGGCGACGAAGCCCGTTCGCGCGCGCGCCATGCGGACGAGGCTCGCGTGCCCCTCATGGAGCGCTCCCATCGTCGGAACGAAACCGACGCGTGCGCCGACGCTCTTTGCCTGATCTATGGTTTCTCGAACCTCTCGCGGCGTGGTGACGGTCTTCATTTCCCGGCAGTCCGATCCTTCTTCTCCCCGCCCGCGTCGTAGCTGTGCTCCATCCCGGGGAAACGCCCCTCCTTCACTTCCTGCACGTAATTCGAGATCGCCTGCTTCATCCTGAGCCCGAGCTCGTCGTATTTCTTGACGAAGCGCGGAAGGGGTCTCTCATGGATGCCGAGCATGTCGTGGATGACGAGGATCTGTCCCGAACAGTGCGGCCCCGCGCCGATGCCGATCGTCGGAATCGCTACCGCCTCGGTTATGCGGCGGGCGAGCTGCCAGGGGATCCCCTCGAGGACGATCGCGAAGCAACCGGCCCGCTCGAGCGCCTTAGCGTCGCTCATGAGCCCTTCCGCCGACTCGTTGTCCTTGCCCTGGACGCGGTAGCCGCCGAGCTGGTGAACCGACTGGGGGGTGAGCCCGAGATGTCCGACGACGGGGATGGAGGCGTGCACGATCGCCTCGACAACGGGAACGTACCGCTGTCCTCCCTCGAGCTTCACGCACTCCGCGCCCCCCTCCTTGACGAGCCTCCCCGCGTTGCGAACGGCGTCCTCGACGCTCGCCTGATACGACATGAAGGGCAGATCGGCCGCCAGCAGTGAGCGGGGACGGGCCCGCGCCACCGCCTTGCAGTGGTGGATGATTTCCTCCATCGTCACGGGGAGCGTGTTCTCGAAGCCGAGCACGACCATACCGAGGGAGTCGCCGACAAGGATCATGTCGACTCCCGATTCGTCGACGATCCTCGTGCAGAGATAGTCGTAGGACGTCAGCGCGACGATCTTCTCGCCCCGCTGCCGCATATCGAGTATCGTGTTCTTCGTTACCTTGTCTCTCATGATATCCCCGGTTCCCATGAGGGCACGTAGAATCGCGTGCCCGTGAATTTTTCCGTGATGCGCGCGAACAGATCCTCGAGATGCTCGCGGCTCGTCGCGAAGTCGAGCCGGTCGCTATTGACGATGAGGAGCGGCGAATCCTCGTAATGGAAAAAGAAATAGTTGAACGCGTCGTTCAGGCTGCCGAGGTACTCCTCCGTGATCCCCTTTTCAAAGCTCCTTCCCCGCCTGCGGATCCGGTCGTGGAGAACGCCCGGGGAAGCCTGGAGATAGATGACGAGATCGGGATTTACGATCTTTCCCTGGAGCTGCCCGAGAAGCCTGTTGTAGAGCACGAGCTCGTCGTCCTCGAGAACGACGTTGGCGAAAATGCTGTCCTTCGCGAACAGGTAATCGGCGACGATGAGCTCGGAGAAGAGGTCCCGCTGGGCGATCTCGATCTGCTGACGGTACCGGTTGAGGAGGAAGAAAAGCTGCGCCTGGAATGCGTACCCCTTCGCGTCCTGGTAGAACTTCGAGATGAAGGGATTGTCGTCGACCTCTTCCTGAAAGACCGCGGCGCCCGAGTCGTCGGCGATGAGCTTCGCAAGCGTCGTTTTTCCCGCCCCAATATTCCCCTCGACGGCTATGTAGCGGATCCCGCTCAACACGAGCCTGTCCTTCAAATCCTTCATGCCCCTACAGTATTGAAAAACGGGCCGTCTGTCAACATCATTCCAACTATTTTGTTTTCAAGAAGTTCAGCGGATCGATGCGGCCCGAAACCCTCCTCACCCACGCGCGGTCCCCGCAGTCCCGGAAGATTTCCCCGATCGTTCTTCCCGACGGCGGAACGGCGATGCCGGGACCGATCTCCATGAGCGGCACGAGAACGAAGCGACGAGCGTGAAAGCGCGGGTGCGGGATGGCGAGATCCCTCTCTTCGATGACCTCGTCGCCGTAGAGAACGATGTCGATGTCGAGTGTGCGGTCGCGCGACGCTGACGATTCGACCCTCCCGGACTCGCGCTCGATCCCGCGGCACTCGGCGAGGAGCTCCCGCGCCGGGAGACCGCAGGTGGCGACGCACGCCGCGTTGATGAAATGCGTTCTCGTGGACATGCCGACAGGCTCGCTCTCGTAGAGCGAGCTGAAGGCGACGAGCCTGAAGCGGAGAACCTGCGCGAGCCGGGCGACGCCGGCTAGGATATGTTCTTCCCGCGGCACGATATTCGAGCCGAGGGAAAGAACAATCGTCCTCTCAGGCGCCCTCAGCGGTGCGCTCAACGACCACCTCGACGTGTGAAAGGGTACTGGGGAACGGCAGCGTCAGTTTCCGGATCGTGCACTTCACCGACTTCACGACGGGGAAAGTGTCGAGGACGGCGCGGCAGATCGCGTCCGCCAGTGTCTCGAGGAGGTTGAACCGGTTGCCCTCGACCGTTTCCATGACCTTCGCGTAGACGCGTTCGTAGTTGACCGTGTCCTCGAGGGAGTCCGTCATGCACGCCTTCGTGAAATCGTGGCAGAACTCGACGTCGAGCTCGAGCTTCTGACCGATCTCCCGTTCCATCGGCGAGACGCCGTAGTAGCCGAATACCGTGATCCCCCTGAGAACGATCTTCTCCTCGAGCACGAATTCCTCCTTAACCCGCCGCGATGCGCGGGCGCAGCGCTTCGATCCTCCGCCCCGCCTCGCGGACCGTTTCCGTATCGGCGGTTATCGAGAGCCGGAAGTATCCTTCCCCGTTCCCGCCGAAGCCGACACCCGGCGCGGCGACGATACCGCATTCCTCGAGGAGGAAGCGACAAAATCCCATGGAGTCGGCGCCATCGGGCGTCCGTATCCAGAAATAGAAGGTCGCACGGGGGACCGTGAACGAAAGCCCCGATCGAACGAGGTGCGCGGCGAGCGCGTCGCGCCGCTCCCGGTACACGGCGCGGATCCCGTCCATGATCTTCCCGTAGCGGCGCTCCATCGTATCCGCAACCGCTTCCTGTATCGCGCCGAAAACACCCGAGTCGATATTGTTCTTGAGCTGCGCGAGGGCGGCGATGATCTCCCTCGAGCCGACGGCGAAGCCGACCCTCCAGCCAGTAATGGAAAAGGTCTTCGAGAATGAGAAGAACTCGATGTAGGGGATATCCGCTTCCCTCGCCGAGGGAAAGAGGGGCACGGTCGGCTCCTCGTACCATATCTCGCTGTAGGCCGCATCGCTCGCGAGCACGATCGAGCGATCGCGCGAGAATTCGATCGCTTCCCGGTAGAACGCGCGGTCGGCGACCGCCGCCGTCGGATTGTTGGGGTAATTGAGAAACATCAGCCGCGCACCCGCGAGATCGCGGGGCTCGAGATCGCGCAAAGCCGGCCTGAAGGCATGCGCTTCATCGAGCGGCAGCCGGACGGAGGAGGCGCCCGCGAAGATCGCCGCGGAATGGTAAACGGGATACCCCGGGTCCGGAACAAGAACCGCCTCTCCCGGATTCACGATCGCGAGCGGAAGATGCGCGATCGCCTCCTTGCTCCCGATCGTGATGAGCACCTCGTCGCGCTCCAGCGCAACGCCGTGATGCTGCAGGGCCCATGAGCGCACTGCGTCGATGAGCCGAGGAAGCCCGCGTCCCGGCGGATATCGATGATGCGATATGGTGGACAGAGCCCTCACGAGCGCCTCGACGAGCTCCCGGGGCGCACCAAGGTCGGGATCGCCGATCCCAAGGTCGAGAAGCGCCCGGCCGCTTCGAAGGTGCGACTCCCGGAGCCTATCGATTTCGACAAAAAGATACGGCGGGAGCTGCTCGAGCCTCTTGGATCGCATTGAAATAGACCCCAACCCGGATCGAGGTTGCGTATCAGTAGGAACGGTAAAGCACTATTTTGCCCCCCCCGGTCGAGAGCGGAACGGGCATGTACATGCTGTCGCTCAACGGGTCGAATAGGCCCCGCATCCAGGTGTAGTTCACGCTCGGCTCGTTCAACATGGCAGGCCTGATCTGTCCCGAGGCGTAATACCAGCGATCTTCACTCACCAAATAGATAACGAGAGCGGAGAACGACTCGATGGGCGCCGAGCCTTTGCGGAGCATCCTGAAGCCGAGCCTCTGATTCTCGAGCCCGCTCGACCAGTTGATGCCGATCACGTCATCGCTCGACCGCTCCTTGGTAAAAATCCGCTTCGCGACAGTCTGCCCCGGCTCGAGGACATAGACTCCGTCATCGGTCGTGCTCGCCAGCTTGCCGTCCTGCGACCAGACGAATTCAATGACGCCCTCGGCCATGATCTGCACGGTCTCCGCAACGTAATCGAAGATGCAGAATCTGCGCTGAGTATCAATGAATGCGAGCTGCGTCGGAATCGTCGGATTCCACTGAAAAACAGTCCCTTCTGACACCGTGACCCCGGCGTTGAAGAAGATGCCGTGGCGACTATCGACCATGAGCGCCCGCGCCTCGCTGACGAGAGGTTCGGTCCCATTCATCGGGATCAGACAGGGCTCATAGAAGTTGGTCGAATCGGTGAAGTATACGATCGTTTCGTTATCGGGGGTGAACATGGGCCTGATATTACGGTAGTACGAGTATACCCAGGCCCCCAAAATGTATACCGAGTCCACGGAAGAGGTCAGGGTCTTGATCGGTTCCGTGCTGTACCTGAACCTGATGTTGACGAGATCCTTCCTTCCATCGTCGGAGCTTCCGACCTTGTTGTATTGCCATACGTACATGCTGAGATCGGATGAAGCACTCGGAAAGACGTTCTGATTCTTTCGGTACGTCGTGCCCACGATTTGATTGTCCGATATGCTTCTCATCGTACCAGCGGACAACGGGAAATAGTACACGTTCATCGGCTGCTGCCGCTGAATAGCGGCGCCGCCGCTGATCGACGACGTCACCAGACCCCCGGTGAAGAACGCGAAGTCGTAACCCCCGTCGATCGTGGGCGTCGTCTGCTTGTCGATCGGATTCGGCGGCAGCGCGTATTTATACGCGTGGAAGCCCCTGAAAAGCCTATCCGACGGATTCCCGTTCGTGCCGACGTAGTAGAGATCCCCTTCGATGAGTTGCGGATTGAGCGTAAAGCTGAGACCGGTGTCGATCGCCTCGATGTTCCGCACCAAAACGTATGTGCTCATCGTGTCGACAGCGGTGCCGCTCGTCCCCCGCACGAATATGCGGTACACGACGTTTGATTGATCGGGAACCGTCCAGATCACGTTGATCTTGCCGTTTCCGTCGATTGTCCCGCCGCTCACCGTCCACTCGTACGTCCCCGCATTGCCGAATCCCTCCACCTGGGCGGTAAGCTGCGCAGTGCCGCCGGGCACCGGCGAAAGCGGGTTGACGAGGATCGCCCGTACTTCAATCTTGGATGGCTTCTCGACATTCACCGGATCGTCATTATTGCTGCAACCGGCCCAAAAGGCCGGGCTCAGGGCGAGAAGCGTAATTACCGCCGCCGGCATCAATCTGGAAAAGCGATTCAACTCCAAACCTCCCGGTTCATGAAGGGAGACAACCCATTGGTAATCCGGAAGCATGGTGAAACCATGCGAGAGCGTATGTCCGAAGTAAAAATATTAGGGCCTAACCTGAAATTCAAGTGAATTTTACAAAGAGAGGTCGCCCCGGGGAACGCGGGCGCCGGGAAGGCCAAGAAAAGGGGCGCCGCGGGATGGCCCCGCGAGCGCCCGCATGCATCCGGAAGCCCAGATTGTCCCAGTATCAGTACATGTCCGGTCCCATGCCGCCGCCCGGCATGCCGCCCGGCATCTCTCTCTTCTCGGGAATATCGGTCACGCACACCTCGGTCGTGAGGATGAGCGCCGCGATGCTCGCCGCGTTCTGGAGCGCGGAGCGGGCCACCTTCGTCGGATCGACGATGCCCGCCTCGACCATGTTCACGTACTCGTTCGTCGCGGCGTTGTAACCGATATCCCCCTTCTCCTTGCGGAGCCGGTCGACGATGACGGCGCCTTCCTGGCCGGCGTTCTGCGCAATCATCTTCGCCGGCTCCTCGAGCGCCTTCATGACGATATTGGCGCCGATTCTCTCTTCCCCTTCAAGGGTGAGCGCCGCGATCGCTTCGGCCGCATGGAGCAGTGTGATGCCGCCGCCGGGGACAATACCCTCCTCGACGGCCGCGCGGGTCGCCGCGAGAGCGTCCTCGACGCGCGCCTTCTTCTCTTTCATCTCGATTTCGGTCGCGGCGCCGACCTTGATCACGGCGACGCCCCCGGCGAGCTTCGCGAGACGCTCCTGGAGCTTTTCCTTGTCATAATCCGATGTCGTCTCCTCGATCTGGACCTTGATCTGGCCGATGCGCTCTTTCACCTTCTGGGGCTTGCCGGCGCCCTCGATGATCGTCGTTTTGTCCTTGTCGATCGTGATCTTCTTCGCCTTGCCGAGGTCGGCAACGGTCGTGTTCTCGAGCTTGAAGCCCGTTTCCTCGGAGATGACACGGCCCCCCGTGAGGATCGCGACGTCTTCGAGCATCGCCTTGCGGCGGTCGCCGAAGCCCGGTGCCTTCACGGCGGCGACCTGGAGCGTGCCACGAAGCTTGTTGACGACGAGCGTGGCGAGAGCCTCCCCCTCGACGTCCTCGGCGATGATGAGGAGCGGACGGGCCACCTGCGCCACCTTCTCGAGTACGGGCAGGAGATCCTTCATCGAGCTGACCTTCTTGTCATGGATGAGGATGTAGGCATCCTCGAGGATCGTTTCCATCCGCTCGGAATCGGTGACGAAGTACGGGCTCACGTAACCGCGGTCGAACTGCATCCCCTCGACGACCTCGAGCGTCGTCTCCATCCCCTTCGCCTCCTCGACCGTGATGACGCCGTCCTTGCCGACCTTCTCCATCGCGTCCGCGATGAGCTCGCCGATTTCGGCGTCGTTATTGGACGATATCATGGCGACCGATGCGATCTCGTCACGCTTGCGGACCTGTTTGCTTCTCTTCTTGATGTACTCGACCGCGGCGTCGACAGCCTTGTGGATGCCCTTCTTGATGTACATCGGATTCGAGCCGGCCGTAACGACCTTGAGCCCTTCCTGGATGATCGCCTGGGCGAGGATCGTCGCCGTCGTCGTTCCGTCGCCGGCGACGTCGTGGGTCTTCGTAGCGACTTCCTTCACCATCTGGGCGCCCATGTTTTCCCACGGGTCCTTGAGCTCGATCTCTTTCGCAATCGTGACACCGTCGTTCGTGATGGTCGGAGAACCGAATTTCTTATCGAGAATGACGTTGCGCCCGCGGGGCCCCAGGGTGACCTTCACCGCGTTCGCGAGTATGTCGACGCCCGCTTTCAAGCGATCGCGCGCGTCGATATTGAACTTGATCTGCTTTGCCATTACGTTTCACCCCTTTCAGGATCTAGAGAATCGCGAGAATGTCGCTTTCCCTGAGTATCAGGTACTCGACCTTGTCGATAGTGATCTCGGTGCCGGAGTATTTTCCGTAGAGAACCTTGTCACCCTTCTTGACCTCGCA